>Ga0073904_10000099_pt1 | contig 52585 bp, 47 predicted proteins | sample KloWWTrecipitate_FD_66668 | JGI IMG/M metagenome (GOLD analysis project Ga0073904, IMG submission 66668) | Active sludge microbial communities from Klosterneuburg, Austria, studying microevolution and ecology of nitrifiers - Klosterneuburg... | ecosystem: Engineered > WWTP > Aerobic digester >... | reverse complement strand
GTATTGCCCGTCGGGCGAGAAACGGTTTGCATACAGACGTTTGTTAGGTCGAATGACGGTCTGACTAGCGTCACGGGCCCGGAACCATTGGGCATCGCAGAACTCATCGAAACAACAAATGACGACGTTATTTTTTTAGTTCACCCGTTGGTCCAGGATATGCTGCCGAAAGGGAACTCAGACGAGCTATTTCGCATAGAAAGTGATATTTCTAACTATCTGGCGCAGGCGGCGACCAAACACCCGATCCGCGAATCAAACGAACCGCTTTTTGTCGGCAAACGCAAATAGTAGATAATTGGCTTAATGGCTCAATCGCTGATACGCCCGATCGACACCTCGCACATTGCCGACCTGATCTCAATCGCAAATGAGACCAACCTGAACCATTGGTCCGCTACCGGTTATCTTGACGAATTAAAAAACCCGCTTTCGATAATGCTCAGGCTTGCTGATGACGAAAATCAAACTATTGGTTTTATTGTCGGGCGCATCGTCGCTGCGAGCGATAATGACACCTCAGTTGACGGCGAGATCTATAACATTGGTGTCCGCGAGTCGCGTCACGGTCATGGATTCGGGCAGATGCTTTTAGATTCATTCACCGCCAAATGCCGGGAACACGAAGCTCGTTCTATCTGGCTCGAGGTTCGGTGCTCCAACTCGCGGGCCATCCGGCTTTACGCCAGAAACGGTTTTGAAAATGTTTCCATCCGCACTGATCTGTATTCTGATCCGCGCGAAGACGGCATTTTAATGCGTCGTATGCTGTGAGAACAAAAGTGGATCGTTTAATCTACCGTTCGCTTGATAATCCCCATAACTTTCGGCTAATATTAGGTTACACCCGTTATGAAAATAACAAGTTTTCGGCGACGGGTGGATATCATTGAAAAGTGAGGAAAAAAACGCCATGGACATGTCAATAGCTGATCCGGTTAGAGACGAATTGATCAAGAGCAATTCGGCATTTAGAGAACTGGTGCATCAGCACGAAGATTACGAAAAACGTTTAGTTGAATTAGCCCATCTTACATATCCCAATGACGACGAACAGTTAGAAGAGGTAACCCTCAAGAAAAAGAAGTTATTGATCAAAGACGAGATCTACGCGATTTTGAATGAGCATATTACATCTCACTAGGTGAGTGACCCGCTTTATTGAATTTTTTTTGATGGCCCGGATGCTACATTCCCGGGCCATTTTGCTTTACCGTTGGGCATCCGCCGACTGCATAGCCGTAGATTATGCCCCCCGTTGACACTACTATCCTATTCGAGTCAATAACCGCCGAATCGATAACGCTTTCACCGTCGGTGAATGGCATTTGACCGGCAATGCGGCCGTTTTTCGTATTTATCAGCACGATATTTCCATCGCCCAACGGTTGCACGAGCAAAAGGTCCTGACCGACCATTCGCAATGCTGACACGCGGCCCGCAACGCGGCGTTTCCAGAGGCGGGCACCGTTGTAAGGTGCGAATGCGTAGACGAAATTATCATTTGACGAGGTGATGATCTGGTGGTCCGCGACCAGAATATCCGAAATGGCTCCACCACTCTTAAATTGCCAAATTATTTTTGAGCTTGTGCCGTCTAGCCGAACCAAAATGCCGCGATCGTTGCCGTAATACAGCTCATCATCTCCGTTCGACCGGAGTGCCGTGATTGCAAAATCTGAACGCCCGCGAACCATCGGAGTTTGGCTACCCTCGATCGATATTATCTCCCGTTCATTGGTCGCTCCGATCGTGTTTACCCCAAGGACAGACGTACCCAAGCTTACCGGCGAAATCAACTTTCGGCTTGACGTAACTGTTCCATCAGAACTTGATACGACCCAAAGACTTCCGCTATCCGAGAGCGCGACTATGCCCGTCTTGGTTATCGCAAGTCGGTGATCACCGTCCGCGCCAAGAGATCGTTGCCAGCGGGTGATACCCGAGTTTGCACTAATTGCGATCAGATCAGCTTCGGGCTCCGCACCTTTTGCTCCGCCGGCACGACGGACAAAGTACACGCTGACTCCATCTGACACGAGATCAGACACGACCGTACCGCCCACGTCATTTGACCAGAGCAATTTTCCGGAGTCTCCCGCGATCGCTTCGACAACTGAGCCTTCGCGTATAGAAAATATCGTTTCGCCGAATACCCGCAGATTCGACAGACTGTCAGAACCCGCACTATGTTCCCAGCATTTCTGAACCTGGACCTCACCACCCGAGGCACGCTGTGTGAAAACGGTACTTGTCGTGACAAAAAACACACAAAACAACAAGCGGACCATCGGCCCGCGTAGCTTCATGAGGAATTTTAATTTACCGCTTGTCATTAACCCCGGTGTCCATCGAGCGACATACCTTGCCGAAGAGAAAAGAGGATTTTATCACAGCACAAAGGCCGTGTTATATTGATGACTGTTCTAAACATTTAGTTCGAATAAATTACACAAAACGCGAGGATACATCCATGTCATTTAACAAGATCATTATCGTCGGCAACTTAGGCCGCGATCCGGAATTGCGGTACACCCCACAGGGAGCGGCGGTTTGCAGTTTTACAATGGCCACCAACGAAAAGCGACGCGACAAGTCGGGCGAGCTTCAGGACATTACGACATGGTTCAAGATCACGCTCTGGCGTCAGCAAGCTGAGAATGCCGCGAAATATCTGACCAAAGGCTCACCTGTTTATATCGAAGGGCGGTTAAAGATCGAAGAATGGACTGACCGCGACAACAATAAGCGATATACGCTGGATGTTCAGGCTACCGATATGCAGTTCATTGGCTCCCGCGGCGAAGGCGGCGGTGGTGGCGAATACAGCGGCGGACACGACGACCACGACTCCGGCTATACGGGTGGCTCCTCGGCTCCATCTAGCGGTGGAGGCGGTGGCAGTAGCAGTCCGACGCCACCCGTTTCGACGCCTGCGGCGGACGACGATATACCGTTTTAACCGGTAATAAAGATCGCGCATATTAAAAGGGCAAACAACGGATTTTAAGCCGTCGTTTGCCCTTTTTTAGGTATTTGGTTGGGATGGTCAGACTCTCAACAATTTAGTTAGACCCATTCACCCATTTGTCGAAATTTCTCGTATCTTTCCCGCACGAGTGTTTTGGGGTCTTTAGCGATCAATTCTGTAAGCGAGGCCGTTATCCGCCCTTTCAACGATTCAGCGATCTTGGTAAAAGCTTCGCCACGTTTATCATTGCTATCGTCGGTGATCGTCCACGAAACAGGTTCCGGAATGATCTCGTCGATGATATTAAATTGTTTCAGATTATCGGCCGTGAGCTTTAGGCCTTCGGCCGCATCCGGAGCTCTGCCCGCATCTTTCCAGAGGATCGCGGCGCATCCCTCAGGCGTGATGACCGAATACACGGCGTTCTCCATCATCAAGACCCGATCACCGATGCCGATCGCCAGAGCACCGCCGCTACCGCCTTCGCCAAGTACGACCACCACGATCGGCACCTTGATGGCTGCCATCTCCCGAAGGTTAAATGCGATCGCCTCCGCTTGGCCACGCTCTTCCGCGTCGATGCCCGGATATGCTCCGGGTGTATCGATGATAGTCACGATAGGGCGACCAAATTTCTCAGCCATCCGCATTACCCGAAGGGCTTTGCGGTATCCCTCAGGCTTTGACATCGCAAAATTGCGATAACGCCGTTCTTTGATATCTCTACCTTTCTGTTGCCCGATCACCGCGACATCGATCCCGCTGATCTTGGCAAATCCCGTGACCATCGCCGGGTCGTCAGCAAACCGACGATCACCGTGTATCTCAACAAATTCAGAAAAGACCTCGCCAAATAGGTCCATCGCATACGGTCTGTCCGGATGCCTCGCAGTTTGCACACGCTCAAAAGCTGTTGTCGTCATAACTCTAACAATAATACTTTGTTTTCTCAGTGAGCCCAATCGACCCGGCAACCTTTGGATTCAAGTTCGCGTTGCAAGAGGCGACTGCCGGCCACGCGTGTCCCCGGTGCCAACACCTTTACGAGTGCATCATCGGCTGAAATGGTCAGATACACTTCGCAACGGCCGTGATGCGAGCCTAGTGTCACAAAAATGTCCTCCACAAATTCCTGATCGAGGTGTCGGGCGGGAAGTGTGATGTTTATCGAACGAGAAGCGGCGGCGACGGAATCGTCAAGCGATCTTACTTCGCTAACGATTAAGGTCGGTTCCTGGCCTTCGCCGGCTTCGATCTTGCCGCCGACGATCACCATTTCATCGTCTCTTAAAAACGTCGCAAATGACTGAAACGCCTCACTCCAGGCGATCGTTTTGATCCCACCGGCACGGTCTTCGACGCGAAATAAACAAAACCTATTTCCTTTCTTGCTCGTCCGTACCTGAAGACCGGAGATAATACCGGCAACAAGTACCATATCTCCTGAATTAAGCTCGGTCAGATCATTAAAATTATGCAGATTTAGTCCGTTCAACATTCCCGCGTAATTATCGAGCGGGTGAACCGATAGGTAGAAACCGATCGAAGCCTTTTCGTGCTGAGATATCTCGGTTTGTGACCACGGTGTGGCGAAGGGAATGGCTTCTTCAGACGCCACATCGTCGGCGTCAACGGCTCCGAAAAGCCCGCTCTGCCCGCGTTCACGGTCGGTGGCCGCACGTTGGCCGTGCTGCAGAGCACCGTCGATCGCCGCCGTTAACCGAGCACGCCACTCACCGGCAAACGATGTCTCAGGCATCAATGTATCGAATGCACCCGCCGCGACCAAACTCTCCAGTCCCCGTCTATTGACTGCTCCTGCACCTAACCGCGAGCAAAAATCGTGCAATGATGTGAATTTAGTATTCTTTCGGGCCTCGACGATGGCTTGGACACTGGCCGAACCCATACCTTTGATAGCGGTCAGACCGTAGCGAACGGCACCATCGCCGGGCGTAAAGCCCTCATCTGATTCATTTATATCCGGCGGTAGCAATTGGAGGCCGAGCGAGCGCAATTCCGTCGAGTATTTATACACCTTCGCACTGTCCTGGGCTTCGTGCGAAAGTACGGACGCATAGAAATGTGGCGGATAATGGGCCTTTAAGTAAGCAGTTTGAAAGGCAAGCACAGCATAAGCCATCGAGTGACTACGATTAAAGCCATAGTCTGCGAATTTGGACATCAAGTCAAAGATCTCTTTGGCGGTTTTCCTTTCGATCCCGCGCTCGACAGCACCCGAAACAAACTTTGTTTCGTGCGTCAACATTTCTTCGACCTTTTTCTTACCCATCGCCCGCCGCATAAGGTCGGCCTCACCGAGACTGTATCCCGCGAGCTTCTGAGCAAGCTGCATGATCTGTTCCTGGTAAACCAGCACTCCAAAAGTGTTTCCGAGAATATCTTCCATTTCCGGAACGATATATTCTACGGGCTTGACCCCTCTATGACGGTCGATAAAATCATCGATCATCCCGCCGTCAAGCGGTCCCGGACGGTAGAGAGCGTTGAGTGCACTAAGGTCTTCGAGTTCCTTTGGTTTCAAGCGACGGCACATATCGGCCATCCCGGACGATTCAAACTGAAAGATGGCTTCCGTTCGGCCCTCGCCGAATAGCTGCATTGTCTTTTCTTCGTTATTGGGAATGCTAGTCCAGTCAATTGTTTCACCGAGCCTCGCTTTGATCGACGCCAGACAATCGGCGATCACCGTTAGCGTTGTAAGGCCGAGAAAGTCCATCTTGAGCATCCCGACCTTTTCGAGGTCGTTCATTGGATACTGGCTCGTGAGTTCGTCCTTGGACATTGCAACCGGCACAAGCTCTTGCAACGGCCTCGGGCTGATCACAACACCTGCCGCGTGGACCGAAGTGTGACGGGCGCACCCTTCGATCCGCAATGCGAGTTCGACAAGGTCATTTACTCTTGGGTCGGCATTCATTGCCGCACTGAGTTCAGGTACCTCTTTTAATGCCTGTGAAATACTGACGTTTCGACCGCGCACCGGTGGCGGTATCATCTTTGCGATACGCTCGACATCGCCGTACGGCATATTTAGGACCCGTCCAACGTCCTTGATCGCCGCTCTCGAGGCCATCGTTCCAAATGTCACGATCTGACACACCGATTCGCGTCCATAGAGTTGCGTTACGTGATCTATCACCTCGCCGCGGCCGCGTATGCAAAAGTCGATGTCGATATCAGGCATCGAAACACGCTCTGGATTTAGAAATCGCTCAAATAGCAGTTCGTGCTGCAGCGGATCGACATCAGTTATACGCAGACAATACGCGGCGAGCGACCCGGCGGCAGAACCGCGTCCCGGCCCGACCGGGATACCCTTTTCTCGGGCGTATCGTATAAAATCCCAAACAATGAGGAAATAGCCCGGAAACCCCATCTTCTTGATCGTCGCGATCTCAATGGCCAACCGTTCCCGATACTCCGTTATGCTGTGCTTCAACCTTCCATTCGCTAACAACGGATCCCATTCGGACCGCTTCCTTTCATCAAATCCGTCGTTTAAGACCTTAACGAAGTATTCGTCTTCGTCCATCGACGTATATTCGGGCGGGATCGGATATTTTGGAAGTTGTCGATGTTCGTCGCCTTGCGGCATTTCAAACTCGATCATTTCCGCGATCTTGACTGTGTTTGTCAGTGATTCCGGCAACTCGCCACCAAAAATATCCCACATCTCTTCAGCAGACCTGAGATATCGTAGTGACGTTTCCGGCGAAGTCCGTGAATTCTCACCGAGAGTGCGCCCGTCCGCCAAAGCGATCAATGCCTGTTGGGCTCGAGCGTCTTCGCGGTTCAAATATTGGACGTCGTTTGTGGCGACAATCGGCAGATCGGCGGTCTTAGAAAACTCGATGATCTTACGAGTAGCAGCGATGAAGTGGGGCTCACAGTGATCTTGTATCTCCAGGTAAAAGCGATCTTTACCTAGAATTTCTTCAAGTGATTTAGCAACCTCAAGTGCTCTCTTATCATTTCCTGTATTCAGGTAGTGGCCGACAATTTCTTCGGGGCCGGAGGATAAGCCGATCAAGCCTTCCGAATTCTCAGCCAAGAGCTCAAAATCGATGCGGGGGCGGTGCAGGAATCCCTCGGTAAATGCCTTTGATGCTAGCATCGCGAGATTCCTATATCCGGCGAGGTCCTTGGCCAAAAGCACTAAGCGATAGAAGGGCTTTTCGCCTGGCGCCAAGGCCGAACTTCGCTCGTGTCTGCTCCCCGACGTCACATACGCCTCGTAACCGATGATCGGCTTGATGCCGATACCAGCCATTGTGTTAAAAAACGTAACGGCACCGTACATATTGCCGTAATCTGTGAGAGCACAGGCCTTGAGGTCGAGTTCCTCGAGTCTATTGGCCAGTGGCTTCAGTTGGATTGTGCTTTGCAACAGGCTATAATCTGAATGCAAATGAAGATGGACGAAATCCTTGGCTGAAAACGGCTTGAATTTGGTTTCGTTTGGCATGTTATGAAAAAAGTTTATCTCGAAACCTACGGCTGTCAAATGAACGTATCTGATTCGGAACGTATCTCGACGACGCTTGCCGGCCGCGGTTACGAAATGACTAACGACGAGGCTCAAGCGGACGTTGTGATCCTAAATACCTGCTCGGTTCGCGAAAAGGCCGAACAGAAGCTTTATTCACGCGTCGGCCGTATTCGGCACGCTGATCGCCCAAAGCCGATCGTTGGCGTTATGGGCTGTGTGGCCCAATTAGAGGGCGAAACACTTTTCTCCAAGATCGAGGGCCTAGATTTTGTCGTTGGCACGCAAGCTGTAGGCCGTGTTGCGGACGCAATTGCCAGGACGTTATCCACCGATGAAGCCGTAGTCGATCTTGGCAGCCGCGAGGTCAATTATGACTGGACAGTCGCCGAGAACCAAAGACATTCGCCATATATAGCGTTTTTGCCGATCATCGAGGGATGTAACAAGTTCTGCACGTATTGTATCGTGCCGTTTGCACGTGGGCGGGAACGAAGTCGTTCAGCATCTGAGATAGTCCGGCAAGTGCTCGAATTACGTCGAAATGGCGTTAGGGAAGTTCATCTGATCGGGCAAAACGTCAATAGCTATAAGCCTGAAAGCGAATCCGGCCTCGAACAATTCGAAGGGAAGTCGGCCTTCTCCAGACTCTTGAGAGCGGTTGCGGCGACCGGAATCGAGCGTGTAAAGTTTGCCACGTCATTTCCCCGTGATTTTAATGACGATATTGTGGATGTGATCGAGTCACACGACAACGTTTGCAATTGGGTCCATCTGCCGGTTCAATCGGGCAGCTCCAGGATCCTCGCCGCAATGAAGCGCGGTCATACTATCGAAAAGTATCTTAAAAAGATCGATCGGATCAAATCGTCGACAAAAGACATCTCGCTTACCACAGATATTATCGTGGGATTTCCGGGCGAGACGGAAGACGATTTTCAAGCGACGATAAAAATGGTCGAGTATTGCGGCTTTGACAGTGCCTACATCTTCAAATACTCGCCAAGGCCCGGCACGCCCGCATTCGAAATGGCCGACGATGTAAGTCCGGAGGAAAAGACACGTCGTTTTATCGAACTTGAGAATACCCAGAAACGCATACAGAGCAACAACTTGCAGCGATATCTTAACAAAGTGCTTAAGGTCCTGGTCGAACGCCCGTCGACTCGGACTGACGGTGGCCTCACTGGCCATTCGACGTGCCAGAAACTTGTCAATTTTGTTGGAACCACAGATATGATCGGTGAAATCGTGGATGTGCGTGTGACACAGATCAAGACCAATTCGCTATTTGGCGTACCCGTATAAGATGAATATGCAGTCTGACCCCTCATTGGTCGAAGTAAAGATCGGGGCCCTGATAATGGACCCGAACACAAATACGCCGATCGTCGTCTTAAAAGGCGTCGACAGCGAGGCCGTACTCCCAATTTGGGTTGGTGCGTTCGAAGCAAATGCGATCGCTCTAGAGATCGAAAAGGTTGCTCCACAACGCCCAATGACGCACGATCTGCTGAGGAACGTGATCATAGAGTGCGGCCTTTTGGCATCAAGCGTAGTCGTTACAGACCTTGCGGAAAATACGTTTTACGCACGAATCGAGCTTTTGGACAAAAAGGGTGACGCGGTGTTCTTTGACGCGCGGCCGTCCGACGCGATCGCATTGGCTTTGCGCCTCGATTGTCCGATCTTCGTCGAACAGAAAGTTTTAGATCTTTCGAGCACATCTAATCCGATCACGGAACATTCTGACGACGACGAGATAACCCCGGGCGAGGACTGGCCGGAGCTGATCGGGTGATATCCGCGGATGTACCTGCCGTATTTATTACATAATCTCTATTATCAGACGCAAGGACTGATTGTGAAACGGCTAACGCGATTCCGCTCCGTCTTTGGATAGTTCCCCCCGCTTAAACTCTGTTACGTTCGCGTATGCTTTATCCCGAGTACATCTCTCGGAGCTCCCCCAAGACGTTCTGTTCTTATAACATCGCCCGTCGATCGTCCCCGCATAGGCGTGCCGCGTATTGTCACGAGGTGTTGCCCAACGGATTCACTTTGACACCGGGGCTGCAACGTTTTATAATTCTCGTTTTGTTATCTGAAGAAGATTCCAATTAGTAGAACCTGATATAAGGAGTTACGTAAACAATTGAGTAACGGAAATTTTCTATTCACGTCTGAATCGGTCACCGAAGGCCACCCGGACAAGATCGCCGATCACATATCGGACGCGATCCTCGACGCGATCCTCGAGCAAGACCCGCAAGCGCGCGTCGCTTGTGAAACTCTGGTAACGACCGGATTGGCCGTAGTAGCAGGCGAGATCACCACAACCGCCAAGGTTAATTATAAACAGATCATTCGTGAGACGATCGAAGAGATCGGCTACAACGATGCGGAATTTGGGTATGACTCGAATACTTGCAGCGTGATCGATGCGATAGGCACCCAATCGCCTGATATTTCTCAGGGTGTTGATACCGGCGGTGCGGGCGACCAGGGCTTGATGTTCGGTTATGCCTGCAATGAAACGCCGGAACTGATGCCGATGCCGATCCAACTTGCTCATAATCTTACACGAAGATTGTCGCAGGTTCGTCGCGACGGCACGATTCCCTATCTTCGTCCTGATGGCAAATCACAGGTTTCGATCGAGTATCGCGACGGCCGTCCGTTCCGCGTCGAGGCAGTTGTTATTTCATCGCAAACTGCTGATCTCGACATCGAAGATATTCGTGCAGACATAATGGAGCACGTCATTAAGCCCGTCATTCCGGCGGATATGATCGACGACAACACCAAATATCACATCAATCCTACCGGAAAGTTTGTGATCGGCGGCCCGATGGGCGATGCCGGTGTTACGGGTCGAAAGATCATTGTCGATACCTACGGCGGCTATGCTCCGCACGGTGGCGGTGCTTTCTCGGGCAAAGACCCGACAAAGGTCGATCGCTCCGCGGCATATATGGCCCGCTACATCGCTAAGAATGTGGTTGCAGCCGGACTGGCAGACAAATGTACGGTACAGTTGGCCTATGCTATCGGAGTCGCCGAGCCGGTATCGGTCTTGATCGATAGTCACGGCACGGGTACGATCGATGACGAACAGATCGCGGACATCGTAAGGGAGAATTTCACCCTTACGCCTGCGGCGATCATCGAGACACTCGATCTGCGTCGCCCGATCTATAAACAAACCGCTCGTTTTGGACATTTTGGCCGAAAGAACGACGAATTTACTTGGGAAGTTACGGACAAGGCTGCTGCATTGAGAACCGCGGCAGATAATCATAGAGGTATCGGTACAAATGGCTAATCCTGGAACATCAATGGAATACGACATCAAAGACATAAACCTTGCACCGCAAGGCAAACAGCGAATTGAGTGGGCCGACCGCGAAATGCCGGTGCTCCGGCTCATACGCGAGCGTTTTGAGGCTGAAAAGCCGTTGGTCGGCGTTAAGCTCATCGCTTGTGCCCACATCACAACAGAAACAGCGAATCTTGCTCGTACACTTCAGGCCGGCGGTGCCGAGTCACTCTTGATCGCGTCGAACCCGCTTTCGACCCAGGATGACGTCGCTGCTTCCCTCGTAGCCGATTGGGGCATTCCCGTGATGGCTCATAAGGGTGAATCTACGGAAACGTATGTCCGCCACGTCAAAGCCGCTCTCGACACCAATCCGAATCTTATTATCGATGACGGTTCGGATGTCGTCGCGACAATGATCAAAGAAAAGCCGGAGCTTATCGCTACCTTGATCGGAACGACTGAAGAAACAACCACCGGGATCGTCCGCCTTCAGGCGATGGTCAAGGCCGGCGTACTCACGTTCCCTTCGATCGCGGTAAACGACGCACAGACGAAGCACTTTTTTGACAACCGTTACGGCACCGGACAATCGACGCTTGACGGCATCATCCGTGCGACCAATATCCTGCTCGCAGGTAAAACGCTCGTCGTGGTCGGCTATGGTTGGTGCGGAAAGGGCGTCGCGATGCGTGCCCGTGGAATGGGTGCCAACGTGGTCGTCACCGAGATCGACCCGATCAAAGCGATCGAGGCGGTTATGGATGGAATGCGTGTGCTGCCGATGAACGATGCGGCAAAGGTTGGCGATTTCTTCGTCACCGTAACGGGCAACCGTCACGTTATCGATAAAGAGCACTTTGAGGTGATGAAGGACGGAGCGATCGTTTGCAACAGCGGTCACTTTGATCTCGAACTCAATCTGGATGCACTTCGTGAAATGTCGGCTGAAGCAGTCAAACGTCGCCCGTTTGTCGAAGAATACATAACCCACAAGGGCCGCAGCGTGATCGTGCTTGGCGAAGGCCGACTGATCAATCTGGCCGCCGCCGAAGGCCATCCTGCTTCGGTAATGGATATGTCATTTGCTAACCAGGCTCTGTCTGCCGAATTCTTGGTGAAGAATCACGGTAAGCTTGCCGCCGGCGTACACATTCTACCTAAGGAAGTCGATCAGGAGATCGCATCGCTCAAGCTACGTGCAATGGGCGTATCGATCGACGAATTGACACCTGAAATGCTCGAATATATGGGTAGCTGGGAGTCCGGAACCTAGTCCCCAATTCCCTTCTCGATCAATATAAGAAGCCCGGCGATCGCCGGGCTTCTTATTTGTTCGGCCGAATTTTATGCATCCTACGTGCGGACCTTTGAAACTAAATAAACGCCAAGCATCGAAAATATCACGATCGGGCTCCAAATAGCCGAGACCGGCCCCAACACACCGTTCATCCCCATCTGCTCAAAGACGTTTGTCACGCCCGTGTAAACGAGCCAGAGGCCGACAGCGTACCCAACGGTTATCACCTTGCCCTTTCGACTGAGCGACAGCGAAAACGGGGCTGTGAACAACGCGATAACAAATGGTAACAGCAACAATGAATGACGCTTTTGTAGAGCGACTGCAAAACTGCGTGATTCGACATCAGAATCGCTCGTCTTCACGCGTTCTGAGATCTCCGCCGAGGTCATATGACTGGGCTTAGCGATAATTTCGATGAACGGATTTTGCACTTCTGCCAAAGCCATTTCGCTCAGGTCCTGTTTCGTTACTCGGCCATCGATAATATCCAAGCGTTCGACCTTACCGAAAAGCCGAACGTTTCCACTTGAATATTTCCCCTTTTGGGCGTGGTACACGGTTTGCAATTTGGTTTGGTCACCCACAAACTCGTAAACTACCACGTCCGACGCACAACGATCCGAGCATTGGGCATCACTCTCCTCGTTATCAGACGCAAAGATGAGTGATCCTATCGTCGTCGGCCCCGGATATGCTGCGGCCAACCAGGTCCCGGCACCCTGTCCTTGAGATCCGCTACCTGCCGTTACGTTATCAGACGCTGCCCGGTCACTAACGGGGCCGGATAGGCACTGCTTCCCCGCCTTAGCATTGATTCCACCATCACCTGTTCCGTTATCAGACGCAACGTGGAGCGGCGACTCGTCAACAGAATAACTTTGCCCTGTTGCGGGTGACGTCATTTCGAATGAATATATCCGATTGCCGTTTGCCACCCAATATCTTCCACCCGCCGCCGACTGCAACGGCCCTTTTCTGATCTGGTTTCGAATCGAATCTTGGATCTGATTCGAAACCGGTGCGATCCGTTCCTGGATCACCCAGTTTAGTCCGCCCACCAGGAGCATCAACAAAAAGCACGGAACCAATAATCGATATGCGCTTTTGCCCGCGGAGATCCACGTCACGATCTCGTTTTGTCGAGATTTGATCACGTATGTCGCCAATATTGCGACCATCGCGGCAGAAGGAGCAAAGTATAGATATAGAAATGGTGAAAGATAAAAAAGATATTTCATCAGCAACCAGATCCCGCCATCCATAACGCCGGCAAATCGCCAGAGTTCAAATGCCGTAAAAACGGCCGATATGATCAATAGAAAGACAACGGTAACGACAAAATATCGAAGTAAATTAACCAGCAGGTCGAAATCGCCCAGTCCCGTCGTTAGATCAACAAATAGATTCCGCGACTGTAATTTTTCTTTGGGCCTGACGAATGAGTGCCAAAAGCCGGCGCTTCGCTCGCCCCAACCGCTTAGGTAACTTACGCGTCGCGAAACGCTTAGCCATACGATCGCTGCAACGCTACCGGCAATGGGCAGAATGCCGGCGGCAATGACCGAAACTCGGCCTGTACGAGCTAATTGCTCGCCTAAAAACGCAAGCAGATAGTACCCGACCAACCCCACGATCGACAGAAAAACGCCGAAGCCACGCCCGCTTCGGTTGAAGCGAATCACCATCGCAGTTCCCAGCAAACAAAACAAAAGTGGTGAGATCGACAGGATTATCCTTCGTTGCCACAATAGTTCGGCTTCAATTCGGTCCTTCCCTTCTTTGTTCTTTGCATATTCCGAGAGTTCCGACAATCCAAGTTCTTCCGGTGTGCTATCTGATCCGCTGAGACGCTCGATCAATTCACTTCTTTTGGTGCGAATTGCCAATCGAACTTCTCCAATATTCTCGGTTGCGAATTTACCTGTAACCGTGTCGCTCGGGATCGTCGTCACCGTCGCGTTCTGCAAAACTAACTCGGACAATTGCCCGGAGACGTCTATTCGGCCGTCGCCTGACGTTATCAGACGCATATCACCCGAGCCGGGCTGTTTTTGAAAGATAAAAAGGTTCTTCCACGTTCCTTTCTCCAGATCCCCGTCCTTAACGTAGATCGTGTATCCCGCTACTTCGGAGTTGAACACGCCCGGTTCGATCGGCGACTCAAGCTTTCGGATCGATGTTTGGAGGGCGACGCTGCGGACTAACGCGGCTGCCATCGGGACGCCGCGTAGATTTACCAGAAAGGCAAACAGTGACAATAACAACCCAAGGATCACGATTGGCACCATAACCTGCAGATTGCCGACCCCGGCCGCCCTGATCGCGGTCAGTTCGCTGTCACCCTGCATTTTTGAAAGGCCGATGATCGTGCCGACAAGCATAGCCATCGGACAGGTAAACGCGATCACGTTCGGAATAAGCGCGATCGTCAGTTGCCATATTAGGTTGACCGGAATATTCACACTAAAGAATATGTCCGAGAACCTGCCGGCCTGCTGGACAAATAGGATCACACTCAACACAAGCCACGAAAATACAAAGTACGGCAGTATCGCCTGCACCAAATATTTAGATATAAGCCAGCCTATCTGTTTCATTTATCGTGAGTTGTATATAGAAAAGGCTTGTTCGGTTGATACTTCGCGGCCGATAGCCTGTGAGATTATCCGCTTTAGCACCACCGATAACTCGGCAAGGTGTGTGCGCTCGTTGCCGTGGGCCAAAGTGAACTTTTCCGGCGATAACCGCTGAACGGCCGTATATATTGTTCTGTGCGATTGATCGATCGTGCGGCCCGACGACGCACGGCGGCAGTTAGTACACAACAGTTGAAAATTGGCCGAGAGATCTGTGATCTCACCATCTAGAAATTCACGTTCGCAGACACTGCATCGCCGCCATTCGGGAAGTAAACCAGTCAGACGCAGCAACCAGATCTCAAAGTAAACTCCGATGGCAAGCAGTCGTGCATTATCGACTTCAGCAGTTTCAAGACAGGCTTTGACCATTCGGTAAAGCGTTTCATTCGGGTCATGAGGCGGCGAAAGTGCGACGATAAGGTCTGCGAGATACGTGAACTTAATTAAGAATTCCGGGTCACTTGCCGCTGCGAAATATGATCTGAGCAGTTCGATGTTTTGGACTGAAACCAATTCAACGCCTTCCTTTTCAAAATAGGTGATGCGAACGATCGAAAAGGGTTCCAATCCGCTGCCAAACTTGCTCTTAAGGCGCTTGGCTCCCTTTGCGACAGCTCTAACGACCCCGTGATCCTCCGTAAAAAGCACAACGATCTTGTCGGCTTCGGCTAGGCTGTAGCATTTCAGAATCAGGCTTTCCGTTTCGATCAACGCCATCCATTTACCAGGGAATAAAATACAAGATCCAGGCCATTACCAGACTCACGACGACAAATTGAAGAAAGGTTTTGCCGGCATATATGATGCGTTCACGATTTGTTCCGTCGAGAAAAGTACCGAATGCGATCGACACAAGCAGTGCAAATCCGATCAGATAGAGAAAATGGATCATTTTTTCCTCCCAAGCGAAATGTCGACGGCATCAAGCATAGCCAGGAAGTTAAGTAGTCCGGCAACCTCGAGAAATCTCCCGCCGTACTCAAACGTGGCGAGTGCAGCAATGTTTGGCGCGGGCCTTGACGCAATTATCCAACTGATTATTGCACCGAGCCCGTTGCCTAACCGTGCGAACGAATTGAGCAGATACAATAGTGTGCCGTCCTTAAAGTCAAAGCCGGGATAATGTGCCCCGCCGCTCAATACAGCGACAATAAAGAGTGTCCATATCACCGCAGCGATGATGATCCCGCGCGTCGAACGCTTCTGGATCAAGTGTCCGCTGCCGGGTATAAACCAAGATATAAGGCCGATTATTACTGGATTATCCATTAAGTTTATGTGTCAGGTTGCCGAATTTCTCTAGTTATTCTGCATTGATGTTCTACTTTAACTCACTATCGCTATCTATCTGACTCCATAGATATTATGACTCGCCGCTTTTTACCCTTTGATGATCATTACCGACCATCGGCGAAGCTCGCTTCACGGTTGTGACAATTAGCCACAAACCGTTCAAATATCATTCGCGATAGCTCATCGCTCGCCCAAGATAGTTCGGGGTGCCATTGCACGCCCAGTACAAATCGACCACTCCGTGTGTCTTGTACGCTTTCGACGATCCCGTCCGGAGCAAATGCGACTGCCTCCAGGCCGTCGCCGATCCGCCCGATCGCTTGATGGTGATGCGAATTTACTCTAATCGACGATCGCGATGTTAAATGGTCCGCGGTTTCGCCCAGTAACCAGTTCGGTGCGTACGTTATCGTGTGCGACCCACGAGCAAGAGGCATCCCTTGTTCGTGCTTTATCGGGTCTGCGATCTGCGAGTCGATATCCTGCACAAGGCTTCCGCCGCGTGCAACGTTAAGTGCCTGCATTCCGTAACAGATAGCAAGCATAGGTAAATGTAGTTTCTCAGCTACTTCAATGACTAGACGCTCTGTTTCGTCCTTTTCCGGCACTACTCTTTTAAGGTTTCGATGGGGCTCTTCGCCGTAGTATTGCGGATCGACGTCAGTATCGCTGCCGGGCAGCAATATTCCATCTAGATCTTTAAGCGTCGATTCTATATATTCCCTGCGAGGAATCAGCCCGATATGGACAGGATCGCCGCCTGCCGCCTCGATCGCTTCGGAGTAGTCACGGCCAAGATAGAAACGCCGGGTTTCGATCTCGAGCCGCATTGTTATACCTATCTTCGGACGATTGCTCATAAACTCTTTAATGTTCAATCAAATACACCAGCGATGTCAATTTGAGCATTTGAAATTAAACCCTTATCATTAAGGTTTAATGATCAACTCAGAACAATCGCGTATTCGATCTACTACGGTACTGCTTGTGAGGCGTGACGGCAAAGCCGCTATGGCAGGCGACGGCCAGGTGACGCTTGGCGAGACTGTGATAAAGGGAAATGCCAGAAAGGTACGGCGGCTTTTCAACGGCAAGATCCTGACGGGCTTTGCCGGTTCGACCGCCGACGCCTTTTCCCTGCTCGCTCGCTTTGAGACTAAACTCGAACAATTTCAAGGACAACTTGAGCGCTCGGCGATCGAATTGGGCAAGGATTGGCGAACCGACAAGTATTTACGAAATCTAGAGGCCCTGCTGATCGTCGCCGATTCGACCGATGCGTTCCTGATATCGGGAAAGGGCGATGTTATATCATCTGACGACGGTTTGCTCTCGGTGGGCTCGGGCAGTATGTACGCTCTTGCAGCAGCCAGAGCGTTGATCAAGCACACTTCCCTGTCCGCTCGCGAGATCGCCGAGGAATCGCTCAGAATCGCCGGCGAGATCTGTATCTATACAAATTCCGACATTACTCTCGAAGAAATTTAGATGGCAATATATTTAGGTGGTGAAACTGCCCCCAAGGGGCCAAAGCTTGACGATCTCACACCTCGACAGATCGTGGCAGAACTCGACAAATATGTCGTCGGCCAGACAGCGGCCAAAAAAGCTGTGGCCGTGGCACTGCGCAACAGGATCCGCAGGCAAAAACTGTCGCCGGAAATGGCGGCGGACGTGTTGCCGAAAAATATTCTGATGATCGGCTCGACCGGCGTCGGAAAGACTGAAATTGCACGGCGCCTTGCACGCCTCGCCAATTCGCCGTTCATCAAGATCGAAGCGTCGAAATTTACCGAGGTCGGTTATATGGGCCGGGACGTCGATTCGATGGTTCGCGAACTAGCGGATGTCGCCGTCGATATGGCTAAGCAAACCGCTTTCGAAGACGTAACGACGCGCGCCGAGCAAAATGTCGAAGAACGCCTGCTCGACATCCTCTTGCCGCCGGTGCATAGCTTCGACGACCTCTCGGAGGACGGCGGTGACACTGACGAAAAACCTTTGGCACGAACGCGTGAGAAACTCCGTGAGCAACTGCGTCGCGGCGAACTTGACGATCGCTTGATCGACTTTGACACTCAGGACCGCTCAAATGCGTCGATCGACTTTATCGGCGGCCAGGGAATGGAGGAAATGGGCGTCAATATGCGTGATATGCTCGGGAATCTGTTTCCGACCAAGACAGTCAGCAAAAAAATGCCACTCGCCGAAGCCCGCGAGTATATGCTCCGCGACGAACAGGAATCGCTCGTCGATATGGATCAGATCACCCGCCAGGCCCTCGAAAAGGCACAGCAGTCGGGCATTATCTTCTTGGACGAACTCGATAAGATCGCCGGCCGCGAGTCAGGCGGCAATCCGGCAGTTTCCCGCGAGGGCGTCCAACGCGACCTTTTGCCGATCGTCGAGGGCACGAACGTCAACACAAAATACGGTATGGTCAGTACCGAACATATTTTATTCATCGCCGCCGGGGCGTTCCACGTTGCAAAGCCTTCAGACTTGATCCCCGAACTTCAAGGACGGTTTCCGATCCGGGTCGAACTAGAGTCGCTAACGATCGATGACCTTAAACGCATACTTGTCCAACCAAAGAATTCGTTGATAAAGCAGTATCAGGCACTTTTGAGTACCGAGGGGATCAACCTTGAGTTCACCGGCGATGCCATTGACCGCCTTGCGGAGTTAACCGAAGAGATCAATAAAAATACCGAAAACATCGGAGCTCGGCGACTGCATACTCTGGTTGAAAAACTCCTGGAAGAGATCAGCTTTCTCGGCGGCGAACTCGAAGAGAAAACGCAGATCATCGATGCCGCGTACGTCAACGATAAGTTGGGCGAACTATCAGCCGACCCGAACCTTCGACAATACATCCTCTAAAGTGGACCAAATGTTGCTCAACTTTGCTAAAAGTTCGTCGTTTCAGAAGTTTACCGACCGTTTCGGCGGCCGCACTCTAATTCTGCTTTGCGTCGCTACGACACTCATACTTAGTTTCGGCTGCGGCAAACGAAAGCCGCCGACCCCGCCGAAGGAACGTGTGTCTCAGCGGGTTGAACTGAGCGGATTTCAAAGAGGTAATCAGGTGATCCTTAATTGGAAAATGCCTGCCCGAAACGCCGAAAGGACGAGCGTTCTTAATATCGACCGGATCGATATCTATCGGTTCGCCGAGCCATCGTCGGCACCACAGACGCTTTCTGAAGAAGAATTTGCCTCGAAAAGCACTTTGATCGCCACGCTTTCGATAAAAGATTCGGACTTTGGGCTCAAGACACTTTTCCATACGGACAACCTTGCGTTTGCGGGACAACCCGCAAGACTCCGTTACGCAATGCGTTTTGCCAATGCATCCGGACAAAAGGCGGCGTTTTCCAACTTCTTTATGATCGAACCGGCATCAAAGGTTGCCGATGTTCCGTCCGGGCTTGTCGCAGTCCTTTCGCAGGACTCGATCAGCCTAAAATGGCAGCCACCCACAACAAATATCGACGGCACGACGCCCGTCAGCGTGCTCGGATACAATGTCTACCGGTCGATGTCTGAAACAGATCCCGGAAAATTGCTGAACAAATCACCGATCACAACGACTGAATACACGGACGATTTCTTTGAATTTGGAAAAACGTATTTCTATTTCGTTCGTGCGGTATCGGTCGGAAAGGATGCAAACCCCATCGAGAGCCTCGAGACCAATATCCTAAAGCTGAAGCCGATCGATAGTTTTGCTCCGAGTGCTCCGGCGGCAATAACGCTAGCCGTTGGGCAGAAACAGATCTCTATCTTCTTCGCGATCAATCCGGAAAAGGATATTGCCGGATACTCAGTATATCGATCAACAGATCGCGATACGCCTAAAGAGAAATGGCAACTCCTAACGCCTACGTTGTTGAAAACAAATACGTTCCAAGACACGACAGTCGAGGCGGCAAAACAATACTTTTATTACTTGACCGCGACGGATACCACGGGCAACGTTAGTCTTCCGTCCGAGGTTGTGACCGAAACAGTTAGATAGACATTTATGAAGATATGCAGATTTAGCTACAACGGCGAGACCCATATCGGGGTGATCGATCACGATCGGGTGCATCTGTTCGGCGATATTTTGACCGATCACGTTGCGAGCTTCGATCTGAATGAAGTCACGATGCTTCCGCCGGCATCGCCGTCGAAAATCGTTTGTGTCGGCCGAAATTATGCGGACCACGCCAAGGAACTGGGAAACGATGTGCCGTCTGAACCGCTTTTGTTCCTTAAAGCTCCGTCGGCGATCATCAATGACGGCGCCGCTATAGTAATACCTACACAATCAGATCAGGTTGAACACGAAGGTGAACTCGCAATCGTTATCTCTAAGAAATGTAAAGGACTTACGGAGCAGGACGTCGCAGTGGAATACGTCTTTGGATACACCTGCCTCAATGACGTGACTGCCCGCGATCTTCAGCGAAAGGATGGCCAATTCACGCGGGCAAAATCATTTGACACATTTTGCCCGATCGGTCCGTTCATTGAAACTGATCTGGACACCACTGATCTGTCGGTAACGACACGAGTAAACGGCGACGTGCGACAGCAAGGCCGAACGTCGCAAATGGTATTCTCCGTCGAGTTTCTGATACGATATATATCAAATATGATGACGCTCAATGCTGGGGATGTTATTGCGACCGGCACACCGTCCGGCGTGTCCAAGATGAGTGCCGGAGATATCTGCGAGGTTGAGATCGAGGGCATCGGAATACTCACAAACCCTGTGGTTTAAGCACGTCGTTACAGTTTTTCTTGCACTGAAATCTAAAAGGTAAATATGAAATTTTTTATTGACACGGCAAATCTAGCCGAAATCAAAGAAGCCGCCGAACTGGGAATGATCGATGGCGTTACCACCAACCCATCACTTGTCGCCAAAGAAGGCGATGTCGACTTTAAGGAACACATCGCCGCGATCTGCGCTATCGTCGATGGCGACGTGTCCGCTGAGGTGACGGCACTCGATACTGAAGGTATGCTTCGCGAAGGACGCGAATTGGCAAAGATCGCTCCGAATGTAGTGATCAAATGCCCTTTGACGCTCGAAGGCCTTAAGGCGACGCGCATCTTCCGTGCTGAGGGCACGAAGGTGAACGTCACGCTATGCTTCTCGGCCGCTCAGGCCCTGCTAGCCGCCAAGGCCGGTGCGAGCTATATCTCACCGTTCATCGGTCGTCTTGACGATGTTGGTCAAGAAGGAATGCAGGTCGTTCGCGATATTGTACAGATCTACGATAACTATGGATTTGCTACCGAGGTGCTGGCAGCCTCGATCCGTAGCCCCATGCATATCGTCGATTGTGCTCTTGCCGGAGCAGACGTCGCAACGATCCCATTCAAGGTGATACAGCAATTGGTCAAGCATCCGTTGACCGATAAGGGACTCGACGGGTTTATGTCGGACTGGAAGAAGAGCGGCCGCAGTTAGTTGCCTGAGCATACATTAGTAATGGCGGAAGCGTGCTATACGCTTCCGCCATTTGTTTGGGTGCCCGCATTTGCGGCTTCAACTTTGTCGGATAACTAAACTAAGACAAAGACGATCGCAGTTCGGCCTGCAGTCCCGCCACGTCAGGGTATTTCTGCACGGCGTTTCGGTACTTAGCCCGAAAATACTCATCTTCTTCCGTCATTTCGACGAGCTCTGAGATCATTACCAGATTCGCATTGACCAGATCATCCGGAACACCGTCTTTGGCGACAAACATCTCATCGATCTCCACGATCAACATCGAGAACTTTCGAAGCCAAGCAAAGTCTGCATTTTCCAAAAGGATATTCAAAAACTCGCTCGCTTTAAGCGGTCCGTGGATCTCCTCAAACAACTCACGTTCGCGATCGATCAATGACTTATGCAGTTTAAGTAGGATATTACGTGCGTTCTTGAGCTTTTCAACATTTTCCATATATAAATCTTAGCGTACTTTGGATACTTTCTAAATAACGAGTACCGTGCTAATCTTTGATTATTAGCACGCTAAGTAACTTTAATTAGCAGGCTATTAATCTCTGTGTAGCCCGCTACGGGTTGATTATTAGCCAGCAAATTCCTTGCTTAAGGTAATAGGAGCTCTCACATAGATGGAAGATCTCATTAAATTTGAAGACACTGTAAGCTTCGTTCTTGCCAAGGTTTCGACCGGATTCCGCACCGCCCTCGAACATAGGATGGGTCTGATCGGGCTGCACGGCGGCCAGATTTTCGTGCTATTCGAATTGTGGAAAAAAGACGGCCAACGTCAGGTCGACCTCGCTAAAAAATTGGATATCGCAGCTCCGACCATACATAAAATGGTCAATGGCCTGATCGAGATAGACCTGGTCACACGTGCAAAGTACGAAAATGATGCTCGTTCGACACGGATATTTATTACACCGGCCGGTATCTCGAAGCGCCCCGAAATCGAGGCTCAGTGGCTCGAACTCGAAGCAAATTGCCTAAGTTGCCTTAATGCAACAGAGCGAGCGGTTGCATTCGGCATACTCAATAAACTCCGGAGCAATTATGCCGGCCGCCCTGCTCCGGAAGACGGCGACTAGAAATTGCAATTCGCTTTTTGGTTAAAAATAGCTAGAATACGGTTATCCGAAATTGATCGACATAACCACGGAGGCTCTCTTGAAGATACTACTTGCAACCGACGGAACTAAATACAGCGAAGCTGCGGCCGATATGGTCGCGAAATTGAGACTCGACAATGAGGATTCTGTAAGGGTCGTCAGTGTCGTCGATATGGCGGTTCCGCTTGCCGTTGATATTTACGGCGGCTATCTGCCTGACACGACCGAACTCGAAAAGACCGCTCGCGAATCCGCCGCAAAGGTAGTGGAAGACGCGATGGCCAGACTGACCGCAAAGCTCCAACCCGACGGAGTAACCATCGACGGAGACGTGCTATACGGGTCGCCCGACAGCAGGATAGTCGAGACCGCAGAGGACATTCACGCTGATATGATCGTGATCGGTTCCCACGGCTATAAGCGTTGGGAAAGACTATTGTTGGGCTCGGTTTCGAATTCGGTAGTTCATCACGCGCATTGTTCAGTGATGGTCGTGCGGACTGACGCTGCCGAATAATGTCGGATCCCTCGATAACTGTCAATTCTCGCAAATTTGACGGATCGATCAGCCGAACGTGGCATTGCCAGCCCGTTGAGATCACAACTGATTCAGTAGTCCTTGTCGGTCAGTTTGAAAAGGACGTAGTCCATCCTGATCTGGGGACAATATCTGCGGGCACGATCTCTTACGAATTTTTTTGGCCCAGACGTTGGTACAATGTTTTTCGGTTTCACCAACCGGACGGATCGATCCGCAACTACTATTTCAATATATCGATGCCGTATTCGTTCGAGTCCGGCCAACTGGACTTTATAGATATGGATATCGACGTTATCGTATGGCCTGACGGGACACTACAAGTCGTCGATCTGGACGAGTTTGAGAAAAACAAGGTCAAATACCAATATCCGGAAAACGTAGTAGCAACGGCGAAACAGACCCTCGGCGAAATAACTAGATCCATTCGCGACGGCGTTCATCCCTTCAAACAGGTTCAAAGCAGTCACTTACCAATTCGTACCTAGTCCTCTATCACATCATTTTGGTTGGATCCGCAAGATATAACTACAGATGTTAAGCGGTGCTCCAGGTGCTATCGCAAATCGCCGGCCGGCCGGCAGTTCATAATTATTGACCGCTGCCGGATTTCGGCCCTCGTTGACCACCCAGAAATTCCCTGCGCCATCAGTGATCATCGTCAAATGTCGGCGGCTTATCTCGACATCGCCGGCGAGTGGTATATCAACCGGCTTTGATTTCGACCCTCGGCCAATTACGATCTCTTTTTGATAGATCGGCACCACGTTCTGCCGCACATTTCCACGCCACACCTCGAGGCGATAAAGTTCCGTTGCTCGGGCAGCAACGTGAGTCATTTCTTCACCTTCTTCAGGTGGCAACGGAATAGCCCTTTGAATACTCGCGTTCGGCAATGTCGGTGGCGTTTGAGCAATCGGTGTCCGTGCTTGCGGAGGCGACACGGCCGTTGGCGGATGAAGATTCGGATCGGTCGGGACTGCGGCCTTTACAGGCACCGCGGCGATCGCGGGCATCTGCTTTGGACGAGTCAGAACGCCGGTCTTGTTTGCGTTCGAATCTTCCCAACTGTGCTGAACACGCACTTTTCCCTTTTCCATTGTCGCATCGATGCGCAATTCGATCACAAATGATCGAGTTTCGAGCTTTTTCTTACCGGCGATCTCTTTCGCCCTTTCAGCGAGGATATGGTACAAGCCCTGTTCGAGTCCCTTGCGTTTTACGCCCTGCCATTCCTTGTCGTCATCGGCACTCAGAAAGATCGTATATTCGCTCGGTATAATGGTCGTTCCCTGCGGCAGCGGCACCATCTCGGCCTGCATTACAGACTCGACCGACTTGGCGATCTGGACGATAAATTCCTCGGCCTTGCTGCGCGGTTTGACCTGAGCATCCCGTGCCGCTTGCTCGAGAACAAGTTCGGCTGTGTCGCCGTCGATCCATCGTCTGACTTTATCTAAAACGCTCACAGTTTCTATCCTCGCTTAATTGCCGTCGATATCCAGATACTTGCCATAAAGCCAACCGCGAGTCGCCGTGGCTGGAAAATTACCTACGCGGCCCTGCTCGACCACTTCCACTTGATACCAATTATTTTGCGCATTTACAACACGAACCTTTGATTTCTTGGTCACAAGGCCGATCGGGTCATTATCCGTGTTGGGCGTAGAACGCAGAAATATGTCCGTATTCGCCACCGCGGTCTTGGTGCCGAATGGGTTTAGGATCGCAGGCAAAATGCCGAGCCCGCTCATATACGAGTGAGTCCCGTAAAGAATTCCGGTAAAAAGGATCAGGAATATTCCAAATGTTGCCAGTCTCCGCAACGCCTTGCGCCGTTTGGGCGGGGTAAGTGCAATTGGGGGGTTAGGCCTGATTGGGTTCACCGACGATGGCGTTTCAATCTCGGCTTTCGGACTTGGCGGCACAAAGGCCGACGGCTGTCGCGGCGGCATCAAAGGCTGCATACGATCTGAACTTGCCGCCACTCGCAGTGCAGGATCCGAAACCGGTTCAAACTGCGGTTGAGGCGGGACGATCGGCGTATAACCCCGTGCAACGTGGGCTTGCGGTTGCTCGGGCCGAGTCCGAACAACGGTGCTCACTTCCCCGTCTTCCACGATCTGCCTGAAGGCCGCGAGGTCGTTCCAAAATTCGTCGACACTCTGGTGTCGCTCGATAGGTTCATCCGCAGTCGCTCGGCTCAAAACCCTGAGCAGATCGTCTGACCATTCGTCGTCGCGGAAATCGTCCGGCAACGCCGTGATCCGGCTATTGGCAAACGCTCTTGGAGCCTCGCCGGTGATCAGCGTATATGCCGACTTTGCAAGCGAATAGACGTCAGCGGCCAGCGTTAATCGAGCAGGTTCGTCTGAGCGGCCCTGAACGATCGAGAGCGGGCTGTGCTCGGGCGGTGCGTAAATATTAGTGCCGACGCGAGTGATCGGAGCGTCATTGAGGTTAATGCGTGCGACGCCGAAATCAGCGATCTTGACAGTTTCGTGATCGGCCGTTAACAGTAGATTTTGCGGTTTTATATCCCGGTGAATTATGCCGCGAGAATGAGCGTGAGCGAGCCCTGCACATACTTGCTCGATATATCTGATCGATCGCTTGAGCGGAATTCGGCCGCGTCGCACCGCGTTCTGCAGATCTCCTCCGGGCAGATATTCGAGTACAAGATAGTGAAAGACAGTGCCTTTGAGATCTCGGGCGGTACCGTGGCCGATCCGGCTTATCACATTCGGGTGCCGCACGCGGTCAAGGGCGATCGCTTCGTTTTGAAAGTTTTCTACCAGAGTACGTTCGAGATCGGCGTCCAGGTCGTCCTGCAGAAAGACGTTCAGGGCCTTTATGACCACCGTACTGTGAGGCGACTGAGGCGAAGCAAGCGTGTCACGGGCAACAAAGATCTCCGCATAGCTACCGCGCCCGAGTCCGTCACGGATGTCGTATCGCTTATCCAATCTGCAATTATTAAGCGAAAGCTCTCTCATCGTATCCCGTCAAGCGAATCGGGCGTCCCAAGTCCTCGAATCAAATACGATATTACATTGCGTAAGTTCAAAAAACGAATAGATATCGCTACGAGTGCCGCCAATCGGCCCGAACTCCGTCACGGTCACCGACGCCCGGACCGCAGGCACCATCCGATCCGGACGTTGAGTTCGCGAAGACAACGTCGAATGTCAATGATCGTAGTAAAAGAAAGGCCGCGTGCAGATCAGTGCTCGCGGCCTTTTTAATTGTGGAACCGGACGTTTTAATTAACCCTTTGGAATCCGGTCATTTGGATATTCTGGAAATACGGCGTTCCCGGCGGCAGGCGATTGACGTCGAGGAATGTCGCGTCGAAAACCCAGTTACGTTCCGGCGGATCATAGACGTTGTTACAACATTTGAACGCTCCATTATTGTTATGCGAATTATAGAGATTGATCAGAGAACCTGCGTAGTTTAGGCGGGTACCCCAATTTTCTAAAAATCGCATAAAGTTATGGACGCCGCCATTCATCCGTAGATCGCCGCCGCCCTGATTAGGCGAACCGCTTAGCGACGTTATGGTGTCTCCACCGAGCATCGCAAAACGTTGTGTGGTTTCGCTGGCGGCCCTACTGGAAAGCGTGAACGGATAAACAAAGCTCTCGCCGTCAGTCCAGGCATTTGAAAGAATGGTTATCGCGTCGCCCGCAACCGATGCGGGAATGTGACTCGATGTCCCTTGCGGAAGATAAAGGTTAGATGCAGTCGGCGTTCCAACCGATGAAATTCCGGTTGCGTTGAAATTCCCTTGAATATACACGCCATTCTCAGATGCAAACGTAATCCCTCGCGTATTTGACGGAGTGGCACTGTCGTAAATTCCGGGAGGCAGTGTGCCGTTTTTCAGACGGACTCCGCGGCGGTAGAATTTGTGATTAAAGACTGCGGCGATGTCCCGGGGAGCACTCGCTCCGGTGCCGGTGTATCGGATCGCTTCGTTGGTATAGTCAGCCTGGAGATTACCCGAGCCGTTAAAGTCTTCACTCGGCTGCATAATTCCGTCGTTGGCGCCAAAAATATCCTCCATATCGTATTCGCCATCGAAGTCAAAATCGCCTCGACGATCCGAAACATAAATCACCCAGCCATTATTCTGGGGGATGTCACTCGAACGCAGCACGTGCCCGGAAGCAGTGTAGTACGGCGTTCCGGTCGGCATCTTGGCGTCCCACGTTCCGTCTAAAAACTTCTTTAAGTTTGCAACGTCAATGTCCACAATACTCATCACGCCTGCCCACGGAACAGCCGTTCCATAACCGGGAGCCGTGCCGCTTTTCGGATTGAATACGGAGGACGTGTCGTTATATAGCCCTTCGCGGGTGTCGAACATATTGATCGGAAACGGTACCACACACGGTATCTTGCCCGTAATGCCCGTGACGGTGGCGCTCCGCATTACGAAACGCTGATCTCCGCTAAAATTATTTGGAAAGTAACTGGGTGATCCGGTGATAGTTCCAATATCTGCTCCTGTTGTCGTAAGAGCGTCCACGCCACTGGTGCAACTCTTTCCGGTAGCGACCGTGCCCGGCATAATGTAGTTGTACGAGTTCGCTCCTGTTCCGACGGAGGAAATATATCCGGTATTTGGAATATTCGGCCCAGTGATAATAAATCGCTGGAGTTCGAAGACCGATCTGCCATCAATACCGTTTGTGTAGTAATTTGCGTCGGCAATTTTGAATGTCGTGTCATTCGCCGGGACGTCGGTGACACCCAACGCAAGCATATCCTGCGTGATGTCCATCGTGTCGTACGTGATCGTTGCCGGGTTAAAGACTACCGTTTCGATCTTGATCCAGTTTTCACCGCCTCCCGCATTTCCCGTGGCAAACCGATTTCCGTTAACAGCAGTTGCCTGATATGCCGGTGTTCCGGTCATTGCTCGGGGCACGTAACCACGATTTCCGGCAATTGCTCCCGACACTAGTCCCGTCGCGTCACCGTCGAGCCTAATGCCGCACGGTGTTGTGACCGCCGTGCCTAGTGTGGTCGCACATCCCGGCAATTTTACTTTGCTGTCAGCAAGTGAAACGCGGATTCCGGTTTTGTTGTAATATCTCTCGGCCGCCGTAACCTTGTCATCTTCATTGGCGGCGGTTACCGCAGCGAGGCTCGGGCTTGCGACCGTGCCTGTACCGTTATTCCAGATATCGCCTATCTTCTTTCCACGTTTGATGACCTCGACCAGGTCCAAATTCTGAAGCGAGATATCGCTATTGATCTTGAGCGGTAGTTGCAGCGGCTTTGTGTTCGCGAGAAGATTACCCTGGAAAAGGTTCATATTTGATTTCCAGTTAGCCGATTTGTAGGTTGTCGGCAACGGACTGGTCGTCGCCGGAGCACCGACCGCCGGGTTCGTTAAAACACTGCCCATATTGTATGCGAGCTTCGTGAAAACGCCTGATGCGTTCTTAACAAATACGTTGTCGCCCCACGCTGTATAAGCATTGCCGTTCTTAGCTACGTCGGTGACGACATGGTTCGCCGCGGATACTTTTGACGAAAAGTAAAGCCCGGTACTTGCGGCTAGAAATATCGAGCCGTTTGAATGGACGCGTCCACCAAAGTCGAATCGCGGGCCGGGGTGAAATTCGAGGTCGTCATCGTAAAAGATGCCGAACTGGAAAACCGGAATTCGATTATTTAGGAATTTACGGCGAAGCGCGACCTGAACTCCGTTCGCGTTATCAGTTGCGACCGAGTCAAGCTGCCATTCGTCACGCCGTGCGTTGAGACCCTGAAAGAACTCGCCCGTTAGCACAACGTCGCGTGTCGCTTGAGTTTGCGTTACCGTTTGATCGAATGTGTATCCCGTATCAAAGTCCGGGGGAAATTGTCCCTGAATCCGGGTGATATCTGATGGTGCGATGGTTAGTTTGGTCTCAAAGATCTTGTTGAAATTACGTGTTAGTACCTCGAGACTCGCATTTGCAGCCTCGAAAGCCTTCGTTTCCGATTCGTCGTTGGAAGCGGCGATCGTCTCGCTATTGGTTCGCGAGATCGCAAGTGCGACAAATCCCATCAACAAGAGCATCACCATCAATGCGATGACCATTGCCGAACCGCGCTGACCGTGATCGTCCTTGGCGGCTGACGAGATGCTTTTACTAATATTCGCCCAAAGTGCTGCAGTTTTTCGTTTCATCATTTTATTACCACCAGATGTTTTAACCTGCGTCATATCCCAAATTCCTTGTACTAAATGTCGAATTCAAGGTGATCGATTCCGGTTTGCCGGTCTTTTCGTCTACTTCCGTCGATTGGACTTTGATCGTGATCAAGACCTGTCGCACGTCGTTGAACCCTTGCCAATCGTCATCGATCGTACCGACGATGCCATCAGGCCCGACCGACGGATTGTCTGACGTTGATCCGTCATTCAGGATGTACCTTATTTGTAGATCCTCGACGTTGTAAGCGAGGGGCAACTCCTGTATTTGTGCCGCCGCGGCCGCTCCACGGTTATTGCCGTAGATCACTCGAACCAGAGTGCCGTCCGGCTTGACCTGATAACTGACCACAAAAACTCGCTTAGCAGTCGCTGAGTACGTTGTGCAATTCTGATCTGCGGACGACGTACATTGACGGAGTACGCTGCCGAGGTTGCCCACACCATTTATTGGCTGATTGATCCCGAGTGGGTCGGTCGGGGCCGCGTCAATTGTGTTTGAGCCGTTGACAGCCGATGCCATGATCGCGATCTGAGATGTATCAGATTCGACAAGATAAAGGTCGTAGGGCTTTGCTGCCGCGGCACCTGTAGCGAGCTTTGACGTCAACCGGGGAACGGTAGGGTTACCTGATACTGCGGCTACTCCCAGCAGATCGATCACGTTTCCACCATTAAAGTCCATATCGCGGTACGCAAATGTGATCGTATCGGTACGGGCGGCGGTGTCGCTGTTGAGATTGTTCGTATTTCGCTCGTTGCCGACGATAACGCCCGTCAGCATATCTCGGTTTCCGTCGACGTCGGCAGGGATACCGAATCGCGTCGAAAGGAAGTTATCCGGGACGATCGCCCCGCGGCGGTGATATCCAAGGCCGGCATTTAATACGTCGCGGCCGATCATATGCACAGCCACACGAGCGTTCTTAAGTACGTCTGATCGGCGGCTTGCTCGATTTCGGTCGAAGGTACCGATCTGGAGCAGTCCGTATATGGCTGCCGAAATTATCAAAAAGATGACCATCGCGATCATCAGTTCAAGCAGACTGAATCCGGACTCATTGTTTACGGCATCTCGGGACATTAGCCGTGCAAATTTCTTTCGAATAGCATTCATCGTTTGGACCTCTTAATAAGCGGCAATGATCGTCGATGCCGTTTCAAGCCTAGTCGCCTGATTGACAAAATACCGGATATTTACATCGATGCGGCGCCGGGTGATCGGATTTGGCGGCGTCGGTCGTTCGGGATCAGCGATATCTGTGATTACGATCTCCCGAGCAAAACCTTTGACCAGCGGACTTGAGTTCGTCGGGCGTCCCGTGACGGTACACGGGTCCGCACCCGCACATGCATCATCGACCGTGCCGGCCACGCCGTCCCACCCGATGTCCTCACGAACCGGATTGAAACCAGTCACAAATATTCCGTTCGTTTCTCCCATCGGGACCGACGTGAGTACGTTTCGCAACGAATCCCAACCGTCGACAACCCCCGCTCGTTCGATCTCCTTAGCCGAAACGATCGACTCAATAGTCGAGAGTGCCAGCTGTTTGGCCATCACACGCCTCTCGGACTCCATCGAACGAACCAAATTCGCCGACAAAGCACCGACCATCGCCAAGATCCCGACCATCATTATGACGATCGCGATCATTACGTCGATATATGAAAAGCCGCTTTGATTTCTATGTGATCTCATTCTAATTATTCTCTCCGCGAAATAATCCACTGCCGGGTAAACCGATCAACCGCCGTACGTGCCCGATCGACGCGAGTCCTGCCATTTGTTCGAGGCAGTCGACGGGTGGTTGAATTCCCACATTCTTATCACACCGGTTGCTCCCAGCACCGTTATGCTTCGGGCAATATCTGATTGGGTGGGTGTGCCTTTGGTGGGCTGCCAAATGTGAAGAGTTATGCCTGTGGGAACGGCACCGGTGCCGGTCGCATTGGTGCCGGCATCTACCGCCGAGCCATTCGCTAGAAAGCGTATCGTACAAACATTTTGGCTGATACTGGGCGGATAAACGCTCGGTTTGAAAACGGCGTTTGGTACCGGCATCGATTCAGGCGGGTTATACCCGATCTCTGCGGGCCTTGAATCAACTTTCACATTTGTACTGGCAAACAACGTCATAGCTTTGATCAGCACATCGTCATTCGACGTGGCTGTTGTTATCTCGTCGTATAATTTGGCCGTGTTGTTTGTCAGGTTGATCTCTACACGCATCGGACGGCGTTGGGTAAGTGCTCGCTGACGGCCTTCCTGTAGTATATCGGCGATCTGCAGAGCCTGATCGTCAGGCTGATAAAGCTTTTTGTGGGCAGTCGCGTAAAAGATCGCTACCGCTCCCATAACGCCGATTATCGTCAATACCACTAGCAATTCCGGCATCGAAAAGCCGCCATCGAAACGTTTCTTATTGAAAGGTTCCTTTTTCATAACTTTTTTCGGTTTGCCTTTAATAGGCTGAAACTTGCACTTTGTGCTTTCAAACGAGAGGGGCTCAGTAAAGAAAAGTTGGAATGCACAAACATTTCCAAAATGATTTTACATTGTTAAACTCGCGGAAGTCAATATAATTCGTTTGCTTTGGTTTGGACGCTAATTGGGCTAGAATTGGGCGAACCGTCGACAGGATCTGAACGTATTATCGTTTGTGTTGAATGACTAAGATCGAAAAGGCAAAATTATCGCCCGATTACCTGCTCCGCGGGACGCTTACCAAGATCGGGGACACGTTTGACCGCTTGACCGGGCGGCGTTGGTTGCCCTCCAGTTCGCTTGCGGCCAGCGAGTTGATCTCACGTATGAAAACGCTACTTGATGCCGAGGCGAAAATCGTCTCCGGCAAAGGCACGGTGGTACCACACAACATCCAGATCAAGATGCAGTGGGATAAGTTCTCGACGGATTCTGAGTCCTCGATCGAGATTCTCGAAAATGAGCTTCTAACTGCCGCCGTTGACCATATTAATGACAGCCTTTACTACACGTTCGCTCCGATTCGCCTTTCGGTACGCCCGGACTATTTCACCGACGGAGTGAAAATGCTTGTCGGCTTTGAGAATTTTGGCGAAGACGAACGTGAAGTCGAGGTAAATGTCACGGTTCCGTCTATCGACCTCAACAAAACGAATACGGAAGCCATCGCACTACCGAGCAAAACCAGATATTTGGTCACTGCCCAATTTCAAATCAAAGCCGGTATTCGAAAGAGCACGGCCGAACTTGATGGCGGCGAGCGAATGACTGTTGGGCGATCAGTTGGAAATGACCTGGCGATCGATGATATCAGCGTGTCCAAGATACACGCCGCGATCTCGTTGGACGACAGCGGCACATTGACGGTCGCCGATACAGGTTCAACAAACGGCACATTTATTAACGGCGAACGCATTTCTTACGGTAAGGCGATCGCCTTCGATCCTTCCCGCTCCGTCCGTTTCGGGACCGTCGAAGTTAAATTTGATATCGCTCAGATCGAACTTCCCGAAGCTGAGCTGGAGGAAGTACAAATGGGGGCCGCAGATACGGTTGAGATCGGCGGATTCGAATTTTCCAGCCGTCAAACCGACGTCTCAGGACCGACGCCCGCGGATAAGCCTGTAATCGAACACACTTCGGCGGAAGACAGCACAAAGGACGGCCAATAAATGCACCTTTTACTTCTGATGCTTATAGATTGGGATAAATGGCGGCCGGAGGAGATCTTTGGCCGGCAGATACTCGAGCGAACGCCGGCGGGGTTAACCGTTCTGTATATCGTCGGAGTTGGGATTCTGGTCACTTTTCTACTTGTTAGTTTTATTGACAACTTTCGCCGGCCCGCGTTTGTTTTCGAACGTGAACTGCCTGCTAAAGTCCGGAAACGGATGACTCAAACGATCGCTAACCGGAGCCTTCGTGTTTGGCACGTCCTATTTGTGATGCTCAGTTTTGCCGTTTTCGGTTTTCAGGTCTATTGGACATATTTCGCGGATGATTCGAACGAGCAATTTCAGGCATTAAACTACAAGGATCTACGCAACCGTCGGGCCTCGGCAGCATCGCTCCGGGGATGGATGCTCGACCGTACCGGCAAACTCACCTCGTCGCTCGCCTACTACAAACTTGATAAGGATGGCGACATCAGCCGGACATTCGCACTTGAAAAAGAGATGGCCCATCTGCTCGGCACCGAGCGAGGAACGCCGGGCCTCGAACGAACGCTCTATAAAAGGTCTGGCGACCCTATGCCGGAGTCTTGGGAGGTTCTGACCAAGTTCAAGAAGCCGCAAGACGAGCAAAAAGACGTTCGAGTAACGATCGATCGGGATATGCAGGCGTTTCTCGCACAACAGTTGAATGGCCGGACCGGTGCCATTGTCGTGCTCAATCCTCAAAATGGCGACGTGCTCGGAATGTATTCAAATCCGTCGTACAGCCTTGCTGAGGCACAGGATCTCGACAGCTATCTCCAGCTCGAAGCCAACAGGCGCGAAAAGCCGCTTCTGAACCGAGCAACGCGTGAGTATTATGTGCCGGGATCAACGTTTAAGACGTTTACGATGATCTCCGCCTTCCGAGCCGGAAAGCAAAATACCGTTTTTGCGAGTTATCCCGACGGTTTCAAGCCGGTCAAGGGTTCGCGGCCGATCGTCGATGCGACTCAGAAACTCCAACCCGACGGGACCGTGACGGGCGCTTGCGATGGCGGATGTCAGGAAAAGGACATTACTTTTGCATATAAAGTCTCAAGTAATCAGTACTTCGCCCAATTGGCGATCGACCTTGGCCGCGAACGCTTGCGTGAGACCGCGATGTTGCTCGGAATGGCCGCTGTTGACACGCCCGAAGATGCAGTGATGGCTCGATTTTTCCCAAATATATGGAATACGAGTACGCCAAATATCGCCGCAGCCCTCGCACCATCGCAGTCAACGATCGTAACCGGAAACAAAATATCACTTTACGACCTGGGCCTGGAGGGTATGGGCCAGGGCTATGCCGGCCAGATGACGCCATTTCAAATGGCACTGATCGCCTCGATTCCCGCCAACCTTGAGGGAAAACTTATGAAACCCCGTATCGAAGCCGATCAACCGCCACAAGCTTTTGCCCAGGTGCTTTCGGCTCAGCAGGCGGCGACGATACGTGGAATAATGTCAACCGTTACCGAAGAGCCCGGCGGAACCGGTACAGTGATCTCGGCAAAATTAGCAGGCACCGGCATTAGAACCGGCGGCAAGACGGGTACCGCCGAGAAACTAGCTCTTCTGTATGATGAAAAAACCGGTAAATTGAAGACCGTCACTAAAAAGCGAAAAAATGACAAGGGCGAATGGGTCGAGTACCAGTCACCCGTAATGTACGAGCGTACGGATAGTTGGTTTATTACGATCGCTCCGCTCGAAAAGCCGCAGGTCGCAATTGCAGTCGTTGTCGAAGGCGGCGGATTCGGAGCACGCACGGCCGCCCCGATCGCCGCAAATGTAATTTTGAAGGCAAGAGACTTAGGGTTACTCGGTGATCAATACCGTCCAAAGGTCATACCGCAGAAGCCGAAAGCAAAATCACCGGCTAAGAAGCCCCGGTAACGAAAAGATCTGACTGTGAAGAACCGCACATCATCACACGTATTTATACTTCTACTGATCGTCTTACTGACGGCGATCTCGCACTATTCCATTCATTACGGTGCCCTTATACGCGGTTATGATACTTCAATGGCAACCGCAGGTCGCAACCTGTTACTGCTTTTATTACTTGCATTTATCCCCATTATATTAAAGAAGTTTATTAGGTTTGACGGCAATTGGACATTATATACGACCGCCGTTTTGCTTTTTTCGATCGGGTTGACCGTTCAATACCGACTTTTTAGTGACCCGGAGTACACTTCGCGAAAGGACAAGGCAGAGGCGAGGCAATCGAAACTCCGCACTTTGCAGTTGCATTACATACAGGAAAATTACTCCGCCGAAAAGAAGCAGATGATGGGCCTCCCGGCGACTCCACCGTCACCGGTCGACCTCTCCGAAGAGACGCCGCGTCCTGCCGATGACGACTTGAAAAGTGTTCTGCTGTCGGGAAACACGATAAACCCGCTGATCGGCATATTTGGTATGATCGCGGCATTCATTTTGTTGAGACGGGATAAGATGATCGCGTTCTTACAAAACAACGGGTTTCTTATCGTCCTCCTGACGCTTGTGCCGTTGATAATTGCCGCGATCACCTCCAGAGCCGGAAAGGTTGGAAATATGACGCCTTGGGAACCGGCTAAAGTTCCCTTTCTGATAGGCTTTGCCGCTATTTTATCGGTCCTATACCGAAATCTTGCCCGCACCTACTGGGGAATCCCGCGTGCCAAAGACGTGGTTCCGTTGGTAGTTATGGCGGTACTTCCGTTCGTGCCGTTCTTTGTTTTGAAGGATTTCGGCCAGATGATGGTTTTCAGTGCAGTTTACGCAACTCTCTACCTGGTCGCGGTTCGGAGATTTTCGCAGCGATTCGTGTTGGTCGGAAGCGTGTTGCTTGCAGTTGCGATCTTGGTCGTCGGTGCCCTGCCGCCGAAGACTCAGGAGAAGATACCGCTATTGCCCACGCTTGCAGCACCGGTGAAGTTGATACTGCCAAACCGGATCCAGCAGCGTTTCCATTTATGGCTTGACGGATTTGATCCGCCGACGCCGGAGACGTCCTGGTGGAAACAGGATTACGATGAATATTACAAACGGCTCGTTGAAAAGGACCCCGATCTTCCTCAAATGATTGCCGACGACCCCGATCTGCAGCGGACGATAAATGTGGATGCGTGGTTTGATATATTGGCATTTCAACCGGCCCAGGCGACCTTCGGACTAGCGTCGGGCGGCACCACGGGCCGTGGTTTGGGACTTGGATATCCGGAACTGATCCCGGTCGCGGACTCGGACTACATCTTTGCCGCACTTGCCGAAGAACTTGGACTTTTTGGGGGTTTGTTGGTAACCTTTGCCCTGATCGTATTCGTGACCGCAGGCATCAGAACGGCCCGCGATTCCCGTGATATGTTTAGCAAGCTTTGTGCAGTTGGGCTGTCAGCTTTTATCGGATTTCAAGCGTTGGTCAATATTGGCGGCATCACGCGGGCACTGCCTATGACCGGGATCACGCTGCCGTTCGTTAGTCACGGTGGTTTTAGTCTTATCACGAGCTTTGCAATGTTGGGAATGCTTCTGGCGTTCTCCCATCGTAATTCACTGGATCGGCGGCGGGACGAATTTGACCCGTCAACCTTGCCGGAAACTGTTAACCCACAGTAGATAAAAGAGTTTAGCCAGTTCCCTTTTTACGGAGAAACGACAAAATGACAGAAAATATCCGCATTCAATCTGCCTCGATCAGCGATCGTGGACTTAGCGAGAAACGACCGCAAAATGAAGACTCGTTTTTGGAGATCCCGGATTGCGGTATTTTTGCCGTTGCGGATGGAGTCGGCGGTGCTCAAGCCGGTGAGGTAGCTTCGCAAATGGCGGTCGAAATATTGGGCGAGGCATTCACTAATATTTCCCCAAATGATGATCCGGAAGAAGTAATGCGGACGGCCCTGCAACAGGCAAATGCGGCGATACATCAGATGTCGAACGAACTGTCGCAACTATCACAGATGGCCACGACCGTCGTCGCTTTGCAGCTTGACGGCAATATCGCAACGATCGGACACGTCGGAGACTCGCGGCTATACCGTCTCGACGCCGACGGCACATTACATCGCGAAACCGATGATCACTCGATGGTCGGCGAAGAGGTCCGCGCCGGACGAATGACCGAGGAGCAGGCCGAGAATCATCCAAGTAAAAACATCATCAGTCGAGCTCTCGGGGCGGAGTCAACAGTTATCGTTGACCTCAAGACGATGCTCGTCAGCAGCGACTCGACATTTTTACTCTGCTCTGACGGCGTGACCCGGCACATTGGTGATCTCGAACTTGCCGGCATTTTACAAAATGCCGATGATCTCGCTGCCACGTGTTTGAGGATCAAGGAACTTTGCTACGAGCGCGGTGCTGAGGACAATCTGACTGCGGTGATCGTGAAAGTGCTCGGAATCGCGGACGATGCTCCGATGATACAGTCACCGCCGATCGCTCTCGATGTTCCGGCAGTATCGCCGGCAGTTGACGATGAAATGCAAACGATTGCCACTTCCCGTTCGGCTATCCTGGATGGGCCGACATATGAGGTTGACGACGACGACGAACTGCTTGAACTCGACACCGCGGAACTGCATTTACCTCCGGCGAAATACTCTGAGCCCGATGTCTTTGCCGTCGGGCTGCCCGAAACACCGGCTGCCAATACTTGGGAACAGGTTGCGGACGAACTGGTCGCTAACTCTGAAGACGAGTATGCCGGAAGCTCTGAAGACATCAACGTAGCTTCTCCGTTTACATCAGCCGAACCGATGCCGGCGGAGGATAGTGGTCAGTCAGACCATTCCAACGCAGGAATTGACCGATTTGCAGTCGCTGAGAGCCGCTCGTCAGTGCTTTCGGCCCCGGCGTCCGACAAACTCGAGATATTTGGCGCCAACTCCGACAGCTCAAGCGTTGAGTCATCTGGTTCATTTGGGCGAACCGCAGCATCGGTGGGACTTTTGTTAGTCGGATCGGTGATCGGTTTGCTCGCATATCATTTTTTCCTCGTTCCGAAACCGCAATCGGTCGATCTGCCTGCTCCGACCCAAATGCAGTCAGACAACATTCCGCTAAGCACATTTGAAAAAGGGCGACGCTTGGTTGATGCCGATCCGGCAACCTACATTGCCAAGGTTGGGGCCGCACCGACCGACTGCGAAGGCCTCTATCTGCTCGGGCGAGCGTATTTGTTGTCCGGTGATTTTATGAAGGGCCGCGAAGCTCTGGTCCAGGCGAGGACACTCATCGCCACTGCCGACCCGGTAAATAGAGCGACCGTTTCGACCGAGATTATGCTTGCACTAGCCGTCACAAACGACCCGGAAGCACAGCGCAATCTGAAAAAGGAGATCGAAACAATTAAAGCGGCCAACTCAACTGCGAATACAAATGTGAGTTCCAATCGACCTAAATGATCGGTTTTGAATCGATTTGACGTTTGGCTTCAAATAAAATGATCCCCGCGGAAACGGCGAGGTTCAGACTTTCGACCGGCGATTCGATCGCTATTTTCACTCGCTCATCGCTAATGCCGAGGTCGATACCGTTGAGGCCGTGGGCTTCGGATCCAAAGATCAAAAGCCGCGGGATGCTCCAGTCGACCGCCGTATGTGTAGCAGTTGCCGCCGCGGCCGTCGTGGTCGCACGAAGTCCCTTGTCAGCCGCCCACCTTAAGACCGGATCTAACTCGACGTCGTTCCAGATCGCCATCCGAAAAATTGACCCCATTGATGCCCTTATGGATTTGGGCGAATAAACGTCCGCAGACTGCTTGGTAATGATGATCCCGGCAACGCCGGCCGCTTCTGCCGTACGTAGGACCGCTCCGAGATTCGATGGATTATTGATGTGATAAAGCAATACCACGATTGGCAAACATTTGCCTCCGGACAATCTGGATTCGATCGCGAGTGAGTTTTTTTCCGGCCTTTCCGCTATCAGGATAACGCCCTGCGAATGTTCGGTAGCGGCGATAGTCTGAAAGACGCGGTCCGGCAATTCGAAGATGAAACGAGACGCTGAGCTCAGCTCCATTATGAATCGTGAATTCTCGTCGGACATCACGAATCGCTCTGAGACAAAGCAGGCGCTAACAGAAACGTCAGAGCGGAGCGCCTCAGCAGCTAAACGCTTGCCTTCGACAAACACCTTATCCGATACGTGATGATCCCGCACCTTTCTGACATTGACCAGACGTTGATTGTCGCGACTTGTGATCTTTGGCAAATCAATCATAAAGCACCTTAGTTTTAACAGAAAAACAAACAATTTGGAAACTGTCGTCGGAATGCGGGCAACTCGACTATTAGAGGTTAAAAACACGTCGATGTCACCTTGAAAAACGTTGGAAAATGACTAGACTAAAACGATATGAAGCCTGAATCGCAGTTGAAAGCCCGGGTCGAGATACTCAAGGAAAAATCTGAGGCCGCAGAACAAGGCGGCGGAGCAAAGCGTCTGGAAAAACAAAGGTCTTCCGGAAAGATGACGGCCCGCGAACGCATAGACTTTTTTCTAGATGAAGGCTCATTTGAGGAATTTGATAAGTTTGTCGTACACCGGTCGCACGACTTCGGCCTTGAGCAGCAGCAGTATCCCGGCGATGGCGTCATCACGGGCCACGGTCTGGTTGACGGACGCGAAGTTTTTGTGTTCGCGCAGGACTTCACGGTTTTCGGCGGCTCACTATCCGAAACTCACGCCGAGAAGATCTGTAAGATAATGGACCTCGCGATGAAAACCGGAGCGCCCGTCGTCGGCCTAAACGATTCCGGCGGCGCCCGCATCCAGGAGGGCGTGGTCAGCCTCGGCGGATATGCGGACATCTTTTTGAGAAATACGCTGGCAAGCGGTGTTGTGCCGCAGATCAGTTGCATTATGGGCCCGTGTGCCGGCGGTGCCGTATATTCGCCGGCGATCACCGATTTCAACGTGATGGTCAAAGACACGTCCTATATGTTCATCACCGGCCCGGACGTGATCAAGACGGTTACCCACGAGGATGTTACGAAAGATGAATTAGGCGGAGCAATGACGCACAATGCGAAATCAGGCGTTGCTCATTTTGCCGCCGAATCTGATAAGCACTGTCTTCAGATCACACGCGAACTATTGTCATTTATCCCGTCGAACAATATGGAAGATCCGCCATTTGTTCCCACTGCAGACCCTTCGGACCGAATGGAAGAAAAACTCAATTCCATAGTCCCCGAATCATCAAATCAGCCTTATGATATCCGCGAGATAATCAACAATGTTGTCGATGACGGATACTTTTTCGAGATTCAGGAGCATTACGCTCAAAATATTGTTATCGGATTTGCACGTTTAGGCGGTGCATCGGTCGGGATCGTTGCTAATCAGCCCGCATTTCTCGCCGGAGTTCTCGATATTAACGCATCGGTAAAGGCGGCACGCTTTGTTCGTTTCTGCGATTGCTTTAACATACCGCTCATCACTTTCGAAGACGTTCCGGGATTTTTGCCCGGCATCGATCAGGAACATTTTGGGATCATCCGCCACGGTGCCAAATTGCTTTATGCGTTTGCCGAGGCGACAGTACCGAAGATAACCGTAATTACCAGAAAGGCTTACGGCGGTGCTTACTGCGTTATGGCCTCCAAGCACATCCGGACCGACATCAATTTTGCATATCCGACCGCCGAGATCGCTGTAATGGGAGCTGAGGGCGCGGTTGGAGTACTGTTTCGCCGCGACATCGCCGAGAACGATGAAACCTATCGGCGGGACAAGATCTCCGAATTTGAAGAAAAATTTGCCAATCCCTATGTCGCTGCTGAACGCGGATTTGTCGATCAGGTAATAGAACCCAAATTTACTCGGCCGAAATTGATCCGGGCTTTGTCTCTACTTAAAAATAAACGGGATACCAATCCACCACGAAAGCACGGAAATATTCCGCTTTAATAAAGAGTTCCGGGCACCTTTGCAATTATCGGCAAGATGAAACGATACGATCCCGGCAAGCCACTTTACCGACCGTTTCTAATAAATGACTTCTGCTAGCGAAATAAGGCGGCCGACGCTTGCCATCACTGACCTTGACGCTCTGGCCTTTAATTATCGGTCGGTTCGAGCGTTTATCGGCGATGACGTTCGCGTAATGGCCGTGGTCAAGGCAAACGCTTATGGGCACGGGGCGTTGCAATGTTCGCGTCGACTGGAGACTGAAGGTGTAGAATGGCTCGGCGTTGCCTTGCCCGAGGAAGCTATAGAACTGCGTAGGGGCGGGATACGATCGAGGATCCTGTGTCTGGGCGGCTTTTGGGCGGGTCAGGAGCCGGCACTATTTCAGCAGAATATAACGCCCGCGATCTCAAGCATTGAACAGGCTGAGAGCCTTAACCGTGCTGCCCTCGACCGCGGCGAATGCATCAACGTCCACCTCAAGTTCGACACGGGAATGGGTAGGATCGGCGTTCGATGGGATCAGGCCGCCGAGTTCGCTAAACAGCTAAGACCACTGACCAACCTGCGTGTCGAGGCCCTTATGACGCACTTTGCGGCTGCCGATGATCTATCACAAAATGCCTTTACCGGGTTGCAGGTCGCGAGATTCGATGAGATCGTGACGATATTTCGGACTCTTGGGTTTTCGCCCCATCTGATCGATCTCGCTAATTCGCCTGCCGCCATCGCCCATCCTTCGACCCGAAAGGATCTCGTCCGTCTCGGCGGCGTACTTTACGGATTGGGCGGTGACGTACTTCCGAAAGATATCTCTATCCCCGAGCTAAAACCCGTACTTTGTCTTACGACTGAAATTACACATTTGAAGCAAGTATCTGCCAGAGAGAGTCTGGGTTACGGGCGGCGTTTTATCACGCAGCGAGACTCGCTGATCGCGACTATCCCTGCGGGGTATGCTGATGGACTTCCTAGACAGCTTTCGGGCCGTGGACAGGTGATAATAAATGATCGATACGCACCAATAGTTGGCCGCATTTCGATGGATTGGACGATAGTCGATGTCACTGATGTCGAAGGATCGGAGATCGGCTCACCGGTCGCATTGATAGGCCGTTCGGAAAATTGTGTTATCCTCGCTGAAGACCTAGCAGTCGTGGCCGATACAATTTCGTACGAGATCACCTGCGGGATCGGCGTCCGTGTCGAACGCCGATTTGTTGGGCGGTCCGATTAGCTCAGACATTACACGCGTATCTGTCTTTCAAACTACATCGACTCGCATTACGCATATAATCTGGAGAACCTGTGTGAATTACCCAATTGAACTTTCATTCAAACTTTTAGCCCTCGCCAGTCAGATCTATATCCGCGACGGCTCCGGCAATCTTCTCGGCTACTGCAAACAAAAACTGTTTAAGCTGAAAGAAGATATAAATATCTTTGCAGACGAAGGTCAGACCCATTTGCTGTATAACATCAAGGCTGACCGAGTTTTGGATTTTTCGGCAAAATACAATTTCAAAGATGCCCACGGAAGAACCCTCGGGTCGATCAAACGCCGCGGAATGCGCTCGTTGTGGAAGGCAAATTATGAAGTTTACGATGCCAACGACGTCCAGGTTTTCAAGATATCTGAGGAAAGCGGTTGGGTTAAGGTAATGGACGCACTTGTCGGTGAACTGCCGATCGTCGGGATGTTTACAGGATATTTCTTTAACCCGTCGTACATTATCGCCCGAATGGACGACTCACCGCTCGCACGGCTCAAAAAGCAGCCGGCGATGTTTCAAGGCCAGTTTCAGTTGGAGCCTCTGGCACAGTTTGGCGGCGATGACGAGGTACGTGTCCTTTTAGGTGCCTTGACGATGACGCTGCTCGAACGTATGCGTGGTTAGTCTGAGCCGATCGATTCACGGTGTCGGGTGGAAACTTCTGACAATATTATGCTGTTAGTGCGGGATTTCCATTGGAAAGGTTTTTTCGTCCGGCTCTACAATAAGGCCATTGACACCGATATATTCGGCCGCTCAGCTCAGGTGGCCTTTTACTTTTCGTTTGCGATCTTTCCGCTAGTATATTTTCTGATCAGTGCATTTGGACTGATGATCGGTACGTCCGGCGGATTAAAGGGCGAGCTTTTCTCCTATCTCGAACAGATCTTGCCCGGAATAGCGTTCGAACTAGTTCGGAAGACTGCCGAAGAGATCATAACCAATAGCTCGGGCAGCAAACTCACGCTCGGTTTGGCGGTCACGCTTTGGTCGGCATCGGCGGGCGTCGACGCCCTTCGAAACGCGTTAAATGCTGTATATGAACTAAAGGAGAGGCGTTCCTGGTGGCGAACCAAGGCCGAATCGCTCGGCTTAACGGTCGTCGTCACGTTACTTGCCGCCGCAGCTCTGGCCATAGTGTTTTACGGCTGGCATTTTGTTGGGATGGTCTCGGCCTTGATGGGCCTTCCGGTAACCTCGCCTTTGTTGCTCGCTGGCGTGCAGTGGATATCGATCTTGGTTGTACTGCTCCTGACCTGCGAGATAATCTTCAACTTGCTTCCGGACCGACGAAATTTCAGATGGATCTGGATAACTCCGGGATCGATCGTTTCGATCCTGCTTTGGTTGATCCTGACAAATTCGTTCAAGTTGTACATTAGCTATTTTAGCTCGTATGACAAAACATATGGCTCACTCGGGGCCGTCATAATTCTGATGTTCTGGCTATATCTGACGGCGATGGTGACAATGGCAGGTGGGGCGATCAATTCGGTTCTGGCCGATATGCGTGACAATAGTGAGAATGGCCACAACTCTGACTAATTAAGAAGATTATGGAGATCAAACAAGGCGTCCAGTTTAAGATCGCTAAACCTATTACCGACAGCCTGATAAGGGCTTTCGCGGAGGTTTCCGGTGACCATAACCCGATCCATCTGGACGATGAATTTGCCGAGCAAACTCGATTTGGCCGCCGCATCGCTCACGGAATGTTGAGCGGAGCATTGATATCGGCTGTACTCGGAAATGAGTTTCGGGATATGAAGATCGTCTATTTATCGCAAACGATGCGATTTATGGCCCCGGTATTCATAGATGACGTACTGACCGTTACTGCGACCGTCACCGATGTTCGGGAGAGCAAAGGCATTGTCACGCTCGAGACGACCTGCATAAACCAAGATGATGTCGTGACGCTCACCGGCGAGGCAAAGGTGATGATACTGCCGTGAAACCCCAAAGATGGTATTATTCTTGTTTGAATTCGCTTTCAATTCCGATCAATTATGTCACTAATGCTACAGGAGATCGCCGAACAACCGGCGGTCTTGGAACGAACAATTAAAGCTGAGGCTGCAAAGGTCCAGCGTCTTGGGTCATTTCTGCAGGGGCGTGAGATCGATCTGATCGTGCTGGTCGCACGCGGAAGTTCGGATAATGCGTCACTTTTCGGTAGGTATCTCTTAGAGGTTACGACCGGCATTCCCGTCTCACTTTCTGCACCGTCCGTATTTACGCTTTACGGCGCCAAGGTGAATCTGAGTCGGGCTTTGGTGATCGGCGTCTCGCAGTCGGGCGAAGGTTCGGACATCAATATCGTTCTTGAAAGTGCCAAGGCGTCCGGTGCCTTCACGTTGGCCATCACAAATGAAGCAGAGTCAACGATGGCAAAGATCGCTGACGAAACGCTCCTGATCCACGCAGGCCGCGAAAAGTCGGTAGCAGCGACCAAGACCTATACCGGGCAAATGCTGCATTTCTACCATCTTGCATCGATCCTCAGCGACAAAAAGCTCGATTATGCAAAGATACCCGAATACACCCAGCAGGCTCTATCGCTGCAAAGCCGTGTCGAAACGCTCGTCGAACGATATGTCTTTATGGAAAACTGCGTCGTTGTCGGACGCGGGATGAATTACGGCAATTCGTACGAGCTTGCTCTGAAATTGATGGAAACGTGCTATGTCGTGGCCGAGCGGTTTTCGTCTGCGGATTTTTTCCACGGCCCTTTGGCGATCGTCGAACGTAGATTTCCGGTCATAATGTTTGCACCGCGTGGGGTCACAAAACAGAGCAGCATTGACCTTTTGGATAATCTGAGAGAACTCCACGCAGACTGTCTTGCGATCACTAATGATCCGGACATCGCGGCGATCTCGCCCAAGAGTCTTCTGCTTTCGCCCGAAATTGACGAGTTTCTGTCGCCGATCCCGTTTATCGTACCGGCACAGCTTTTTGCGGCGTATCTCTCGACCGCTAAGGGCCTCGATCCCGATGCACCGCGATCGCTTAAGAAGGTTACAAAGACCATATAATTCGTCGTTCTATTTATCGACCACGATGCGAGATCCGGCACTTTTGTCCGTAATACTCACGGTTATCCTGCTGGCAGGCAGTTCCGTGTACGGACAAAATGCCCCGTGCCCGATCGACAGTCAAACACTGCAATTTGTCGGCAAACCCATCGATCAGGCCCGTTGCCTGCTCCGGCCCAATGGATACGGCGGCGTACTCGGCCAACCGCTCGAGCGTCTGCCGCGTACTTTGGAAAAGGTCATTGGCTCAAAAGTAAAGTTTTCGAGACCTGCATTTTTGAAATACATTGCGGGGCTCAATGTGTCCGAGTCCGCGATCGGCGGCAGCCTTACCGATGAGCTTTCGGGAGCTACGATCCCTGACGGTAGCGTCATTCGCGCCGTCTATTTTATTATTCACGACACATCAACGCCGAATTTGCGTGATGAAGCGTTTCCGGTTGGATTTAATGAAGATCCCGACTGGCGCGGAAATAAACTGGACGTATGGCTTAAAAGCCCTGTCGCTCACGTTTTTGTCAGCCGCGACGGTCGATCGCTTACCGCTACGCCGTTTTCCGAGAGCGTGAAAAAGGGTTGGGGTACAAAGTTTGCCCGCGATTATCTCAAGGCGCCGGCAAAAGGCCTGCAACTCCATATCGAACTTGTCCAACCGCGCCGCCGCGACCCGCGTAGCAAAAATCCGGACAATGACCTCATCGCACCGACGCCCGGATTTTCTGACGCCCAATATGACCGACTCGCTCTTTTGTATGCGACGGCATCATTGCGTCGCGGCACGTGGCTGATACCCGGATTTCACTCGGCGATCGACGCGGGGATCCCGGACGCTCACGACGACCCGCAGAATTTTGAACTCGCCAAGTTCGCGTCATCGCTCGATGCCCTTTTGAGATCATTGGATCGCTTGCGATGAATAATGATATTTCCAAAAGGCTTTTCGACCATCTCCCCATCGCCAACGCAGCGTGGTGGCTAACGCTGATCGCCATCTTTTCGATCGGCTTTATGAAGCCTCTGATATTCGTCTCAAACCAGCGTCTAAGCCCGGTCGATCTCCTGTTTCCACTCACTGCTCTTTTGGTTTTGGCTTCGATGATCGTGGGTCAGATCAGCGTGAAATTCGATCGCTCATATCTGTACTTTGGTGCCTATTTCGGTGCGATGCTGATTTCAAGTATTTTCTCGCTCGACCCCACATTGAGCTTTAAGAAGCTTCTAGGCGAGGCATATTTGATCGGACTTGCCGTGCTGGTTATCGTCCAAACAACGACCGACTCCCGGTTTAGACAGGTTTCTTTAGCCTGGCTCGCAGGGGCGGGCGTTACCGTATTTGTTGCGTTCATTTCGGTCATTTTGTACTACTTCGCTCCCGGCAATTGGCTACTCCAATACACTTTGTACAGCTACGGTTCGGTTCCGGTGATCAATTTTCCGAGAATATCGTCAACGATGGTCTCGGCGAGTATGTTTTGCAACTATCTGACGGTCGGGATCGCGATCGCATTTGTTGCAAACACCAAAGGCTGGATCGGAAAATGGGTGTTTCGGGTCGCCGTGATCTTAATGATCTTAGCGGCGATCTCGACCATATCCATTGGGATTGGTGGCGTCTTTCTAGTTTTGGGAATATGTATCTACACGACATCAAGCATTCCGCGAGCTCGTTTTCGTCGCTATTCGATGTTTGCGGCAGTGATCATCGCGGTTGTGTTCTATCTGTCGAGTTTTGTCGCTCTTAAGCCGCACTCGACGTCGCCATATTCGTTTGATCTGCCGATTATCGGCAACGTCCAACCGTCGCCCCGAACACTCGTCTGGACGGCTGTTTTACAAACGATCGCCGCCGATCCGATCGTCGGCAAAGGGTTGGATCAACCGGTCTGTGCCGTGCGATTTGAGAATACGGACGGATCGTACAGTATGTTGACCGACGCTCATAACATATATCTTAGCGTCGCAGGGCAAAATGGATTTGTTGGGCTGGCAGCCTTGTTGGCATTGATCGCCTTTCTTTGGAGGATCGGTTATCGCTCGGATGATGTCGCAGTGAGACTGCTCTGGGCAGCCTTTGTTTCAGCGTTTATTTACCAAGGATTTATCGGTGCGTACGAAGACGCCCGGCATTTGTGGGTTTTGATAGGTCTGCTGGTCGCCGTTTCAAAGCTCGGCAGCAGCACGCAAGAGAGCCTCGCGCATTGCAGCGGCGTTTGACCAACGCAGTTCCACTTGCTTTGCCAATGCGGTCTCGAAAACCGCAGCGATCTTGATCGGAATGTCGGGAATCCGTTGAGCGATCGGGATGATCGGCTTTTCAAAGATCGCTTTTACGGTCTCTGATATCCCCGCCTTAGGCCCTATGTCCAGGGCGTGAGCTCCGGTCAGAAGGCTGTAAGCCGTCATACCGACAGCGTACAGATCCGACGGCGGCCGAACTTCCTTAAAGTCCCTGACCTGCTCGGGCGGCATATAAGCGATGGTGCCGGCCACATCGCCGACCATCGTCACGCCGCTCATACCGGTTTGCTTATAGCTCTTGGACAAACCAAAATCAGTCAGTTTCGCCTGTGAACTAGGGAATTCTCCCTCGATCAAAATATTCTGTTCCTTGATGTCGCGATGCACAAACCCGAGCGAGTGCGCAAAATCGAGTGCCGCCAGCGTCTGCTCGATGATCTGTACGACTTCCCTATAGCCGAGCTTACCTCCGCGATGTTTGGCGAGGCGTGACGCGTCCATTCCGGCGATAAATTCGGTGACGAGATAGACGATACCGTTATGCGTACCGTGTTCGATGTAGCTGACGATATTTGGGTGAACTAACGACGAGGCTACCTCGATCTCCCGTAAAAATCGTTTGAGCGATTGATCACTGACGGCGACCTCCGGCAAGAGCGTCTTGATCGCGACCGCCTGCCCGTTCTTTTCCGAACGTGCGAGCATAACGCTGCCCATTCCGCCCTGGCCGATCACGCGGATCATCTGATAATGCGGAATTGGCTGCGGATTCTTCTTGAGACGTTCGCGGCAAGCGTCACAAACATACGTGAGTTTGGTTTCAGGGCTCGATGCTTCGACATTGGACGGGGCTCCGCAATTTAGGCACGAGACAGCGACCTCCGAGGGATGTGTCTGATTTCCCATCCGTGCGGCCAATGCGACCTCGGCGGGATCGGCCGAGACTTCCACCTCCAGCACCGTTTCGCCGCCCTGTATGCGGTCACCGCTCCTTAGGTAGGCCGTCTCAACTCGCAGTCCGTTTACAAACGTCCCATTCGTCGAGCCGAGATCCCTTAGAAAGGCCTGCGGCGGTGCGATCTCGATCAGGCAATGGTGGCGCGAAAAGAAACGATCGTGCGGCAGACAGAACTGCGCGTCGTCGCTTCGCCCGATCATAAAGGTATCGTGTTGGTCGAATGTAAAGGATCGTCCGGTTTGCGGCCCCGCGACGACGTTCAGACTCACTCGCATCGGCTAGATTATAAATGATTTGCGGCTAACTGGCTATTATTCCAATAAAGAGAAATACGATCGATGCCAAAAATGCGACTACACCAAGCACCATACCGCCGATGGCGAGTCCGCGGCCGCCGTATCGCGTCGGGTCGTTATCGGCATTCTTCATCCCGAGAAACCCAATGATCGCGGCTGGCAATCCAAGCCAGATGCCGCCGTAGCAACAGACCATTACAAAGCTAAGAATGCCGAGCACGAGCGATATCGTCGGCAGTACCTGATCCTTGGACTGTGAGAATGCCGGTGAATTGTACTGCGGTTGAATATTTGACTGATCCTGCCACAGAACGGGCGGAGGCGACGGCTGCCAATTTGCCGGATTGGTCACCCTCGGATCATTCATCATCACCGTCGGCGGCGAATCGTCGAACGCCCTCGAACGCGTCTGGTCAGTAAGCTGCATAAGCAACTCACCGTCATCCAGACAGAAATTGAGATGCTCATCAACGTACGACTTGTTACACCGGGGGCATTGTTTCATCAGTTTGCCGTTCTACTTGCGAAGTTCGAGGCTGTTGAATCCTACCTTTACTGCATCGCCGGAGTACAGGCCGACCACGCCGCCCTTAAATCCATAAACATTTTTGATCGAATTGACCATTGTGCCGTTGATATAAAGTTCGATCTTGTCCGTCAGGTCGCGCACCTCGAGAGTGTTTTCCTCAGAACCGGTTTTGATCAGATCCGAACTGGTCCACTTAACTACCTCATCTTCCTTGCCGGGCGAGTGATGGACGATCCGGTATTTCTTTTTCTTGCTGTCGATCAGGAATGCGTAACCTTGCTGTAGCGGTGTCGGATTGCTGTGAAACACGATCCCGTAACCAAGCCGCGAATCGGCATTATCCACGTTTTTCAACGTAACGGAGGTGTTCGCCTGTTCCGTCTGTGCTGTATCCTTCGGGGCGGCGAGGACGTAGTAATAGCCCTTTTGTTTGGCTGCCATCACAAAGTCCGACCCTGACATTTCGGTCGTCCCAAACGCCGAAAATGGCCGCACCCATTCGGATAGATCTACTTTTTCAACCGTCGAACGGTCCGAAGTCGGTCCCGGATCGGTTGACGGCGAACTTGACGGAGTCGTCGTCGACTTCCGTCCCTGATTTGTCGAGGTATTGCTCCTGTTGGTCGCGGTATTAGATTCGATCTCGGCCTGCGAGCCGACAAAGATCAGAAGTCCTATTCCACCGCCGCCGCAGATCAGTACCACAAGACCAAGTATCCCGACGACCCACATCCACGTCTTCGACGATTTTTTCGGCTGCATCGAATACTGACCCGGCTGCTGTTGCTGCTGCGGTGCCGTATTCCAACCGCCCGGCTGCACTTGCTGGCTGGGCATTGACGGATTCGGCTGTGTCGGCCGCACTTGGTTCATCATGACCGTTTCGGGCATTGCCGCACCTCCGGCCTGATTCAATACACTCCCGTCATCGAGACAGAAGTTAAGATTTTCGTCAGTATATGTTTTATTGCATCGTGGACAGATCTTCATTGTAGTAATTACCTCGGGTCGGCTGCGACAGCATTCGAATTGCAAGTATTATACGCATTGACCGCCAAAAGTGCGACTATTGGAAAACGTAATTTTTAATTGATATGTTCCGCCGAAGTGGATCGGCCGGCTAAAGCGAGATACCGCAGCGGCCGCAAAACTTGATATGTGCCGGATAGTTGTTGCCGCATCGACGGCAAAGCCGCTCGGCTTGTGCGGGGAGCGGATTTTGGTAGGTTGATGTAAATCCAACGGCAATGCTGGTCGGTTGGACCTGCGGAGCGGTGTTCAAACCGCATCGGCCGCAAAAACGGGCGCCGTCCTGTAGCCTCGCCGCACACCTTGGGCACGGAAATGTCCCACCCGCCTCTCCGGGGCTGACCATAATAAATGAACCGCTACCACAGCGTCCGCAAAATTTGACGCCTTCGGCAAACCGCGAATTGCAATTAGAGCACGCGACGATGCCGGGCATTACGCTCGACTGCGGCGCACCGGCGGAGCTTGTGCCCTGCGACGACGAAGGTTGGCTCGCGGTCCCGTGCTCCGGCCTGAGTTGGGCCTGGATCACCTGCTCATTGGCTCCCTCGCGAACCTCTATCACACGCTCGTCATCTCGCTCACCGGCCTTCGAGACGCGCAGGATATGCTGCCCGGCCGGAATGTTTGTCAGGACGACTCGGCCTGAGCTGCCGACACTTCCCTTTCGCTCGTCGTTGACATAGACCTCAGAATTTACCGGTGCCAGCACCACTAGCCGCGAAACGCCCGCCTTTTTGCTCTCGTCGACATCCTCGGCGGCCTCCTCAAGCTCCGACATCCATATTGCGACCGAGGCCGGACGCTTTTTGGGATCGATCTCGAGGGCGTGCATTATCACACGCTCGACATCCGTTGGGATGTCCGATCTGATCGTCGATAGCGGCGCCGGCGTGTGCATTATCTTTTGCATCACTAGCTGCATCAAATCGCCTGTAAATGGCGTTTTGCCGCCAAGCATCAGATATGCGATCGTTCCGAGCGCGTAGAGGTCAGCCCGCGTATCAACGCCCATCTCCGGCTGCATCTGCTCCGGCGACATAAATTCCGGCGTCCCGATGATCCCGCGAGAAGATGGCGTGGCATTCGAACTAGCATCAGTGACCGTCTGATTGACGATCTTTGCAAGGCCAAAGTCGCCGACCTTTACGAAGCCGTCGCCGCCCTTTCCCTTCTGCATAATGAAGATATTGGCGGGCTTGAGATCCCTGTGGAGAATATTGAGGTCGTGGGCGGCATCGACGCCGTCGGCGATCTGACGCAAAAGCCGTACGGCACGCTTGACGGGCAGTGTTCCCTCGCGTCGAAGCAACCGGTGGAGCGTCTCGCCCTCGACATATTCCATCACCAAATAGAAAATGCCTTCCGAAGTTTCGCCAAAGTCGGTGACGCTGACTGTATTTGGATGCTGGATCGATGCCGCGGCCTGTGCCTCGCGTTCAAATCGGGCGATCGCCTCACCTTCCTGCAGGTCATCGCTACTCAAAATGTCCTGCCGCACGGTCTTAACGGCGACCATTCGCGTGTCAAACTTCTTATCGCGTGCAAGATAGACCTGGCCCATCGCACCGCGTCCCAGACGACTCTCGAGAAAGTATCGCCCGGCCAGCAACTGCGAACCCGGCAGCGATACGCGCGTCGGCACCGAGTCGGTCGGACAAGTCGCCGATTCATCCGGAAAACACAATTCGCATTTTGGACACTCTCTCATCTAGTAGAATATCTTGACGGCACGCTCCGAAATATCCAAGTTAAGAACGGCTATTAATAAAACTTTTTGCGTTTTTTTGACTTTCACTTTCTTTTTGCTATACTTCGATTTCGATTTGGGTCGATAGCTCAGTCGGTAGAGCAGCGGACTCTTAATCCGCGGGTCACAGGTTCGATCCCTGTTCGGCCTACCAGATCAACAAATAGCCGCCGGAAACTCTCCGGCGGCTATTTTTGTTTGCTTAATTCTCAAAAACATCTAGCCCAACGAACCCGAATGCTAACGTCCTGCTCCCTGCTATCTGTGCGATGCATATCCCCCAACAACTGCAAACGCGCCTATTATTGAAGGTGACGATCAGTCGTCCGCTTGCCAACCGGAGGTTGTGGTAGAGTGCTTGTCAAATAGGGAACGGGGTCATCTATGAAGTAAGTACTCAAGTCAAGCGCACGGGTATTGTGGCATCTTTTGGATGCGGTTAGTGCGTTTGATTGGGTGACAAAAGAGAACAACCGGCGCCTCCATTATTA
>Ga0073904_10000098_pt1 | contig 52786 bp, 53 predicted proteins | sample KloWWTrecipitate_FD_66668 | JGI IMG/M metagenome (GOLD analysis project Ga0073904, IMG submission 66668) | Active sludge microbial communities from Klosterneuburg, Austria, studying microevolution and ecology of nitrifiers - Klosterneuburg... | ecosystem: Engineered > WWTP > Aerobic digester >... | reverse complement strand
CACAATCACTACCGAGGTGGTTCTCGCCAAGTCCAAGACCTGAAATCGGCGGTGCCGGGTTTCCTCTGTATAGGGGAACCGTTGGTAGCACCCCATGCGTGGTCTAACCCTACGAGTCACGAATCCCACCGCGACGCGGGCGAACCTCACGGACATCGTGGGGATTTCCGGCGTCGCTCCGGGCGAAACCATCGAGGTGCTGTACACCAACGACGTTCAACAGTCGTTGGAGTACGGGACACTCAACACCTACCTCACCAACGGAGGCCTCACCGCCACGTTCGTGTCGGGCTCCGTCCTGAGCCGTGCCCCCATGGGCTCCACCATGGGGGGTGCGACCCCGACCACGGATGGTGTACGGGGTCTGGTTCCGCGGCCTGCCATCGCGGACCGCGATCGGTTCCTGAAGGGGGATGCCACTTGGGGTGGGGTGACTCCCTTCACCATCGGGGCGGTCCCTGAGGCCAAGCTCACGACCCAGGGCGACCTTCTGTTCCGCGGGGTTACCACCTCGGAGAGGCTCCCCCTCGGGACACTGGGGCAAGTTCTCCGTGCCGGGTTGGTCAACCCGCAGTGGCAGGACAACACCTACGTCGGGACCTTCGCTGGTAGGCCCCTCCCTGACGCCACGTACTCGGGGAGCTACTACTGGACCACCGACACCCTCACCCTGTACCTCTGCTACTACAACGGCAGTTCGTGGGCGTGGGCACCGCTCGGGGCGGGCGGTGGTGGGGTCACTTGGGTAGGTGACTGGAACGTACTTGTCCCCTACACGGCCAACCAAGCCGTGCGGAGACTGGGAAACGCCTACGTCTCCCTGACATCGAACACAGGTTCAACGCCCGAGACCCACCCCCTTGATTGGTCCCCCATGACCGACGTGGGTGCGGGCTGGGACACCTTCCCTACGGGCAGTGTGCCCAGCTTCGGGGCGGACATCACCCACACGGGACGGGCTGCGGTGGGGGTCAACCCCGCGTCGAGCATCCCAGCGGGCATCCAGTTCCAGGTCCTCGGGTCATCCCTGTACGACAACACGTTCTTCCGACAGGTCGCCACAGCGGCAGACCAAACATCCTCCACACAGGTGCGCGCCAAATCCACGGATGGGGGTCTGTACTCCAAGCCGTTTGGGTTGCCCGAGCGCCGGATGGACCTCCCAGGCCTCACCCGCAAGGCCATCCCCGCCTCGGAGATGGTGGTCATCCCCAACGGGAGTCAGTACCTCGTTTCGGACACCCTGACGTTCGGTGTTGGTGCCAGCATCGTTCTTGAGGGGGATGCGGAACTTGTTTTCCTCTCTGACGCACCGTTCAGTTTCCTCACCGTCAACGGGGACATGGTGTTCCGGGACGGCACAGGGACAGTCACTCGACTGCCAGTTGGGACCGCGGGTCAGGCCCTCGGTAGCGACGGCACCCTCCCCGTGTGGCACACCTTCACGGCATCGGACGTTGGAGCCCTCTCCAGCGCCATCCTCACCGCCAACGGGGACCTTCTGTTCAGGAATGGCGCGGGGACGACCCTCCCGTTGCCCATCGGAGCTCCTGGCGAGCTCCTGACGGTGTCCGGGGGCATCCCTTCATGGCAACCCGCACCGGCCCCCCCGAACCTTCCGTGGACCACTGCGATTGCCCCCACCACGGTCGGGACCACGGATGCGACCCCGACGGTTGCCGTGGCTTTCACAACGACCCTGAACAAGGGCCATGTACTTGAGCTCATGGTCAGTGCAACCCGCGCCGACCGTGGTGCCCAGGCAGCCTGGAAAATTCTCGCCACGGTCACCAACGCAGGGGGGGTTGTCACGGTACGTGACACTGTCTCGACGCCAACGGACCCCGGGACGGTTTGGGTTGTGTCCCTCACAGGGGCCGCACCGGATGTTCAAGTAGTGGTCACGGGCGAACTCGCCACAAACATCGACTGGGCCGTCACGGGCACTGCCCTGGTACACGGAAGCTGACATGGCCAACCGAGTCACAGTAACAGGGGCATCCCCGATCATCCTGGGGGCGGTGACTTCCACGGGTGCGACCGATGCACTGGCAAGGGTCGCAGTCGGCGTCCAGGACTGTCCCAGGGTGCTCCCGCTGTGCAGCCGGGTCACCTACGACCCAGCGACGGACGGTGAGCTCTTCGATGTTGGGCGCGTGGACTATGACCCCGCCGACTACGCAATCACCGGGCGTGTGTTGACTCTGACGTTGGTGACAGTCGGGGACGTGTCAGGCACCCTTGTCGCAGACGTACAGATTTACGACATCGCTACGGGGCTCACGGTTGTGGCCATCTCGGTTTTGAGTCCCTCAACGGTGCGGCAAACCGTGGTCGTCACGCCACCGGGTGCAGCAATCCTCTACGGACTCCGCATCTTCCACACCAGCGGCGTGGGCTACATCACACTTAGCGCGACCCTGCGCCTCACCTGGAGTTGATCCAATGGCAATCTTCACTGACGTTTCAACCCCGGCAACAGCACTGGACGCGATCTTCACTGTCAAGACCCTTGGGGTCGCCCACGGGTGGACTGTCTCAGCAAGTGGAGACGGCACCAGCTACGGCGCGGCAAGTGATGTGATCACAACTTCGGCCAACCTGTCCGCCGTGGGCTCATGGTTCCGCCTCAAGATGCCTGGGACCACAAGGGAACTGCTCTTCGTCATGAAGACAGCGAACACCGGATGGACCATCCGCTATTGCGTTGCGGGGTTCCTGACTGGAGCGCCAAGCGCAACTGTGGCACCCACCGGAACCGGATCCCAGGTGCTGTTCGACGGCACCTTCTTCGGGACGGACGGGACTTACCGATGGCTTGTCTCGTTTGATGATGCTTCGCCTTACGAGTTCTGGGCTGCGTCCCTCACCATCGGTTCATTGGCTGCCAGCACGGCAATCGCCCTACTCGCGATGGAAACCGGCAGCTACGACGCGACCGACCTCGACCCGTATGTCATCTACGCCACGTTCACCTTCACATTTGCTTGGACGGAGCTATACCAGACGTACACAGGCAGCAAGAACTTCCGGAGTTGGTATCGCTACGCCCCGTCCCTCGTGGGGTCAACCTGGGCTACAGCAGCGTTTGCCGTCCCGTGGATCGGGACAGCAAACGTGGGGGGGCAAGAGTCCGCTGTGAATCGGGGGTCCCTCTCCTCTGTGGACAGCCAGGAGGTGCCTCTCGACATCCTCTGTGGGTTCCGCATGACAGTCAGCGGGATCAAGGGACGGGTGCGAGGCGCGAAATACGTTGCCTCGACAACAGGGGCTGCTCCCAACGGCACGCACCTGACTGACGGTAACACCGCGTATTGGGTGCGAGTGGGCGACCTGTGGCTCCAGTGGGACGTGTCCGTCCCGTCGCTGTAATACACCATGGCAGCCATCGCTACCAGTATTGACTCAAGAACCGCACCTGGGAGCCCGTTGCCTACCAACAGGTTGCGCCGACGGGTTCTTGCGTCCGACCTCACCGATGGTGGGTCGGTCACGACGTACTACTACCGCGAGGCGGGCGGGGCGCGTGGGAGCACCACCTCCATGGCGTCCATCCCAGCGGGTGCAACCGTCCAGCGCAAGGTGACGGTGTGATACCACTGGTGTCCTCGTGGGACAGTAAACAGGCTATCCCCCAGCCTAGTCAACCATGGCCAAGATCATCCTAGCGAACGAAGGCTCCACCCCTGCAACCCCCGCCTCGGGTTCTGTGGTCCTGTACACCGTGGGCGGTGTCATGCACCTCCTGGACTCCTCGGGGACGCCGCACCCGGTGATTGCTCTGCCTACCACGACGCCTGGACAGGTGCTGACGGTTGGGGCTCTCGGTGCCCCGGAGTGGGCTGCATCCTCGGCGGGAACCCTCACCAACGGCACCTGGGCCGCAAGGCCCGCTGGTCCCTCCACCGGGCAGCAGTACCTCGTGGCAGACGAGGGGGGCTTCGCACACGGCGACCTGTACACCGCTGCACAGGCCAACCGCTGGGACCTCACCGCGTACCGGAGGATCTACTACCCTCACAGCCCGACTTGGTGGTGGCAGATGGAATACACCATCGCGGGACCGGCTTTCACCAACAGCGGTTGGCTGGGGGGCCAAGACCTCGCCATCACGGGTGGGTTCATCACGGGGTTGCCCGGTGGTTTCAACTCGATTGCATCCCGGCGGACATCGTTCACCGGGAACGCCCACGCAAACGGGGGCACTGCCCCCAAGAGCACCGCCAACGTCTCCCTCGCCATCTGGTACAAGCCCACTGCGGCGACCGGGGCTGTGGTACCACTCCTCGCCTGTGTGGACTCGGACACTGCCCCCACGGCGGGAGTCGGAATCTGGCAGAACACCACCATCGGAAGCGTGATCGTGACGGTGAACGGGCTCTCCAGCACCTTTGCGGTGGCTTCGGAGCTCGCCAACCAGGACAACCTGCTTGTGCTGGTCTACAATCAGGCCAACCCGGGGGCTGAACTCAGCCTGTACGCCAACGGTGTGGGGATCGGTTCCATCGACACCACCGCCGCTGCCATCAACTGGTTCGGGTGTGCCTGGATGATCGGGAACAGCGGCACGGCCCTCCCCGTGTCCGGGGAACTCTGCCAAGCCGCGGCGTGGGATGGGACCACCCTCTCATCGCTGGAGGTCCAACAGATCTTCGAGCGGGGCGTCGGCACCTACACGGGTAGCTGATCGTCCTATACCTCTGCCCCTGTGATGTCCCCCAAGACGGCCAAGGCCAACGTCACACGAAACCCGCATACCTGTTCTGATCGGTCAGGGCAGCGCGGTATTTCGTGGGACACGACCCCCTTGGGATTGGAGTCCGATTCCGAGCTTGGTCGTCGGTTAGGGGTCAGTTCAGGAGCCGTGAGAAAAGCCCGGTTGAAACGGGGCATCCCACTAACACATCGGGACATGGTGCTCCATACAGCCAAAATGGCTGGGGTTGGTGAAATCTCTGACAACGAGATAGCCCAAACCTTTGGGAAGTCCCGGAGGACCATCAGTCGGTACAGGCGTCATCTCGGGTTCCACGGACCCCTTACGGTGGACTGGGACAAAGAACCTCTCGGACAGGTTCCAGATCAGACTCTTGCAACTAAATGGGGGGTACACCCCTCCGTAGTAGGTGTTGCGAGAAGGCAGCGAGGGATCGCCAGAGGTGACCTGGACTGGGTTACTACGGAGGGAGCCTCCGCAAACTACCCCGAGGCCTGTATTGACCTGTGGCTGCATGAGAACGGCATCCCCCATGAGTACCAAGTACGGGTGGGCACCTATCTCGCAGACTGGGTAGTAGATGGAACCATCGTGGTCGAGTACGCTGGGTTTGAGAACCACAGGAAATTCGGGGCGCAATACGCTGCACGTCTTGCCCAGAAAACCTTGTACTATCAGAGCATTGGGATGTCCGTGCTCATCCTTCGCCCGACCGATATGAGCTTTGTCACCCCCACTGGAACCCCTGGGTTCCGCCCCCGCGGGAGATCCTGTGGTGCATGTGGGACGAGTTTCAGTGCTACCCTGAGACACAAAGCCAAAGGGTTGTGTCGAGGTTGCTACCCACATCGGAGAGCAGGGACATGAACAAATCATCCAAGGCCGGTGTCGCTTTCCGTCGCCAGGAAACACAGTATTCTTGCTGTGCCGCATCCATTGCTGCCGCGCTGAAGGCCCACGGGAAAGACGTAACGGAAGCCGGTCTCAACAAGGTGCTGGGGGCCAGTCCGATGGGCGGGGCTACCTGGGAGGCCATGCTGGCGACCGTCCAGTATTTCGGCCTTCGAGGGACCCTTGTGGTTCCCTCCACCATCGCGCAGTTGAAGACGTGGACTGATGCGGGCATCCCAGTCATCATCGCATGGAACCCTGAGGGAAGGCCCTGGTCTCATGCCTCGTGCGTGTTTGACGTGGACGATGACCACACCGTCCACATCATGGACCCCAACATCCCTGACCCGAACGAGACCGTGCGGATCGTTCCGAAGGCTGAGTTCTACTCCAAGTGGGGTGAGGCCATCGGTGACAACCTTATCGTCCGTCGCCCTGCAATGGCCATCGAGCGAGAGATCACCGTGGACGGACGACAAGTACAGGCAGGCAAGAAGGAGCTCCGGTCGATGAAGGACCGGGGCATGTCCAGGTTCCTCAAGAACGGACCTGTGCGCCCAGAGGACAAGTCCGACGCCACCCATGCGATGGACAAGGCCCAGTGGGAGATCCGCAAGGACATGGGCATGGCGGGCCTCCCGGGTGCTGGCATGGGTGCTGGCCTCCACAAGGACAAGTCCATGTACGACCGCAAGCGTGAGAGGAGCTTCGACCGCGAAGCCACCCTCACCCAACCTCTGATGACCCGACATGACTACGGAGCGACCCCGATGCTGAACACCACGAACTTCCAGCGAATCCTCAAGATGGCCGCGGACCTCCCCGGCCCTGTGGAGGGCTACGTCCAGGAGGTGCAGGACGCCAACCCGGACTACACCGAGGGCCAGGCGTGGGGGACGGCGTGGAGCATTTACTGTGTGGCTGGCACCACGCAGGTATTCACCTCGATGGGACTTGTGACCGTCGGTGAGATCGCCAAGCGGGCAATCATGTCCAAAGTGGGACATGGTGGTGTGACTGCGGGTGAGATTCAGACGATCCTCACCACGCATCGTGGACAGGGGGTGTCCAGCCATGTGGTGAACACTGGGGTCAAGCCCGTGGTCACCCTCACCACCAAGCATGGGTACACGCTGACGTGTACCCCCGACCATCGCATCCTTGCCCTGAACACCAAGACATACGCGGTCGAGTGGGTGCCTGCGGGAGAATGTGGGGGGAGGTACTTGGTACTCCCGACCCATGGGACGTGGGGCACACAGGTCAACCTGAGCGGGGACACCTTCACCAAGAAGATGCACAACAACGTGGTTCCTCTCCGTCGCCCTACGACGATGACACGGGACCTCGCACGGGTTCTCGGATACCTTGTGGCCGAGGGATCTGTGACAGAGGATGGGGTGGAGTTCTCCAACTCCGACCCCAAGGTAGTGGAGGATTACACCCGCTGCATGATGGCACTGTTTGGAGAGGCCCCCAAGGTCATCTGGACGCAGCCCTCGGAGAGCAACAGGTACACGAAGCCTGCTGCAAAAGCACGTTCCCGTACGCGGTGGTACAGGGATTTCTTCTCCAACCTGGGCCTTGCCCCCTGTGTAGCAAGCGAGAAGGTGGTTCCTACCACCATCCTCACGGCCCCCAAGGAGTTCGTGACGGAGTTCCTCCGTGCTTTCACCGAGGGTGATGGATTCGTGGGGGATGCACAACATCCCAATCGAGTGGACCTGAGTACGGCATCCAAAACCCTCGCGGGGCAACTGCACCTCATCCTGTCCAACCTCGGGATTCTCGCAACCCTGGAGGTGAATCAGAAGGGTTACTACACCGTGAGGGTGAACAGCGCCCTCATGGCGCGAAAGTTCCGAGATGTTGTGGGGGGGGTATTCAAGACCCCCACTATCACCGACACCAATGGGCGGGGGTCTGAGTTTGAGTGCATCCCCGCGGAAGGCATCAAGTCTCTCCACAGGAAGATCGCTAACAAGATCCCCGGCACGGAGCGGATTTCCCTGTCTCGGATCAAGGCCCTGTGGGGGGTTCTGGAGTCCTACGGAGACCGGGCCACCCTCACCAATCTCCGGGATTTGGTGGACAATGGTTACATGTTCGACCCGGTCGAAGCTGTGTGTGATGCGGGGGATGCGGAAGTGTTCGACCTCTCGGTCCCTGGCGACGAGTCCTTCGTGGCGAATGGACTGATCGCCCACAACTGCAAGTACAAGAACCCGGGGAGTGACCACTGCCAGCAGTCTCCGTCGGAGTACTTCAAGGCCGCTGCCCAGAAGACGGCGGCGATGTCCAAGAAGGCGGGGTACACCCACTACTGGGAAATCAAGGCAGTCCCCACCCCCTTCGAGTGGGCGCACCTCATGTCCGCTACCAAGAAGATCCTCGCTGGGGCCAAGAAGGCAGGGATCGTGGTCCGTGGCGGGATGGGGACTGGAGCCCCCGAGGTCAAGGTAGACGGCATCTGGCTCAACGGTGATGAGCAGACGGGCGAGGACTACGAGACGTTCAACCTGGAACCCCAGGTGGACACGAACTTCTGCAAGACCGAGCACAGGCCCTACGACGACGTGGTGGTGTCCATCCTCGCCGCGGCCAAGGTCATCCTGGGCAAGAAGATCGTGGTGAGCTCGGACGGCGGTCCCTCTGCGATCCGCCGGGTCCTGGGTGGCGACCTCACCGCGAAGTTCGAGAAGGGTGTCTCCATGACCGTGGACGAGGTAGCCGAAGTGGTCGGCCCCGAGTTCAAGGAAATGAACGAGAACCCGCCGCCGTCGGTGGTCAAGGTGATGGAGGGGATGCAGGCGAAGTCCGCCGGTTCCACCCACCTCTCCATCGACATGTTCGCGGACCTCCTCAAGGACAGCAAGTTCGAGAAGGGTGTGCCGGTCCCGGTGACCGAGCTCCCGGACGAGCTCCAGGACAACGTCAACGACCCGCCTCCGTCGGTGAAGAAGCTCACCGAGGAGCTCAAGAGCAAGACCGCAGCGGTTCCAGAGGGTGTCCGTCGCGCTCTGATCCGCCTGTACCGACAGGATGTCCGGGACTTTGGTGACCCCCCCAAGAATCACAAGTCCTATGGGGCCAAGTCCAGCGGGTTCACCTCACGGGTGACCATCCCCATGCACCGTGACGGTCTGGTGGAATCTGACAGTTTCATTGATGGTGCCCCCATCAACGTCAAGCTGACACAGAAGGGATCTGACCTCGCCCGAACCCTTCTGGACGAGATGCAGGGCAAGCAGGCCGGTGAGCTCTCGCTGGACCTGTTCGCGGAGACCCTCAAAGAGGCCAAGTTCGAGGAGGGTGAGCCTGCGGACCCCACGGAGAACATGAGCCCCGAGGACGCCGCCGAGTGGCATCGCCAGAACGATGAGCACAAGGACGAGTTCAAGGGGGCCAGCACCCCGGCACAGCGGAGTGACGACGAGAACAACGCCGTGGTGGAGAACTTCTTCCACAAGTCCGCGGACGTGTCCGACCTGTGGGTGGGCTGGATCGAGGACCCTGAGGGCTACATGGCCCGGTTCATCCCGCCGACCCCGAGGGGGGCCGTGAAGCGCCAGATCCTGAGGGCCGTGAACGACGTGGGACTGGACCTGGACTGGACCGTGATGAACGCCGGGAAGGCGCTCAAGACCAACCTCGACCCGGGTTCCATCTCCCCGCAGTGGTTCTCCAGGCTCCCGTCCGAGGACAAGAGCGAGCTCCGGGCGTTCCTGGACATGGCACCGGGCCGGGCGGCGAGCAAGACCGCTGCGACGGGCCTCTACGGGTTCAACAAGGCGACCGAGGGCGCGTGTGGTGCGGGCGTCAACAAGCTCCAGAAGGCGGCGAAGAAGATCGCCAGCACCCTGTACGCAAAGGACGAGGGTTCCCCCTCGTTCCTCACCAAGCACGCAGCGAAGGGTGGCAGCAAGACGGCCTCGATGCTGTTGAAGGCCATGGAGTCCATCGGGCCGATGGCTCAGATCAACAAGACCGCTGGCCGGTCGGGCACGGGCCTCTATGGGTTCTCGGAGAAGACCGCGAAGCTGGGCCTCGCGGCCTGCAACGACCTCCACCACGAGGCGGGTGTCATCGCGGGTGACCTGTTCGCACGCAAGGGTGCAGACCCGGTGAAGGTGGCGGGCTACCTCGCATCGCACGCGAAGAAGGCCAAGTGCCCCTACGCGGCGCTGCTGGGTGAGTGTGCCCCGGACGCCCCCTCTGTCGTCGCCAAGAAGACCGCCACGGATTTCCTGGCATCGGACGAGGAGGACGATGTCGAGGGCAACGAGGAAGTCCTCGACATCGTCTCCAAGTGCTGACGGGGTGACGGTGACAACTCTCACCGCCGCCCGGGTGGAGACCCCCGAGTCGAGAGCGTTCGCACGGGATGAGGCTGCACGTTTGAAGCACGCTGAAGGCGCGCTGAAGGCGTTCAAGGCTCTCCTCCCGGCCCTCGCTCCATTGGGGGTGATCCTGAAGAAGGAGTTCCCTGGGAAAGACGACGAGTCGGTTTCCCGAAGGGCTCGGGCGTTCGTGAAGGCCGCGAAGGACCACCCCAAGGTTCAGGCGTTCCTGGACCAGTGGATTGGGACGGTGGATGTGGACTCGTCCGCCTATTCGTGGCGGAACACGGTCACCTACGCCATGCGGGACTACCTGCTACGGGGCCTCCCCCTGGAGGATGCCCTGAAGGTGGTGGGGAAATACGCCCTCACCAGCTATCAGGCGATCACCCTCCACGGGGCACAGGAGCCTCTCCGGGCGGCACTTCCAGAAGAGGTGTTCCAGTTCCTCCCGAAGACAGTGGTGGTGGAGACCGACCCCACGGGGAAGATCACCGATGTCACCGACCGTTTCAAGAACGAGTTCTTCACCCTCGCCAAGAAGGCCGAGCAACTCCGGTTCATCCTCGCCCGGTACAACACCATCGCCCGGACGGTGAAGAAGGACTTGAATGACCCCGATGAGATCGTCCGTCTGTCCGCCCTCGTCACCTCCATCATCATGGAGACGGGCATCCGACCTGGAAAGATCGGCAACGGGGTGGTGAAGACCGTGGACGGCACGGAGGAGTTCATCGAGACCTTCGGTGCAGCCACCCTCGGTCCGAAGCACATCAAGTTCATCCGAGAGAACTTCGCCCAGTTGGAGTTCCAGGGCAAGAAGGGGTCGGTCAACACCGCGACCCTCACCGACGCTGCCATCCTCAAGGTCCTGGACCAGTACGTGAAGAAGGCCCTGAAGGCGGGGTCACCGTACATCTTCGTGACCCGAGACGGCCACACGTTCGACTACAGTGACCTCGATAGGTACTTTGCGGAGAAGTTCGCCAAGATCACCCCGACCGATTTCCGCAAGCTCCGGGCAACCGAGGAGGTCCTGAACTCCATCATCGAGGAGCAGGACGAGATGTATGCCCGCATCCGAAAGCTGAAGAAGCTCAAGAAGGACGCCCTGAAGAAGGGCATCGTAGCCGAGGTGGTGGAGACCCTCAACCGGGCCATCGAGCGGGCTGGGGGTGCGCTGTCACACGACAGTACGCAGACCACCATTGACAGCTACATCTACCCTGGGGTGTTGTTCAGGTTTCTGAGCACGGGTCGGCTGGAGAAGAACCTCGGTGAGCTCCTGGAGACAGGGAAGACCGAGCTCAAGTTCGACCCAGAGGCGTTCCTCCGAGCGGCACTCGCAGCCGCCTAGCTCAGTTCAACTGGACCCCCTGGTCCCAGTCTGGTCGCGGGGACGTGCCCTCCCGCACCCGGGTACCTCGGTCGTAGCCGAACTCGTAGTCGTGGTTCTCCCCCTCGGGGGTCGAGGGGTCGCGGGGCATCCCCTCGCGACCCATGATGTAGCCGGTGGCGAACGAGACCTTGTCTCCGCAGGGTCCAGGGACGTGGTCCCACTGGAGCCGATTGGCTTCCATCGTCAGGATGGTTGCCGTGTTGTCGCCCTCCATGAAGGACGGGTCGCTTGAGACGGCAAGTTGAAACAGGATCGAGAACGTGTCCATGAGGTTGTTACGCCCGGTGGACCTTGGTCTCCCACTCGCTCTCCGTGTACCGCCCGGTCTGGGCATCGTAGCTGATGGTGCCCTGGTCCTGATGGGTGGCGGCGTACTCCTCGTGGTACATCTCCGGGAGCGGGCGGGGTCCTGGTCCGTAGTGGATGAGCACGTTGGCGATCTGGGTGATGTGGTGGATGGCCGCACGCCCCGAGAGGTAGCGCATGAGGTCTGGGTTCCCGCACGATGTGCCGTCGGTGTTCCTCCCGATGTACACGACGTGGGGGACGGCCTGGAGGAGCTCCATGAGGCCCTGGAGAGGGCTGTTCTGGGGCCACGACACCACGGCGATCTCCACGTCCGTGGGCATCTGCCAGTACGCGAGGTACGACTGGTGCCAGTGGACCTTTGGGGAGTTCCGATGATGGGTGGATGACTCTTTGTCCACCCCGTGGACCATGGAGGCACCCCACCGGGCCATGAGTTTCGAGAGCAGCCCACGGCCACACCCGAGGTCGGCCACCACCTTCCCCTTCACGATGTCCCGGAGGTAGCGGGTCTGGTCCTTGTTCAATTGGGCATAGCTCACGGTTTCACCTGACGTGTATTACGCCACGTCCTGAACCCAACGAAGTCCATGTAGCACAGGGTCGGGTGATTCCAGACCTGGAACCCGTTGACCAGCCCCGTGTCCTGAGCGGTGCTGTAGCCGCCGCCCTTGCGGGCGTACAACAGTCGGGGTGGGGTGTCAGTCACGGTGTCCTTCGGGGCTCACGGCAACGACGGAAACACCGGAACCCCCCGTAGGGCTCGCTGTACTCCGCGGGGTTACCAGGGACAAAATAGGTGGTGGTGTGCTGGGCTGCGTAGTTGTTCAACCAGCACCCGCCCCGGAGGTTGGGTCTGTCCTTCACCTTCACTGGGGATCCAGGAAAGACTGTCGGACCCCCCTGAACGTGCGGAACCCGAGGGAGACCCCACCGTAGCCCGCGGCGCAGGTGCCCTTGGCATCGCGGAACGTGAGGCTCACCTCACAGATGATCGTGTAGGACTCACCCCGGAGCTTGTACCTCTCATTGAGGTTCCTCCAGCGCTTCACGGGGACACTCTCATCGGCTCACGGGCGTTGCGGAACGTACGGAACCCCTGGAGTTGGTCTGAACAGTAGGACCCGCAGTAGTCACGGTTCATTCGGGGGATGGCTTTGGTGTACCAGCTACCGCCACGGATGTTCCTGGACTGCGGATTGGCTCGGGTGGGCATGGTAGTATCTCCCGTGTATTACGCCACGTCCTGAACCCAAGGGTTCCGCCACCATCATTCCCACGGGTGATTCCTCGGGCATCTTGGAACCGGAGGCCCACCTCGCACCAGACCGTGAAGGATTCACCTCGGAGCTTGTGTCTCTCCCGTAGGTTCATGAGCGGTCTCCCTGAGACGCAGGAACGTGCGGAAACCAAGTCCGTGGCAGTGGTACAGCGTGTCTGGACGCCATCTGGCCCCAGTGACGGGCCGGAGGGTCCCGTACCAAGTGCTGCCACGGCAGATGGCATGGGAGCTACGGATCACACTAGCCCCTGGCCAAACAGCAGGTAGAACAGAAACACCAAGAGCCCCGCGGTGAGGGGAGACAATTTGAGGTCCAACTGTTCCGAGGGGACAGGTCCTCCCATCTTGGGGGTGGGTGGTCTGGTGGCATAGCTGTGTTATGCCCGGTCGTAGGGTACAAACATGGCTGGAAGAATCCCTGACCACGAGATGCGTAGGACGATGGGTGCGGCGAGTGCCACCAACCCCTCGACCAACTGGGCGGCGCTGGCCATTGGTCTGGCCCGAGTGAAAGAGGTCCAGTACGAGGAGCTCAAGTGTACGCTTGTGGTCCTCACTGGGGAGTCTCAGGTGTCCGAGTACACCGGGGTAGACATCACCGTCCCTTGCGGAGGAAAGCGACACTTCTTCGGGGCACTCCCCGAGCGGGGTGACATCTGCTACGTCGGCTGGGGGATGCGCGAGAGCGCCGGTACCGCGAGCTCCAAGACTCCGATCATCGTTGGGTGGGCTCCCCAGGCGGCATGGATGGGGCACGAGTGGATCGCCCACCAAGCCATGGAGCGCGGGGAGAACATGGACACCCCGAGCGACCGCACGGTCACGTCGGGGACGTTCGAGCGGGTGCGCTTCAAGATGCGGCACCTCGGGCCGGGCAACGTGTTCGCGAGCTCCTCGCAGGGCAGCGACATGGTCCTGGACGAGAGCGTCCTTCTCACCAACCGTCGGGGCAACGAGATCCGTCTCCGCGATGCAGACCAAGCCCTGGTCACCCGGTCTCTCCAGAACTACCAAGCGATGGCGGGTGCCCGGGTGTACTCCGGGATGGTCCACCGTGAGGCGAGGCTTCTCCCGTCCACCATGTTCAGTGATGGGACGTACTGGGACAACAGCCCACAGACCATCGACGACAACACCCCAAGAGGTTCTGAGCTTCTCGGGGAGTCCCAGTTCCCCGACAGGTTCATGACCCCGGGACAGATCTTCGCCCGCACCGTCGGGGCCACGGAGTCCCTGTTTGAGGCGGACCGGGGGGAAATCCCTGCCCGTCTTGACCCGTTTGTGTTTCTCCAGTGGGGGGGGCTCACGGACACCCGTGGGTACCGCACCGACTCGGACCTTCCAGGTGGTGTGTCCAACACCACCTACGGTGGCAAGGCCATGTACCGGGTCGGGCTCGCCGCCAACGGCCAAACGGACAACGCCATCGCCCGGTCGATGAAGTTCAACACCCCACCTGTGGAGTCCCTGACCGAGTACCGCGTCGAGATCACCCACACCTCCAACGGGGTCCTCCCGGTCACTGAACAGACCGACGGGTTCGACAGTGAACGACTCCCCACCGCGGCACCCTCCGAGGGCAACCCACTAGGGTCTGGACGCCAGCCGTTCGTCGAGTGGGTGATGGGGTCCGTGGTCGGAAACGACCCATTCAGCTTCCTGGGTCGCCCTCTGTACGGCATCCCCCTCAAGGCACAGATCCGGGATGCCTCGGGGAACGTCTCTCCTGGGATGGTGAACGCTCTGAGTTCACCCCTCAAGGATCACGCGGCGACGATGCACCGGGTGGTGTCCGTGGTGCCCGGACCCAACGGTGTCACCTCATCGAGCTTCTCGTCCTTCACCAAGGACGGAAGGTTCAAAGCGTACATTGCGGGAGGCCCGGTGTCCGCAGAGGTCGCCACCGAGGGGGACCTTTCCCTCACCATCGGTGGGGTGCTGGACCTGACCCTCGCCGGGGGCATTCGCATCAACGGGACGGCGGGTCCAGGCAACGTGGGTCTGAACCTTGGGAGCTCCACGGGTGCCGTGGTGATCCAAGGCGGCGGCGGCATCAACTCCACCACGGGTGCCCAGTCGGCCACACCAAGCCTGGGGAACGTCACCCCCAGTGTGGTGGTGGACGGTACGCAAGGGGTGCTCATGCGCTCCGACGCGGCGGTGAACATCAACGCCACCGAGTCGGTGAACATCGCGAACACCGGGTCGATCAATCTCAACGCACAGAACCAAGTATCCATCCGGTCTGGGCAGAACGTGTCCCTGTCCGCCCAGACCCACTCCGTGGTGATCACGGGCAGCGAGACGGTCAACTACGGTGGTCCCGAGAACGCCGACCCCACCAACGGCCCATCCCGCCAAGTCACCTTCTCGTCCACGCCCGCCACGGGGAACCTTGGTGGTGTGGTGGACCGCTACCGGATGGTGTACGGGAGCCGCACCGAGGAGTTCCAACTCCCCGGGAGCAACCACACCACCAGCATCATCGGTCAGGGCAACCTCACCTACGAGACCAACCTGGGTCGGTTCAAGGCACGGGCCGGGGGCAACTCTCTGGAAATTGACTCTGTCTCGGGTGCAGACATGACCCTCGCCGCTGGCAACGCATCTATCACGGTCGCCACGGGGGGCATCACACAGACGGCCCAGACCGACGTGACCATCCGGGCCATCACCGGGACGGCAGTGGTGTCGGGGGCACAGGGCGTGAGGCTCGCATCACCAGGAGCCGCTTCAGGTGGAATTTTGTGCGGGAGCGATTTGGACCCATTGACCGGCATCCCGTACTCGACCTTCATGGTTCCCCGAGGCCAGACCCTCGCCGCAGTCTGACTTGGCTATAGGACTCTCACCTCCTGAGAGGTGCCCTATGTCCATTGTTCTCAGCGGTCGAAAGGTCGAGACTCATGGTCTGGAGACGGTTTCGTGGCTCGATGACCCGAAGGTGCCGCGCACCACGGACACAAACCCCAGGACCAAGTGGATCAGGGCCATCGTGATGCACACGGTGCATGGGAAAGAGGGCAAGCTCCGTCCTGGGAACGCCCCGCCCTCCACTCGTGCCGAGTCGTACGCCAAGTACCAAGCGAACACATCCCGGGACGTGTCGTGGGACTACACCATCGACACCGACGGCACCATCATCGTCTCCAACGACCCCCTGGTCTGGTACACATGGCAGGCCACGTCGGTGAACCCCTTCACCATCGGCATCGAGTTGGTCCAGGAATCCAACGGCGACCTCTGGGAGGGCCAGATCGCCACGGCGGTGAAGTTCCTGGACTTCCTCACCCGAGAACTCGCAGACCGTGACAACCCCATCCCCCGACAGGTGCCGATGGGTCCTCTCGGCAAGCCCGTGCGAGGAGTGATCCCGCGCATCGCGAACGCCGAGTCCGCCAAGTCCGTGGTGGGTGTGTATGGACACCGGAACCAGACCCACAACCGTGGGCCGGGCGACCCTGGCGACCACATCTTCGAGGCGCTCCTCAAGGCTGGGTACAAGGGCTTCAACTATGATGCCCACGATGACATCACGTTCTGGAAGGGTGTCCAGCACATGCTGGGCATCACCGAGGACGGGGTTCCTGGACCTGGGACGGCGAACGCCTTGAAGGCCCGCGGGTACCCCCACGGTCTGTGGGTGAACCGTCCGGGGGACTGAAGCTCTACAGGGTCGGAGTCGTCGGGCTCCCGAAAAGCCAGTCGCGGAGGCGTGCAATGATGCCGCGGCGAGGGGAGAGGGCGCGGTAGAACACCTCACGGCAGTCCATCGCGTCCTTGAGAGCCCCGTGTGCCCCCTCCGTGGAGATCCCCAGGAAATCCCGGAGGTTGTCCATCCCGAGGTGAAGTTCTCCATCGAGGCCCCATGCCGTGTAGGCCATGGTGGTCGTGTCGATGAGCCGCCGCTCGGTGTCCACGAAGATGCGGTAGATCGGGCGGTTCATACTTGGGCTATTCCTTCACTCCTACAGGAGCTCATCATGACTGTCAGTCCCCAGCGAGTCGCTGCACGATACCTGTCCGCAGCGGCAGCACGGATCGCCCCAAAGACGAGAGGTGCCACCAACGCGGCCCTCATCAAGGCCGGGATGGATGGCAACGGTCGGTTCAACTCTCCGGGTGCGGCGCTGGGCAAGGCCAGTGAGGTCCTCGCGGCGAACGGGATGGAGTGGGGTGAGGTCATCAACAGCCTCCCGCTGCGACAGCCCGTGGGTCGCATGAACATCAGCCTTGCGATGTCCAACCCCAGTGACCCGTTCAGCCCGACAGACATCACAAGTTCGGCACTCGCCGTCCAGTGGTATCAACTGGACGGCGGGGCCTACGAAGTGGTCGCCTACCTCTCCTGAGAGCGGGTCGCACGGCCCACGAGCCGGGCCGCGACCAAGGCTTGCTTCGGAGTCACGTTGAAGAGCGTGCAGAGGTCCATGAGGTCCTCCCCCTGGAGGACACCGATGAGCACCGGGATGCAGATGGAGTGTTCGGTCGTCTCCAGCACGCGGGCGATGAACCCGGCTTGGGTCTCACGACACAGGGTGTCGAGGGTGTTCGGGGTGTTCGGGTCGCAGTAGTCCACCTCGGGGGTGGGCTCCTCCCGGTCGAACTGGAACACCACGTTTGTGTTCACGGGCTCTGTGTGGGCCGTCTGGGTTGCGGGGCACGGTGCCATGCGAACCTTCCATGCGGCTCCCTCTTGGATCTCGCGGGATGTCTTGGCACCCCGCGACGCACGGGTGGAGGGGTCCGCCCCCCACCGCCGGAGCTCCGTACACGCGCTCTGGTAGGCCCACACCTGAAGGGCCTTGATGTTCACCTCGCGACCCTCACCCATGTGGGAGGCAAGGCGGTCCGCCTCGATGAGGCGGACCAGGAATCCTTGGACGTGCTCCTCGATCAGACCCATCTGGTCCGAGGGGACGAGCTTGTGACTGAGGTGCTTGACCAGCACAGAGCGCACGGAGGGGTTGCTGCACAGCCATCGGGCTGTGCAGTTCATGGCGGGTTCCATGTTGGTCCGGGCTACGCCTGGAGGCCCCGGAGGGCCGTGGTGATCTGGCCCTCGGACACCCCGAAGGCGTCCTGAAGGTCCGTGAGGGTCCGACCCTCCAAGAGGCCCTCGACCACCGGGACGAGGTGGCCATGCCCCTTGCGGATCAGCGTGTTGCGAACATGGTCGATGCGGGACCGCTGGGCGCTGACATCCTCGGGGGAGGGGGCCATCGGGTCGCACAGGTCCTGGGTGCTCTCGGTGCCGTCATCCGACACCGTGAACACCTCGCACGCCGCGTTGGCAGACTGCACCGGCTGGAAGTCCTTCCCCTTCTGGACTTCACGGGAGGTCTTGGCGTTGCGGGTCACCCGGAGGGCGGCGTCCACGCCCCAGCGACGGAGCTCGGTGCAGGCCGACTGGTAGGCCCACACCCGGAGGACCGCGAGCTTGGGGGTCTCGCCCGTGGTGAGCAGCGGTGCGAGCCGGTCGTCATTGACCAGCCGGGTCAGGAACTCCTGGACGTGATCCTCGACCACCCCCAGTTCGCTCGACCGCTGCATCTTGGACGACAGGTGGCCGATGAGGGTGGAGTACACCGTCCTCTGGTTCTGCCCCAGCCAGACCGCGGTGGCGTTCAGCTTTCGCGGTGCTACCGTCTCGACCACCACCTCGGGGAGGGCGAGGGTGCTGGCCCCGTGGAGAACCTCCCGGATGGCCATGGCCAGGGTCGTGCGGGACCCCCCGAAGCTGGCCAGGGCGTCGTCGTAGAGGACTTCGCGGGCAGCGGTGGCGGCGGGGGTGTTGCCGGTGAGAAACGAGTCGAAAGCAGACTGAACGATGTGGAGGATGGACATGGATGGGTCTCCGTGGGTTGTCCCTGGGGTCTCAGACCCTTGGGTTATGAGGGGGAGCGTAAACTAGGCTCCCAAAGCCTGACAACGAAAATCGACAGCGGACGGGCGATTCTTCAGCGGGACGGGCTCAGGAACCTCCAGAGGTTCCGGGCCATCATGTCCTTCTTGAAGTCGGCGTTGAGCTCCCGGAGGGACCGCTCGAACTGAGCGCGGGTGACCCCCTGCGACAGGAGCTCCCCGGAGGACCATTGCCGGTGGCCGTCCCGGATGGTTCGGGCGTGTGACCCATCCATGAGGATGGCGAGCACTTCGTGCTCGCTCATCCTGGTTCTGTTCGGCGGTCTTGGTCTTGGTGGCCATTCAGACGTTGTTGTCGTTGGGGTAGAGGAGGGTGGTGCCGTTGGTGAACACCACCCGCACGCCGTCCGCGCCGGGGATGGGGGCGACCGTCCCCACGGTGCGGGTGACCATCGGTGGTTCACCTCGCTGGGTGGCGGGCCGGGTGACCGTGTCACCGGCCTTCAAGTCTCTCGCTTTCATGGTGTCTCCTTGGGGCCTCAATGGCCCTCAGTTGTGGTGTCTTCCAACCCCTAACAACTCTCGTTCAGGGGTGTTTAGTGAAATCGTTCGGAGGTCTCCCGATTCCTGGGTTGGGGGGGTGCGGACCCCCCCAACCCCCAACAACTCTCGCCGGGGGGTCTTTAGTGAAATCGGTTGGCACACATCCTGCTACAATGTAGGTAAGGACGGTCTGTGGGGCCGACCCAATGAACAACTCTCGCCGGGGGGTCTTTAGTGAAATCGACAGGGACCCCCGATTCGGTAGGGGTCTTATACGGTTGCTTGGGTTAGGCACGATCCCCCCATGTTGTACGGGGGCTTGGGGAACCTACCCCCCTGACACCAAGGACCAACCAATGAATCTCCGTCAAGCCCAAGAGCAAGCCCGCCGGGCCGTGCTGGCGTACCTCACGCACACGGCATCTCTCCCCTCGGGGAACCTCCTCTCCAACCTGGACATGCTGGCCCGGGCTCAGTTCCTGGAGGGTCTGGTGGGCCATCCCTGGGGCACGGTGGCCAACAAGGCATCGGGCGCTGGGGTGCGGGGCCTGACCCGTGCGGTTTCCCGGATGCTCCTGGAGGTGGATCCGCTGGTGGACCCCGCCGCGTCCACCTGGACCGACGTGGGTTCCTCGGGCCTGTTCAAGTCGGCCTGGGGCGCGGCCAACTCGGTGGTCAAGGCGTACGGACTGGACGCCAGCGACGTGATCGCGGAGGACATGGCCGAGGCGCTGATGGAGACCGCCCGTGGGAGTCTCTTCTACCTCGCGGGCAAGGCGTTCAAGGAGAAGGCCCAGGACATCGTGTCGGGGGCCATCGAGATCGGTGAGCTCTCTCCCCGCATCATCCGGTTCGCCAAGAACCTCGCCATCAACGTCGTCAAGCACAAGAAGGTGCAGGACAAGGCCGATGCCAACGCGGTGGCCGAAGGGATGCTCCCGGACGGCAATGAGGAGGGCGACTTCAACGCCGACACCATGGACATGGGGAGCCTTGGGGCCGTCATCGCCGTGGTGCTGGCGAACCCCCGCGAGCCCGCCGCACAGGAGGTGTTCGACTGGATGCGTGACTGGGTGGATGAGACCTCCCGCCTCTCGGACCTGGAGAAGAGCATCGTGGGGACGTACCTCACGGACCTCGCCACCACGGGGACAAGCACGTCGGCCACACAGCTTGCAGCCGACTTCGGTGTGACGGGTGGTTTCATCTCCCAACTCATGAGCCCGGGAACTCTCAAGAAGGTTCCCGCCGTGGATGAGCACGGCAAGCCCCTCTCGGATGGTTGGGGCAAGCCCAGGATGGACACCGTCACCGTGAACATGGGGCGGTTCCCCACGCTGATCTCACAGGTGCTCAAGTCGGAGCACCCGGCGTTCCTGGACAACATGGACAACATGCGTGAGCTCGCCGCCCTCGCCCGCGGTGGCGGTGGTGCCTGGAAGTCCGCAAGCATCCACACCGCTGCCGACCAAGTTCTGCGGGCGAAGCTCATCCGTCTGGCCAGCGCCAACCCCGAGCTCCGTCCGGTGATCCTGCCCCTCATCAAGAAGGCAGACGAGGAAGCCATCCTCGCAGGCCGTCCCTGGGGCGGCAAGGGCTACAAGCCCAAGGCGAAGGACTACGACGACGCCGCACCGGGTCCGGGTTCTCCCCCGTGTACCCCCGACGGTGAGGGCGGCTGCTACGACCACACCCCGATGTACAAGGGCTACGGTTCGGCCAACGCGGGGAGCAACGGCTCCGCGGCCCGCCGCGAGTACAACAAGAAGTACAAGGAAAACATGTGATCCAAGGTGCCCGTATGGCGTAATACGGGCATGGGTCATTTCAGCCAAACCTGCCTTCTCTCCCACCTCCCCGTGACGGGTGGCACCCCGGTCCGGGTGTGCCTCCTCTCCTCCTCCCCCTACGCACACTCCGACCGCCACGGTGAAGCGTGGTCGTTTCGGTCCATCCCGTTTCGGGCCGAGTACAACGACTACGGCTCCATCGAGAACGTCCACCCCGAGGACCAGATCCTGGTGGACCTCGCCCTCGCCCAGTTCAACCGGGACGCGATCGAGATCCCCCAGGGCGACAACCCCTACCACGACCCGCCCGTCACGAAGGGGATGCCCGCGGAGGGCTGGTGGGACGCGCTGTGGGAGGGACGCCTCCGGGCTGCGGGGGAAGAGGTGCCGAAGGGCATCCCGACGTGGCGCAAGATCCTGAAGATCACCACCCGTGCGGTCACCGAGGGCAAGCTCATCCCCGGCTCCATCGTCAACCGCATCGCCTACGGGCTGGTCCGGGTGACCTTCCACGGGGACTACACGAAGCGCTACGAGTGGTACAAGGCCATCCAGCCCATCCTCGCCCGCCGGTACAAGGTCACCGAGCGGTACGAGCACGGCCCCAAGTACCACGCGGACATGGTGGCGGCGGCGGACAAGCTGGGGGAGGACCCGGTGGTCCGGGCATCCCTGGACGTGTGGTTCGAGGTCGCCCCGAAGGACGGCCCGTACCCGCCCGTGAACCCCGCCCACGATGCTGATGCCCGCAACGCGCGGCTGTTGCAGCGCATCGAGAACAACAAGGGCGAGGGCCGTAGTGGTGGGCGGGATGCGCGCATCATCGCGTGGGCGTTCATCCGGGAGGATGCGTGGCAGGCCGTCCTCCCTCTCGGCGGTCCCAACTACACGGGCTGGGGGGACAGCCCCACGGTGGAGGGTGAGAAGGCCCTGCTCTCCGACAGCATGGCCCGCGCCGCGGAGAGCGCCAAGATGTGGGAGCGCGTCAAGGCCCTCCCGAAGAGCGAGTATATGTCTGCGCTCGCGGACATCGACTTCACCGTGCTGAGTGGGAAGCGGTCCTGTCTCGAAGACAAGTACCCGGCCATCAAGTGCCGCTACGGCGAAGAGGGGATGTCCAATCAGGTCTCGGACATGATGGACCAACTGAGCGCCGGGACCATCACCCGCGAACAGGGCGACCGGGTGGTCCAGGCCGTCGCGGAGTACGCCGTCATCTCCTCGGTGATGGCCACCGTGTGCATCGCCCCGCGCCCGACCCACGGAGGCCCTCAGGACGGGGCCTGGGAGGCTCATGTGGCGTTCCACAACGCCCTGACGCCCGTGGTGGCGAACGCCGACCCCTACGCCTCGGAGAGGGGCGAGGAGAGCGACGACGAGGGTGAGCCCGAGACCCCCGAGTCCGCGGACACTCCCGAGAGCGATGTCACCGACGAGGAGACCACCTACGCCGACGTGGTCACCGAGACCGACGACGTAGACCCGTAGGGTGGCTCTGTGAGCCCCTACGTCCTGCCCTGCACCGCCGACACCCTCCTCGACCAGATCCCAGACGGCACCGTCCAGCTACTCCTCACCGATCCTCCGTACTTTGGGATCGTTGGAGATGCCTGGGACAATGAATGGCCCACGGAGCGGGCGTTCGCGGAGTGGCTGTCTGCCATCCTCCTCCGGGCGCTCCCGAAGCTCACCCCGACGGGCTCCCTGGTGTTCTTCAGCGCCCTCGGGAGGCACGGGAGTCACCCGCTGTTTCAGGTAGTTGAACGCCTTGAGGCGGGAGGGTTCTACTGGCGGAACCTTGTTACGTGGAAGAAACGGAGGGCCTATGGCAAGTCCCACGACTACCTGTACGCGAGGGAGGAGATCGTGTGGATGTCACGGTCACCCGAGCGCACCGAGGTGACGTTCAACAAGCCGTACCTGGACGAGAAGCGAGGCTACGCGGGTTTTGACAAGGACTACCCGGCCCTGTCCGAGTTCAAGCGGGTGGGGAACGTGTGGACGGACGTGGACCCGGTGATCGAGGACTGCCCCGAGCTCATGCGTCCCAAGCGGTCGTGTCAGAAACCCGAGAAGTTGATGGACCGGCTGGTCAACACGCACAGCAACCCTGGCGACATGGTGGTGGACCTGTTCTGTGGCTGGGGCAGCACCGGGGTGTCCGCAGTGTCTCTTGGGCGTAACTTCCTGGGGTGCGAGGCCATTGTGGCCGATGCACACAGCGCCAACGAAAGGGTGGAAGCCGCGGTCCCCGCGGTGAACCCACTATTCCAATGAGAATCGCACACGTCTCGGACATGCACGGTGGCTACAAGATCCTCGACCAAGTGAAGGAACCCCCGGACCTGTGGGTGTTCACCGGGGACATCTTCCCGTACATGGGCTACGACCACCACAGTGTGTGGGGGAAGCCTACGTTTGAGATCCCCCACCAGATGCGCTGGTACACCTACAAGGGGTCGTCCATCGTCCGCCGCCTTCGTGGGAAGCCCGTGCTCCTGGTGCCGGGCAATCACGACTTCGCGGACCTCGCGATGCTGCTGCGTCGAGACGGGGTGGATGCCCAGGAGGTGACTCCCGAGGGCGTGGACTTCCGTGGTGTGCGCTTCGCAGGGTTCGGGCACATCCCGCACATCGGGGGGCAGTGGAACCGAGAGGTGTTCATCCCCGAGCTCCGAGACCTGTCCCTCCGCACCCTCACGGAGGGCAACCCAGAGGTGCTGCTCACCCACGCCCCGCCCGGACACATCCTCGGGGGGTGCCACCCTGGGAACGGCCCGCTCCTGTCGCTCCTGACCCACCTTCCGCATCGGGTGAGGGTCCACCTGTTCGGCCATATTCATGAGACGGGTGGGCGCTTGGTCGAACACATGGGCATCCGGTTCTACAACTCTGCGACAACAGTGCAGGTTCTGGACGTGTAAATCACGGGAGTTCCTATTGCCCACAGTTGGGCATGGATCCGACCACAGAAACCAAGGACCGGCGCTGGGTCCCAGTCCCCCTCCCCATCGGGGTACGGGGACTCCAGGACCTGTGCAAGTGGTTGAACTACGTGGACGGCATCCTGACGGCCCACGCCCTCACACAGGGGACTTCGTTCGAGCTCAACCTGTTCATGCGGAAAGCCTGGGAGACCTCCCCCCTGGTGTACGCCTCGTTGAAGTGGTGGCTGTTCTGGGTGGGGTTGAACCTGCTGGAAAAGTCCGTCATCAACGATGAGGTCACGGATGGGGTCAACACCCGGAGGAATCTCCTCAGGTGGGTCCTTGGGGCGTTCTCCCTGGTCCTTGTGTGGCACGTCATCATCCTGAGATTTCCCCGTTGACTTCCCCGAGGGGGTGGGTCTACACCCCGGCGCTGATCGTCACCCCACCCCGTGAGTCCTCCAGGACCAACGAGTGGGGGAGTGGAGACCCCTCCCGGTCTGGACCTCCCTGATACCGGCCCCCTGGAAAGGGTTCGTGATGGGAACAATAGCCCGGGGAAATACGGACACCTCACCAACAGGGGTGCCCGACGGACTCCAGACCGAAAGGTCGCAGAGGAGGTCGCTAAAACCGGCTTCATAGTGGACGCTGCCGAAGATCGCCGTGAGGACCCAGGCTTCCTGTAGACACCAACGAGGTTGTTCCCCAAGCCCCTGAGAAGGCCAGTGGATCAGGCTCCCCCCTCCTGGTGAGTATCGGGTTCCACCTACCCCCACGGTACCTGAAAGGTTCCACAGCTAGGTGCCTACGAAAGAGGCCCCGGAGAGAGGTACGGAAGACTCGCTCTCCACTGCCTTCAAGCCCCCCAGTTCCCGTTGGATGACTCAGGGAACAAGTTCATACCGTAAGGGTGAACCTTAGCAGGGATTCAAGGGGTGAAGGTTGTTAGATCCAATCACTACACCATGAACATCACCAACACCACAACCCAAGCAGTTCCTAGTTCTCCCTCTGTTTCTGTTCTCCTTGGTTCTCTGTTCTCCCTCTGTTTCTGTTCTCCCTCTGTTTCTGTTCTCCTTGGTTCTCTCTGTTCTCCCTCTGTTTCTGATCCCTCTGTTCTCTGTACCTGTACTCCCTCTGCTCTCTGTACCCGTAGTAGTAGCGACGACACAGACACCGTAGACACCACCCTCTGAGAGGAACCAGCCTTGGGACTGTCAGACCACCTCTTAGCAGGGGGTGGGTAGGAGACCTTCGTCCTTGGCTAGCTGTCCTATCCTCATGGAGGAGGGTGAGCACCTCAAATCTCGACCAGACCATCATCCCTTTCCAGGGGTTGGTGCAGGACTGTTGGGCCTTGTTGAAGGGTGACCTGAGAGTGGTGTTCCCAACAACCACACCAGCACATCCCTCACGGTTTGTTCTCCTCCAGCCGTCCAACTCGAAGTGGATGGGGGACCTATGGGAAGCAGTGGTGGTTCCGACCCTCACAGAACTGGTGGCGATCACGCCCACCTATGTGAACGGGTGGAGGAACCCAATGTCCAGGAACCTTGTGGAGGCGTACCTCCGAAGGAACCTCACGGCATCCCTGTGGCTCCCCCTGGTGAACTTCTCAGGGTGAGGTTCACAATGTGGGCGTAAGTCGCGGGTGACCACCACCTCCAACCAGCCGGAAAAGAACCGTACTTGTGGTGGTTGTTTCGGGACGGACTGGGAAATCTTCAGTGACTACTGGTTCAGGCTCTGGAGTCGGGGGGCACCTTGTGAAAAGGGTGCCCGCGTCTGTGGGTTCCGCACCTTCCGTAACAGCCGTCAACCCCACAACCTGTAGGGTCCCCTCTGTGTACATCCCAACTTCGTGCGTTCTGTATCACGGACCTGATGCGGAAGCTGTGGGTCACGCTGCGGCTCTCTCACACGGGAGGCTCATCCCCTTCACAGGGTCGGACCTCAAGAAGGAGGGAGCTCGGGAGCTCACCTCACTCATCTCCAGGGGGCTCCCTGGAGGTGCTGCCACGGGGTCGGTTCTCGTTGGTCCTGTGGATGAGGTGTCATCTGCCACCAGTGATGTCCTCCTGAAGACCATCGAGGACTTCAACCCTGAGGGGGTCCGACCGTTCCTGTGGGCGTGGGATCTTGGTGGGGTCGCCAACACCCTCAAGTCCAGGTGTGTCCTTCAGTTCTGCCCTGGGGCGGAATCCCGGTTGGAGGGCTACGAGGCGTCCGCCCAGGTGGTGTTGAAGTCCTACCTGGAGGGGGACTGGGTCTCTCTGGTGGAGGAGCTCAAGGGGGAGAACCAGAACCTGGACCTCCTGCTTCGGTCAGTCGTGGAAAGGGTGGCTCCTGGGATGTCCGTCCCCACCCCCGACCCGAAGTACACCCACCTCTGGGACAACCTCCGGGAACTGTTCGGCCCGGCACCTCTCACGCCTGCAAGGGTGGTGAGCAGTTTCCTCCTGGCGGACCACCGGGCATTCCTGTGCCTGTGAAGAATCCCGCGGCATTGTTGGTGGCGGGCACGGATGAGCACCGCCGTCGTGTGTTCATCCGTGAGTTCATCTCCAAGTTCTCCAAGGACGGCTACCTCATCCACCCTCTCGATGGGACCGACCGCAACGGACTCCAGGGTGTGCTCTCGTCCGTCGGGGTGCTGTTCTCAAACCACACCCTCGTGGTGATCACCCACCCCGAGAAGGTGGCTCCCGAGGATGTGGCGGACCACCTCAACGACCCAAGCCCGTACCTGTTGCTGTTGCTGGTGTCCGAGGATGACAAACCCAGCGGGGGCATCCTCGACGGGTTCCCAGCGGCGAACACCAAGTTGTTCTCCCTCCCCCCGTTCTACAAGATGGACGAGCACGCGGCGGACTACGCCCGGGAGCTCTGCAAGTCCCAGGGTGTGAGCCTCCCCGAGCCACTGGCCCGCGCGCTGGTGAAGAAGGTGGGCAACGACCTTGGGGTTGTCTCGTTCGAGATCGACAAGGCCCTCCACCTCGCCAGAGCCCTTGGTGTGAAGGCCCTGGAGCCGGTCCACATCAAAGCCACCATGGCACCACTCTCGGAGTTGGACGGTGGACCCCTGGTAGACGCCCTTGGGACAAGGAACCGCAGAGCCATCTCTGACGAGCTCGCCCGGTACAAGAAGTCCAAGAAGGGTGACCCCACCATCGAAGTGTGTGGGAGATCCATCACTCCGTCGGTTCTCCGATGGCTCCAGGCTTCGTATCTGCACAGCAAAGGGGTGTCCCCGGCGAGTGCTGCTGGGAGGGTAGGGTCCTCACCATGGTACTGGGAGCACAGGGTGCTTCCATGTGCTCGCAACTGGGGCGTTGATGGGTGCCGGGAACTGCTTGGGGTCATTGCGAAGTCCCAAGAAGCAGTATTTTCGGGAGCTATCAACCCTTGGGGAATTTTGGAATCCGGGGTCCTTCGGTTGGCCCACTGACCCTCGGTTGCTGATTGATACCCCGGCGTCAGTACCCCCCAACAGGGTGGGCGTCCCGGGGTGCCCCCGGTTCAATCCCTGCAAACACCCAACGTCTGTTCACGAGTGAGGAGTCATCTATGCTCGACGGGAGCCCATTTCCCAATCTTTTGAGTGAGTTCGTCTACACGCGCACGTACGCGCGGTGGGTGGACGAGATCGGTCGCCGGGAGAACTGGGCCGAGACCGTGTCCAGGTACACGGAGTTTGTGTTCAAGGACCGTGAGCTCCCCGCGGGTCTTCGGCACCGCGTCGAGAAGCTCATCCTCAACCTCGACGTGCTCCCGTCGATGCGAGCCCTGTGGTGCGCGGGTCCTGCGATGGAGCGGGACAACGTCTGCGGCTACAACTGCTTCGCCGGGGACGTGGAGTTCGTCACCGACCAGGGGGTCCGCACCCTCCGTGACGCATGGGAAGCTGTGGGTCCGCGTCGTCGCTCCCCCACCTCGGGCGAGGTGCGGGTCTTGGCCGGTGACGGCCAGTGGCGTGGGGCGTCTGTCCACCACTACGGGGTTCAGAAGCTGTTCAAGGTCACCCTTGGGCACCACACGGGTGGGAAGCATGGCAACCAGACCCATGCCGTCCGGGTGACCGCCGACCACCGCTGGATTCTCCAGGACGGGTCCGAGACCACCGCCCTCAAGGTGGGGGACAAGCTCTGCGCCCCCAATCTCGCCATGGGCGACGAGATGATGGACATGGACGGGGTGCGTCACGGTTTCGTCTATGGAGACGGGACCCTCAACAAGGCGGACTCCCATCCCTACGCGCAGGTTCGCCTGTGCGGCAAGAAGGCCCGCCTTCTGGGGGAACTCTTCAGTGAGTTCAAGTGCTCGTACCCCCCGTCATACGACGGTGACCCGATGGTTTACCTCGGGGCGGACAAGGTCTCCTGGAAGGAGCTCCCGACGACCACGGATCCTGCCTACGTTGCAGGTTTCCTTCGGGGTCTGTATCTGGCCGACGGGTGCGGCACGGGGACCTCTGGCAACCTTCGGTTCAGCACCCAGCAGGAGGAGCTCATCACCTGGGTTCGCGCAAACGCGGCTCTCGCGGGCTACAAGTTCCTGGCGGACCAAACCTACCCGGAGCCCACCAACTACGGGGACCGCTCCGCACCGCTCCACATGTTTCTTCTCGGTACCGGCAATGCTGCCACGTTCCGTGTGGAGAGCATCACCCCGGATGGTGAGGGAGACGTGTTCTGCGTCGTGGAGCCGCACACTCGATCCTTCACTCTGGCCAATGGTCAGGTGACGGGGAACTGTTCCTTCCTCCCCATCGACAACCTCCGTGCGTTCAGCGAGGGGCTGTACATCCTCATGCAGGGGACGGGCGTGGGCTTCTCGGTGGAGCGGACGTTCGTCAACAACCTCCCGGAGATCGCCCAGCCCACGGGCGACTGCATCGACTACATCATCCAGGACTCCACCGAGGGGTGGGCCGACGCGGTGTACTTCGGGATGGTGCAGTACCACCTGGGTCGCCGGGTGAACTTCAACTACTCCCTCATCCGGGAGAAGGGTGCCCGCCTCAAGACCAAGGGCGGTCGGGCGTCTGGCCCGGAGCCTCTGAAGCGGGTGCTGGACTTCGCGTTCGAGACCATCTCGAACGCGGCGGGTCGGCGGCTCAGGCCCATCGAGGCACATGACATCATGTGCATGGTCGCGGAAATCGTCATGGTCGGCGGCTTCCGTCGGGCCAGCCTCATCTCGTTCTCGGACGTGGATGACCCCGAGATGCGCGACGCCAAGGACTGGAACAAGGGGAAGTTCCCCGCGATCCGGTACATGGCCAACAACAGCGCCGTCTACCTGGAACGCCCCACCTCCGAGGTGTTCTGGCGGGAGTGGGAGTCCCTGGCAGCGTCGGGGTCGGGAGAGCGCGGGTTCTTCTGCGTCACCCCGCCCAACGTCGCGAAGCGCGGTGGGGAGTTCCGGAGCAACCCGTGTGCGGAGATCAAGCTCCGGTTCAAGCGGGCACATGACCCCTGGACCGGGGCTGGGGGCGGCGGCAGCTTCTGCAACCTCACCGCGGCGGTGATGCGCCCCCACGACACCGTCGAGACGATGGCCGAGAAGGTGGAGGTCGCATCGTGGCTGGGCGCGATCCAAGCCTCCTACACCCACTTCCCGTACCTCCGTCCCGCGTGGAAGGAGCTCTGCGAGGAGGACAACCTCCTGGGTGTGGACATCACCGGGCAGTGCGACAACCCGGCCCTCTCGGAGAACGAGGAGGCCATGACCTACCTCAACTCCGTCGCCTGCGACACCGCCACCTTCGCCACCTCGTACCTCAAGACCAACCCCCCCGCCGCGATCACCTGTGGCAAGCCCTCGGGGAACTCATCGCAGTTCGTGGACTGCGCCTCGGGGTTCCACCCCCGGTACGCGCCCCACTACTTCCGTCATGTCCGCATCTCGGCCAAGGATCCCCTGTTCCATCTCATCCGTGACCAGGGCGTCCCCCTGTTCAAGGAGAACGGGCAGGAGCACCTGGACGACGACAACGTGGACGTGTGGGTGGCCCGATTCCCGGTGAAGGCACCCGAGGGAGCGAAGCTGCGGCACCACGAGAAGGCCCTCGACCAGTGCAAGCGCTACCTCCAGATCATGCGGACGTGGTGCAGCACCAAGGGCCACAACCAGTCAGCCACCATCTACGTCCGTGACGAGGAGTGGAAGGAGGTGGGTCAGTGGCTCTGGGACAACTTCGATGATGTCACCGGCCTGTCCTTCCTGAACTTCGACGAGTCAGGCACCAAGTACAGGCTCCCGCCGTACGCCGAGATCACCGAGGAGCAGTACAACGAGGCCATGCTCACCATGCCCAAGGTGGACTTCTCCGTGCTCTCGTACTACGAGACCCGTGACGAGGGTGAGGGCTCCGCAGTTTTGGCTTGCTCTGGTGGGGCCTGCGAAATCTAGCACGCCATCGCTAGCCGTCCTATCGGGGCATGTTAGATATGCCCGGTAAGAAACACGTCGTCAGCCTCGGTCAAGTTTTCGGCAAACTCACAGTAACAGAGCGGGTGGCCACATCCAGGAGTGGGGGCACCCGCTACCTCTGTCGTTGTGAGTGTGGCACCGAAAGAACAGTGTTCAGCGGGCATCTCGTTCGCGGGAACACAACCTCGTGTGGTTGCTCCAGGGTCAAATCTGGAGCAGCACATGCCCAATGGGCCGGTTATGGCGACATCAGCGGCAACTTCTTCTGGGAAATCAAGCGTAGTGCCAGCGGGGACAGTGGGCGTACCCCTCTGGAGTTCAATCTGACCATCGAGTACCTGTGGGATCTGTTCCTCCAACAGAACCGTAGGTGTGCCCTCTCTGGCATCTCGCTCGTTTTCGCCAAGCACCTCCGTGGGCCTAACCGTGACCCCCAGACTGCATCCCTGGACAGGATTGACTCGGGGGCGGGGTACGTCGTAGGCAACGTCCAGTGGGTCCACAAGGACGTGAACCGCATGAAGAGCGTTTTCACTCAGGACAGGTACTTGGAGATTTGCCGGATGGTGGCTGCACAGCACCCGGTCTGACAGCCTTCGGGGCGTAATGTAGGCCATGCCCCCGACCCCCCGGACCGCCTCGACCTACTTCTCGGGGCGGGTCCACTCGATCCGCCACGACGATCCAGCCAAAGCGTTCTACATCCTTCGGATGTCCCTCGACGCTGAGTCCCTCTCCCCAACCGCCCCTGACACTTCCAGCATCATCACCGTTCGGGGGGAGATCCCTGGGGTGAAGGTCGCCGTGGGGGTCTGGTTCGGGTTCGAGGGCGTGTGGGACAACCACTCCAAGTACGGCCATCAGGTGAAGATCACCAGGGCACCCGTCCTCAAGAATGGGTGGGACGATGACACCTGTGAGAAGGTGCTGCTGTCCCAGGGCATCGGGAGCACCCTCGCGGCGAGGGTCCGTGAGACGTTCAAGGGGAACCTTCTCGCGGCCCTCTCTGACCCCGAGGAGCTCAGGAAGGTGCCCGGTGTCACCACGTTCATCGCAGAGCACATCGCCCTCAAGTGGAGGATCGCCCGGTCGCAGTTCCTGACCCTGGATTTCCTCGGTGACCTGGGACTGCCTCAAGGCAAGATCCGACAGGTGTGGTCCGTGTTCGGGGACGCTGCACAGGATGTCCTCTCCACGGACCCCTGGCGGCTCGTTGAGATCGACGGGGTGAGTTTCCAGGACTGCGACACGGTGGCCGAGAGACTGAGCCTAGACCGCTCACCCTCGAACCCCAACCGGGTGAAGGGGGCCATCACCTACGCTGCCAAGTCCTCCAAGGGGAGTGGGCACCTGTACCTCACCACGGGCGAACTTCTCGGTGCGGTGCGCCCCCTCGACCCGCTCATGACCGACAAGGACATTGTGGTGGGCCTCAAGGCCCTCATGGATGAGTCCAAGGTTGTGGTGGAGCGGTCGTTCCCGGGAACCACAGCCATCTACGACCCCTGGTCGTTCAGGACCGAGGATGGGTCGGCACAGATCCTCCGGGCACGACTCACCACCGCAGCCATTCCTGCTGATCGTGCAACGCGGTATGCGAATGCCATCCTCGGGTCAGAGGTCCCTGGGATCACGCTGCGGGAGGCGGGTGAGAAGTACCTCTCACAGGTGGGTACCAACCTGGGCATTGGGCTGTCTGCAAAGCAGTCGGAGGCTGTCCTCAACGCCCTCACCGAGGCTGTCTCCATCATCACGGGCCTCCCTGGGTCGGGGAAAACCACCTCCCTCCGCATGGCGCTGACACTCCTCCACGAGGCGGGTGTGCAACCCCTGGTGGTGGCTCCTACGGGCATCGCGGCGAAGCGTGTGGCATCCGTGACCGGGGTGAACGCTGCGACCATCCACCGGGCATTCAAGGCCAAGGGAACCGACACCGATGACGGGCGGGAGACCACCTATGCGGGCGTGGTCGGGATGGCAACTGCCGAGGGTGCAACCTCCGAGGGTGAGGGTGAGGAGTGGGGCTACAGCGCCAGCAACCCCCATCCCGCGGAGGTGGTGGTCATTGACGAGAGCTCAATGGTGGACCAAGCCCTCCTGTACCGGGTGCTGGTGTCTACACGCCCGGACACCCGGCTGGTGTTCGTCGGGGATGCCGCACAGCTTCCGTCGGTGGGAGCGGGCAACGTGCTCCGTGACCTGATTGCCTCTGGGAAGTTCCCCACGGTGGCCCTCACGGAGATTTTCCGCCAAGCGGACACCTCCCCCATCGTGACGGCGGCGCACGACATCTTCCACGGGCGCATCCCAGAGGCCCCGTTGAAGTCGGACTTCGGGCTCATCCCGATGACGGACGATGACAAGATCCTCCAGACCATCGTGACCCTGTCCGAGAAGCTCTACGGGCAGCGGGCCAACTTCCAAGTTCTCTCCCCCCGCCACGCTGGCACCCTCGGGGTCACCAACCTGAACACACGGCTTCGTGAGGCCATCAACCCGGCACAGCATGGACTCCATGAGGTGTCGGTTGGTGGGGAGATCCTCCGTGAGGGCGACCGGGTGATTGTGTCCAAGAACGACTACAAACTTGGCGTGTTCAACGGCGACGTGGCGAAGGTCAACTTCATCGACAAGAACGCCAAGGAGATCGAAATCAAGATCCACGGCCCGCCCGTCCTCATGGTCCGCATCCCCATCGCGAAGGCCCGGTCTCTCCTGCGTCTGGCGTATGCAGTGACGATCCATCGGTGTCAGGGGTTGGAGTACGACGTGGTGGTGATGCCCCTTGTGGAGGGGTTCTCTCACCAGCTACAGCGGAATCTGATCTACACGGCCATCACCCGTGCCAAGAAGAAGGTCATCCTCCTGGGTACGCACCGAGCGATGGAGATGGCCGTCAACAACAACCGAGAGGACGCTCGAAACACACTGTTTTCGCAGCGTCTTCGGGCGTAATGCTACAGCGAAAGGGTAGATGCACATGACCAAGAACGAGATCAAGGCACTGGTGAAGCGAGTCCAGAACGGGCTCGTGTTCAACAAGGTGGTGGCCACCCGGAGCGTGAAGGGGCAGCGAGGGGACAGCTTCGCTGGGTTCAGCGCATCGTGGCGGTCCACCCAGGAGGATGGTGGAAACGGCGTGGTGGCGGTGATGGACGAGGGCGACGAGGCCCACAGCGTCACGGGTATGACCATGCAGGAGGCCATCGTGGCCTCGGTGCAGGTGGCCCGTGAGGCGGACCTCGCGGCGTACCGCAACGCGGCGGCAGGCGGGAACCTCCCCAAGTCGGTGGCGGAAAGCAACATCGCCATCACCAAGAGCAACTACAGCCAGATGCTGGTGAGCGTCCTGGCATCAATGCAGGACCAGGAGACCGATGGATCCAACGACGGCAAGTGACCCGGCGCTCGACTCAGCCCGGATGGACGGGTTCTACACGGACCTCGCCACGATGCAGATGGAGCTCGATGCGGACCCGCTGGAGCTCGGACCCAAGAGGCTGAACCAGAAGATTTCCGAGTGCCGGGGGTTCCTCACCCGGTGCGAACGGATCTTCCTGTCCCTCTCACAGGACCTTCACAGGTACAAGAAGGCCCTCCGTGCGGCGAAGGCTGATATGCACCTCGCCAAGATGGACCTGTTCGCCAACGACCCCGAGGTTCGTATGGGTCGGAACGTGGCCGACCGTGAGGCCATCGCGAGCAACCGTCTGCGGCCAGAGGCCGAGGAGATCGACCGGCTGACCGCCTGTGTCGAGGACCTGTCCGCAGTGGTCGTGGTGGTGAAGGCCAAGCGCGCAGACCTGAAGGACGCACAGGGACGGCTGAAGGACCAACTCAAGGTCTGTCAGGAGGAAATCTCCCTGGGTGGACGTTGGGGGCGCTCGTTCCCCAACGTCCGCAAGCTCCACGAGTCGGCTCTCGACCCAGCACAGGACGAGGTGAACAACCTGTTCGCCACGGTGCTCAAGAACAAGAAGGACCAGGAGGCCAAGGAACTCCCTCCGACCGAAGAGGACCTCCCCATCCCGGGTGACACCGAGGAGCCTGAGGCTCTCGAAGAGTCCGAGATCCCGGTTGAATTTGCCGGTGACACTGAGCTCTCGGTGGAAGACGCCTTGAGCAACATCCCCAACACCAAGAGCTCCTTGGAGCTCCAGGAGACCCCCGTCATGTTCGAGGATGGGGCCATCGACGACGACCTTTTTTCGGCACTTGGATGAATTTTCTCCTGGGGGTGAACCCAGGGGCGTAATGTAGTGTGCGAGCACTGTCCTCAACCAACGACCAAGCTCGCGGAGGAATCACACAATGTCATCGGCAGTCATGGAGTTCGGGTTCGGAGAAAACGACGACGGCGTCGGCATCAAGAGCAAGCGGTACAAGGGGAAGGAGGGTGAGACCACCCGCGTCTCCTTCGTCTACTGGAAGGGGCTGGAGGAGGGCAAGCCCGAGATCGGCCCCGATGCGAAGAGCGATGGTCCCTGGCCGTCGCCCAAGTTCATCGGGTGCAAGCGCCTCTACGTCCCCGGCGTCGGGTACTTCATGGACAAGGGTCCCGAGTGGGTCAAGCTCGCCGGGGGAGCGCCGTCCAAGATGTACTGCGCCACCATCCTGTGCGTGTGGCCCACGGACAGCCGCGGCACCCTGGACCAGAACCGCTTCGCGGCGGGTCAGTTCGAGGTGATGCCCTGGATCATGAGCACCGACAAGTACCGCGCCGTCGAGGCCCGGCACAAGGAGTTCCCGCTCGGGTGCCACGACATGACCCTGGCCTGCACCGACTCGCAGTACCAGAAGATCGACATCAGCCCCTGCAAGGAGGGCCTGTTCCGCAAGCTCCTGGAGAAGAGCCCGGCGCGTGCGAAGCAGATCATCGAGGCCGCTGCGGCGGTGGCGGCGACCCTCTCCCGCGACATCGCCCAGGACCTGTCGCTCGACCAGATCCGCGAGAAGCTCGGCAAGGGCGGGGGTCCGTCCCCGGTCGGTGGTGGCGGTGGTGCCGTCGCCAGCAACAGCGCCGACTTCGACGGGATGCTCGACGACATGCTCAAGTGAGCCTCTGGGCTGGACAAGTTCTCCAGCCCAGCAACACCCCGAAGGCCCGGTAGGAAACCCCTGCCGGGCCTTTCGGCTATCTGGAGTGCCCTATGGGACCTGTTGCAGTTGATTTTGAGGGTGAGGAGTGGCGGGACATTTCCAACATCCGTAGCTGGAAGTCCTGGAGGCAGCGGTGATTGTGCTTGGGTGTGACCCCTCCCTCACCAACTATGGGTGGGCGGTGCATGACACTTGTGCGGAAGGCATCGCCCGATGTGTGGCCCGCGGGAGGATCCAGACGCCGTCCAGCATGGCTTTCGTGGATCGGTACACAACTATGCGGGAAACACTCCGCACTCTGATTCAAGCGCACAACCCGGACCGGGTTGGGATTGAGTCCCCATTTTTCGGGGGGACATTCAGTGAGGGCATGTACTCGCTGTTTGTGTACTCCAACGAGGCCCTCAAGCTCGAACGCCGCGACGTGGTGTTCTTCTCCCCTCTCCAGGTCAAAGCCCACGCCCGTGAGTCCCTGAAACGACCAGACAAGTGGGTGATGAAGAAACCCGACATGGTCGCAGCGATGAAGCACGACCTTGGTGGCAAAGGCAGGAACGTCAACCACAACGAGGCCGACGCCTACTTGGTGGGACGGCTTGCGGGGAGGTTCTGGCAGTACCTGGATGGCGCTCTCACCGACACAGACCTCACCCCCGTGGAGCTCGAATACTTCTCCAAGACGCACACCTTCACCAAAGGGAAGAAGGCGGGCAAGACCGAGAAATCCGGCCTCATCTACCGGGAGGAGGATCGGTTCTTCCGCTGGTCACAGGATCCATCAGGGGTTTGCACCTGAATGGTCCCCTACGCCCACCATGGTGGGCGTAATGCTAGCGGCTTCATCCCTCCCGTCTTTTCATCCGACAACCCCACAAGGATAGCCCAACCCAATGGCAAAGAGCACCGAAACTTCTACCCCCACCAAGGCACGGATCGGAACCAAGGGTGCCGCAGCGGCACCCAGGGTCAGTGCCCTCACCCGCGCCCGTAGCGCCCTCAAGACCGTCCTCAAGGAGGACCTCGTTGTCCCGCTGTCTCTGGACATGCTCAAGGAGACGATCCCCCACATCCCCACGGGCAGCATCGTCATCGACTTCGCCATCGGCGGCAAGATCAACAAGAACGGCATCGCCCCGTGCCCCGGCATCCCCCGCGGACGCATCACGCAACTCTACGGGGCCAACAGCGCGGGCAAGACCACGCTGGCCCTCACCATCGCGGCCAGCGTGTGCGCGAACGGCGGGACCGTCTGCTACATCGACTGGGAACACGAGGTGGAGCCGCGCTACGCGGAGTCCCTCGGTGTGCCCATCGGAGACGACACCAAGTTCATCCTGATCCAGCCCAACACGCTGGAGGAGGGGATGAAGACCATGATCGTCATGATCTCCGAGGGCGTGGACCTCATCGTCCTCGACTCCGTCGGGGCTGGCAAGCCCGAGAAGCAGGTCAACCAAGCCGTGGACGAGGTGGGAGAGCAGGACCGCCCCGGACGTGTCGCCGCGGCGTGGTCGGACTTCCTCCCGAAGGTCAAGGGCCAGATGGCGAGCTCGAACTCCACCATCCTCGCCATCTCCCAGATGCGGAAGACCATGTCGTCCATGTCGGGAGGCGGACCGGACAGCGCACCCCAGGGTGGCGAGGCGTGGAAGTTCTTCACCAGCCTCCGTCTGTCCCTCCGGGTCCTCCAGAAGGAGAAGGGAAAGGTGTTCGACCCCCTCACCAACAAGATGGAGGACAAGGTCGTCGGCACCCAGGTGATCCTGAAGCTCGACAAGAACAAGGTGAGCGACAGCGCCCACAACGAGTTCAAGTACTACATGGCCGCTGGCCTGGGCATCGACAACGCCCGCTCCGTGGCCGAGCTCGCGATCAACTACAAGATCGTCGCCAAGGCGGGCTCTCACCTGACATGGTCATCGGCCCCCACGGGCGAGCTCAAGGCCCACGGGATGGCCCAGTTCCTCAAGGCCCTCCGGGAGGATCCCAAGCTCCTCGCGGCCCTGTTCGCACAGGTGACGCCCAAGATCATGGCAGCGCCCCCGGTCATCGCTGACACCGACGCCGCGGAGAACATCGACACCGATGAGCTCATGGCCATGGTGGACTCCATCGGGAGTGGCCCGAAGAAGGCCCTGGCGGAAGCCATGGCCGAAGCCGAAGAGACCGACTCAGCCGAGTAGTCGGGCGTACGGTAGAGCATCCCCATGACGGTCAAGATCCGGGTCCAGAACTATCAGAGTATCGAAGACGCCGAGATTGAGGTCTCGGGTCTGACCGTCATCACGGGAGCCAACAACGGCGGGAAGTCTGCCCTGCACCGTGCGGTGTTCGGGGCTGTCACCAACGCCAGAGGCACCAAGTTCGTCCGCTACGGGAAAGACCAATGCACCGTCACCCTCACGTTCGGTGACGGTCGCACCCTCGTCTGGGAGAAGGGCGACAAGGTCAACAGCTACACCGTAGACGGCAAGAAACTCAACAAGGTGGGGGCTGGGGCTCCCCCACCAGAGGTGCAGTCCCTCGGGATCACCCCCATCGAGGCGGCGGGCCGGGAGCTCTGGCCGCAGTTCGCCCATCAGTTCACCGGACAGGTGTTCCTCCTGGACGAGCCCGGCTCGGTGCTGGCCGAGTCCATCGCGGACGTGACCCGTGTCGGGGTGCTCAACGAGGCCCTGCGAAACACCCAGTCGGAGCGAAGGGCTCAGGGTGCTGAACACAAGGTACGTGTCTCGGACGTGGCGAAGCTGGAGGCCCTGGAGTCCACCTACTCAGGACTCGACGCTGTGGAGATCCTCACCCGTGAGGCCGATGCCCTCGACCGGGAGGTGGCCTCTCTACAGGATCAACTGGCCACTACTACGGCTCTGAGGGATGGCATTGAGACATTCACCGATGCCGTCGGTGACCTCGTTCCCGTCCGGTGGGTCGAGATGCCCACGGGGGCGGAAGACCTACTGGCAGACCTCAAGGTGCTCACCGAGGTGCAGTACCTCGCTTCCAAACTCAGTGCAGCCCACACCATCCAATCCCAACTCTCCCCTGTCACAGCCATCACCCTCCCCGATGATGCCCTGGTAGTCAGGGCCAAGAAGGTGGCAGAGGCTCTCACCATCATCCGGGGTCTCCAGGACCGGATGGCCCCGTTGACCGAGGTGGTCCGTGAGGGCGTGGCGATCCGAGAGGCTCTGTCCACCCCGCTCTCTGACGCGGGTGCCTCACAGGGGCAGATGCAGGCCCTGGAGACAATCCGACAAGTCCAGCGGGATCTCACGGCGCGTTCTAAGCTGGCCGAGTCCCTCAAGTCGGAGTCAGCCTCCCTCGAAGCACAGTATGAGGAGGCCATCCACGAAGTTCAGGACCTCCTTGGTGGGGTCGGTGACTGTCCTATCTGCGGGAGGTGTTGAAAGGACAGTCACACCATGACATCCCTCAACTCTCTCTGGAACTGGATCGTCGCCAACCCTTACCTGTCTCTGCTCTTCATCGGGGCGATCCTCTCGTTCATCAACGGACTTCTCCCTGCGAAGGTGGCCGCTGGCCCCGTCGGCAAGGCCCTCCACAAGGCCCTTGACCGGCTGTCCGTGCTCACCCGCACCGACGCTCCGGGTACCCTGAAGTGGCCGCTGGTCGGCTCAGTTCTCGTCCAGACCCTGAAGCAATCCAGGGTCAACCCCCCCACCCAGGAGTCATCCAAGTGAAGCGTCTACTCGCCCTGTTCCTCGCAGCCTCCCTCATCGGGGCAACCTGCCAGCCCCCTCCCCCCAGTGACGGTGGGGTCTTCACCCCGTCGGCCTGGACGGACACCGTCTCGACGGTCCTCCACACCATCGCGTGGTCGATCCCTGCGGCCCAGATGATCGTGGACAACCTCATCCCGGGCGATGCCCGTCCCGTGGTCGATCGGGCCTTCGTGGCGGTCCAGGATGCGGCAGTCCGCCTCCAGACGGCCCTCGATGCGTACAACACCCGTGGGGGTGACCGCTGTGTCGCGTATGCGGCAGTGGGGGGTGTCACCACTGCCATGGTGTCCCTCGCCCAAGTTCTCGCAGACAACGGCATCGGGCTGGGGAACACCCTCATCCCGGTGATCCAGTCCCTGGGTGCCGTGGCGGACCGACTGGTTCCGGCGTGCCAGCTTGACGCGGGCTACGCCAGCGTCGGTGAGCGTTCGATGGTCCGTGTCCGCGCCATCGAGGCTTCGGCCATGGCAGATGGCAGGGTCCTTCGTCCGGTCCTGAACAACCTTCACCCGGTGACGCAGTGACACTCCCCACCACCCTGGGTGGTCGCCCCCTGGGGTGGCGGGCACCCCAGTCTGTAGGACGCCTCCACGTCGGAATCCCGCCGGTTGGCATCGGGTTCGACGGGCTCCCGCTCGACGTGATCCTTGGGGGTCTGCCTCCCATGTATGACCAAGGGCAAGTGGGCTCGTGTCATGATGATCACACCGAGGTTCTCACCGAGGATGGGTTCAAGCTGTTTTCGCACCTGACAGGCACGGAACGGTTGGCCACTGTGGACCCAAACACGTCAGAGCTTACATTTGAGCTCCCCACAAGGCTTGTTCGGTTCCCATACGAGGGTGAGCTTTACTGTGGCTCCAGCGAACTGTCCCTTGATTTCAGGGTCACACCGGATCACCAGATGTTGGTCCGCAAGTGGAACGAGCGCGACCGGACCCTCAACAGTCACTATGAGCTTGTCCAGGCCAAGGGCCTGGGATGGTACTTCGGACTGATGAACAGGGTTACATGGAAAGGTGAGACGCAGCCAAGCTCATACACCCTCCCCGGTGTGGACCATAAACGGAAGGTGTACCGCGTCTCCCGAGATGTTCCTATGGCGAGTTGGCTGCGGTTCTTGGGTGTGTACCTCGCGGAAGGGACCCTGCTCAAGCGGGGGCATGCCCGCGGGAGGATTTCATACAAAATCCAGATTGCGGCATCCAAAGACCGTGAGAAGGAGTTTGTCCGGGCCGTCCTGAGTGAGATCGGTGTCCATGCCCTTGAGCTCAAAGATCGGTTCACGTTCTCGGACAAGCAGGTCTATGATGCCCTGAGTTCTCTCGATCTGGAGGGGGTCAAGGCTGGGGACAAATTCGTCCCCCCTTTCGTGTTTCGTTTGAGCGGAGCACTGATCCGGGAGTTCCTGGCGGGACATTTCGCGGGAGATGGGTGTGAGCAGGATGGGCGTCGATGCCACTACACTGGGTCACACAGGCTGGCGACGGATCTGCAAACACTGGTATTTCTGTCTGGGGATGAGTCCCGAATCTCCATCCGTGCCCCTCGTACAGCAACCATGCTGGACGGTCGGGTTGTTCGGGGGGTTCTGCCGGAACACCGGGTGTCGGTGTGCAATAGGAAGGGTCTCTCGGTGGATCGTGCCGAGAAGATGTCTGTGCAGAAATACCAAGGGGAGGTGTTCTGCGCGGAGGTCCCTACCCATCACACGCTGGTCACCCGACGCAACGGGAAGATCCTCATCTCTGGTAACTGCACTGCCCACGCCCTCGCTGGGGCAGTGGAGATCCTCCACACCCACCAGAGCCTCCCCTCCCTCCGTCCCGACCGTATGGCCCTGTACTGGTACGAGCGGGCGATGGAGGGGAACATCATGGAGGACGCTGGAGCCCTCATCGCGGACGGCGTGACAGCCCTTCGTAGGGGCTACGCTGCCGAGACCCGGTACATCGGGTCGTGGGGTCAGGAGTGGGTCACCCGCCCCACCAACCTCGACCCGGATGCACCCCGGCTGGTGAACAGCGACCCGCTGACCATCGACCCCGGACAGGTGATGTACGCCTTGGCCTCAGGGTTCCCCGTGGTCATCGGTGTTCGGATCCCTCTTTCCTGGGAGACTCTCACGGGAGACACCATCCCCCTCCCCGGTGCCCCCTCCATCGGTGGCCACGCGGTGACCCTCGTGGGATACCGGCGCACCGCCGACGGCGTGCAGTTCCGTCTCCGCAACTCGTGGGGTGAGTCCTGGGGCGACGGCGGCTACGCCTGGATGCCCTCTGAGTACCTCACCCTCGGTATCTGCGGTGAAGCCTACGCTCTCCGGGCCGTGAGGAACCTCCAAGCGTAGAGTCACTCTGTGACAGCCTCCAGCATCTCCCTCGGGGATAGCCTCTCCCACTACAGTTCCTGGCCTGACCCACTCACCATCATCTCGGATGGGGCGTACGGCATCGGTGGGTTCCAGGGGGATCCAAGTTCTCCAACAGACCTGCCATCCTGGTACGAGCCTCACGTCCGTGTGTGGTCGGTCTGGGCCAACCCGCAGACCACCCTCTGGTTCTGGAACACCGAGGTGGGATGGGCCAGCGTTCATCCGTTGCTGGTGTCCCACGGATGGGTCTACGAACAACTGGTGACGTGGGACAAGGGGATCGGGCACGTTGCCGGGAACGTCAACTCCAAGACCATTCGCAGCCTCCCCGTGGTGACTGAGGTGTGCGCCCGGTACACCCGCCCGGCGGTGTTCAACAAGGACGGCCACACGGTGACCCTCCAGAGTTGGCTGAGAGACGAGTGGGACCGGACAGGTCTGCCCCGACGGGATGCCAACACGGCGTGTGGAGTGAAGGAAGCCGCCACCCGCAAGTACTTCGGGACCGACATCCAGTGGTATCCGCCTCCCCTGGAGGTGTTCCAGAAGCTCTCTGCGTATGCCAATGAACACGGCGACCCCAAAGGCGCTCCCTACTTCGCCGGGGATGGCATCGTGCTGGACGAGCACAGGTACCTCAAGCTCAGGGCCAAGTGGAACCACCAGCACGGGTTGACCAACGTGTGGACACACCCCGCCGTACGAGGGTCCGAGAGGGTCCACCTGGATGGAGTGCCATTCCACCCCAACCAGAAGCCCGTGGCGTTGATGGAACGTCAGGTGAGCCTCACCACAGACCCTGGTGATGTGGTGTGGGAACCTTTCGGCGGTCTCTGTACAGCCACCTTCGTGGCGTCTCGTATGGGTCGGGCTGGGTACACCGCGGAGGTCAATCCCGAGGTGTACAGGGTAGCCGCACTACGTCTAGGTCAGGTGCCTGTTGCACAGCCTGAGGTTCCTTTGGAACCCAGTGTGCTGGACCTGTTCTAGGGCGTAAAGTCTCATCAATGTGGTACTTCTACGGACGCAAGAAGAAGATCATCGCGTCATACCCGCCCCCAACACACCCCACCATTGTAGAGCCGTTCGCAGGTTCCGCCTCCTACGCGCTCCACGCTGACAACTGGCAACGGAGGGTCATCCTCATCGAGCGTGACCCGGTGCTTGCTGCACTATGGCGGTGGGTCATCCACGAGGCCACTGAGCAGGACATCCTCAATTTCCCAGACCCAGAACTTGGGGTCCAGACCCCCCACCTTCTCCACATCCTCCACTCGGCCAGCAAACGGTGGTGGCAGTACAAGAAGTACGGGGTCACCCCAAACCTCATGGCGGCATGGAAGGCCAGCAAGCCCTACATGGCATCCTGCATCCACAAGGTGAAGCATTGGGAGATCCTGGAGGGTGACTACACCTTGGCCCCTGACATCGAGGCGACATGGTTCGTTGACCCCCCGTACACAGGGGATGCTGGCACAGGGTATCGGTTCGGGTCCGCTGCCTTGGACTACCCCGTGCTGGGTCAGTGGTGCATGGACCGCAAAGGTCAGGTGATCGTGTGTGAGGGGGAGGGGGCGTCATGGCTCCCTTTCAAGCCCCACCTGACCCTGCGTGCGTCGGCTGGTAAGACCAGTGGTGAGGTGTTGTACACCAACACTCCCGATGAGGTCGGTGTGCTGGACCTGTTCTGAGCGTAAAGTCTCCTCTGGGAGTCCGACATGAAGCATAAGGTGGATGAAGTGTTATCGCGATTGCGCCTGATTCAGGAGACCCCATGATAACTCTTGTGTGGAGGACCGACATCCACCTGTCGGATCACACCCCCAGATCCCGCACCGACAACTGGACTGACACCGTTCTAGGGAAGATCGCCCAAGTAGGGGAGATTGCCAGGGACGTGGGGGCCATTGCCGTGATCGACGGGGGTGATTTCTTCGACATCAAGGCCCCGGGCCGCAACTCGCACGCCATGATCCAGCGGGCGATCATGGCTCACACCCACTACCCCTGTCGGGTGTACGCGAACGTCGGCAACCACGACTGTGTCTACGGTGACTACACCTACCTCCCCCAGCAACCCCTTGGGGTCCTGTTCGCCTCGAAGGTGTTCCACCGGCTGTACGACGAACATGAGGCCGTGTTCTCCATCCCAGGCCCCACCCGAGCGAGTCCGCCCGCGCTGAAGGTCCGGGTGGTGGGCGTGCCGTACCACGGGGTGAAGTACGACCTCACCCGTCTCGCCAACATCAAGAAGGGTGATGAGGATTACTTGGTGGTGGCTGGGCATCTGTTGGCCAGCCCCACCCACGCGACCATGTTTGATGCCGAGGATGTCCTCCGGTACGACATGCTGGACGAGTACCCCGACGTGGACGTGTGGTGCTTTGGTCACTGGCACAAGGACCAGGGCATCACCCAGACCCCTGGGGGCAGAACGGTCGTCAACATCGGCAGCCTCACCCGTGGTGCGCTGTCCCAGGACTCCATCGACCGCATCCCCTCGGTGGCGGTGCTGACGTTCGACCTGGATGGGTTCACAGCGGAGAAGGTCACCGTCCCTCACGCCCCGGCGGACAAGGTGTTCGACCTGTTCCTCAAGGACAAGGAGGTGCTCCAGCAGACGATGATCGAGGAGTTTGTGGAGCACCTCTCCCAGGCAGTAGCCACGGGACCTCAGAAGTCCTTGTGTGACATCGTGCGGGACACCCCCAATGTCCCTGACTCCGTGCGTGAGAAGGCCATCGCTGCCATCGAGAAGGCGGGTGGCCGGTGACTGGGTGGTAGTCAGGATTCAGGTTGAAACCCTGGGGGCTCTAGTCATAGGCCCTGGACATCGGGCATCTCTCAAGAGCTTGTAGAGGGATGACCCCCCCGGCAGTCCCCTTGTGCCAACACGCAAAGCACTACTGTAGGTGTTCCAGCACTCGTGGGGTTTGTCGGGGACAGGTGTTTTCTCAACAGTTGTGGGCCATCGACCATGAAGAGTGTAGAACTTGTCCGCATCTGCGAGGATCACCGCAACGGTGAGGGGTGGGCCAGAGGCTCTTCTGGAACGATGGTCTTTGCGACCGGGTGGCTTGAGCCTGGGTCGGACCTCGGCAACTACCTCCCTTGAGACACTCTTGGCTGTGCCGTCTTGGTATTCCGTGACTCGGCGGCACAAGCTCAGGAATCTCTCCCCCGTGAAGGCTTGCTTCATTCGGTTGATGTCCTTGTGGACCCACTGGACGTTCGAGAGCGTGTAGGGACCGTCGGAGTCCCTCCTGTCTAGGGATGCCGTCCCCATAGTGCGGTCCCTGACCCACAGGGTGATGGGGAGTCCAGTCAGGGCACATCTCTTGTCTTGTTTCAGGAACAGATCCCAGATTTGTTCTTTCGTGACATCAAATGGGATGCCCCTGGCATCAGCACTGTGACGGATGTTGTAGAAACAGGCTCCAGACACCTCCCCGCAACCTCTATAGTTCCCGGATGGGGCGCACCCACAGTTGTGGGTTTTGTTCTGACTCAGCATCTTGGCGAGGACGGCGGTGGGTTTGCCGCATTCACACAGGCATTGAGCCATCCTCCGTCTCTTCGCATCGTAGAAGAACGACTGGATCACCAGTTTGTCATAGCGGTCACCCACCTTGTACTTCGACGGGTGACCAAAGCACTCATGGCATCGGGCCGTGCCCTTCCACAGGTTGACGTTGACGTTGATGTCGTAGCTGTGCCCAACGCCGCACTGAACTGTGGCACGTTGGCGTTGGCGTCCAGTGGGATCAATGTGATCTGGCAGGAGGGCCGTGATTTCCAGTTGACCAGAACGATGGCCCACTGGGAGGCGGGGAATCACTGGGGGCATAGGTTGTGTCTCCGTTATACGAGCCGTGACCATAGGGCATCTACCGGGTTGGGTGGCGGGTAGGGTGTGCTTTGTGAACAAGCACCTCTATTGGTCATCGCTCGAAACTTTCGAGCGATGTGGGCGAGCCTACCTGTGGTCCAACGGGCATCCTGGTGTGGACCTCGGAAGGGGTCCTGGCCGGTCCAAACAGAAGCCCCTCGACTCCAAGCACCACGCGGTCATGGGGATCGTGTTGGCCCGTGCGTTGGAGCACCTGTACAACGACGAGATGTGGCGCGACCCCGAGAACCTGACCAACCGTCTGACGGATCTGGTTCGCCGGGAGTTCGCGTTCACCCTCAACGAGAACTACGTGGACTGGACCCAGTCCCCTCCCAAGGGAGAACTTCTCCGGGTGTGCATGGATGGGATCTTCGGGTTCCTCCGCACGATGAAGGCCAACAAGCTCCTGGGGCCGTACGCCAAGTCCGAGGTGGATCTCACCGGCTGGGTGGATCAGTACACCCCCGTGGGTGGACGCCCGGACGTTATCATCCGTCGGGACGACACCGGAGTGATGATCCTCGACGGCAAGAACTCCATGACTCCGGGCAAGCACACCAACCCGGACCAGCTTCGGTGGTACGCGCTGGTGTTCTACCTCGCCTACAACGTCATGCCCAGCCGTCTGGCGTTCGTGTACTTCAGGTACCCAGAGGGGACACCGCCCAAGGGACACCCGGAGGGGACTCCCTGGACGGGACTCGTAGAGGTGCCGGTCACCCGGGATGATCTCAAGGCCCTGGGTATCCGGGCGAAGGAGACGTTCCGCGCCATCTCCAAGGAACTGTTCGACCCGTCGCCCTCCTCCAAGGCATGTCAGTGGTGTGACTTCCGCACGGTCTGCGACGCGGCCCACACCCCCACTCCCCGCAAGGGGAAGTCCCTACCCCAGGTGGTTGAGGGGACTGTCGAGCACCTCATCGAGAACTCTTCGGGAATGGTTGAGTTCGGGTTCGACGCGGGCGTAAAGTCGCCCACAAAGCCATGAGTGACAACGCCGACCTGAAGGCTCGCCTTGACCTCGCAGTCAAGCGCCGGGACGACATCTCACAGAAGCGCCAGCGGGTTCTCGGGAGGTTGGAGGAGGCTGAACGCTCCCTGGACGACCTTCGTGAGAAGTGCAGGGCGAAGAACCTGGACCCGGACAACCTCGGTGCAGTCATCGACAAGATGACGATGGCTCTCGAACAGTCCGTGGCATCCCTCGAATCGAAGCTCACCGAGGCCGAGATGGCCCTTGACCCGTACATCAACAGGAAGTGAACACCAGTGAATCTGAACCTCAACAGCAGTGACCTCGAAGCCGCCCTCAAGGTTGTCCGCACGACCGTCGGGTCGTCCAGCGACATCTCTTCCCACTACGTGTTCCGCACCCGAGACGAGGGGCTGGAGGTTCTCTCCTACGACGGGAGCGCGTTCTCCTCGTGCCTCGTTCCCCACACCAAGGTGGAGGAGACTGTGAGCTTCACGGTGGAGGCCCGCCGTCTCCACGCGATCCTCGCTACGGTGGGCAGCAATCAGGTGCTGGACATCCAGGTGTCTGAGAGCGGGGTGGGCATTCGCACCGCCCGCGGCAAGCCCGTCCCGTTCTACAGCCTCGACCCGACCCTGTTCCCGTTCTGGGACGACGTGCTGGCCGGGGCGAAGCTCACGGTGAAGGTCGCGGCAGACCGCCTGTTCGCGGCGTTCACCCACGCCAAGCAGTTCATCTTCGATCAGGAGAGCAAGGCCCCCCACCTGTGCGTGGCCGAGTTCCGCAAGGGCATCCTGTACAGCACGGACAACGCCGGGGTGTCCCTGGTGAAGATGCCCGGGATGGAGGCATCCTCCCTCCGGGTGTACGTGAAGGACCTGGGCAACGTGCTGTCGTTCCTCGCCACGGCGAAGGGGCAGGACGTGGAGCTCCTGGAGAGCGACCGCGCGAGCTTCATCCGTCGGGCGGACGGTGCGGTGTTCGGTGAGACGGTGTTCGCCCATCGGTTCCCGGACTTCCCCGTGGACTGGAGCCTGGAGGACGATCAGTCCTGGGGCATCTTCCAGGAGGAGCTCCTGGGGAGCCTCAAGCTCCTCCAGTCGGGAGCCAAGACCGATGAGCCCCGGGTGCGGTTCCAGCACATGAAGCTCACGGGTCCGGGCGAGTTGGTCATCTCCATGACCGATCCAAGCGGGAAGCTCATGTCCCAGTCCATCCCGATGGTGGATTTCGTGCAGCGTGAGGGCGGTGTCCAGGACATGCCCGTGTTCGCCGTGGCGGACAGCTACATCGTCAAGCTCCTCAACGGCAACGACAACACCAAGGTCACCCTGGGTGTGACCAAGCGCGAGAAGGGCGGCTGGGTCCGCGTCCGTGATGTCCGCGGCGTGGACACCTACCTCACGACCCTCGCATGGCTCAAGCTCGCCTGAGAGACCTGACCACCCAACTCCGGGTGGCTCAAGGTCGGCGTGAAGAGGTCCGTAGTGCTTCCATCAGCGCCCGGGCCTCTGTCACCCGCATCGAGGACGAGATCCAACTTCTCGACCACGTCGCTGTGCTGTTGCACGCGATGATCGACGGGGAGCTCACCGATGGGGTCAAGGCCATCGAGAGTCTCCAGTCCGAGGGAGTCAAGGCCGTGTTCCACGACCAGGACATCCAAGTGCGTGCCGACGTAGAGGTGAGCCGCGGGAAGGTGAACGTCTCGCTCGTCACCACTCAGCGCAAGGAGAACGGTGACCTCATCGAGGGGATGTCCATGGACGGGTTCGGCGGGGCTGTGTCCACCGTGCAGTCCATCCTCCTGAGGCTGGCCATCATGTTCCGGCGGGGTCTACGGCCCGTGTTGTTCCTGGACGAGACGCTCCCAGCGTTCGACGACAAGTACATCCACACCATGGCGTCGTTCCTCAAGATCCTGTGCCGCCGGATGGGGGTGGACATCCTCCTGGTGACCCACAACCCGACCCTCGTGGACGCGGGTGACCGGGCGTACCGTATCAAGCAGAACAAGGGTTTCTGCACATTCCAGAGGATTGACCGATGAAAACCGATGGACAGGTCCGCCACAAGCTGCATCAGGTGACGTTCCGACACCTTCAGCGCACGGTTCGGACGGCCCTGTCCTGCCGTCCTGAGAACTGCATCCACAACGGGTCCGTGGGTCTCCCCACGGGCGAGGTCCGTTTCTGCAACCTGTTGCAGGCCGCAGACGGGTCGAATCTTCCGTGTGACGAGGCGTTCGGGGGTCTCCTCCAGGCAGCACGGTGCCCGAAGTTCTCCCTCAAGAACACCAAGGAGAGGGTGCAGGAGGAGTTCACGGAGTTCCTCAAGACCTCCGACGTGGCCACCATCGCCACCCGGTACCCGGACATCGCGGCGCTCCTCTGGACCCTCGACGTGGCGACGCCCCCCGTCGTCCTGGAGGATCCAGACCCGCCGCCACCAGAACCCCCCACCCCCCCTGTCACTGTGCTGTACCTCCAGCCCGAGGGGGGTGTGGTCACCTACACCCTTCCTGCCCAGACTTTCGTGGGGTACCACCGGGCGGTGGTGTACCCCGTCCCCGTTGGTCCAGGGTGGGGCTCATGACCCTCCTCCAGGTGGTTCAACTGCCACGGAAGGGCATCAAGGGGGTCCCCCTGTTCGTGGAGATCCCCGTCCATGAGGACACCGCCCCGTACATCGTGACCTCTCACAAGGGTCCGCTGTGGATCGAGGCACCTCTCAAGGGTGAGATGATCCGCTCGGCCATGATCCGTGGGTCATGGAAGAAGGACATCTTCAAGACCTACCACGCCATGGTCATGGAGGTCATCCGTCAGGGGAAGGAACGCTCATGGGGCAACGTGTTCCCCGGCACCCCCGAGGGTGAGAAGGCTGCACAGGAGTACCTGGAGTCGTTCGGACTGGACATGCTGGAGACCCTCCAGCATGACGGCCAGCCACGGGTCAACGGTGTGCTCCATGGCAAGAACACCTGGATCCCCGAGGGGTCCGCAGTGATGGTCCCCCGTGACCGCTCCTACCTTGGCAACGTGGGGGTGTGGGACGCCAACACGTACACCGTGGTCCTCCACAACCCGGCCCGTGGGATGGCCGTCCTGGGCGGCTGGTGAGCTCACAGATCGCAGAGTGGTTGTCTGCCCACCTAGCCACCCTCACACTCCCCGAGGAGTGTGAGGGCTACGTCATGGGACGTGGGGCCAGCACTGAGGTCATCGAGCGCCTGGGCATCCGTGAGTGGGTCCCCGCTGCCACCCCGGCCCCCAGTGAGAACTTCATCGAGAGGTACGGCAAGTACGGCGAGAAGCTGGACGGGATGGTGACCATTCCCCTGAGAGGCCCTACCGGGTCGCTCGTTGGGATTGAGGCCCGGTCTCGGTTCGAGAAGAAGGTGTCCGAGTTCAGACTCCCCGAGTCCAAGTACAACCCCGTGGCCATCAACACTCCAAGGGTGGCCGAGGCCCTGTGGAAGGGCGGGTGTGCGTGGGTGGTCGAGGGGGTGTGGGACCTGAGTGCCCTCGAATGGTGCATCCCCAAGAAGGACGCCGTACTGGCCACCCTCCGGGCTGGGTTGTCTCACGACACGGTGGAGTTCCTCGCCCGGTTCTGCACCAACACCGTGTACATGGTCTACGACAACGACGAGACCGGACGCAACGCCACCCACGGATGGACCGATGCACAGACCGGCAAGTACCGCCCAGGAGCACTGACTCTGCTCTCCAAGGCTGGGGTACGGGTCGTGGATTACAGGTACCGAGGGAAAGACCCCGGGGATGTTTGGTCCAAGGGCGGCATTGACAAGCTGCGTCAAACTTTCAAGGGTGCCGATTTTTGACGCAAAGTGGGGTGGTGTGGGCGTAATGCTTGTCCATGACTCCGACATCCATCATCCTCGCCCTTCTCGCCATTTTCCCGCACATGAGTGGTAACAACCGCCAGTGCATCATCGAGCGGCAGTCTCGGATCGCCCAACAACTCCAAGAAGTCTCCGAGCCCATCGAGCCCGGTGCTCCTGTCCCCCCCGTGGAGCTCACCGCCGCCGTGGCGTTCGCAGAGACCCACCTGGGGTGTGACCTCAATGAGGGTGGAAACTGGGGTGCCCCCATCGACCGCAACCACCGCCACACCGCGGGTACCCATCTGAGTGCAGTTCGGGTGCTGTCCCGTGGGTTCACCCAGTGCGGGTCGTGGGACGGGGCCATCCTCCGGTTCCGCACCGGACTCTGCAACCCGGCCCGCCACGGAGCGACCCCCCAGGTACGAATGGTCGGGCCTCGCTACCTCCGCACCATCCACTCCATCATGGACCGGATGGAGGACTACGATGAGGCCCACGGTGGTGAGGGTACGGACCACGGCACCGAGTAGGCTCACACCCTGGTAGTGTGGGCATGAGCTCAGACACTCCTCTCCGCACCAAGACCCGCCTCTTCATCTGTGCCCCGGTCCCGCTCGGGGAACTCCGGTTCTTCCCACACCCCCCCAACGCGTTCATGCTGGGCCTCATCCACTCGTTCAGTGTCTCCATCGAGGGGCCAGAGCGAGGGAGGATCACCATCACCCGCCTCTGGAAGCGGACCGCCGAGAGCCTGATCTTCCCCTCCACCAAGTTCTTCAGCCTGATGCGGGCAGACCTCAACATCCCCCCGGGGCACGGGTTCAACATCCTCTACGAGACCATCAAGGAGGTGGAGGGTGAGCCCCTGACCCCCGTGGACCCGGAGGGCACGCCGTACAAGGACGATGAGAGCACCCGTTCGTGGGTCCCCTCCCACGGTCTGTACCTGGAGGGCTGCGATGACAGCACAATGACCCGCTCGTGGGTGGTGGACAAGACGGGAGAGTACGAGGTGACAACGCTCTCGTTCAACAAGTGCCAGGAGCTCACCCCGGAGGACATCCGTAGCTACCGGGCGTAATACGGAGCATGACCCCCAACCCCAGCGATCCCAACTACAGCCTGTTCCTCCGATGGCGGGGCGTCCGTACTCCCTGCGACAAGTGCAAGGGGTCGGGCCTCTGCATCTACTCCAACACGGCGACGTGGCGGGGAGGTGTGGGCGGCGCGACGATGACCCGCGGCGTGTGTGACGAGTGCTGGGGGTCGGGCGACCAGGACCGCCATGGAGTGGACCTCCGTGCCCAGCGGGACAACTGGAACCAGTCCGTCGCCACCGCGGCGGGCAAGCTCCTCTCGGAGTCCGTGGGGGGCTACCTCACGGTCACCATCCCGGCCCTCAACGCCCTCGCCGGGGAGTTGGAGAAGATGTCCAACGGACGGAAGTCACGCCCCCCGTACTACTACGACCTCGCCATGACCCTCGCCAAGTCCCTTCGGAAGATGGCATCCGACCCCAAGTGACCGGCACCCCTCCGTCCGAGCGTAATACAAACATCATGAACACGTTGAGTTCCAATTGGTGGGATGACAGCCGTGGCGTACAGCGCCACCTCGGGGAGGTTTTCTCCGAGCAGGATATCCCCCTCGCTCTGAAGGCGCTCAAGGACAGGACCTGTCTGTCCTTTGACAACGTCCGTGGCACGGCCAAGTTCGAGGAAGTGAAGCTCCTGGAGAAGCTCCAGGGGAAGAACATCATCCCGTACTACAGGGCTCCGCAGTGCATCCGTTGCGCGGGTGCTGGTGAGCTCGTGTGCTGGACGACGGACGCGAAGGGCGTCATCACCATGAACTGGACGGCTTCCAGCGAGGTGATGGGGGAGGAGATCAAGGCCCTCATGACGGAGTGGTTGGAGCCCGTCCCCCCGACGGTGGAGATCCCCCCGGTGTACGGGTTCTCGTTCGAGCACGGGCAGTACATGGTCCGGGAGATCGGGCACCTGAGCGACACGTTCTGCGGGGAGAACTACACCCCCGAGGTGTCCAAGAAGTACGAGCGCATCCTCTCGGAGCTCCAGAAGCCCGAGCCCGCTGGGCGTCTGGTCCTGGTGGAGGGTGACCCTGGTACGGGCAAGACCCGGATGATCCGTGCGCTCATCGGGGCGCTCAAGGACAGCAGCAAGTGCATCGTGGTGCCCCCGTCCCTCATGGACAGGCTCTCAGGCCCTGAGTTCACCCTGTGCCTCATCCAGCAGCGCGTGGCCGACAAGCCCCTCACCCTCATCCTGGAGGACGCCGATGATTGTCTCATCGCCCGTGAGACGAACACCGCGGCGAAGGCGAGCCTCTCGGCCCT
>Ga0073904_10000094_pt1 | contig 53472 bp, 42 predicted proteins | sample KloWWTrecipitate_FD_66668 | JGI IMG/M metagenome (GOLD analysis project Ga0073904, IMG submission 66668) | Active sludge microbial communities from Klosterneuburg, Austria, studying microevolution and ecology of nitrifiers - Klosterneuburg... | ecosystem: Engineered > WWTP > Aerobic digester >... | reverse complement strand
ACAACGCGCCGGCCATCGAGCCCGGGCCGGCCATCCCCGCCAGGGGCCCCATGAGCCCCATCCCAAACCCGCCAAAGCCGCCGCGCATCAGTCCCATCCCGCCCATGCCCACGTACATCTGGCCGGCGAACGCCGCCAGGCGAAGCGCGGACCCCACGCCGAACCCGCCGCTCGACGCCCTGGCCTCACCCGCGATCCTGGGCGAGGTGGGCGCACCGGTGGCGAACAGGCGGTACTGCATCTTCACCTCGTGCGAGTCTTTCGGCGGGCCCCCGCCCGACGCCATCTTCATCAGGCCGCCGAGCTTGCCGGCCTTCGAACTCTTCACCTCGGTGAGCTCGGTGACCAGGATGTAGTCGCACTGGAGCCGGGCGGCCTCGGCATCGATGTCAGGGGCCGACGAGCCGGCAAGGGCCAGGGCCTCGTAGGATCCCCCGGTGAACTTGCCCACCAGCGTCGTCCGCAGCAGGCGCGTGGGGAGCGCGCGTTCCGATCGGTTCAGCGGTTCCAGCACGCCGATTCTCGTCACCCCGGGCTTCTTCGGGGCGGCCGTGCTGGTGCCATCGGCCGTGGACCCGAGCAGGGCATCGGCGAGGCTGCCGCCACTGGCCAGCGCCGGCACCAGCTCCGCCGGGCTCCGGGCTTCCTGGAAATCGGCGGGGATGTCGAAGATCGCCGCGTCCAGCCGAGTAATCTCGAGAGCGGTCACCTCGACGCTCGTCGTGGCCGTCGTCTCTGCATCGTCGCCCCCGGTGGTCGTCGTCATTGCCTTCACCGGGAAGCCCAGCACCACATCGCCCACCACCCGCGTCTCGACGCGGTCCTGGCACGTGGCGTCAGCGGCGGGTTCCGGTTCAGGGGCGGGCGGGTGGCTGCACCCCGCGCCGGTGGATGGCAGATCGACGTACCACGTGTCGATCTCTACGCGCAGCGGGGACTTGTCACAGACCTCGCCCGCGGTCTGCTTGGTGACGACCGTGTGGATGTGCCGCGCCTCCAGGCCGAAGAGCATCTGACGCTCCAGCGTGTCGGACAGGGTGTTGGTCAGGGTGATGACGCCGCCCCGGCGCGGCGCGGACGGAGGTGTCGCGAAGGCGTCCGGGGCGTGGCCGGCAGCCGAGTCCACGGGCGCCGGATAGGGCTGGACCCGGTAGCGTTTCGATGCCGGGTTGAGCATCACGGTGCGCCGCAGGTCGCATTGGTCGAGGGACACCATTCCGGGGAACTCCACCCGTTGCCGGGGACCGCGAATGAGGGTGGTGTTCCGGGAGACCTGCGCGCCCTGGGTGTATTCCGTAACGACCCTCACGTCCACGGGCGGCGAGGACGGAGGCGAAGGCTGGGGTGGGGGTGACTCCGGCGCCGGCGTCGCGGGCCGAGAAGGGCTCGAGCGCTTGGCGGCCGCGGGCGTCTTCTTCGCGCCAGGCCGCGGGGCGGGTGTCTGAGCATAGGCGCCGGCCCATGCGGCGGATAAGAGGGTCAGGGCGAGCGCGAACAGGATGGGGCGAGTCTTGAGTAGCTCCACATCATTGAACGCGCAAAGAGGCGGGAAAGGGGATCGCGCCAGGCTTCATCTGGGTCCCTGGGTGATCGCGCCTCCCATGGTTGGCGGCCTTGTCGTCGGCCCTATGGCGCGATACGGCTCGGCGACCCTTCGCGGCAAGACACGTTCGAGCGGCTGCCGCTCAATTGGATGTGGTGGCCGGTGTCGGGTACGACAACATCGACCGTCGCCTCCAGGGAGTGCTCTCGTGGCAGGGACTGCTGCTGGGCCTTCTCAGTTCCTGTCGTGGTCGATTGCCCTGGGCAGCGGCACGTCCGGAGGCACACTCGCCCCGCTCTTCACGATCGGCGGGGCGCTTGGTGCGGCGTTGGGCGGTGGCGTCGCCGTCCTCTTACCGTACGCGGGAGTGGATCCACGCCTCGCCGCGCTGGCCGGCATGGCCGCACTCTTGGATGTCGTGGTTGGCGTCCTCACGCGTAGCGACATCCTGCGGGCGACCTCGGAAAGCGGTGGTCAGTTCGTGGCCGGCTGCCGCGCTCGCGCACGGTCCCAGGGTGAGAAGACGCGCTTGAATCTCAGAACCCGATCCTGAAGCCCAACTGCGCCTGGCGCGACACGAACGCGTTGCCGAGGGCTTGCTGCGGCTGGCCGAACCTCGCGGTCACCGCGGGATTGGTGGCGGAGAGGGAAGTGGCGTAGCTACCGTAGTTCGCGTGGTTCAACAGGTTGAACACCTCCGCGATGAACGTGGCCCGGCGCGTGCCGCCCAGACTGATGTCGGACGTGAGCCGCAAGTCCACCTTGTGCAGCGGCAGTCCTTCGAACGCGTTGCGAGGGATCACGGTCCCCGACTCGATCGTGGACGGACCGTTGAAGCGGTCGGCGACCGCATCCGGGATGACGATGGCGTTGGTGGCGCCGCCAGCGTTGGTCAGGTTGAGGCGGTTGGTACCCGTCTTTCCGTAGGGCGTGCCCGAGATGCTCGCCGGGAAGAGGTTGCCCGATCCGTACGAATAGACGAGGCTTGCCGACACTCCCCACCTCATCTGATACATCGCATACGCTCGGACCGTGTGGCGCTGAAACGCCGACGATGTAGCGTACTCGCCATCGACCGGATCGAACGGGTTGTTGGCGCCCGGCGATGTGTAGCCGATGCCGCCATCGTCGTGCATCGAGAACATCAGCGTATAGGTGGCGCCGGCCTGCAGACGGTTGCGGAGACGGCGCGTCAGGCCCATGGCCAATTGCGTCTGGTCGCGGTGGCCGTTGGAGGTGAAGGTCAAGACCTGCCCGTAGGCGGGGTTGGGCCGGCCCAGCGACGGATTCCGGTTGTAGCCGGTGACGGGGTCCGGGAAAAGGTTCGGATCGAACGTGCGCGTGTCCCGGTACTCCCTGAGGTGCGTGAGGTCCACGTCGATGCCGAGGGCGCTGCTGACCTGCTTCTGGAAGCCGATACTGCTCTGCCAGCTGTACGGCGTCTTGAAGTCTCCGACAATCACCCGCGGCGACTGCACCGGCGCCGCGCGCCGGCCCGAGAAGAAATCGTCGGCCGTAGCGCCGTTGGTGGGGTTCGAAATGAAGTCCGCCCTGCCGTCGTTCGCGAAATTGGCGGTGAGCAGATTGCTGTAGACCTTGGGGCTGTAGCTGACGTTCGATACCGGCGAGGCGAAGTAGAGGCCGCTGCCGCCACGGATCGCGAGGTCGTTACGACCACCGACGTTCCAGGTGAACCCGACCCGCGGCGCGAAATCCTTCCAGTCGCGGATGTTGTCCTTGTAGCCGAAGTCTCCGCTCACGACGCCGTTGTCGATCGGGATGGAGTTGGGTGTCACGCCGGGCGGCGCCGCCATGCTCGGGTCTGCGTCCCAGCGGAGGCCGGCGTTCACCGACAGCTGATTCGACACGCGCCAGTTGTCGCCGATCCACACGGCGTACATCGGGCGGAACGTGTTGAAGAGGTCGGTGAAGCCGTTTCTCCCGTAGTTGACGTTGAAGCGCTGCGTGATCGCGCTGAGCCCGGCGAGGTTCCACCTGGTGGGATCCGTGGCGGCGCTGGCAGGCACCAGGTCGCCCAGGTTCGCCGGTACCGACGTCATCGTGTAGCGGCCGGCCGCCTGGATATACCAGTCACCGGTGTCGTTCACGTGCAGGTACTCGCCCCCCATCTTCACGTCGTGGTTGCCCTTGTGCAGCGTCAGGTCGTAGCGTCCGCTGTAGGTGCCGCCGGTGTGGTACTGAGGGTAGTTGTAGGGCGCGCCGATCGTGAGGCCGGGGAAATTGTACTCGGGCACGCCAATCATCGACGGGAGCGGCAGGTTGGTCCAGTTGAAACTCGAGTACCCGCCTTTGACTTCCTGCACCAGGTTGCCGCCGGCGAACACGGCGAACCACGTACCCAGCACACCCCTCGACAGTTTGTCCTGCATCGACGCCTGCGACGGATGCGAGCCGGCACCGAGATTGAACGGGTTGGCCCAATCCCACGTCGACACCCGCGCCGACAGGCGATGGTTCGCGGCCAACTGGTCGTCCACGCGCACGAGCAGGCTCCGCTGCGTGGTCTTCGACTCGTTGGTGAACGTCTGGCCGGGCAGTTGCGACGGGCTGGTGACGATGGTACTGGGCTCGCGTTCGTATTCGAACGACCCGAAATAGTGCAGCCGGTCCTTGATAATCGGGCCACCGAACGTGCCGCCCACCTGCTGGTTCGAATAGGGCAGCACGACCCCGGCCACCGTGTCGGCGGCGTTCAGGGCGTCACTGCGGAAGTTCCCATAGAAGCTGCCGGAGTTCTTGTTGGTGCCCCCTTTGGAAATCGCCTGCACCTCGATGCCCGCCGAGCGCCCCTGCGTGATATCGAACATCGTGGTAACGATTTGGAACTCGGCAATCGACTCGCGACTGAAACGCGGCTGGCCAAAGCCCGAACCCGCGGTCTTCTGCGTGATCTGCTGGCCGTCGAGGTTGAGCTGGAACATGTCGTCGACGTCCACACCCGGCCGGTTGGTGACGTCGTTGGCGGTGATGCCCTTGACCATCTTCGACAGTTCCATCCAGTTGCGGCCCTGGAGCGGGAGGCTCTCCATCTGACGCCGATCCACGTTGCCCGCCACCTGCGACGACGAGATGTCGATGAGCGGCGCTTCAGCGGTGACCGTGAGCGCTTCGCTGACTTGGGCGACCGTCAACTGGAAGGGCAGGGTGGCGTTCTGCCCAACGAGGAACTCAACCGCGGGCAGAATGGTCGTGGTGAAGCCCGGAAGCTCCGCCTGCAGCTTGTAGGTGCCGGCAGAAAGCTGAAGGCGATACTCGCCGCGCGCGTCGGTGACAGCGGAGGCCTGCACACCCGTTTCCGTGTTGGTGGCCGTAATCGAGACGCCGGGCAGGGCTGCCTTGGTCTCGTCAGTGACGGTGCCACCGACCGAGGCCTGCTGCGCCCACGCCGGCGAACTCAGCCCAAGGACGCACAACACCACAACCAGGCCGACTCGGGTCACACGCATCGCCGCCTCCGTTCCATGCCAACCTGCGACCGGACGTCACGTCGGGGAACCCGTCGAAACCAAGGAGTGCGCGGGACGCCGGGAACAGCACGGGCGACCCGAGCGCGTGATTGTGCACGCGGCGAGGCGAGAGAGTCAAGATCGATCACGCGCCAGCTCGAGCAGGTAACCGGCGTCCGCTCGGCCGCCGGGCCTGCCCGCGCGACGCGGCTACTGCCGGACGAAGTCGATGACGATCGTGCCGGGCTCGCGCGTCTGATACTGGATGGCGACGTTGTCGCCATACCGCGCCCGGAGCTGTTCGAGCAGCGGCAGCGGATCGTGATCGTTCACGAACCTCATCGTCTCGCCCGGGGTGAGGGCATCGAGAGCACCGAAAATGGCGGCGTGGCGAAAACGCTTGGCGATGCCGCGGGCATCGAACGGATACTGGCGGTCGGGGGAAAGATGGAGATGCGGCTGACTCATCGGGCGAAGCCTCCTGATTAAGATGTACGAACGATACTGCTTCAGAAGTATAGCGCCAGCGTGCAGGCTGCAGGGGCCGCTTGAGATGCTCATTTCTTGCGACCCCAGACGTAGCCGCGCACCCGGGCGGGCGCGTGAGCGAAAGAGCCGGACAGGACGACGATTAGCATGAACAGCTCGCCGCGCCAGGCCGGCAGTACCCCCGCCAGGGCCAGGAGACCGAGCTTGGCCATGACGGCCTGCCCCTTCAGTTGCCGCAGCCAGCCGAAGTCGGTCCACAAATACAGCAGGGCGAGCGCCCCGCCGGAAGCCAGGGCCAGGCGCCAATAACCCAGCCATTGCGCTTCGGGCAGGGCGAACAGAAAACCGCCGCCGACGCCGGCCACGCCGATCAAGTGAGCGCAGCGCAGGCCAATGTTGAGCCATCGCGCGATAGCGGAATTCCAGCGACCCGAGTTCATCGACCAACAGCAGCGCGCAAGGCTGAATCTGCGCCAGCCCCACGATCCTGCCACAGATGCCGTGGCCGAAACCTTCCGATAGGCGGCGCTTTCGTGGCAGACTTACGCGCGGTTCAGCCCGGGAGACCTCAACCCATGACACTGACTTCGTCCGTCCCCAAGACCCTGCCGGCCCTGCTGGAGTCGGCCCCGGCCGACCGCACGGCCATCGTGCTGCCGGAGCAGAACCTGCGCATCTCGTATGGAGCGCTCCGGCGCCAGGTGCAGGATCTCGCCGAACAGCTGGCGGCGGTCGGCATTGGTCCGGGCGACCGCGTCGGCATGGCCATCCCCAACGGCCTGCCTACCATCGTCTCGTTCCTGGCCGCGTCGGTGGCGGGCACCGCCGCTCCGCTCAACCCCGGCTACAAGGAAGACGAGTTCCGCTTCTTCCTCGAGGACACGAATGCGAAGGTTCTGCTCCTGCCACCCGAGGGGCTGGACGAGGCACGCCGCGCGGCCGGCACCGTGCCGATCCAGACCGTCGCGATGGATGAGCACGGCACGGTGAGCCTGGCTGGAGTCACCGAGCGACGCGCGGTGTCGCCGCCGCACGTGGACGACGTGGCGCTCATCCTGCACACCAGCGGCAGCACGGGCCGGCCGAAGCGCGTGCCGCTCAGTCACGCCAACCTGTCCATCTCGGCGCAGAACGTCGCCCGCAGCTATGCGCTGACCCCCGACGATGTGTCGCTGTGCGTGATGCCGCTCTTTCACGTCCACGGACTGGTGGCCTCGACGCTCGCGACCCTGGCCTCGGGCGGCACGGTCGTCGTGCCCGCGAAGTTCTCGCCTCTCTCGTTCTGGCGCATCGCCCAGGATGCCGGCGCCACGTGGTACTCGGCGGTCCCCACCATCCACCAACTGCTGCTGGCGCGGGTGAAACCGGGAGAGGCAAAGCCCGCCGGTGCGGAGAAGCTCCGTTTCATCCGCTCGTGCAGCGCGTCGCTGCCGCCGCAGGTGATGCACGACCTTGAAGCAGCCTTCGGGGCGCCGGTGCTCGAGGCCTACGGCATGACCGAAGCGGCCCACCAGATGGCGTCGAATCCACTGCCACCCAGGCAGCGTCTGCCTGGCTCGGTCGGGCCCGGGACCGACGTTCGCATCAGCATCCGGGACGAACAGGGACGCAATCTGGCCCCGGGCGAGCGTGGCGAGGTCTGCATCCTGGGCCCGAACGTGATCACCGGCTACGAGAACAACCCCGAGGCCAACGCCACCTCCTTTTTCGAAGGCGGCTGGTTCCGCACCGGCGATCAGGGGATCCTCGACGAGAACGGCTATCTCACGCTGGTCGGCCGCCTCAAGGAGTTGATCAACCGCGGCGGCGAGAAGATCTCGCCTCGCGAGATCGACGAGGTGCTGCTCGCGCATCCGCAGGTGGCCGAGGCGGTGTGCTTCGGCGTGCCGCATCGGACGTGGGGCGAAGAGGTGGCGGCCGCCGTCGTCCTGCGGGAGCCGGTGTCGGAAGACGATCTGCACACGTTCTGCAAGGAGCGGCTCGCGGACTACAAGCGCCCGAAGCAGATCCACGTCACCGACACGATTCCGCGCACCGCGACCGGCAAGATCCAGCGTCGTATCGTGGCCCAGGCCTTCGCCCCGAAGACATAGATGCGCATTGTCATCGTCGGGGCGGGAGCGATAGGCGGGTACATCGGTGCGCGGCTGGCGAAGGCCGGTGCGGACGTCGTGCTCCATGCGCGGGGGCCGCACCTGCACGCCATGCAGGAGCGCGGCCTGCGCGTGCTCAGCCCCGATGGCGACTTCGAGGTGACGCCCGTGGCAACCGGCGACCTGGGGTCGGTCGGTCGCGCCGACGTCGTGTTCCTCAGCGTGAAGGCGCACAGCCTGACGACCCTGGCGCCCAGCCTGCCCCCACTCCTGGGACCCGACACGGTGGTGGTGAGCACGCAGAACGGCATTCCGTGGTGGTATTTCCAGGTCGGCGGCGGCGAACTGGCCGGGCTGCGGCTCGAGCGCGTGGACCCGGGCGGCGTGATTGCCGACACGATCGAGCCGCGGCGCGTGCTCGGGTCACTCGCCTACTTCGCCACCGACATCGTCGAGCCCGGCGTGATTCGGCACACCGAGGGCAATCGCATCAGCTTCGGCGAGCCGGACGGGTCGAAGTCGGAGCGGGCGCGCCGCATCGCCGAGGCGCTCATTGCCGCCGGCTTCCGATGCCCGGTGACACCACGATTCAGGCACGAACTGTGGGTGAAGCTGCTCGGGAACGTGGCCTTCAATCCCATCAGCGCGCTCACGCGGGGCACGCTCGAGGAGCTGGCCCGTCATCCGGAGGTGTCGCGCGTGGTGCGCGACGTGATGGGGGAAACCGAAGCGGTGGCCGCCAGGCTCGGCATCGAGTTACCGATCTCCATCGACCAGCGCATGGCCGGCGCCGAGAAAGTGGGCGCGCACAAGACGTCGATGCTCCAGGACCTCGAGGCGGGCCGCCCCATGGAAATCGAGGCCGTGGTGGGGGCCGTGGTGGAACTCGGCGAGCGGCTCGAGGTGCCCATGCCGGCCACGCGCGCGGTGTACGCGTGCGCGCGGATGCTCGACGAGCACAGGCGAGGCCTGCCACGGTGAGTACCTGGGCGAAGGGTCGGAACAGGAGGACGCGTTGAACGTGAACAACCGTTGGTTCCAGCTGGTCGCGTCACTGATCGCGATGGTCATGATCGCGAACCTGCAGTATGCCTGGACGCTCTTCGTGGGTCCGCTCCAGACCGGAACGGGCTGGAAGCTGTCGGACATCCAGTTCGCCTTCACGCTCTTCATCCTGTTCCAGACCTGGGTTCAGCCCCTGGATGGATGGCTCATCGACCGGCTGGGCCCGCGCGGATTCATCAGTGCCGCCGGCGTGCTCTGCGGCCTGGGATGGGCGGGCATGGGCTACGCCACGTCGCTGCCGATGCTCTACGGTCTGTACTGCATGGCGGGCATGGGCGCGGCCTTCGTCTACAGCGGTTCCATCGGTTCCGCGCTCAAGTGGTTCAAGAACCGGCGCGGCCTCGCCTCCGGCGTCATGGCCGCGGGCTTTGGCGGCGGTACCGCCCTCTTCATTCCCTTCATCTCCTGGGTCATCGGCACCAGTGGATACCGATCGGCCTTCGTCGCGACCGGGCTCTTCCAGGGTCTGGTCATCCTCACGATTGCCCAGTTCCTCAGGCACCCGCCGCAGGAACCGTCCGTGCCTGCCGCGGCCACCACCTACCGCGCCGCCCCCGCACCGCGCCACCACTACACCACGCTCGAGATGCTGCGCACGCCGCAGTTCTACGTGATGTACCTGATGTTCATGTTGATGGCCACGGGCGGCCTGCTGGTGACGGCCAACGCGGGTCCGATGGCTCGTTCGTGGGGGCTCACCGCTGCGGCGCTGACGCTGGCTACCACCCTGAGCCCTCTGGCCAATGGCGGGAGTCGCGTGTTCTGGGGCTGGGCCTCGGATCGGCTCGGCCGCGAGAACACGATGGTTTTCACCTTCGTGTTGCAAGCCATCTGCCTGCTGCTGGTCATTGTCGTCGGCCAGCGCTCGGGTGGCTTGTTCGCCCTCTCACTGGTTCTGGTGTACTTCACCTGGGGCCAGATCTACTCGCTGTTTCCCGCCACCTCCGCCGACTACTTCGGCGTACGTCATGCCACCTCGAACTACGCGGTGCTCTACTCGGCCAAGGGTGTGGCGTCGATCATCGGCGGATGGTTCGGGGCATCCCTGTACGAGCGGTTCGGCAACTGGGAAGTGGCCTTCTATGGCAGCGCGCTGATGGCCTTCGTGGCGGCGCTGCTCGCCGTTGCCCTCCGCGCGTCGAAGGCGTCCGTGCACCTGCAGGTCCCAGTAGAGGCCGAGGCCAAGTAACCGCCGCGCGGATCCGCGCGACACACCGGAGGGCAGCCATGGACCCGAACGCCGCCACGGGCCTCGCCCGCGAAATCCTGGACGCCTACGCCAAACCGCACGCCATCGCCGTCGCCCCCTCGGGCCGCGACGGCGGCCTGGATCTCGCCACCGCCTACGGCGTGGAGTCGGCCATTGTCGGGCTGCGCCGCGCGACCGGGCACACCCCGGTCGGGCTCAAGGTCGGGTATGCGAACAAGGCGGTCTGGCGGGCGCTCAAGCTCGAGACGCTGGTGTGGGCACACATGTACGACGACACGGTGGAGCACGCACCTGCCAACAGGGCGTCGCTCGCCGTGAGCCGGTTGTTCGCGCCGAAGATCGAACCCGAGATCGTCTTCAAGCTCGCGCGCCCGCTCGACGCAGGCGCCGCCGACGCGGCGGCCGTGCTCGGCGCGGTCGAGTGGGTCGCGCTCGGATTCGAGATTATCGACTGTGTCTTTCCCGACTGGAAGGTGCAGCCGGCCGACTTCGTCGCCGCCAAGGGGCTGCACGCGCGGTTGATCGTCGGCGCGCCACGGACCGTAGACAATGCGACCATTCAGGCGCTGGTGGAGGCGCTCGCCACGTTCAAAGTGAAACTGTCGAAGGACGGCGAGGTGGTGGCCGAAGGCGGGGGCCGCAACTCGCTCCGCAGCCCGGCGTTGTGCCTCGGCGAACTGGCGTCGGCCCTGAGCCGGCAAGCCGGATCGGCTCCGCTCGCCGCGGGCGCGCTCATCAGCTCGGGGACGCTGACCGAGTCGCAACCGATCGGCCCGGATCAGGCGTGGACGGCCTCGCTCCAAGGCATCGATCTGCCGGATCTCACGCTGCGGACTGTTTGAGGGAAAAGAAGCCCTCGCGCACTGGACGCGTCGAGGGCGTCGGCTACCTCAGCACGTACGACCCGCCGATCGCCGCCGCCGCGAGCAGCCCCGTACCGAGCTCGCGCAGGCCGAGCCGCACGGCCGGAATCGAGGGCGCATCAGGACGCAGGTGCCACGCCGCGCGCACGGCGAGCAGCACCACCACCAGTACCACTCCCCGGGGCATCACGTGCACGCTCGCCAGACCGGCCGCGCCCACCAGCGCCAGCAGGTGTGCCGCCGCCGGGCCGCGCGCGTCGGGTCGCTGGCCGTGCAGTCGCTGCACGCGCTCGCGAACCGTCACGATCGCGGGTAGCACCCGGGCCAGCGCCGCGGCCCACAGCGACAGGGCGTAGGGCCACGACAGTCCGGCCGCCAGTCCTGCGGCGCAGGCGATGGCAGCCAGCGCCTTGGCCCCCGCCAGTTCGGCCACGAGTGTGCGGCCCTCGCCCCGACCGTCGTACCAGACGTGGACGGCGGCAAGCGGGGCCGCCAGGAGTGCAGCCGGCCAGAAGCGATGGGTCGCGGCCACCGTGGCGCCGCCAAGCGCCAGCGCTGCCCCAAGCAGGACGCTCGCGCCCAGTATCAGGGCCACGCGCGTGCGCGGCACACGCCGCCGGCGCCGCCGGTCGTCAAGGGCCAGCTTCAGAGGTTGTCGAGCCAGGAACACCAGCAGGGCGGCGAGTGACAGCAGGAGTGTTGCCTTGGAGGGCACCGCAATCAGCGCGATGATGACGGGCTCGACGAGAAACGCCCAGCCCCCGTGCTCGGTCGGCAGCAGCAGCGGCCGCAGCCTGACTGGCCGGCCGTGCGACCCTGGTCGTGGAGTGTGGATGGCTGCGCTCTGAACCTGCGTGGCTGACTCCCGTGTCCGAAGTCCTCCTCGTGGCGCCGAAACCCGTGGGAGTGGGCGGATTATAGCCCTTCCACTCGCTTCCCATCGCCTGGCGTCGCGCCATCGTGCGCCCGGCACTGGCGCCGTGTTCTAATCTCCCTCATGCGAACGAACCGGTTCCTGCCCTGGTTGCTCGGTGCGGCGGTGGCGCTCTCCGCCGTGCTGCCGCTGGCCGCTCAGTCCGACCTGCTGGCGCGCGCGCGGGCGCTGCACAAGCAGTCGCCGCTCATCGACGGCCACAACGACTACCCGTGGGCGCTCCGGGAACGAGACGTGGGCGGAGATTTCGCCAAGGCCGACATCACCCGATCGGTGCCATCGCTGATGACCGATATTCCCCGCCTGCGCGAAGGCGGCCTGGGCGCGCAGTTCTGGTCGGTGTACGTCCCCGCCACGATGCAGGGCAAGGACGCCGTGCGGGCGACGCTCGAACAGATCGACATCGTGCACCGCATGGTGAAGCGGTGGCCACAGACCTTCGAGCTGGCCCTCACCGCCGATGCCGCCGAGCGCGCGTTCAAGAACGGCCACATCGGCTCGATGATCGGCATGGAGGGTGGCCACTCCATCGACAGCTCGCTGGCGACCCTGCGCCAGCTCTACGCCGTGGGCGCCCGGTACATGACGCTGACCCACTCGGCAAACGTGCCGTGGGCCGACTCGGCCACCGACGACCCGGCGCACAACGGGTTGACGCGCTTCGGCGAGGAGGTGGTCCACGAGATGAACCGGCTCGGTATGCTCGTGGATCTCAGCCACGTGTCGCCCGATACGATGAAGGACGCGCTGGAGGTAACCGAGGCGCCGGTCATCTTTTCCCACTCCTCGGCTCGCGCCCTCTGCAACGTGCCCCGCAACGTCCCGGACGAGGTCCTGGCGATGCTGCCCGGCAACGGGGGCGTCGTGATGGTGTCCTTCGTTCCGGGTTTCACCTCGCAGGAGGTTGCCGACTGGAACCTGAAGGAGTCGGCCCAGATGTCCCTGCTGCGGGCCCAGTACCCGAGCAACCAGGCCTACCTCAACGCCGCCCACGAGCGCTGGATCGCCGAGAACCCCGAGCCGCGCGCCACGCTCGCGCAGGTGGCCGACCACATCGACCACATCCGCAAGGTGGCGGGCATCGACCACATCGGACTGGGCGGGGACTTCGACGGCATCACCAGCGTGGTGCAGGGCCTCGAGGACGTATCGAAGTACCCATACTTGACCGCCGAACTCCTGCGCCGCGGCTACAAGGACGAGGAAATCAAGAAGGTCCTCGGCCTGAACGTGTTGCGCGCCTGGCGCCAGGCCGAGCAGGTGGCGGCGCGGCTGCAGAAGACGCGCGGCCCGTCCACAGTGACGATCGAGGCGCTGGACGGCCAGTAGGCGCGGTGCGGCGCGCGCCTCGTACGGGAGCGGCGATCGCCGCCGATTCTGCTACCATCCGCGCGTGCGCACCCGCACCGTCGCCGCCTGGGCTCTGCTGCTTGGCATCATTGGAGTGGCGCTCTATGGCTACCGGCAAGGCACGCCGCAGGACATCGTCAACGCCGTGCGCCGCGGCGATCTGGCGTCGGTATCGGCGCAGCTGGCACGCGACCCGTCGCTCGTGCACACCAGGGTCTACCCGCAGGGCCTCGAACGCGTCACCGCACAGCGCGATTACCAGACGCGCACGGGCCAGAGCGCCTGGAAGGGCCGCTACCTGATTCACGACGCGGCCGCGCGCGTCGATGCGCCCGGGCCGATGCTCGACGCGCTGGCTGCCGCCGGCGCCGACCTGAACGTACGCCTCGAAGGCCGCTCGCTGCTGCACCTGACGGCACGTGACGGCAACGTGGAGGTGGGCGCGTGGCTCCTCGACCGCGGCGCCGACATCGATGCGCGCAACGATTGTGCCGACAATTGCACCGAGCTCGGCCGCACCCCTCTCCACGACGCGGTGGCATTCGCGCACAGCGAGATGATCGAGTTGCTCCTGGCGCGCGGCGCGTCCGCCGGGGCCGTGTCGGGGGACGGTCTCAACGCGCTGCACGTCGCCGCGGCCGTCGGCCTCGTGGACAACGCCTGGTTGCTGTGCCGCTACGGGGTGGATCCGACGCTGAAGGACGCACAGGGACGCCTGCCGGCCGAACTCGCGAGCGACGAGGTGACCCTTGCCGAGGGCTTCCGGCGAGCGGAGGCGTACGGGGCCGGAACGATGGCCGACTGGCTGAAGGCCGGTGGCGGTTGCGACACGCTCTCGGCCCGGGCCCGAGACGCCGCCGAGCCGGTGGGCGAAGACGACGCCCGCGCCGTGTTCGGGGCGTTCCTGTGCGCGCGAGGCGTATCGAGATCGTGCACGCAGGCCCCCACGACGTAGAAGCCTTCCAGCCTCGCCGCCCGTGCGAGTCCAGCTACTTGATCGCGGCAATGACCCGCTTGACGAACTCCGCCTCGTTCCCGCGGTGCCAGCGCCACACCACCACCAGGTCGTGATCGGGTGAGATCGTGATCGTGTTACTCCCGGCCCCACGCGCGCCGTAGGCATTGGCGGGCAGGCCCGGGTAGTTCTTCCCTTGCGTGTTGAGCCACCACAGGTAGCCGTAATCGGGCCCGTGCGCGCTGGCCGTCGTCGCGGCCTTCACATAGGCGGGTGGCAGTATCTGCCGGTCGCCCCATTTGCCGCCCCGCAGCCAGAGATAGCCGAAGCGCGCCATGTCCCACGAGTGGATCCACACACCGCCGCCCCAGCGCGTGCCCCCGCTGACCGACGCCATGCGCCGGCCGTCGATGTCCACGTAGCTGTTGTGGTACGGCACCCATTTCCAGGCGTTCGAGGCGCCGATGGGATCCATGATCTCGTCGCGGAAGACCTCGGGCACGGGCTTCTTGAACGTGCGCAGCAGCGACAGAGCCAGGCGGTTGATGCGCACATCGTTGTACTGGTAGAACGTGCCGGGGCGCTGCAGCTCGCGCGGCTTGCGTTCGCCCTCGCCGAAGGCTTCCTTCCCGACGAAGTCGTCCTTCTTCCCCCACAGCGTGCCTTCCCACTCGGTCTCCTGCTGCAGGTGCATCTTCCAGGTGACCTGGGCGTTGCGCGGCGAATCATAACCCCCGTCCTTGACGATGGCGCCAACCGGCTCGTCGAGGTTCGTGATCCTGCCATCACGCGCCGCGATGGCCGCCACCGACGAGAGCATGCTCTTGGCCACCGAATAGGTGGGATCCACCCAGGTTGTGTCGCCGAATTCGGCTACGACATAGCCCTTGTAGACGACCAGCCCGTTGGTCTTCGCACGCCTGGTGGGGACAGAGCCGAGCAGGGTTCCGAAGATGCGCTCCTGGTCCGAGAAGTCCATCTCGCGCGTGGACTCCCGGCTCTCGGCGAAGGTCACCGCCTCGGCCAGCAACCCGGCGTCCATGCCGAGCTCGGCTGGGGCCTTCTTCGCCCAGCTTCCGGCAGGGGGATAGTAGGGTGCGTTCTGGGCGTCGATGGCCGGGCCGAAGGCCGGAGCCAGAACAAAGGTGGCGACCACCGCAGCGACCGAAAGACCCCAGCGAAGATTACGCGTGCTCATCGTCATTCGCCCCCGCAATCACCAGCTACGCATGCACGCCATTCAGTACGCCGGCCCCAGCAGCACGGCGTTCATGAAGAGCAGCATGCTGCCCTCACTGAACGCCCGGTAGTTGGCGTCTTCGGCGAAGGCTATCACGTGTCCTTGCCCGAGAGGCTGGTGCATCAGAAATGCTTTCTGCACGAGCAAGTCCTGATTCTCGGGCCAGATGAGGCCCGACGCAATCAAGTGGCCCTTCGCGCCATAGATGCCCACGTTGCGACCGTCGTCGAGCCTGAGCGGCGCAAAGACCCGATCGCCCTCCACCATGACCTGGGTCTCGGCATCCTGGCCGGCCGAGAGCCAGTGTTCGGTGTCGATGCTGACCCAGAGAATGGCGCCGGGCTGCGACGCCGGGCGCTCGCGATCGGGCTGGATGGCCTTGTCGTAATCGAACACCGATGACGGGACCGCAGGTGGCACAGAGGGGGACTGAGGGCCGGGGGCAGGCGGAGAGGCGGAGGGCTTCGCGCCGGCGGCGCCGGCGGCACCCGACCCCGCCGGCATGCCGGGCGCGGGTTTGTCGCCGGGGGCGTCGAGATTGCCGCTCTTGAGCAGCGGCTTGGTGGACAGCAATGCGACGTTCTCGCCCGTGGCCCAGCGCGTGGCCTCGCCCAGCGTGATGAGGGTGCCGCCACCGCGCACCCAGTCCTTGAGCCGCGTCAGCAGCGCGCTGTTGATGGCATCACCGTAGTTGCCCGAGGGCAGGACGATGACGTCGAAGTCGGTGAGGCGGGCGCGGTCGAGCGACGAGACACGGACGGCGGTGACGGCCTGGCCGAAGGACTGCTCGAGCGTATAGCGCGTCCACCCCGCCGACAAAGTCCGCGTGGGTACATCCCAGGCCAGCAGTACGCGCGGCGCCTTCATGAAACGAGCATCGTTGCTGCCGAGTGACGTGCCCTTGTCCACGAAGGTGGTGTCGATGGGCACGAGTTCGACGCCGTGCCTGGCGGCCAGCGTCGTGAGGCGCGCGTGCAGGTCTATCGGGTTGCCGGCGTTTCTGATGATGGCGGTGCCGATGGGATAGTCGCGGCCGTTCAGAGTGAAAGGCCCGCCCACGCTGTGCATGCGGATGCCCTGCGCGAGGGCGTCGGCCGCCAGCGCCACGGCCGCGGATCCCCATGGCATCAGGTACCCGACCTTTCCCTCACCCACGCTCACCGCCGCCGGCGGGGCGTCGTACGCCATGGGCAGCATCGTCGCCGCCGCGCGGACAGGTGCCGGGGCCTTGAGCAACTCGACGTCGTACAACAGCGGAAGGCTCCAGGCCGTGATGTCGTAAATCTGATCCGACTGCCGCCGGGCCCGCCGCTCTTCCTGCTTCGCGATGAAGTCGGCGGGCTGCGGGATGCTCGGCTCGAGCAGGTTGCGGATCAGGCGCCCAGAGGGCTGAGCAGGCGAGACCAGGTACGCTCCCGCGGGCACCTTCCGGTCGCCCACCGTGAACGCCTCCGAGGCGCGGCGCACCTCGATGCCTTGCGTCGCCAGATTCCGCGCCAGCCGCGCGGCGCGCGAGGGGTCCTGGCCCGGCATCAGCACGTAGTCACGCACGCTGCCGGCCTCGCCCTCCTCTACCGCGCTCTTCCGGTACTCCTGGAAATCGGCGACCAGGCGCTCGCGGTTCTTCGCCGCGGTGATAGCCGTGACGATGGCCGCGTTGAAGTGGTGCAGGACGCCGTCGCGGTAGGTCAGCGTCGTGCCATCGCTGCGGGCGAACGAGAGGCTCCGTGCCGAGGCCTGCTCGTAGGTCATGCCGATGGACCCCTGAAAGGTCGGCCACGAATCACCATAGCCCGGATAGAAGGCGTCGTACACCTCGCGGATGAAATACGGCCAGCCGCGCTCGTCGAAGCGCGCGCCGTTGGCGCGTCCGAACATCGTGAGCGAGGCGATCTGGCTCTTGGTGATGTGGGGGTTGAGCGGATCGGCCGGCGGCGCGAAGTAATAGGTGTTCTCGCCGCCCTGCTCGTGGAGGTCCACGTTGACGTGCGGCCAGTAGTCGCGGGCAATCTGGATGCGGCCGCGGGTCTCAGGTTGCGTCTGCGCGAACCAGTCGCGGTTCATGTCGAACAGGTAATGATTCGAGCGCCCGCCCGGCCACGGTTCGTCGTGCTCGGCGCTGTAGGGCGTCGCGTCGGGCGTCGCGGCGCGGCCTTGCAGGTTCTGGAAGATGAACCGCGCCCGCCCGTCGGGGTTCTGCATCGGGTCGATCAGGACCAGGGCGTCGCGGCGCACGAGGTCGATGTCCGCGTCGCCCTGCGCGGCCAGCAGATGATAGGCCTCGAGCAGAGCCGCGTCGGCCGACGAGATCTCATTGCCGTGCACGCCGTGGACCAGCCACACGACAACGGGCATCTCCTTCGCCAGTCGCGCTTGCTCACCGGCGGACACGCCCCGCGGATCGGCGAGTTTCTGGAGATCGGCTTTGACGGTGTCGAGTTTCGCCAGGCGCTCGGCACTGCCGACGACCAGCAGCCAGAGCGGCCGGCCCTCCCACGTTCGCGCGTACTCCACGAGCCGCGCGCGCGTGGGCACCGCCTTCTGCAGCGCCTGCAGGTACTGGCCGATCTGCTCGGGTGTGGTGATTTCGGTGCCCGGGTCGTGGCCCACCACCTGGCGCAACGTGGGGATCGCCGGGTCGTAAGTAGCGCCGGGCCAGAAGGGCTGGTCCTGGGCGTGGGCGGCCACGGCGGCCGCGAGAAGGAGACTCAGGGCGACGGTCGCGGCTCGCATCCGCCTAGCTTACCCGCGGACGCGTCTCGGACCGTGCACGAAGGCGGGCCGGGTACGGAGTACGGAGCGCCGGGACTTCAGTCCCGGCATCTTTGTACGGAGCGCCGGGACTTCAGTCCCGGCATCTTCGCCTGGTGCGCGCCGCGGTGTCACGATAAGATCGACCGTCTCGGAACTCGACAAAGGAGTACACATGAGACGGCTGATTCTGGTTTCGACTCTGCTCGCCCTCGCGCTCGTCCCGCTGGCCGCGCAATCCACGTCGGGATGGAAGGTGCGCGCCGACCGCAGCACGAGCGCGTCGGACCCCGACGGTGCCGGCGAGATCAAGTTCACGGCCAGGGGCAAGGGCTTCCATGCCGTGAATCCCGCGGCGGCCGTGTATTGGCATCCCTCGAACACGGCGACCGGCAACTACACGCTGAAGGGTACCTTCACGCTGAACAAGCCCAGCGGCCACAACAACTACTACGGCCTGGTGTTCGGTGGCAGCGGCCTCGAGGGCGCGGACCAGAGCTACCTCTACTTCCTGGTGGCCCAGGACGGGACGTTCCTGGTGAAGCGCCGGATGGGTGATGCCAAGACCGACAACGTGGTGGCCAAGACGGCCAACGCCGCCATCAAGAAGCCTGACGCCAGCGGCCAGTCCACCAACACGCTCGAAGTGCACGTCATGGCCGACAAGGTGGACTTGGTCGTCAACGGCACGTCGGTACACTCGATGCCGAAGGCCGACCTCAAGACCGACGGTATCTGGGGCGTTCGCGTCAATCACCTGCTGGACGTGAACATCGACGATATCGCCGTGACGAAGTAGGCGGGCGCAGGAGAGACACGCCGGGGCTGAAGCCCCGGCGCTCCGGCCCCGGACGGCCCCGGACCCTGTTGACACCCCGCCGGCCCCGATGGCGAGGTGTCGTTCCCGCGCGGCCGGGCTTTGAGAGGTGGCGCCGGAGCGCGGGCGACACCTCAGACGGCGCGCGACCACGGGAGCCACGCGGTTCAAGCACCGGCTCGGCCCGGTCGATTACACCCCACGACGATGAGCGAAACCGTGGACCTGATCCACGTCGCGCGGCAGCCCATCCTGGACGCCGGAAACCGGGTGTTCGGGTACGAGTTGCTGTACCGGGCCGCGGCCACCGACACGGCCTGCGTGACGTCGGTGGAACAGGCCTCGGCGCGGGTGATCGCCGACGCCATGCTTGGCATCGGCTTCGACGTCCTCGCCGACGGCCGCCGCGCCTTCATCAACCTGTCGTCCGATACCCTGCTGGCCGACGCCAGTAGCGTGTTCGACCCCGCCCAGGTGGTGCTCGAAATTCTCGAGGACGTGGAAGCGACGCCCGATGTCGTGGAGATGTGCCGCTCGCTTCACCAGCGCGGCTATGCGATCGCCCTCGACGACTTCGTCCCCGACTCCAGCGCCACAGCCCTGCTGCCCTATGCGTCCTTTGTCAAGCTCGACGTGCTGGCGCTCCAGCCCGCGCACGTCGCGGCCATCACGCCACGCCTGATCGGGCGCGGCCTCTCGGTCATCGCCGAAAAAGTGGAGACGGCCCAGGTCTTCGACCAGGCGCGAGCCGCGGGCTGCTCGCTGTTCCAGGGCTACTACTTCTGCCGGCCCGTCACCTTCTCGGGCCAGACGCTGTCGGCCAGCCAGGTGGCGCAGCTGCGGCTGCTGGCGGCGCTCTACAAGCCGACCGTGTCGCTGCCAGAAGTGGAGGACCTGCTCAAGCACGACGGGTCGCTCACCTACCGCGTGCTGCGCACGGTCAACTCGGCCGGCTTCGGGCTGCGACGAGAAGTGCGATCGATTCGCGAGGCTCTCCTGCTGCTGGGACTGGACCAGGTGCGGAAGTGGACGTCAGTGTGGGTGCTGGCCGGCGCCAACCGCGGACCCTCGGAGCTGGTGACCATGACGGTGCTGCGCGGCCGCACATGCGAGCTGCTCGGCCGGGCACTCGGCCATGCCGATGAAGGCTCGGGATACTTCCTGCTCGGCCTCTGTTCGATGCTCGACAGCATCCTCGGGCAACCCATGGCGCGCATCGTGCAAGAACTGCCCATCGAGGCGGAGCTCCAATCGGCCTTGCTCGGCAAAGCGAACGTGCCCCGCCGCGTGCTCGACGCGGTGGTGCTCTACGAGCAGGGAGGGTTCTCGCAGGCTGGGGCCAGGACGCGTGCCCTCGGCCTGGACGAAGGTACGCTGCCAGCCGCCTATGCCGATGCGCTCAAGTGGTCGCACGAGCTCAACCGGAACGGCACCAAGGCGGCCTAGTGCCGCGTCTTCCCAGGGCGAAGGCGTGCAGCCGAGCCGCGCAGCGGCCGGCCCGGCAGCACTCAGGCTTTCGGCGGGGCGTCCATGCCGGCCCACAGGTTCGTGGTGCCCAGCTCCGACCGGCCGCAGGCTTTCAAGTACAGGAACAGTTGGGTGCGGTAGGCCGCGCAGCCGCACAGGACGACGTTGACGATCATCGACCCGCGCGAGGCCCGGCTGCCGAACATCTCGATCTCGCTTCGAAAATCGGCGTCCTCCATGCCGCCAAGCTCCTTCGCGTAGATGTCGCCGTGCGAGGCCAGCGTGGCGAGCGTCGCCTCGAAGTCCCTCGCCTTGGCCGAGGTCTCGGCCGCGGTCCAGGCGGGCACGTCGAAGGCGCCCGCCTTGATGGAGCGGAGAAGCTCGGGGCCCATCACCGTCAGGTACCGTAGCAGGTCGATGGTGCTGCGCTGCCCCGGCGTGGGGCGGTAGTCGAGCATCGAGGGATCGAGTTTGCTCGCCAGGTGCAGCAGGATGCGGACTTCGTGCTGCAGGGCCAACACGAGCTCGGACGTGGTCAATACCATGGGTTCCTCCCGAAGGCCAAAGGCCCGCGAGAATATCACGTCGCGGCGCCGCGTTGACCGGCCATGCCCCGTGGAGTGGACTCGCGCGGGGTATTCAGGTACAACCGGCGGCCATGAGGCTTTCACTGCAGCGGGCGCAAACCGCCTGTCTGGCGCTCGCGCTCGCCGCGGCTCCAGGCGTGGTGCGGGCGCAGGGCATCCAGGACCACCAGTACACCTCCCAGGACATCGAGGCCGGGTCGCGCGTCTATTCCTCGCAGTGCGCGCTCTGCCACGGCGTGAACGGCGACACGGTGAACGGGGTGGACCTGCGGCGCGGGCGCTTCCGGCGCAGCATCTCGGACGAGGACATCGCCGGCGTCATCGCCAACGGGGTGCCGTCTGGCGGCATGCCGGGCTTCTCGCTCCGCCCCACCGAGGTCACCGCGATCCTCGCGTTCATCCGGGCGGGGTTCGACCCGAGCGGCGTCGCCGTGAAAGTGGGCAACGTCGCCCGCGGCCAGGCGTTGTTTGCCGGTAAGGGCCGGTGCGTCAAATGCCATCGGGTGAACGGCAGCGGCCCACGCGTAGCGCCCGACCTGAGCGACGTGGGCGCCGTGCGCACGCCCGCCGCGCTGCAGCGCTCGCTGCTCGAACCCACAGCCGCGATGTGGCCCATCAACCGGCCCATCCACATCGTCACGAAGGACGGAAAGGAGTTCCGCGGGCGCCGCCTCAACGAAGACACGTACACCGTGCAACTCATTGACCAGAACGAGCGGCTGGTATCGTTGTCCAAGGCCGATCTGAAGGTGTTCGAGCGGGGCGCGACCTCGCCCATGCCGTCGGTGGCCGACACGTTCACCCCGGACGAGGTGGCCAACATGGTCGCCTACCTGCTCTCGCTGAAGGGATTGCCATGAGTCGCTCGGGAATCGTCTGCTCGGCCCTGGTGGCCGCGGCCCTGACGGCCGCCTACCCGGCCGTGGCCCAGGTGCCGTACAACCGACTCCTGGGCGCCGCGGCCGAGCCGCAGAACTGGCTCACCTACAACGGCACGTACAACAGCCAGCGCTACAGCACGCTCTCCGAGATCACGCCGGCCAACGTGGCCGACCTGGAACTGAAGTGGATGGTGCAGAACCAGGTGTTCGGCGCCTGGCAGTCGAACCCGCTAGTGGTGGACGGCGTGATGTACCTCACGCAGCGCCCGAACGACGTGATGGCGGTGGACGCGACGACGGGCGCGCTCTTCTGGCTGTATCGCTACACGCCGTCCGACAAGGCGCGCGTGTGTTGTGGCGCCAACAACCGCGGCGTCGCCGTGCTGGACGACACGCTGTTCATGGGCACGCTCGACGCACACCTGATCGCCATCGACGCCCGGAACGGCAAGCCGCTGTGGAACATCGAGGTGGGCGACGTCAATCAGGCGTACTCGATTACGATGGCGCCGCTCGTCATCAAGGACAAGGTGCTCGTCGGCGTCGGCGGCGGTGAATTCGGCATTCGCGGGTTCATCGCCGCCTACGACGCGAAGACCGGCAAGGAAGCGTGGCGTTTCTACACGATTCCTGGTCCCGGCGAGCCGGGCCACGACACCTGGAGCGGCGACGACTGGGAGCACGGCGGCGCGCCAGTGTGGATCACCGGGTCGTACGACCCCGAACTGAACCTCACCTACTGGGGCGTCGGCAACCCCGGGCCCGACTGGAACCCGAACCAGCGCCCGGGCGACAACCTCTACTCCGACTCGGTGGTGGCGCTCGACGCCGACACGGGCCGGTTGAAGTGGCACTTCCAGTTCACGCCCAACGACGCCTACGACTATGACGCCGTGCAGGTACCCGTGCTCGTGGACATGAACTGGCGCGGCGCACCCGCGCGGCTGATGCTCTGGGCCAACCGGAACGGCTACGTCTACGTGTTCGACCGGGTCACCGGCAAGTTCCTGTCGGGCGCACCGTTCGTCAAGGTCAACTGGTCGCGCGGCCTCGACGAGCGCGGACGGCCCAATCAGACGCCGCAGCCCGAGGGCATGCCGACCTACCCGGGCAACCAGGGCGGCACCAACTGGTACCCGCCGTCGTTCAGCCCCCGCACGGGGCTCTTCTACTTCGCGGCCTGGGGCAGCTACGGGACGGTCTACCGCAAGGAGGAAGTGGAGTACGAGCCGGGTCGCAACTTCCTCGGCGGCGGCTTCTCGGTAGTGTCGCCGACGGCGGGCGCGCCGACCATCGGCATCGGCCGCCGCGGGCCGATCAACAACTGGACCGACGAAGTGGGCCGTGGTGTCGTGATGGCCTGGGACCCGCAGACGGCCACGACAAAGTGGACCTACGAGCAGTTCGACGTGTCCGACAGCGGCATGCTCACCACCGCCACCGACCTGCTCTTCACGGGCGGCCGGGAGGGCCACTTCCACGCCCTCGACGCCCGCACCGGCGCGCTGCTCTGGCGCGCGAGCCTCGGCGGCCAGATCGTGATGGCGCCGGTCACCTACCAGGTGGAGGGCCGCCAGTACGTGTCGGTGATTGCCGGCAACACGCTGGTCACATTCGGACTGCGGGACGCGCGGCGATAGAGGGCGTGCGGCCGGGGCCAAGGCGGAACCGGTAGCCAGGTCCAGGTCCGAACGGGCGACCGAGGAAGCCCCGCGGCAACGAGCAGCAACGGGTGTGCCCAAACGATACTGACTCCGTCCACTGTGATGTGCAGAGTTGGTACGGCTTCTGTATCGTTCTTGCCCATCTACCGTCAGTTCGGGCGCTGAAATACCCGTGAAGACCACGTGGAATCAATGAGTTAACCGCGATTTCAAAATCGGCCTTGGCATTGCTTGCAACCGTCAGGGCGTCGGGTCGCGCGCCCCGACTTGAATCTGCATGCAGACGCGGCTACCGCATTCGTCCGTCCTCGTCTTCTCTGCCCTCGCTCTCGGGGGGGCCCTGGCCCTCGCGTGTGCGGGGTGGCCCCAGGCGGAGCACGCCATGGAGCTGCCGGCCCTGCTGCTGGCAGCCCTCCTGGCGTCGACCCTCACCGAGCGGCAGGCGGCCTCCGGCGACGTCGACACGATGCGGCCCACCTTCATCGTCGACATCGCGGCGCTGTTGCTCCTCGGTCTCCCGGCGGCGATGCTGGTAGCCGCGGCCGGAGAGGTCGCCGGCGGCCTGACCCACTCGGCGATTCGGCGCCGGTTCACGCGGCTGCTCCCCGGCCCCGTCACCACCCTGGCCGCGATGCAGACGGTGGGCGCCGTCCACCTGGCCCTCGGCGGCACCTTCCGGACGTTCGACTGGCCCTGGCAGGCGGTGCCGATCGCAGCGGCGGTCGTCGCCGGCGCCATCGTCAAGAGCGCGGTGGCCGGACTGGTGCTGCCACTCATGGCGAGGCAGACCGTCGGGCCCGGCTGGGCCGCGCGCCTGTTCCGGGGATGCCCCGCACACATCATCGGAGCCGGCCTCGCCGTGGCGCTCGCCGAGGCGGTGGCACGCGGCCAGTGGGAGCTGCTGGCGGTGGCGGCCCTTCCCGCGTGGCTCGCCGGCCGGGCGTACGGCGACTTCCTGGGCGAGCGCACCGAAGCACGGCGTCGCCGCGAAGTGGTCGACGCGCTGCAGCACGGCATGTGCGTCGTGGACGGCAGCGGCGACATCACGCTCTGGAGTGATGCGCTCGAGCGCATGCTGGGCTGTCCGCGGTCGCGCGCGCTCGGCGGACCCGTGGCCGCCGCCATCCCGTCCCTCGGGGACAGCGAACTCGCACGTGCCGTGGACGAGGTCCTCGGAACGCGAACCCCCCGAACGGTGAGTCGTGTCGGCGTCCCCATGGTAGCCGGCGTCCGCGTCTTCGACATCCGGATCCTGCCGGTGGACGGCGGTGCGACCCTCCTCTGGCAGGACATGACCGAACGCACGCGCGGCGACCGGGCGAGCAGGCGCACGGGCGAGCGGCTGGCCAACGCCGCCGAGGCCGCCAACGACGGCCTCTGGGAATGGGACCTGCGGACGCAGGACTGCTACTTCTCGGGGCGCTGGCGGGCGATGCTCGGCCTGCCGGCGACGCCTGGCAGCGGGCGCGCCGACGAATGGCTCGCCCGGATCCATCCAGACGACGTGAGCGGGTTGAAGGACGCGCTCAAGGCGCACCTGACCGGCGCCACCGATCGCCTGCAGCACGAGCACCGGATCCGGCACGAGGACGGCACGTATCGCTGGTTCCTGTGCCGCGGGATGGCCGTGAAGGAATCCGGCTGTATTGCCGGGTCGCTGACCGAAGTCGCGATGGCGCAGGACCGCCTCGAGAGCGCGGGGTTCCTGGATCCGCTGACGGGGCTCGCCAACCGGAACGTCTTCGTGGAGCGGCTGGGGCGCCGGCTCGCCGATGCCCGGGCGCGGCCCGGGGGCGATCGCTTCGCCGTGCTCTACCTCGACCTCGACCGCTTCAAGGTCGTCAACGACAGCCTGGGCCACCTCGTGGGCGACGAGCTGCTGACGGCGGTGTCGCGCCGGCTCGAGTCGTGCCTCAGGCCCACCGACGTCCTCGCGCGTCTGGGCGGCGACGAGTTCGCGATTCTCCTCAACTCGCTCGGCGACGAGCAGCAGGCCAACGCCGTGGCGTTCCGCATCCAGGAGTCGCTGAGCGCGCCGTTCTCGATTGGCGGCCGTGAGGTGTTCACCACCGCCAGCATCGGCATCGCGCTCGGGCTCACCGACTATGCCAGCCCGGACGAGCTGATGCGCGACGCCGACACGGCCATGTATCACGCCAAGACGCGCGGCAAGGCCCGGCACGAGCTGTTCGACGCCGACATGCACGCTCGCGTCCGCGACCGGCTCGGCCTCGAAAACGACCTGCGGCACGCCGTCCTCAGCCACGACTTCAAGGTGCACTACCAGCCGATCGTCGCGCTGGCCACCGGCATGTGCGTGGGGTTCGAGTCGCTGATTCGCTGGACGCGCAAGGGGGAGCCGGTCTCGCCGGCCACGTTCATCCCGCTGGCCGAGGAGCTGGGGTTGATCGAGCCGCTCGGCACCTGGGTCCTCCGGCAGGCGTGCCACACGTTCGCAGACTGGCAGCGCCGCCATCCCGTCGGGCTCGACTACGTCACGGTCAACGTGTCGAGCCGGCAACTGGTGCACCAGAACTTCCTGAGCGTGGTCGAGCGGGCGGTGCACGATGCGGGTCTCAAGCCCCACGAGCTACGCCTGGAGATCACCGAGACGGCGTTGATGGACAACCCGAAGGCGGTGGCGGCCCTGCTCCGCGAGCTGCGCGACTTCGGCGTGAAGATTTACCTCGACGACTTCGGGACGGGGTACTCGTCACTGAGCCACCTGCACCGCCTGCCGGTGGACGCGCTCAAGATCGATCGGACGTTCGTCAACAGCCTGCTGGCCGCCGACCGCCCGGCCATCGTCGAGAGCATTCTCGCCCTGGCCCGGACGCTCAACACCAGCGTCGTCGCCGAAGGCATCGAGACCGCCGACCAGGCCCGCGAGCTCGAACGCCTGGGCTGCACGCACGCACAGGGATACCTGTTCTCCCGCCCGCTGTCGATGGACGCCGTCGAGGAACTGCTCAAGCTGCACCAGCCCCTCGGGCCGAAGCGATCGCCGACGCCGCAGGGCGGCGACGCCGATCCCGTGTACGGCGCGTCCGGACCATTCCGGTGGCCGGAGTTCATTCCGGTTCGTCGCGACGCCGCCGACCCGGCACCCGCACGAGCCGCCGGCGCCTAGGCCCAGCCCGGCCGGCGAGGCTCTGGCCCCCCGACGTCTAAACCCCGTATCGCTCCGGATCCCACTCGAGCCCCAGCTCGCTCGGCGGCGCCATGTAGCCGGCCAGGGCCGACGCCGCGACGACGGAGGGCGAGGCGAGGTAGCCTTCGCCGCCGTAGCCCATCCGGTTCTGCCAGTTGCGGTTGAAACTGGTGATCGCGCGCTGCCCGCTGGCCAGCGCGTCGGGCCCCTGGCCGAAGCAGGGTCCGCACCAGCTCGCGCGAATCTGGCCGCCCACCGAGCGAAATACGTCGGCGATGGACTCGCCGTTCAGCCGCGGATCGGGTTGTTCGATCTGGCGCTTCACGCCGCCGGAGCCGGGGAACACCACCAGTTCCCTCTGCGCCCTGGTCAGCCCCTGCGCGCGGGCCGCTACCAGCACCAGCGCCGCCGACAGCAGGTCGTCGTAGCTGCCGTTGGTGCAGGAGCCAATCATCGCCTTGTCGAAGGTGAGCCGCTCGCGGGCCACCTCCTCGGCTGGAAACGCATTGCCCGGGCTGAACGGTTTGGCAATCATGGCCGTGACGTCGCCGAGCACCAGTTCTTCGTCCAGCTCGAACACGACGTCGGCGCCGCAGGCAATCCGCGGGTACGGCAAATCGGTCAACCCCTTGGCGTGATACCAGGCGTAGGTGATGTCGTCGGGCGCGAAGATGCCGTTGAGCGCCTCGGCCTCGGCCATCATGTTCGCGATGGTGTTGCGAAACGCCATCGGCAGCTGCTGGTCCCGATCGAAGAGCTCCACCGACATCCCCTGCGACTGCTTCGCGCCCCACCGCCGCAGAAGCTCGAGGACGATGTCCTTGCCGGTGACCCACTCGCGGAGCCGGCCCGTGAATGTGACGCGGCGCTGCTTCGCCATCGTGAAGAAGATGTAGCCAGTGGACCAGCCGAAGCCGAGCGTCGTGGAGCCGACACCCATGCCGACCGCGCCGTACGCGCCGTACGCGCGCGAGTGCGAATCCGCTCCGGGGATGAACTGCCCGGGCAGCACGAGTCCCTGCTCCGGAAAATAGAAGTGGAAGATGCCGTCGCCCGGCGTGGCGTAATACGGCTTCTCGATCCCGTGGTGCGCGGCGAACTGGCGTCCGATGCCCGTCTGCCTGTCGTCGTCCGCCTTGCCGGTGAAGACGAAGTGGTCGTTGGCGATGGCGGCCTGGCGCGGGAAGATGGCCTCGCCGCCGGTGATTTGATTGAACGTGTGGATCGAGAAGGGCGCCGTGCCGTCGGACGCGGGGAGCAGATCGGCATAGACGCGCAGCGTGGCACCCGGCTTCACGTCGGCGTCCTTGTCCACGCGGTGCGCCCAGACGATCTGCTCGGTGGTGGACATACGCCGCGCGCGCGGTGGGTCGGCCCAGGTGATTTCGGGTGTCCGCTCCACCGAGGCACGGAATTCACGGCGACCCACCGCGAAAATACCGCCGCTCTGGCGGATCTCGTCTTCCTTGGCGCTGAGGGGTACCGGCGTATAGCTGGTACCCCGTGTCTCGTTCGTGATGGCGCGTGAAACGGGATCGAACGTGAAGACGTCGCCGTCCCTCGCGTCGGCCACGGCCTCGGGGCTCTGCACCACGTGCAGGCCGAGGTTGAAGGCGTTCCGACGGAAGATGTCGCCCATGTTGTTGGCGCAGATGATGACCAGCTCGAGGCCCACTTCCTCGGCGACGGCCTTGAGGCCGGCCGGCGACATCTCGCGCGAGCTGCCGATGGCGAAGCGGTCGCCTGCGATCACGAAGGTCTGCCCGGCGTGCACCCTGGCGCGGAAATCCGGCATCAGGTAGCGGAAGGCGCCCGCCTTCCAGCGCTCGTCCAGGGTGTCGAGGCTCTCCGACACGCAGTCGGCCGCAGGCGTGATCTGGTCGGTGTCGATGGCATCGAGCTTCTTGCCCGGCGTCTTCGGGTCCCAGAAGATGAGTGCCGTGCCACCGACGAGGTGCTGCGCGCCCGAGGCCGCCAAGTCGGCCGGACGCGGCGCGGGCAGCGTGTCGATCGTGACGCCTTGTTTCAGGACAGCGGGCCTCGCGGTCTGCATCACCGTTCGATCATAGCAGGGGCCCGTCGGTAGAATAGGCGTCACGAAGGAGCACATATGCGATTCCGTATTCTGGCCACGTTGTCTCTCGTCGTCGTCATCGCCACCTCCGCGTCCCTGGCGCAGGAGACGATCGACCGCGACATCTACTGGAAGATCCGCCGCGAGGCGACGGACAACTCGCACATCATGCGTACGCTGCAGGTGCTCACCGATCTCTACGGGCCGCGCCTGACCGGATCCCCCAACCTGAAAGGCGCGTCCGACTGGGTGGTGAAGGAAGCCACGGCGTGGGGGCTGAAGAACGCACACCTCGAGCCCTGGGACTTCGGCCACCCGGGCTGGCTCAACGAGCGGCTGTCGGTGCACGTCGTCGCGCCCGTCAAGGACGCACTCGTGGTCGAGGCGCTGGCCTGGACGCCGGGCACGAGCGGCGCCGTCACCGCTCCGGTCGTGATGCTCGAGCTGCCGCAGCGGCCCACGCCGGAGCGCCTGGCGCAGTTCTTCGACGAGCAGCGCGCGAAGGTGAAGGGCCGCATCGTGCTGGTGGGCCCACCCCAGGTGCTCGAGGTGACGATCGTCGAGCCGGCCAAGCGCCGCGAGAACAACGACGTGAAGGCGCAGTTTTCGGCCGAGGCTCGTCCCGGCGGTCCACCGGGACCGCCACAGGCCGCGCAACCGCCCGCCAACGACGACATCGTGCCGGCCAACCAGGTGAACGAGCAGTTCGACCAGTTCCTAGTGAGCGCGGGGACGGTGGGACGGGTCAACGACGCCGGCCGCGACCATGGACAAATTCGCGCCTTCAACAATCGCACCTTCGACGTCGCCAAAGCGGTGCCCACCGTCGTGATGCGCAACGAAGACTTCGGCCGCCTCTGGCGCCTGTCCGGCGCAGGGCAGGCGGTGGAGCTCGAGCTGAACATCGTCAACCGGACCTACCCAGAAGGCCGCACGCAGTACAACGTCGTGGCCGAGATTCCCGGGACCGACAAGGCGCAGGAAGTGGTGATGCTGGGCGGCCACCTCGACTCATGGCACTCGGCCACGGGCGCCACCGACAACGCCATCGGCTCTTCGACCATGCTCGAGGCAATCCGCATCCTGAACGCGATTGGCGTCAAGCCACGCCGCACCATCCGCGTGGCGCTGTGGGGCGGTGAGGAACAGGGGCTGCTCGGCTCGCAGGCCTACGTGAAGGAGCACTTCGGCACTTTCGAGAACCCGAAACCGGAGTACGCTGGTTTCGCCGGCTACTTCAATATCGATTCGGGTACCGGCCGCGCGCGGGGGATGACGGTCTTCGGCCCGCCCGAGGCCGCCGGCATCCTGCGCGAGGCGACCGCACCGTTCGCCGACAACGGCTTCTTCGGTGCCATTGCCACCACCAGCCGGCGGCGCGGCGGGTCGGATCACACCTCGTTCAACGAGGTGGGCCTGCCGGGCATCGGCGTGCAGCAGGATCCCATCGAGTACGGGACCCACACCTGGCACACCAACCTCGACACCTACGAGCGCATCATCGAGGACGATGCGCGGCAGAGCGCCATGGTGATTGCGGCGGCCGTCTACGACCTGGCGATGCGCGACACCCTGCTGCCGCGGATCGAGAAGGACAAGATGCCGGCGCTGCCGACGCCCTAGCCGAGCGCCATCGGGCGGGACGCCGGGACTGAAGTCCCGGCGCTCCGTTCGTGAAGCCCCGGCGCTCTGTGTCCCGGCGCTCCATTCGTGAAGTTCCGATATTTCGTGGATGAGGTTGTTCGGATTCACCACGTTCCTGGAATGACGATCACCCATCAACCCATCATGGTGGCGGAGGTGCTGCAGTGCCTGCGGCCCGCTCCAGGAGAGGTGGCGGTGGATTGCACGCTGGGCGGCGGCGGCCATGCGCGCGCCATCATGACGCGCCTGCAGCCCGGCGGCTTACTGATTGGCCTGGACGTCGATTCCTTGGAACTGCCGCGCACCGAGGCGCGCCTGCGCGCCGACGGCTTCGATGCGGACATGCTGACCACACGCCACGACAGTTTCGCGAACCTGCCCCTCCTCCTCGCTGCCGAGAGGCGCTCACGTGTCGATGTCATCCTCGCCGACCTTGGTGTCTCGGCCATGCAGCACGACACCGCCGCGCGCGGCTTCAGCTACAAGCATCCCGGCCCCCTCGACCTTCGGATGAATCCGTCGGCCGGCGAACCCGCCTCCGAGCTGCTGGCTCGTCTGAGCGAGGCGCAACTGGCTGCCGTTCTCACGGAGAACGCCGATGAGGCGCACGCGGCGCTCATCGCCCGCCTGCTGAAGGAACAGCGGCCGCCGGTACGTACCACCCACGCGTTCGAGCGCGTGGTGCGCCGGGGCCTGACCGCGGCCCTGCCGCCCCTCAGCCGGACCGAAGTGAAGCTGTCGATTCGCCGGTCGTTCCAGGCCCTCCGCATCGAGGTGAACGACGAGTTCGCCGCGCTGGAGGCGCTGCTGCGGTCGCTGCCGCAGTGCCTCGCACCGGGCGGGCGCGTGGCCATCCTGACCTTTCATTCCGGTGAGGACCGGCGGGTGAAGAAGGCGTTCCGGGCCGGCCGCCGCGCCGGCGTGTACGCGGAGGTAGCCGCCAGCGTGGTACGGTCGACGAAAGACGAAACGTGGGCCAACCGGCGCGCGGCCTCCGCGAAACTGCGCTGGGCTGTTCGCGGGCAGGCCTGACGCGGCGGTTCGCGTCCCCAACCAGGGAACGCTTGCGGTCGTCCTCTGACGGTCAGACGATCTGGCGCGCGATCTTCAGCCGCATCGCCGCCAGGTCGTCTCCCCGCAGCTCACGTAACGCGTAGCTGGCGAGCGCGGCCACCGTCTTCTTTCGCCAGACCAGCTCGAAGTCGGTGTTGTCCATCGGCTTGGCCACCGCACAGACGGCTTGCGCGGCCGCGGCGATCCGCTCGTCGGTCAGGCGTTCGCCGACGAGCAGCGTTCCGGCCTTTGGCGCCACCAGCGGCCTGGAGGCCACAGCGCCGGCCACGAGGCGCACCTCCTGTATGCGGCCGGCGGGGTCGAAGCGCGCGGCGGCGGCCACGGAGGCCACCGGGAAGTCGAACGAGCCGCGGCGTCGGAGCTTCCAGTAGGCGCTTCGCCACCCGGCCTGGTCCGGAACGATCACCTCGGTGAGGATTTCGTCGGGTTGCCTCGTCAGGTACTGCATGCCGTCGTTCTGGAACAGGTCATCGACCGCCACCTCCCGAGTACCGGCGACCGACACCAGCCGCACCCGCGCGCCAAGCGCCTGCAGCATGGGCGCCGTGTCGGTGGAGGACACGGCCAGGCACCGTGGGCTCGAGGTCGCCACCCAGCACGTCTGGCCGTCCTTCTTCATGCAGAAGCCAATGGCTTGCCGCCACTCGTAGCTCTGGTCGTAGTACGTGCAGCGCGTATCGAGGCACAGGTTGCCGCCGATGGTGCCCATGTTGCGCAGGTGCGGCGTCGCCACCTGCGCGGCGGCCTGCCACAGCCCCGGGACCTCGGCGCGGAGCCGCTCGTCGCGCACGAGGGCGGTGAGCGTGACGCCGGCGCCGATCCGGAACCCGTCTCTCGTCTGCCCGTGGCCGCGTTCCGGACCAATCGTCCGCAGCTCCTCGACTCCGCGCAGCCCCACGATGGTCTTCGGCATCTGCTGCCGCCGCTTCATGTTGGGCAGCAAGTCGGTTCCCCCGGCTACCAGCATCGTGTCCGCGGGCGACTCGGCCAGCCATGCCGTCGCCTCGCGCACGGTGCGCGGCGCCCGGTAGCGGAACGGCGGGAGGCGCATCATCGCCGCACCCCCGCCGTCGCCTCGATGCCTGGTTCGGCCTTGCGCTTCGACTTGCTGGCCGGCTCGTTGGTCGCGCGGCCGTCACCGCCCTCCCACGGCGGGGGCACCATCAGCGCCTCGGGCCATGGCACGTTGGGCGGAAAGCTCGCCGGTCCCACGCGGGCCGGCTTGCCGGCGGCCTTCAGCTGCAGGGCCTTCAGGATCTTCTCGGGCGTGACGGGCACCTCGTCTATCCTCACGCCCACCGCGTCGTAGACCGCGTTGGCCAGGGCCGGCATGATCGGCAGCAACGGCCCCTGCCCCACTTCCTTGGCGCCGAAAGGACCCGCCGGGTCCATCGACTCGATGAGATCGGTGTGCACGTCGGGCATGTCGAGAAACGTGGGGCTCTTGTATTCGAGCATCGACGGGAACTTGTGCACCAGCGCGTGCGACAGGCGCGGCGGCAGCCGGCGAAACACCTGCTCCTCCATGAGCGCTTCGCCCAACCCCATGTAGACGCTGCCCTCCACCTGCCCGCGCGCCAGCGTCGGGTTGAGCGATCGTCCGATGTCGTGCGCGATCCAGACGCGCGGCACGACAATCCACCCCGTCCCGGGATCCACGTCCACTTCCACGACGGCCGCCGTATACGAGTAGGTGGGCGAGGGCCCGACGCCACCGCCCTTGAACTTCGCCGCGGACTTCGGCGGCGTGTAGGACCCGGTGGTGCCGATGGTGCCGAACTCGGCCTCCGCCATGCAGACGGCTTCCTGGAAGGTCACGCCGCGCTCCGGCGCTTCCGCGTCGAACACCCGTCGATCCCGGAATGTGAGGCGCTCGATGGGAATCTCCAGCCGGCGCGCTACGGACCGGGCCAACAGGTCCCGCGCCCGCGTGGCGGCCTGGATGGCCGCGTGGCCCATCATCAAGGTCACCCGGCTGGAATAGGAGCCCAGATCGACGGGGGTGAGGTCCGTGTCCCCCGTCACCGCACGGATGTCGAACGGATCGATACCAAGCACCTCGGCCACGGTGGCCACCAGCACATCGTCGGACCCCTGGCCGATTTCGGTGGCGCCGCAGAAGGCGGTGACGCCCCCGCTGCGATCCAGTTTGAGCTGCACGCCCGAGTGCGGCAGATCGTTCCAGTTGATGGGCAGCCCCGCGCCCGACAGGTACGACGAGCACGCGAGGCCCACACCACGGCCGAGAGGCAGGCGCCGGAACTTGTCGGTCCAGCCAGACGAGGCCACCACCCGCCGGATGCATTCGGCGAGGCCGATGGTGCCGATGCGCAGGTAGTTGGCCGTGAGGCTGTCGGGCGGTACGATCATCCCGAGCCGGAACTGCGCCGGATCCTTCTGTAGACGCTCGGCAATCCTGTCGAGCTGGACTTCCTGTCCGAAACGGCCCTGGGGCGTCCCGTGCCCGCGCTTGGGCCCGCAGGGCGGCTTGTTGGTGAAGACGCGGCAGCCGCGGAACCGGTACGTCGGGATGTCGTAGGTGACGGTCTGCAGCGCGCCGGTATAGAACGTGCTGGCCACACCGTACGAGCCGTAGGCGCCCCCGTCGAGCAGCGTCTGCAGATCGACACCGGTGATCCTCCCCTCCCTGGTCACGCCCGTACGAAAGCGCATCAGCACGGGGTGGCGCCCGCGGTGGCAGTAGAAGACCTCTTCGCGCGTCAGGCAGATCTTCACGGGCCGGTCGAGCTTCAGCGCCGCGCGAGCGACGACGACCTCGTGGTTGAACGGATCGCTCTTGCCGCCGAAGCCGCCGCCGTTGGGGGTGGCGATCACGCGGATGTGAGCGGCCGGCATCTCGAGCGCCCTGGCGAGGGCGCGGTGCAGGTAGTGCGGCGTCTGGGTGCTCGACCACACGACGAGCTTGCCATCCGGGTCTTTCGCCGCCACCGCCGCGTGCTGCTCGATGGGCAGGTGCGTACTTCCCTCGAAGAAGAACACATCGTCGAAGACGTGATCCGCGCCGTCGATGGCGGCATCCACGTCGCCGAACTGGAGCGCCACGGCCTTGTGGACGTTGCCGCCGTCACCGTAGTCGTGAATGCGCGGCTCGGCGTAGGCGAGGCTGTCGTCCGGGTTGGCGAAGGTGCGCAGGGGTTCGTACTCGACGGCGATGAGCCGTACGGCATCCTCGGCGGTCGCCTCGTCTCGAGCGATGACGGCGGCGACCGGGTCGCCGACGAAGCGGACGGTGTTGCGGCAGAGCGCGTGCTCGTCGTGGCTGACCGGCAGCACGCCGTAGGGAATGGGAAAGGTGTCGCCGGTCAGCACGAGGTGCACGCCGGGGTGCGCCACCGCCGCCGATGTGTCGATGCGGACGATGCGCGCGTGTGGGACCGAGGAACGGAGCAGCTTGCAGTGCAGCATGCGCGGCAGGACGAGATCGTCGGCAAACCGCGTCTGCCCGGTCACCTTCGCGCGCCCGTCGACGCGGCGACGCGCCTTGCCGATGATCTGGCTCACCGCGTGCCTCCTGCACCCGCCGCGCCAGCGGCGGCGGTCCTCATCTGCTCGGCGGCTCGTTCCACGGCCTCGACGATCTGCAAGTATCCCGTGCAGCGGCAGAGATTTCCCGACAGCGCCTCCTTGATCTGGTCGCGCGTGGGGGCGGCGTTGCGATCCAGCAGCGCCTTGGCCGTCACGAGAATGCCCGGGGTGCAGTAGCCGCACTGCGAGGCCCCGAGGTCGGCAAACGCGTCCTGCAGCGGATGGAGCCGGCCCCCGGCCTGCAGACCCTCGACGGTGGTGACGCGCCGCCCATCGCATTCGACCGCCAGGACAAGGCACGACAGCACCGGCTCGCCGTCCACGAGGACGGCGCAGGCACCGCACTCGCCGAGTTCGCAGCCGTGCTTGGTGCCCGTCAGCCGCACGTCCTCGCGCAAGACCTCGAGCAGGGTCTTGTAGCCGTCCGCGAGCACCTCGACGAACTCGGCGTTGACCTCGAACGAGAGACGGACCTTCGCGCCAGACTCTACGTTTTCCATGCCATTCAATTCCGCAACGCGCGCTCCAGAAACGCCCTCATCTCCGCCGCAATCCTGGCGGGCGCGTACACGCCATCCGGCCGGTACCACGTCACCACCCAATTGAGCGCCCCGAGCATGGCGCGCGTCACCAAGGCCGCCTCGCCCTGGACGAACGTGCCGTCGTGCATGCCCTCGGTCACCAGGCGCCGCACGGCGCGCTCGTAGCGGTCGCGCTTGCGGACGATCCGCTCGCGCAGGGTCGGCGCCAGCGCGTCCACCTGCAGGTGCGCCGTGGCGCCCTCGACCTCGTCCAGCATCGTGAGCACGTGCGTTTCGAGCACCGCCCCCAGCCGCTCGTCGGGCCGGCGGAACCGGCGGCGGGCCTCGGCCACCCCGGCCATCATCCGGTCCAGCGCGCGGTCCTGGCAGTAGAAGAGGATTTCGTCCTTGCCGTCGAAGTAGTGGTAGAGGTTTGCCGGCGACAGGTCGGACGCCTCGGCGATGTCGCGCATGCCGGTGTCGGCAAACCCGCGCTCGCGGAACATGCGGGCCGCCGCCCGGAGGATGCCGTCGCGGCGCGTGTCGTAGCGGCGCGCCCGGCGCGCGGGCGGCCGGGTTGAAACCGAACGTCGGTTCGATTTCTGAACCATCGTTCGGTGATGCTAGCACGATAGGATCCGACGCATCGTGATTCGCGGCGAAATCAAGCCCACCCTGCGCCTGGCCCTCCCGGTCATCCTGGCCGAGCTCGGGTGGATGTTCATGGGCGTGGTGGACACCATCATGGTGGGCCCACTGGGCCCCGCCGCCATCGCCGCCACCGGCGTGGGCAACTCCCTGAACATGGGATTCGCCATCTTCGGCATGGGCCTGCTCCTGGGCCTCGATACGGTGGTGTCGCAGGCCTACGGCGCCGGCGACCTGGCGCGCTGCCGGGCCTGGCTCGCGATCGGCGTGCGGCTGGCGTGGCTGATGACGCCGCCGCTGATGCTGGTGCTCGTCGGCGTGTGGCTCGCCATTCCCGTGCTGGGCTTCCATGGCGACACGCTGCCGCTGCTGAGCAGTTATTTCGCCATCCTGGTGCTGAGCACGCCGTTCCTGTTTCTTTACGCGGCGTACCGGCGGTACCTCCAGAGCACCCACCATGTGGCGCCCGTCATGTGGGCGCTGGTCACGGCGAACATCGTCAACGCGGTGGCCAACTGGGTGTTCATCTACGGCAGACTGGGGCTTCCAGCCCTCGGCGTCACCGGCGCCGCCTGGGCGACGTTCTCGTCGCGGCTGTACATGTGCGGCCTGCTCGGCGCGGTAGTGTGGTGGTCGAACCGCACCGCGGGGGCAGCCGCGGACGCCACCGGGCGGTCGGGGATAGCTGACGCCGCCCCGTCGATGCGGCGCCTGCTGCAGCTCGGCCTGCCAGCGGCCTCCACGGTGACGGCGGAAGTGGGCGTCTTCGCCGTGGCCACCGCGCTGGCCGGTACGCTGGATCCCGTCGCCACCGCGTCGCATCAGATCGCCCTGAACATCGCTGCCGTGGCCTTCATGATTCCCCTCGGGCTGGCCTCGGCCGGCGCGGTCCGTGTGGGCCATGCCGTCGGCGCGGGGAATCCGCGAGGCGCCGCGGCGGCGGGCTGGACCGTCATCGCGATGGGCGTCACCTTCATGTCCGTGTCGGGCTTGCTCTTCGTGCTGGTTCCGCGGGCTCTAATCGGGCTCTTCTCGAAAGACCCGGCCGTGCTGGCATTGGGCGGGTCGCTCCTGCTCATCGCCGCGGTCTTCCAGCTCTTCGATGGCCTGCAGGGCGTGGTCACCGGTACGCTGCGGGGCCTGGGCGACACGCGCACGTCGATGATCACCAACCTGGCGGCCCACTGGGCCGTGGGCATTCCGGTCGGGTACACGCTGTGTTTCACGCTCGGTTGGGGCGCGAGCGGGCTCTGGTGGGGCCTGTCGGTGGGCCTGATCATGGCGGGCATCGTCCTCACCACGATGTGGGCGAGACGCGTGCGCCACTACCAGGAGCGCGGCTACCTGTAAGCGGGGTGCTCGCGGCGCCGTCGCGGTGACCGACCTAGAATGGGTCCATGATCTGCGACGCGCACGTCCACTTCTTCTCTCCCGGCTTCTTCCAAACCCTGGCCGCCCAGCGGCAGGTCGCCGTGGCCGACGCGCTGGCCCGGCTCGGCTGGGACGACCCGGAGTCGCCCGAGGCACTGGGGGACCGCTGGGTTGCCGAGCTCGACACCCACCGGGTCGCCCACGCCGCCCTCATCGCCAGCGTGCCCGGCGACGAGGACTCGGTCGCCATCGCCGCCGCACGCCACCCGACGCGCCTGGCCGGATACTTCATGCTCGACCCCACCGCCGACGATGCGGAGAACCGGGTGGCGCGGGCGCTCGAGCGCGGAATGCGAGGTGTGTGCCTGTTTCCGGCGATGCAGGGCTACTCGCTCCGCGACGAGCGCGTCGGTCGCGTGGCCGAGGTCCTGGCGGCGTTTGCCAGGCCGTGCGTCCTGTTCGTCCACTGCGGCGTGCTCTCGGTCGGCGCACGCATCCGGCTGGGCCTGCCGAGCCGTTTCGACATGAGCCGCGGCAACCCGCTGGATCTCCAGGGGCTGGCGCAGCGCTTCCCCCTGCTGCCAATCGTGATTCCGCATTTCGGAGCGGGGATGTTCCGCGAGGCGCTCATGCTGGCGGACACGTGCGACAACGTGTACTTCGACACGTCCAGCTCGAATCGCTGGATGCAGTACACGCCCGGGCTGACACTGGAGCAGGTGTTCGACACGGCGCTGGGCGTGTTGGGCGCCGAGCGCCTGCTCTTCGGCACCGATTCGTCGTTTTTTCCCAGAGGCTGGAACCGCGCAGTCTTCGATCGCCAGACCGAGGCCCTGCAGGCGATTGGCGCCACGGCCGAGCAGATGAGCCTGATCGTGGGGAAGAACTTCGAGCGGGTGCTGGGGCTGCACTAGCCCCCAGGAAACGTGATGCGTTGCCGAAGTTCGGAGCGCGGCGCCCGGGTCGCCAGGCGCGACGACTGAGAATGCGATGGGTGAGTGAGGCCTACATTGCGCATACTTGAAGGTGGAGCAACGTCGTCAGTCGGGATGCCGATCTCCCCAAGGGGCAGGTCGTCGATGTCGGCCGCCGCGCGGCATCGGACGTCGACACGGCAGTAGCGTACTCGCGGCGGCAGACTCAGGACCCACTGCCTCACGGACACATCCGGCCACACGTGATCGACGAGGTGGGCGGCGCGTTCGGCCATGCGCCGGCCACCACAGGACGGACAGAACCCGCGCCCCTTGCACGAGAAGACCACCAGCCGCTCCTCACGGCAACCCGGCACGGAGGCGGTGCTCGCGGCGAAGCATCACCTTCGCTGCCTACGGGGCCTGGCAGCGGAAGTTGCGTGCGTCGTCGGTGCTGCCGCTGCCAATGTAGCGCGCCACCATCGGATAGGCACAGAGGGGCCGCGTGCGATCCACGTTCCCGCCAGTCACGTGGGAGGCCTGGATCGACTGCGGCCTGTTGCCCGACTCGACCCATTGATCCACGGCAGCCACCTTGTCGAAGACGTCGGTGCCGGCACCCCCCGAGCAGTGATTCATGCCCGGGACCATGAACAGGACGAGCGAGCTCGGCGCGGCGGGCCCGACTGCTTCATTGATCCGCTTGTACATAATCAGGCTGGTGTCGGGTGAAACCAGCGGGTCCGCCCAGCCGTGGTACATGAGCAGCTTGCCGCCGTGATCGAAGAATCGCGTCAGATCGGGATCCCCGGCGTAGAGCAGCCCGTGGTCGGCGCGTACCGCCCGCTCGACGTCATCGGGAAGCGTGATGGTGTGGTAGTCCCAATCCGGCGTGAAGACGATCTTCTTCATACCCTCCCAAGATTCTCCGGACGGCAACGGCCCGCCGACGCCTCCCCACCCCAGCTCCGAACCAGGATAGTAGCGACCGGGATGCAGCAGGGCGCCGCTCGCCCGATCGACAATGGGCGAGGTCATGGCCTTCGCGGAGTCGACCTGCTCGTTCGTGAGGCAATCCGGGCGGTCGCCGCCTCGACAGGCCAGGCTCGCGTAGTCGACGGCGCAGCGGGACGGGTCCTCGAGCACGCCGTCCTTCACACCGTCCGCCGCGTCGCAGGCGTTCAGCGCGGCCTCGTGGATCATCGGATACTTGCTCGGTGGGATGACCGCCGCGGGCGACCGGTTCATGAAAACGTTCAGGGCCACCCGGGCGGCATAGAGCCGCATCTGATCCCACGACGGGTCACCGACCACGATGCCGTCGAAGTCCTCCGGGTAGCGTTGCGCCTCGATGAGGCCCTGCCGGCCTCCCGTCGAGCACGAGCTGAAATAGGATCGCGCCGGGCGCGCGTCGTAGTGCGCGGTCACCAGGGTCTTGGCCGACACGGTCATTTCGTGGACGGCCCGATGGGCGAAGTCCACGAGCTTCTCTGGATGGCCGGGAACGAAATCTGCGTTCCCACCGACATGGCCCGTGTCCGTGGCCACCGTGGCGTACCCCGCCTGAAGGGCACTGGCAAGAGCCGGGTAGGAAATCTCCCCGCCCAATCCGCCGTTGCCGACCGCCTGCAGCTTGCGGTTCCATCCCGAGAGCGGCAACCAGACTTCGACCCGGATGTCGGAGTCGGGCGATGGCGTCAGGCGCGCGGTCACGCGGCAGAAGGCCGGGAGAGTCCCGTACAGCGCCGTCGCGCCAGCGTTCGAAGGGCCCGGAGCCTTGAACGCACCCGCGGCAACGGTGGCCGCGGACGTGACCCCACCGTCGACGAGTGAAGTCTGGGCGAGCGACTCGCAGGCGACGGGGCTGGCGGCCGAAACGCGAGGCACCGCGTCGGATCCAACGGCCGCCAGAACCACGACGACACGAATGAGCGGGCCCACTCTCATGTTTTGCTCCCTTGTGTGACGATACTGGCTGCAAACAGGGTGGGTGGTCAATGGAGCGGTCCCCGGAACGTGGGGTGCGGTAGACTGCGTGGCGGACCGTTCACAGACCTTCCCAGGAGCCTTCCGTGAGAAGACGTGCGCTGCTCGCTTCGTGCGCCGCGCTGGTGCTCGGTGTTTTCGTCTCGGTTTCGGCACAGGTGGCCGAGCCGATGGACCTGGCCTCCCTCCAGCGAATCAAGGAGGAGGGATTCGAGCGCTCGAAGGTGATGGACACGGTGTGGTGGCTCACGGACAGGTACGGTCCGCGGCTCACCAACTCGCCCCAGATACGGACCGCCGCCGACTGGGCGGTAAAGACGCTGACGGGCTGGGGCCTGAGCAACGTGAAGCTGGAGCCGTGGGGCAGCGAGTTCGGGCGGGGTTGGAGCAACGAACGGACCGTGGTCCACGTGGTGAAGCCGGAGCCGTGGCCGGTCATCGCCTACCAGCGTGCCTGGACGCCGGGGACCGGCGGTCCGGTGACCGCGGACGCTGTCCTGGCGCCGATGGCGAGCGAGGCCGACTTCGACAGATACAAGGGCACACTGAAGGGCAAGGTGGTGCTCGTTCAGGACCCGCGCGAGGTGAAGCTGCTCTGGGATGCGCAGGCGAGGCGCTTCACGGCCGACGAGCTCGACGCGATGGCGATGCAGGAGCCGCCCGTGCCGGGCGGCGGGCCCGGCCGCAACTTCGCGACCGGGCGTGCCTTCCAGGCGAAGCGCTCGGCCTTCCTGCTGGCCGAGGGCGTGGCGGCGGTGATGGAGCCCGGCGCCGGCATGGGCGACAGCGGCAGCGTGCTGGTCGCCGCCGGCGGCTCGCGCGATCCCAAAGACCCGCCGGCGCCGACCCAGCTTGCGGTCGCAACCGAGCACTACAACCGCATCGCGCGCCTGCTCGAACACCATGTGCCGGTCACGATCGACCTCGACCTGCGCTCCACGTTCCACGACGAGGACCTCGGCATGTTCAACATCGTCGCGGAGATTCCGGGCAGCGACAGACCCGACGAGATCGTGATGATCGGCGCGCACTTCGATTCCTGGCACACGGGCACCGGCGCCACCGACAACGCCTCGGGGTCCGCGGTGATGATGGAGGCGATGCGCATCCTGAAACAGTCTGGCGTCCGGCTGCGCCGGACCGTGCGGCTCGCGCTGTGGACGGGAGAAGAGCAGGGCCTCTTCGGATCGAAGGCGTACGTGAAGGCGCACTTCGCCGATCCCGAGACGATGGAACTGAAAGCGGAGCACGCGAAACTGGCGGGCTACTTCAACATGGACAACGGGACGGGGGCCTATCGCGGCGTCTACCTGCAGGGGAACGAAGCCGCCGCACCGATCTTCGAGCAGTGGATGAGGGCGTTCGCGAACCTCGGCATGACCCACCTGACGATTCGCAGCACGGGCGGTACCGATCACCTGTCGTACAACGCCGTCGGGCTGCCGGGCTTCCAGTTCATCCAAGACCCGATCCAGTACTCGTCGCGGACGCACCACACGAATCTCGACCTCTACGACCAGATCGTGCCGGAGGACATGATGAAGAACGCGGTCATCACCGCCGTGTTCGCGCTGCAGACGGCGAACCGCGATCAGATGCTGCCGCGCAAGGCGCTGCCGAAGGCGCAGCCCCAGGCCAGGCCCACGTCGCAGCCGTAGCCAGGGCAGCCGGGCTCCCTCAGCCCACGATGCCACGCATCTGGGCCACGGTCGAGCAGCGGATGGCCCCGGTTCCCCCATCGGCACGCTCTTGGTTCGCCATCGAAAGGGCCGTACGAGGTCAACGGCGCACATCGGGGCAGGGGTGCGCGCGCCACAGGCACAGGACTTCCGACACTTCGACCATCGTGACCTCGCGATACATGCCGCCTCCTGGCCTGGGGATGGACCCAGGTCAGAGACGGTGCCTCACGCGGTCAGCCGAGGGGGATAGTTGTGAAAACCCCAGCCCTATCTGGGGGGGATTTTGAAAAATCCGTCCGAACAGGGTCCCTAGGTTCTGCAAACCGACAGCTCGACGAGGCGACGCCGCGCGGTGACAGCCGGTGTCCAGCCGCTCGACCCGGATGCCCGATTCGGGATACTATGGTGAGGTACCGTTTTCCAGTCTTAATCACCCTCCCGCTCGGATGCGCCATCCCGGCGCGATCTTCAGGACATTCCGCATGCCGTTTTCGACCCTCGGACTCTCGCCCTCTCTGTGTGCCCCGCTGGCGCGCCTCGGCTACACCCAGCCAACGCCCGTCCAGCTCAAGTCCATCCCCATCGCCCTCAGCGGTCGCGACCTGCTGGCCCGGGCGCAGACGGGCACCGGCAAGACGGCCGCGTTCGGGCTGCCGATGATCGACCGCCTCCTCGTGCGCGGTGGTGTCACGTCCGCGGCGCGCAAACCCCGCGGCCTCGTGCTGGTACCCACACGCGAACTGGCGCTACAGGTGCACAAGGCCCTCGCCACCTACGGCGTGCCGGCCAACCTCCGCGTGGCGGCCGTGTTCGGCGGCGTCGGCATCCGCCCGCAGATTCAGGCCTTGCAGCGCGGCACCGACATCGTCGTCGCCACGCCCGGCCGGCTGCTGGATCACATGGAACAGCGCACCGTGGACCTGTCGGCGGTGGAGATTCTCGTGCTGGACGAAGCCGACCGCATGCTCGACATGGGATTCCTGCCTCCGCTGCGCCGCGTGCTGGCGGCGCTGCCGCGCACGCGGCAGACGCTGCTCTTCTCGGCCACGATCTCGGCGGAGGTGGTGCGGCTGTCGGCCGACTTCACCCGCGATCCGGCTCGCGTGGACGTGTCGGACGGACAGGTGGTGGCCGCCACCGTCACGCACCGCGTGCACGCGGTCACCGAGTCGCGTAAGGGCGACCTGCTGACGCACGTGCTCACCGAGCGCCCCACCGATCAGGCCCTAGTCTTCTGCCGGACCAAGCGCGGCTCGAACCGCGTGGGCGAATACCTGCAGCAGGCCGGCGTGAACGCCGCCGTCATCCACGGCAACAAGAGCCAGGGGGCGCGCACGCGCGCGCTCGATGACTTCAAGGCGGGGCGTGCGACGGTACTGGTGGCCACCGACATCGCGGCGCGCGGCCTCGACATCGCCGAGCTGCCGCTCGTAGTGAATTTCGACCTGCCGCTCGTCGCCGCGGACTACATCCATCGCGTCGGCCGCACGGGCCGCGCCGGGCTGGCCGGGCGCGCCGTGTCGCTGGTGTCGCCGTCGGACCGGGAGCTGCTGCGCGACATCCAGCGCCTGCTCCCCGAACCACTCCAGGAGGTGACGGTGGAGGGCTTTTCGAGCACGCAGCGCGCCGTTCGCGAAGTACCCGCCGACACACCGCGCCGCCACCAGCAGCACGGACGCTCGGGCCGCGGCCCTTCGTCCGGATCCCGGCATGCCGCACGGCCCTCGAGCCATGGCCCGGCGCGGCCGCCGGCACCGGGACGGCCGTCCTCCGGTCACACACCGTCGGGACGCGCGTCGTCCGCACGACCAGCCTCGGCGCGCCCGCACACCTCGTCGCGCCCCTCGTCTGCGCGCGGACACGCCCGTCCCGCGAAATCGAGCCGCTAGTTCGGCTCGGGAGCGGCAGACGGACTGACGGCCTGGCCCAGTTGGATGCGCAGGTCCAACACCTCCCGGAAGCTCGCATCGGCGGCGTCGAGGTCGTCTGTCCCCAGCCGCAGCAGCCCAAGCTCCAGCAGTGCCTCGGCGCCGCCGTACCGCCAGCCCAGGCGCCCGCACGCCGCGATGGCCTCGGTCAACGCCGAGGCGGCCTCCTCGTGTTGTCCGGCCGCGCTCCGTGAGCGAGCGGCCCCAGGAGATTGGCCTCCGCCCGGCCGTGGGCGCCGACCGCCGCGATCTTTCTCTGGCTGGTGCAGCGCCAGGTCCTGCGGCTCACGGCCATCCGAAGGACGTTGTACGAGGTGCAGCCGCTCGATCCGATCACGGTCGCCGCTGCCGCCACCATTCTCGGCGCGGTGGCCCTCCTTGCGGGCTGGCTGCCGGCTTGGCGTGCGAGCCGGGTCGATCCCGTACGTGCGCTGCGCGACGAGTAAGCCGTCACGCCCGCGGCCTACTCCGCGTCGTGGAAGATGACGCCAAGCGTGTGCCGCCGGCCGGAACGGATCCGGCTGACACCGTGTCTGAGATTCACTCGGTAGACGCCGCGGCTGCCCGTCACCGGCCGGTGATGCACCGCGAAGATCACGGCGTCGCCGCGCCGGAGCGGTACCACCTCGACCCGCGACTGCATCCGCGGGCGCTGCTCGGTGAGCACGAACTCCCCGCCCGTGAAGTCGACGCCGGGCTCGGACGGCAGGATGGCCACCTGGAGCGGAAAGACGTGTGCGCTGTACAGGTCCTGGTGCAGCGCGTTGAACTCCCTCACCGTAATGCAGCAGCAGCGGCGTCGGGCGTCGCTGCCCGGCATCGTGGCACGGATCGAGAAAGGCCCTCGTGCACGGCCGGGTAGCGCACCTCCAGCCCCATCCGCTCGTTCCAGCGATTCGCCAGCGGCGCCAGTCGCGTGTAGAGCGCCGCCAGAAGGGCACGCACGGTATCGGGGAGAGGGTGGGCGAAGTACTTGTACTCGCCCCGGCCGAAGCCGTGGCGCGCCATGACAACGTGGCTGCGAAACCGGCGGTCGTCCGGGTACGGCGCGGCCACCAGGGCGCATTCGGTGGAAGGCAGGGAGCGCGGGGATGACCGCCCACCCCCAGGCGTCCAGATCCCCGGACAGCAACGTCCAGTCGGCGGCATCGACCCGGGCCTCGAGATCCACGCAGCCAGCGTAGCCCGAGCCGCCGTCCCGGCGCGCTCCGGACCTTGCGATGGAATCCACGCCGGCCCGGAAGCCATCCACGAAGAGATTCGTATACCAGCAGCCGTCCCGTAGTATGCTCGCTGCTCCACGAAGGTCTTCGTAGATAAACCGCCTAAAAAGATCGCGACGCCGAATGGCCAGACTCCCCAGACCGACCGATGCCGAGCTCGCCATCCTGCGAGTCATCTGGACGGAGGGTCCGTCGACCGTGCGGCAGATTCGCGACGTCCTGAACCGCCGGCGTCCCACGCTCTACACGACCGTCCTCAAGCTGCTGCAGATCATGACCGCCAAGGGTCTCGTAGGGCGCGAGGAGCACCGCCGTGGGCACGTCTACGCAGCCGCTGTTTCCGAGGCCAGCACCCAGCGCCAACTCGTGCGCGACCTGCTGGTGCGGGCTTTTGGCGGATCGGCCTCGGCCCTGGTCATGCAGGCACTGGCCACCACGCGAGTCTCGGCGGCCGAGTTGAAGCAGATCGAGCGGCTGCTCGCACGGCGCGAGAAGGGCCCGCCACGTGATGAGTGATCGCGACGTCCTCGGGGCGCTCGGGGCCGCGCTGCTCCACACGCTGTGGATCGGCGCCGCCATCGCGGCGTGGAGTTGGCTGGCGCTGCGCGTGCTCTCGACCGCGCGTGCCTCGTCACGCTACGCCGTCGCGATGGGTGCACTCGCCTGGATGGCCGCCGCCGTGCCGCTCGCGGCGCTGGCGTCCCGGCCGGGCGATCACCCGGCCCTGCGATGGCTCGCCGTCGGCTGGCTAGCCGGCGTGGCCACGATCAGCATCCGCTTGGTGAATAGTCTGCGCCTGGTACACCATCTCCGCCGTCGCGCGCGCCCGGTCAGCGGCACGAAGGCCGAGGCGCTGCGCGAGGTCGCCCGGTCGATGCGGGTGGACCAGACCGTGGCGCTGGCCGAGTCGGACGAGATCGACGGCCCGTGCAGCCTGGGCCTGACGCGTCCCCTGGTGCTGATGCCGGAGGGAGCGCTCGACGAGTTGTCCGCGGAAGGCTTTCGCGCCGTCGCGGCCCACGAGATGGGCCACATCTGGCGTCGGGACTACGCGTGGAACGTCCTGCAGCGGACGCTGGAGGCAGTCGTCTTCTTCCATCCGGCGGCTCGCTGGCTGTCGGGCGTGGTGCGCCGCGAGCGGGAGCAATGCTCCGACGATCTGGCGGTGCGCGTCGTCGCTCCGCTGGAACTCGCCCGTGCGCTGACGCACCTCGAGCGGCGCCGTGCGGACGATCGGCCGGATCGAGCGAACCGAACGACACCGCTCCTCGACCGCGTGCGGGAACTCTTCCACCGCGCTGACGGGGGTGGCGCACCCGGCGGTCGGCCCCGAGTGGTGCTCTCCAGCCTGTTGTGGACCGGAACAGGGGTGCTCGCAATCGCGGCCGTGTGGACCAGCCGGCAGGCCCCCGTGTTGTGGACGGGCATCGCCGCCCCGTGGCTGGTGGCCACCGGACTCGGACTGCTCGTTGGCCTGCGGCACGCGTTCGAACCCGATCATCTGATGGCGGTGGCCACACTGGTCTCGCGGGAGCGCAGCCCCCTCGCGGCGGCCCGTCTCGGGGTGTCGTGGGGCGTTGGCCACACCGTCTCGCTGATGGCCGTCGGATCGCTGCTGGCCGCGGCGCGGCTGGCCGTGCCCGGCCCCGTCGAGACCGCCTTCGAGGTCGCTGTCGCTCTCATGGTGGTGGCGATGGGCGTCCGGGCGCTGCACGAGGCATGGCGCGTCGCGGCCGAGGGCCCTGTCGTCTCGCACGTGCACGGTGCTCGTGTGCACGCACACGCCAGCAGCGGCCATCACCTCCATATCGGACCATGGACTCTGGCGCGGCGCCCGATGGCCGTGGGTCTCGTGCACGGACTGGCGGGCAGCGGAGCCCTGACGGCCATGGCGGTCGCCAGCCTGCCGACCCTGCCGGCGCAAATCGGCTTCATGTTCGTGTTCGGCCTGGGCTCGGCGCTGGGCATGGCGGTGGTCGCCGGCCTGGCCGGCTGGCCCATCGTGCGCGTGGCACGGACGCGGCCGGCCATGGCGTCGTTGTCGGCAGCCACCGGTGCGGCCGCGGTGCTGTTCGGTTTGTGGTGGGGCGCGCCGCTGGTCTGGCACCTGCTCGCCTAGCAACGTGAAGATGGCCCGTCGCTTCCATTTCGTCTGCGCGCTCCTGGTGTTGGTCGTGCCGGTGTCGGCCCGGGCGCAGCCATCCGGGGTCGTCACGGGAGTCGTCCGTGATGAATCCGGTGCGCCGTTGCCCGGTGTCCTGGTGGAGCTGACCCTGCCGTCCGGGGCGGTGCAATCCGCCGAAACCGACGCCGAAGGCACCTATCGGTTCGAGGCGCCGCCACCGGGGGAGGCCTCGCTGACCTGGACGCTCGTCAACTTCGCCGGCGCGCGGCGCGCCGTGACCATTCCTGCCACCGGCGCCGCGCAGGTGAACGTAACACTGCAACTCTCGCTGAACGCCGACGTCACGGTCACCGGCAAGTCGACCTTCGTGAACCTGGCCGACGTCGAAGAACCGACGCAAAGCCTCATCGGCGTCGCGCAGTCGGCAAGCCAAGGCGCCATCACCGCGCGCCAGCTGGACGCACGCCCGATCAGGCGGACGGGCGAGGTGCTCGAGACCGTGCCGGGCATGGTCATCAGTCAGCACAGCGGCGAGGGCAAGGCCAACCAGTACTACCTGCGCGGCTTCAACCTCGATCACGGCACGGACTTCGCCACAACCGTGGCGGGCATGCCCGTGAACATGCCGACGCACGGCCACGGGCACGGGTACTCCGACCTCAACTTCCTCATGCCGGAACTGGTGAGCGGGGTTCAGTTCTCGAAGGGGCCCTACTTCGCCGATCAGGGCGACTTTGCGACGGCCGGGGCGGCGAACATCACGTACACCAACCGGCTGGCACGACCGCTCGTGCGGGTTGCCGGCGGCGGCGAGAGGTACGGGCGGGCGCTGGCGGGTGCCTCGCTCGACATCGGCACGGGCACGCTGCTCGCGGCGGTCGAAGTGCAGACCAACGACGGCCCGTGGGACCGGCCGGACAACTTCAACAAGGTCAACGGCGTCATCCGCTTCACGCGAGGCGACGCGCTGAACGGAGTCGCCTTGACGGCCATGGGGTACCACGGGACCTGGAACTCCACGGACCAGATTCCCGCCCGCGCCGTGGACGAGGGGCTCATCGGCCGCTTCGGCACGTTCGACCCCACCGATGGCGGCCACTCCTATCGCTACAGCGGCTCGGTGGAGTGGCAGCGCACGCACCGCAACGCCAGCACGAAGGTCTCGGCGTTCGGCATCGCCTACGACCTGGACCTGTTCTCGAACTTCACCTACTACCTCGACGATCCCGAGAGCGGCGACCAGTTCCAGCAGGCGGATCACCGGTTCGTCACCGGAGGCCGTATCAGCCACCGGCGCATCTCTCACTTCGCCGGCAGGCCGACCCAGAACACGGTGGGGCTGCAGATCCGCAACGATGACATCGGGACGGTTGGCCTCTATCACACCCTCGCCCGCCAGCGAATCGACACCGTCCGCGAAGACTCGGTCCTGCAGACCAGCGTCGCCGGCTACGCGCAGAACGAAACCGCGTGGACACCCTGGCTGCGAACGCTGGCCGGACTGCGCGTGGACGGCTACCACTTCCGTGTGGATGCGAACGTCCCCGAGAACAGCGGCACCGACACGGCTGGCCTCGTCAGCCCGAAAGGGGGCGCGACCTTCGGTCCCTGGAACGGGACGGAGTTCTACCTGAACGCGGGCCTCGGGTTCCACAGCAACGACGCCCGTGGATCGACGATCTCGGTCGACCCGGCCACGGGCGAGCCCGCCGACCGCGTGACGCCGCTGGCGCGCGCCCGCGGCGCCGAGATTGGCGTGCGGACCATCCGCATCCCACACCTGCAGAGCAGCGCCGCCCTCTGGTCCCTGAGCCTCGATTCCGAGCTCGTCTTCGTCGGCGACGCCGGCACGACCGAGGCGGGGCGGCCGAGCCACCGATACGGCGTGGAGTGGGCCACCTACTACTCACCGTACCGCTGGCTGACCTTCGACGCGGACCTCAGCATGTCGCAGGCCCACTTCACCGACGATGACCCGGCGGGCGACCACATTCCGGGTGCCGTCGATAGGGTGATCTCCGCGGGCGCCACTGTCATCGGCTATCACCGCTTCTACGGCAGCGTCCGCTGGCGCTACTTCGGGCCGCGCGCCCTCATCGAGGACGATTCCGTGCGCTCCAGGGCGACGAGCCTGGCCAATGTCGACGCGGGCTACGCCATCCGCCCGGGGATCCGCCTCGTCCTGGACGTCTTCAACCTGTTCGACGCCAGGGACAGCGACATCGATTATTTCTACACTTCGCGTCTGCCTGGCGAGCCTGTGGACGGCGTCGACGACATCCACTTCCATCCCGTCCTGCCCCGGACGGCACGCGTCAGCCTCCTGATCGGGTTCTAGCCCTGCCATTCATTGGCGCAGGGTCGATCGGCGCGGAGTCCTGCGAGGTCGTCAAGGTCTTCGACGGTGGCCTCGCCATCTTCCTGCGCGGGGCGCGTGCCCGGGGCTCGCCACCGTGACGCGCGGACGCCTGGATCACCGCGGTCGAGACAACGGCGCGCGTCGCGTCGGCGCCGGCGTCGAGCGCCTGACGATGAGACAGTGGCAAGCGTCCAGTAATACGTCTGCGTGATGATCGTGACCTCGACAAGACACCGAGATGACCTGCCTACGGCGTCACGCAGATCGCAATCCCGATCACGAAGCGGTCCTGCCCCGTGGTGTTGTCGAAACTCACGAACCAGCCAGTCGGTGTTTCACCATCGGTAAGCTGCGGATACGGGACGCTCTGCGTCAGGATGAAGCCCGGAAGACCACTCGTGTGGCCGCCACCGCCAGTCGCGCGTTCGCCCGCAGCGCATGCCACGATCACGGAGCCGGCGGCGTGCGCCGTCGCCGGTCCGGTTGCCGTGCGCACGCGGACGGCTGCGGGGGGATGAAGTTCGCCGCGGCCGGAATGGACGGGCACGGTCGTCCCGCGCCCGTCGATATGGCGGAACTGCTTGTGTGACCCCTTCTGGCGGACCTCGGTGAAGCCCAGCGCCACCAGCAGCGCCACGACTTCGCGGGGCTTCAGCGTGGGCAGCGCGCCCACTACGCTACCTTGATGGTCTGGACCGCGATGAACTCCGACTCGAACGTGGGCTCGCCGTCTTCGAGGAGCATGCTCACGACTTCCTGCAGATTGGCCTGCAACTCGTCGAGGGACTCACCCTGCCTGTGAGCGCCGGGCCATCCGGGAACATGTCCGACGAACAAGCCGGTGTCCGGGTCGCGTTCGATGACGACATTAATCACATGGTGGTCTCGCCCCTTCAGAATACGCCGGCCCACGAGGCCAAATCAACGGGCCGGAACTCGGCGAACTGGCCGAGGGCCATCAACCTCGCCACTTCCCCGGAGCCGCTCGACGTAGTCCTCGACCAGCTTCTCGACGCTGTCGCGTTGGGCACGTTCGGTCTTCAGCTTCGCCTCGCGCTTCTCGATGGCCGGGTCTACGCCCTCCTCAACCTTGCGCCGCGTCTGATTCGCCTTCTTCCGGGCCACCGCGACGGTCATCCCACCGTCCGTCGCCGTCCACAGCCCCAGCTTCAATCGGCGCTGGACGCCGCCCGCCCGATACCTGAACACCCAGACCGCCGACCGGCTGTGGTTCCCGGGGCGGCGAGCTTCATGAGCTGCCGGTAGTGCGTTCGGGAAGCTGACAGCCCGCCAGCGGAGGCCACGGCGAGCTGACGTCTGTCGCGTGCGCCATACGTCATCGGCGTGGCGCAGGCGACCGTGGACAGCGTCCCGCGCCGCCTCAACGCCCCGCGAGGGCCTCGGCCAGGTCCGGAAACAGGATCTGCGGCAGCGACAGGCGCGACCGCGAGGCGCCGTCGAACCCGGTGGCGCGTTCGAAGCGCTCCACGGTCTCGAGCGCCTCGCGCATCGAACCCTTGCGGGTGGCTTCGAACTCGACGCAACGCACCGAGCGTAACGCGGTCGACGCCTGGTAGTACACAACCTCGCAGTCCGGGAAGTACCACACCTCCAGATCCTTGCGCAGCGTGCCGCTCCAGACCACGCCGAGCCGATCCATGAAGGCGTCGACCTCGGCGTCCTGGCTGCCGGCGTGGTGCCCCAGGTCGAGATTGACCTCGACGCGGACCTCGGTGTCGGCCTCGAGCGTCTTGATCGTCAGGTGATGGAGCTCGGCATCGTGCCGGTGCCGAACCAGGAAGCCCCGCGCGCGCCCGCGTTCGGTGAGAAAGTAGCGGTCGCGCACGCCAATCGTGCCGGTCCTGACCGGTCCGAGCCCGCCGACAATCTGCCGGAAACGCCGCAGATCGAAGTCCTCGCCGACGATGTACTTGTGCTCGATCTCCATGAAGCGCAGGTTGTTTCTCGGCATCAGGGGCTCCTTTGCCCGTCGAGCGGGGCTCACATCCATCGCTTGAACGGGCCAAGCAGCCTGCGCCGGGCCCTGAGCCTGGCAGGCAGGCCATCCAGACTCCGAGCCGTCACCCGCACGTTGTCGGGATGCCGGGCCAGTTCCGTGAAAATGGCGGCAGCGGGCCGCGTCGCCCGCGGGTCGCCGCTCGCGAGCATGGCCTCGGCCAGGCGATCGTGGGCGGCGTGCTCGAAGTTGTAACTCCCGAAGGCTACCCACTCGTCGTCGACCAGCACGATCTTCGAGTGTTCGCCCCGGCGGTTCTCGTAGATGTGCACGCCCGCGCCCAGCAGTCGATCGTAGTGAGCGGCGGCGGCAATCCACGCCAGGTCGGTGGCCGGCAGCGCCTCGCGGTGCGAGTGGTACACCTCGACCTGCACGCCCCGGCGCGCCGCAGCCGCGAGCGCCGCCACGAGCGCCGCGACCGGCTTGAAGTAGAAGCTCGTGATCAGGATGCGGCGGCGGGCCGCGTCAATCCGATCGACGAGCCTGTCGGTCACCAGATTCCGACCGTGCCAGCCGAGGGGACCCCGCCACCCCTGCAGGAGGTTCGGGTTGCACAGCCAGTACTCGAGTGTGAGGTCGGCCGCGCCCGCGTCCTCGACGCCCGCGAGTTGCCGCAAGTGCGGCTCCTCGACCGACCCGCCGATCGCACGATAGCTCTCGAGCAGTGCGCGCACCACCGGTCCGCGCAGCGACACGGAATACTCGTTCCAGCCTTCGAATGACGACCGGCTCAGGTTGCTGCTGCCAAACACCGCCTCGCCCGCCTCCGAAACCTGAACCTTCACGTGCTGGCCACCGCCAAGCCAGCGCTGGAGGGTCTGCGCGGGCCGGTACACCGTGACGACCGCGCCCGCGCGCCGCAGGTCGGCGAGCAGGGCCGACAGGGCCGCCCGGTCCGCCGGCGACATCAGCACGCCGCCGAGGCGTTGGCCGAAGCCGTCGATCAACAGATTCACGGCCACGCCCCGCCGCCGGGCCGCCAGCAGCGCGGTCAGCATCGTCACGCCGTACGCGTCGTGCTCCACGTAGTAGGTGGAGAGGTACACGAACGACCGCGCCTCCCGGACCATCGCAAGCCGGCACGCCCATTCGGCGGCGCGGTCCCACAGCGGCAGGAGGGCCGAGGCACGGATCATCACGGGCTACAGCCGGTAGCCGCCCGCGACGTCGATGTTGGCTCCGGTGACATAGCTCGCGTCGAGCAGGTACTCGACCGCCTGGGCGACGTCCTGCAACGCGCCCGCCCGGCCCAGCGGCACCGTCTCCCCGATTTCGCCGGGAGGCGGCAAATCGACCGAGTTGTCGAGATGCCCGGGTGACACCATGTTGACCCGGATGTTCTGAGAGGCGTAGGCCGCCGCGAGGGCGCGGGTGAGCACGAGCAGGCCCGTCTTGCTCACGTGGTAGTCGGTGCCGAGCACGCTGGCGCGCAGCCCCTCGAGGCCCGCCATACCGATGTTGATGATGTTGCCGCCGCCGGACATCAAGCGGAGTGCGTGATAGCAGCAGTAATAGGCGCCCGACAGATTGGATGCCAGCGTGGCGTCCCACACCGCTGGGTCGAGCTTCGTGACCGGCTGCGGGTTGTAATTGCCGACGTTGTTCACCAGCAGGTCAACCCGGCCTTCGTCCCGCGCAATGGCCGCGAACACCTCGGCCACCCGGGGCTCGACGGCCACGTCCACCGAGCGCGCCCGCGCGCGCCGGCCCGTCGCCGCAATCTGCCGCTCGAGCGCGCGCGCATCCGATTCGGAGCTCCGATACAGAATCACGACGTCGTACCCGCGGCCCGCCAGCGCCAGGCACAGATGGCGGCCGAGCCGCCGAGCGCCG
>Ga0073904_10000090_pt1 | contig 54671 bp, 46 predicted proteins | sample KloWWTrecipitate_FD_66668 | JGI IMG/M metagenome (GOLD analysis project Ga0073904, IMG submission 66668) | Active sludge microbial communities from Klosterneuburg, Austria, studying microevolution and ecology of nitrifiers - Klosterneuburg... | ecosystem: Engineered > WWTP > Aerobic digester >... | reverse complement strand
CACCATCGGCATGGTGGCACCCGACGGCGACATCGGCGGCACCGAAATTCTGATGAGCAGCCAGCAGGCAACACTCCTCGGCGCCAACCTGGACACGCGGGTGCTCATCTACGGGCGCTTCGACCGGACCACGCTGCAGTCGGCACTCGCCGCCAACGGGCTCACCAGCAACAGCAAGGTGCGAGTGCGCAGGTCATGGGACGCACCAGACCCGGACAGCACGATGAGCATGTCGCAGACGAAGGCGCTCCTCGGTGAGTTCCAGATGGACTATGCGAACCTCTCGACACTGGGGTGGACGAGTGTCGACGCCGCGTGGCGCAACACGTATCTGCCGCCCGCACGCGAGACCTACCCCGCCGGTATTCGTGCCCTGTGCAACACGGCGGTGAAGGCAGACCTGATGGCCGCGCTGCAAGAGGTCGTCGACGCAGGTTTGGCCGGCGGAATCGATGCCACGAACTCGAACCGTGATGGCGGCTGCTCAGCGGGTCAGGCTCGCCTGGCGCGCATCACCCAGAGCCTCGGGTCGGTGTCGCGCCATTCATGGGGTCAACCGATCGACATGAACACCGTCGCCAACTGTCAAGGGTGCGTGCCGAAGATGGATTGCAGCATCGTGCGCATCTTCCGCAAGCACAACTTCGCCTGGGGTGGCAACTTCCTCACACCCGATGGCATGCACTTCGAGTGGGTGGGTGAGGCTCGCAACCTGCAGCAGTATCCGTCCCGGTACTGTCCCAACCTGCCCGGTGGGCAGCTGCAGAGCGCCGATACGACACCGCCGCCGACGAGCAGGGAAACCCTGTTCGCCGACGACGGACTGTCGCAGGAATAGCGCGTTCGCGACGCCTGATCGCCTACAGCTGGACGAGGCCGACGGTGTAGCGACCGTTGGGTGATCCGGCGCCACCGGAGGGGTCATAGCAGCGCACCGTCGCATTCGTGTAGAGGCCGGTGGGGTGATAGCCGTGGTACTCGAGCGTGCAGCGTTGGTTGCCGCCATAGCCGCTGACCAACAGCGAGGGCACCTTCCCGGCTGCATAGGTTGTGCCGTTCCATTGCGTCGAACTGACTCCTGCGCCTTCCCAGGTGGCCAATGACCGGACGAAGTTCGTGCCACTGGCAGAGTTCCAGCCGTAGGTGGCCGCCGTGTACCCGGCTGAGGCGGGGTTGCTCACCCACTGGCTGCCGCCGGGTCGTGTGCCACCGAGAAGATCGTGGGTCGTCAGCCGTAGCGAGAATGGGGCATCGGCGGCGCTGCCGATGCCCATGAAGCACGCCACGTCGACGATCATGTCGGTGCCGCTGGGATACCAGCCCTGCGGGTTGCAGTAGCGGGTGTACGAGGGGTCGGTCGTCGGCGAGACGGTGAGTGCAGTCGCGAAGGCGACGCCCTGGCCGGAGGCGTACGCCGCGCTCGGCACGGTGACGGTGTATCGGCCCAGCGCGGTGCGAGTGACGCGGGCCAGGCCGGTTCCCGACGAGCGGTACTGGTTGGTCGGCGTCTCGCTCGCAGCCGATGGGCTGGCAGTGGTGACAGCGATGAATCCCGGGACGCGGACGCGGGTTGGATCCGCATGCGTGCGATTGGTGACATTGACGAAGAGCTGGGAGCCGACCAACGTGTTGGTGGGAAACGGTGTGCACTGGAACCACACGGTGAGATTGCCGCGAGCGTCACTCGTCCTGTCGACCGTGCACACCGGGTCGATGCTGGGCCCGGCGGCACCGTTCCAAATGGTCAGCTGCGTGTTGGTGTAGGCGCCGCCGCCCATCGATTGAAAGCTGACCCAGAAGTGAGTGGCGTCGGTCTGGCCGACGGTGACTCCGCCGCCGCTGGAGTTGTACGTGTATCCATTCGTCAGGCCGGGCGTGCCGGCGGCTGTGATGAAAATGGCGGCACTGCCATCACCGGGGTGGGGTACGAGTCGTGGTGCCGCCTGCGCCTGCGGGGCACCGGCGACCCCAATGGCGCCGAAAAGAACTGCGCCGGCGATTGCGATGCGGGTGTGGATCTTCATGATGGTTCCTCCTTGTTGGTGTGCAGGCCGAGAGCACCATCGGCGACATACCTGTCAGAAAGCTGGCAACAATTCTGTGCAGCCCCTCACGCGTGATCCGTTGGTCGTCGGCCTCGTGGCGCCGGCAGATAGTGTCGGCGGCGTGGCGACTCGATTTGTGATCATCGGCGGTGGGCCTGCGGGCAACACCGCAGCAACCCATGCCGCTCGCCTCGGCGCGCAGGTGACCCTCATCGAGCGCGATGTCATCGGCGGCGCCGCTCATCTGTGGGATTGCATTCCCTCCAAGACCATGATCGCCACCGGTGGTGCCATCGCGTTCACGCGGCGGCTGGCGGGCATGGGCCTCGAACAGCAGGCGCCCGAGGTCGATGTGGATGCGCTCACAGAGCGCATCGAGAGCATCAAGATGCGCTTGCAGCGCAGCACCACCAACCTGCTGACCAGCCAGGGCGTCACGCTCATTCATGGTTCGGCGAAGCTGCTCTCGGTCAACGAGGTCGAGGTCACCACCACCGATGCAGCCGGTGTCGCCACGATCACGGTGCTGCCGGCCGACGCTGTGCTCATCGCCACCGGTACCCGGCCTCGTATTCCGGACTGGTGCCATCCCGACGGCGAGCGCATTCTGGTCACCCGCGATTGCTACCCGCCCAAGGTGTTCCCGGAGAGCGTGACCATCGTCGGCTCCGGCGTCACGGGTGTGGAGTTCGTCCACATGTTCAGCTCGTTCGGTGCCAAGGTCAACCTGGTCGTCAGCCGCCAACAGGTCCTGCCCGGCAAGGACGCCGAGGTCGCAGCCGTGCTGGAGGACGATTTTCTCAAGCGCGGCGTCAAACTGCTCAAAGGTGCTCGTGCCATCGCCATCGAGCGAGTGGTCGATGAAGCCGGTGTCGAAGAGGTGGTCGTGCGCTGCGACGATGGTCGCGTCGTGCGCAGTTCGCACGCCGTACTGGCTATTGGTTCGGTGCCGAACACCAACGGGCTCGGCCTCGAGAGCGCCGGTGTGGAGACCGATGCCAGCGGCTACGTCGTCATCAACCGCCACTGCCAGAGCAGCGTTCCCACCATCTATGCCGCGGGCGACATGAGCGGCAAGCTGCCGCTGTCGTCTGTCGCCGCCATGCAGGGCCGCAAGGTGGCCGAGCATGTGATGGGGCTGCAGAAGGTGGCGCACCGCCATCTCGACTACGACAAGGCTGCCAACGCCATCTTCACCGAACCCGAGATCGCCGACGTCGGTCTGGCAGAGGCGGATGCGTTTGCCGTTGGCCGCAAGATCCGCGTCACCAAGGTGCCGTTCAGCAGTACGCCCAAAGCGCTGATCAACAACGATTGGCGCGGCTTCGTCAAGATCGTCAGCGACCCGGCGACCGGTGTCGTTCTGGGCGGCTCCATCGTCGGTCGCCACGCGGCAGAACTGATCAGCGTGATCGCGCTCGCCGTGACTGCCAACCTCAAGGTCACCGACATCGTGGAGAGCTTGCTCGTGCACCCGGCGCTCGCCGAGGCGCTGGCCGAAGCCGCCGACTGATGTTGCCCACGTCACAGGAGAAGGTGCCCCCGATCGTGCCGGCGGGGCTGCACCTGGCGTCGTTCGTTCGCCGCATCGTCGGAATCGTTGTCGACCAGATCGTGATCACGGTGCCGGTGTTCGCGTTGTTCTACGCGTTCGGTTTCATGCCGAAGGACGCGATCACCGAGGGTCGTGCGGTGTGGTTCACGGTCACGCTCACCGCGCTCGGGTTGACATACGAGACTGTTGGTATCTGGCTGTGGGGGCGCACCCTGGGCAAGTTGCTCGCTCGCACGCGAGCCGTCAGCATCGTCGATGGTGGCCGACTGGGGTTCGTCAGGTCGTTCCAACGATCGCTGGTCCCCACCACACTGAGCGCCATTCCACAGGTCGGGCCGCTGCTCGGCATAGCGGTCTACGTCTACGCGTTCTTCGATCCGCTACGACAGGGCGTTCACGACAAGGCCGCAGGCAGCATCGTCGTGCACGGCCACGGCACACCGGCGCAGCCACCGGCCCCGGAGCTGTGAATTCACTGGTCGTGACGTAGCGACCATTGCATTCACCGTTGGACGCCGACCTCGACGACGTGTGGCGTGCGCCATCGCAGCACGCCGAACGTGATGGCGCCGACCACGACGAGGAAGGTCAGGTTGACCGTGAGCTGCACGGCGGCCCCCCATGTGCCGTCCCAGTCGCTGACGGCGGCGCCGACACCGATCGCGGCGATGGCGGGAATGGTGGTGACCGACACGAGGACGCCGACCAGGGTGCTGGAGTGCGCGAACGCCAGGGAGAGCACACCGGCGACGGCAGCAACGCTGGCGACGATGGCGCTGTACACATTCGGATGGGAGATGAACCCGGCATCGATCTGCCGGCCGAGCTCGAAGCCCTCAGGAATACGGTCCAGCCACTTCAGCCCGAGTGTCATCACGAACGCGGCCAGCACCGCCGCTGTCGACCCGATTGCGCCGACGGTCGCGCTCGCGGCCAGCGGCCGCCACTTGCGCTGCTGAAGGTTCCACGACATCGCCGCTATCGGGCCGTACTCGGGCCCGACGACCATTGCGCCGACGATGAGGATGCTGGAGTCGGTGAGCACTCCGGCGGTGGCGATGACGGCGGCAACCACGAAGTACGCCTGCAGTAGTGGGGTGACCCGCCGGTCGCGTTCGACCACTGATTCGACTTCCGCCCACAGCACGGTGTTGTCAGCCTCGCCCGGGGCAGCGTCGAGCGCGGCATTCACCGCCCCTCCGAGCGAGAGCGTGGAGTGGGTGATGTTGACCGATCCAGCGGCTTCGATCCCCAGCGCTTCGAGATCGGCAAGCACGTCGTTGCTTGCTTCGCGTGCGACATCGAACAGCACGACGTCGCCGACCGGTTGCAGCGAGGCGCCGGAGAGCCGAGCAACGTTGGTGACACCCGTGCGCCCGATGAGCGCGACGAGGATGCTGTCCACTTGATCGGCCGGGACCACGAGCGAGAAGTGAACGAGCGCGGCCATGTCGTGCTGTGTGATCAGGCGATGATGACGACGACGTCGCCGGCGCCGACCGTGTCGCCGGCCTTCACCTTGATCTCCTTGACAGTGCCGGCCTTTTCGGCGGTGATCTGGTTCTCCATCTTCATGGCCTCCAGCACCACGACGGTCTGGCCGACCTCGATGGCCTGACCGACCTCCACCAGCACCTTGACGATGGTGCCCTGCATGGGTACTTCGACGTTGCCGCTGCCGCCACCGGCGGCTGCACCGGCGTTGGCCGCGCGGGCTGGCTTCTTGGCTGTCTTGGCCGGGCCGGCGGCCATCATCGGCGCATCGGGGACCCACATCTTGACGTCGAAGCGCTTCCCGTTGACTTCGACGGTTGTGTTGCGTTGCACCAGCGGCGCCTCGTCGACCTCTGTGGGTGCCGGTGGCTTGGGAGCCTCGATACCCGAAAGGTCGAGCTTCTCCTCGACCCACTTGGTGCTGTGCTCGAACGCCTGGAAGTCGGGGTGGCGCAGGATCGCAAGGTCGGCCGGAATGGTGGTCGCCACACCCTCGACGACCATTTCCTCCAGCGCTCGGATGGTGCGCGAGATGGCCGTGTCGCGGTCCTTGCCCCACACGATGAGCTTGCCGACCAGGTTGTCGTAGTACTGGCTGATGGTGTCGCCGGATTCGTAGCCGGCGTCGAAGCGGATGCCGAAACCGTCCGGCGCGACGAGCTTGGTGATGGTGCCGGGCGAGGGCAGGAACTTGCCGCCGGCAGGGTTCTCGGCGTTGATGCGGATCTCGATGCCGTGGCCGTAGCGGCGGGCGGCAACCTCGGCCTGCGTCATCGGCAGCGGCTCGCCACTGGCAACGCGCAGCTGCCATTCGACGAGGTCGATACCGGTGATGACCTCGGTGACGGGGTGCTCGACCTGCAGCCGGGTGTTCATCTCGAGGAAGAAGAACTCGTCGTCCTGATAGATGAACTCGACGGTGCCGGCGTTGAAGTAGCCGACTGCCTTGGCGGCCTTGATGGCTGCCTCGCCCATCGCCTCTTCGGTGCCGGGGGCCATGTGCGTGGCGGGGGCTTCCTCGATGAGCTTCTGGTGGCGTCGCTGAGCCGAGCAGTCGCGGGTGCTGACCCACACGACTTCGCCGAACTGGTCACCGACGATCTGCACTTCCACGTGGCGCGGCCAGGTGAGGTAGCGCTCGATGTAGATCTCGTCGCGACCGAAGAACGCCTTCGCCTCGCGCTTGGCACTCTCCATTGCCTCGTGAACTTCGTCCGCGTTGCGGATGACCTTCATGCCGCGACCGCCACCGCCGTAGGCAGCCTTGATGACGAGCGGCCAGCCGAACTCGTTGCCGAAGGCGAGGATCTCGTCGGGGGACGTGATGAACTCGGTGGTGCCCGGCACGATCGGCGCGCCGCCGCGCTGCGCGGCCTTGCGCGAGCTGACCTTGTCGCCCATCTCGTCGATCGCTTCCGGCGGCGGCCCGATGAACGCCACACCCTTGGCGATGATCGCCCGAGCGAAGTCGGCGTTCTCCGAGAAGAAGCCGTAACCGGGGTGTACCCCGTCGGCGCCGCTCTGCTCGATGGCGTTGAGAATGGCCTCGGTGTTGAGGTAGCTCTCGGCGGCGGTCTGCCCGCCGAGCGCGTATGCCTCGTCGGCGAGTCGGACATGGAGGGCATTGCGGTCGAGTTCGCTGTAGACCGCGACGGTCTTGATGCCGAGTTCACGGGCAGCCCGGATGACTCGAACGGCGATCTCTCCACGGTTGGCGATCAGGATCTTTTTCAGCACAGGACGCAATACTGTCGGAATGGACACCCCTGGCGCCACACCGCCGCACTTACTCTCCTCGACAGGGGGGCGAGAGTGGTCGCCTGGCTGGAGCGTTTCGGTCGTGGAGGAGACGGGCAGCACCAACACCGACCTCCTTGCGGCCGCGGCGGATGGTGCGCCGGATCGCTCGGTGTTGGTGGCTCGACACCAGACAGCGGGACGCGGACGGATCGATCGGAAGTGGGAGGCGACCCCCGGTGCGAACCTGCTCGTGTCGCTGTTGTTTCGTGAGATTCCCGATTCGCCCCATGTGCTGACACAACGAGTCGGCCTCGCCGCGATCGCAGCGTGCCAGCAGGTCGCTGGTGTGCGCCCGACGTTGAAATGGCCCAACGACCTGCTCGTGGATGGCGCGAAGTTGGCTGGAATCCTGGCGCAGGCACAGCTCGGTGAGCGGCCGGCCGTCGTCGTCGGAATCGGGCTCAACGTGGGCTGGGCACCGCAGGGTTCAGCGCGTCTGGGGGACAATGTCGACCCGCTGGATGTGTTGGCAGCGATGCTGACTGCCTACGACGAGCTGCCCGCCGACGTGTGGATGCTGTACCGCCAGAATCTGGGCACGCTCGGTCGCAGCGTCCGTGTCGAACTCTCCGAGTCAACGATCGAGGGTCGCGCTCTCGATGTCGAGGCCGACGGTCGCCTCGTGGTGGTCGACTCCAGCGACACGACCCACCACATCTCCGTCGGCGACATCGTCCACCTCCGCTAATTTCACAATCGCACGTGTCACACGCTGACCACGGTGTGACCCGATGGGGCCGCGACACGTGCGGTTGTGAACTCGGTGTGGAGGGTGGCCAGCACGTAGTCCGGGTCGTCGATCACGTCGGCGGTGGTGAACTCGATGACATGGTTGCCGAGGTGCTGCAGCTGGTTGCGGCGACGAGCGTCGCGTTGACGGTCGCGATCTGACGTGTGGCCGAGCCGGCCGCTGACCTCGACGATGGTCCGCGTCGCGGGAAACGTGAAGTCGACACGAGCGACACGTTGACCGGAGCGGCGGAAGATGACCTGGCACTCGGGTCGAGGGATGCCGGCGCCCCGCATGAGCCGAAGAAATCGTCGCTCCAGGTGGGACTCCCCACCGCTGTCCAGCAGCAACTCGCTGAGGAAGCTGGTGCCGGCTCGCCCTGTTCCACGCAAGCCCGCGAGCCTGGAGATGACCTTGCTGAGGGCAGTTCTTCGTAGCCGGATCGCGCTATCGATCGCATTCTCCAAGTCGGCCGCCGATGGTCGCTGGGTCGCATAGTCGAGTAGCGCTCGGGTGGCGGACGTCGTGCGGACTCCGTTGTGGTTGATGACATCGCCCTTGTCCCATCTGGTCGTGGTATGGATCGTCGCCCAGTTCGGAATCGAGCGCCGACCCCTCGGCACGAGGAACTCCGCCTGCGCGGGCTCGTCCACCTCGACGTCCAACCAGTGCAGCGCCGTGGTGCCGAAGAGCGCACCGCGGCCGCCGAGCCATGCTGCACCTGCCCGCACCTTCATCTCGAACGTCAGCGGCGTCGCTGCATGATGGAACTGGCCGGGAGCGATCTGAATCCATAGACCGTCGGTCTGTGCTCGCTCCCATGCCCAGTCCCCGACCCCGACCCGGCGCCGACCAGCATTCGTCATTATTGAGTGGTGAGCCGCCGCCCACTCGATCAACGCAAGTACGTTCCTCACACCAGTACTGGGCATGGCGACGTGCCGAAGTCGGCAAAATTTCCGTTCACGAACGCACGTGTCGCGGCCTGACCTCGGTGTGACTCGGTGGGGCCGCGACACGAGCGGTTGGCGACGGGGGCTGACGGAGGTGAGGGGTGCCCGGGAAGTAGCGTCATGTGCAGTGCTTGCCCAGGACACCACTCCCTTGCCGCGCAAGCGCCGTGTACCGACGTTCCTCGTCGTTGCGCTGCTCACGACCGTTGTCGCCGGTGCCGGCATCTTGATCGCTGCCCGTCGCGTCGTGGACAACGTGCCGCGGGTGGCGGGCGTATCGGAGGTGCTCAGCGGGACCGCCGGCAACGTCGAGAACTACCTGCTCATCGGCAGCGACAGCCGAGCACTCGGCGACCCCAATACGGGCCAGACCGGCGACGTGACTGGCAATCGCAGCGACACGATCATGGTGTTGCGGGTCGACTCGACGTCGGGCAGTGCCAGCCTGCTCTCCATTCCGCGTGACCTGTGGGTCGATCGGGCGGGCCACGACAGCAAGGGCCGCATCAACTCCTCGTACAACGACGGCCCAGCGGCCCTCGTGCAGACGGTGCAGGGGGGCGACCTGCGCATCCCTGTGCATCACTACGTGGAGATCGACTTCTCCGGCTTCAAGACCCTGGTTGACGCACTGGGCGGCGTGCAGGTGTGTTTCCTGTACCCGACCCGAGACTTCAACACCGGCCTCGACATCCCGGTGGGGGGTTGCTACGTGCTCGACGGCACCCAGGGGCTGGCCTACGCGCGTAGTCGGCACTACGAGGAGTATCGCGACGGCGAGTGGCACGAAGATCCGACGTCGGACCTCGGTCGCTCGACTCGCCAGCGAGCATTCGTGAACGCATGTCTGCAGACCGCGCTGGCGCAGGTCAAGGTCAACCCGTTCCGCACCGGTGACCTGATCACCGCGATCGTCTCGGCAATCCGAATCGACGACGAGCTCGACCCGATCGGTGCCGGTGCATCACTGCGTACTGCCGTTGGCGACGGTCTGCTGACCTACTCGCTGCCCGTCGTTGGCAAGACGATCGACGGCAACGCCGTGTTGCTCCTGGGAGACGGCGCCGAAGCGGTACTGGCGTACTTCCGCGGCGACGGGCCCGCGCCGGCGCCGTCCATCTAGGTCCGTCCGCCATACTGGTCGAATGTCAATCGTCAAGGAAAGCGACACCATCGCAGGGGTGTACACGGTGGAGCCCAGCCTCCACGGTGACCAGCGCGGGCTGTTCATCGAGACCTATCGTCGCGAGTGGTTTCCCAACGGCCGTGAGATGTTGCAGGGCAACCGCTCGAACAAGCAGCAGAACGCGGTCGTCGGGCTGCACTACCACCTGCACCAGGCCGACTACTGGTATTGCCCGGTGGGCACCATCCGAGTCGTCCTTCACGATCTGCGCGAGGGCGGCCCGACGTACGGCGGCACGATGGCCTTCGACATCTCCGGCGAAAACCACCTCGGCGTGTACATACCGCCGGGCGTCGCTCACGGGTTCGCGGCGCTCACCGACGTCGTGATGACCTACCTCGTGGACAACTACTACAACCCGGCCGACGAACTGGGCGTGAAGTGGAACGACCCCGTGATCGGCGCTGACTGGGGTGTCACCGAACCCATCATGTCGGCCCGCGACGAGGCCAACCCGCTGCGCGCCGACCTGCCCGAGGGCCGTCGGCCCTACTGGCAGATGAGAACCTGACCTGAAAGGCATGAGATGAAACTGTTCGTCACCGGTGCTGCCGGATTCATCGGTTCCAATTACGTCCGCTGGTTGCTGGCCAACAGCGACGACGAGATCACGATCTTCGATGCGCTCACCTATGCGGGCAACATGGAAAGCATTCGCGACGTGCTCGACGACAAGCGCACCAACTTCGTGCACGGCGACATCTGCGACGAGGACGTGGTGGTGCGCAGCATGGACGGCCACGACGCGGTCGTCCACTTCGCCGCCGAGAGCCATGTGGACCGCAGCATCAAGGACCCGTATGCGTTCGTGCGCACCAACTGCTTCGGCACCAATGTTGTGTGCGACGTCGCGCGTCGCGTCGGCGTGCAGAAGTTCCTGCACATCAGCACCGACGAGGTCTACGGCACCATCGACGAAGGTTCGTTCAGCGAGACCGACGTACTCACGCCGCGGTCGCCGTACAGCGCGGCCAAGGCAGGCAGCGACCTGATCGCCCTGAGCTACTTCACCACGCACAACCTGCCCGTGGTCGTGACCCGTTGCAGCAACAACTACGGGCCGTACCAGTTTCCCGAGAAGGTCATCCCGTTGTTCACCAGCAACCTGCTCGATGGTCGCAAGGTGCCGCTCTACGGCGACGGCGGCAACGTGCGCGACTGGATCCACGTCGAGGACCACAACCGTGCAGCGCACCTGGTGTTGCAGCGCGGCGAGGTCGGGCAGATCTACAACATCGGTGCCCATGAGGAATTCACCAACCGTGAACTGACCTACAAGCTGCTCGAACTGTGCGGTCGCGACGAGAGCTTCATCGAGCCCGTTGCCGACCGTCTGGGCCACGACCGTCGTTACTCGGTCAACATCGCCAAGATCACCGCGCTCGGCTGGAAGCTGGAGAACTCGTTCGAACAGGGCTTGGCGGACACGGTGGCCTGGTATCGCGACAACCGCTGGTGGTGGGAACCGTTGAAGGCCAAGGCGGGCCTGTAGGTGCGGGTTCTGATCACGGGTGCCGGCGGCCAATTGGGTACCGATCTCGCCGCCTTCTGCAGCGCCGCCGGCGACGAGGTGTACGGCTTCGATCGCGCCGGGCTCGACGTCGCCTCGCGGTCCGCGGTGCACAGTGCTGTGACATCGCTGCAGCCCGAGGCTGTCATCAACTGCGCGGCGTGGACCGCCGTCGATGCCTGCGAAGGTGACCCCGACCGAGCGCTCGCGCTCAACGGCACAGCCGTGCGCTGGCTGGCCGAGGCGTCGCATCGCATCGGTGCCCACCTCGTGCAGGTCAGTACCGACTACGTCTTCGACGGAACGCTCGACAGGCCGTACCACGAGTGGGACGACACCGATCCACAGAGCGTGTACGGACTCACCAAACTGATCGGTGAGCAAGAGGCGCTGGTGCTCGGCGCATCCGCCACTGTGGTGCGCACGTCATGGGTGTGTGGGGTCAACGGCAACAACATGGTGAAGACCATCATGCGGTTGGCCGAGGCGCACCCGCAGTTGTCGTTCGTCGACGACCAGATTGGCCATCCGACATTCACGCACGACTTGGCCCCGGTGTTGCGTCGTCTGGCACTCGATCGACTCAGCGGCGTCGTGCACGCAACGAATCAGTCGGCCTGCTCGTGGTACCAGTTCGCCGGCGCGGTGGTTGCGGCAATGGGTAAGGACCCGGGCATGGTCGTACCGATCGCGACAGCGGACCTGCATCCCGCCCGACCCGCGCCGCGGCCGGCGAACAGCGTGCTCGACAACGCCGTGCTGCGGATGGCCGGGTTCGCTCCGCTACGCGACTTTCGCGAGCCGCTGGGCGAAACCGTTGCGGCGTTGTTGGCGGCGTCTGCGGGCTAGCCGGACACGGCGATGAGCGCGGCTCCTGCAACAGCCAGCAAGATGCCGCCGATGTTGATGCGGCTGACGGGCTCGCTGTCGAACCGGTTGGCCAGCGCAGTCGTGGCCAACGGATAGAGCGAGCCCAACACGGTTGCGACAGCGATGGGGCCGAGTTGCAACGCGCGGCCGATGGCGAGCCCCGCCACAGCCATCAACAGCCCGGTGATCACCGCCAGCCGGGGCGGGCGGGTGACGATGGGGACGTGTCGGACCACGCACAGCACCCCTACTGTCACGGTGCCGCCGACCGCAGCGAAGACGACGGGCCATTGCCCGCTCTCGGTGCTGGTGTGGCCGATCGCCATGAAGAACACCGCAAAGCCGGCTCCTGAGACGACGGCTGAAAAGATCTCTGCGCGCAGCGTCAGCGAGCCGATGCCGTCGTCGCGACGGAACGCGAGCGCCGGAATGGCCAGCAGTGCGACGGCGATACCTGCCCAACGACCGCCCCTCAGCGACACGCCGGTGAGGATGTCGAATACGACGGGCACCAGCGCGGTGGTCAGCGCTGCCAAGGGGGCAACGACACTCATGCGCCCGCCTGCAAGCGCGCGGAAGAAGATGATGTACGCCGCGCCGGCACCCATCCCCCCGAGGAGGCCCAGCAGTACGTCGCCGCCGTGCAGATGCTGCCAACCGATCGCGATCGCAAGGACCGGAAGCACCAGCAGGTTGGTCAGCTGCGACACGAAACCGACGTGCAGAGGATCGTGACGAACTGCGGCACGTCCGCCCAGGTAGTCGGCGGATCCCGAGATCAGGGCCGCAGCCAGGGCGAGAGCGACGACCATTCGCCCACCTTAGCGATGCGGTGTAGATTGTTTGGGTCCAAAGTATTTGCAAACTCGGTGAGGGGTTCGTCCATGGGTGAAATCGTCGGCTCGGCGCTGGTTGCACACGTGCCACCACTGGTGCTTCCTGAAGACGTTCGGCTGGAGCTCAACCACGGCAAGGACTTCTCGATCGTCGACGGGTTGTACCGCATGCGCCGTGAGTGCATCGACCCTCTCGACGCCGACACCATCATCGTGCTGGACACGCACTGGTACACCACCTTCGAGTGGGTCGTGTCAGCGCACGAGCGACGCTCGGGCAAGTTCACCAGCGAGGAGTTGCCGCGCGGCAATCCGCAGATGCCCTTCGACTTTCCGGGAGACCCCGAGCTGGCCTACCGGGTCGAGGAAGTGGCTGCCGAACGGTCGGACACCTGGGTGCACGCCACCAACGACCCGTACATGCCCATTCACTACGCGACGGTGTACCTGACCCCGTTCCTGCAGGCCGACGAGAAGTGGATGACGGTCAGCACCTGCCAGACCGCCGAGTTCAACGACATGGTCATTTTCGGCGAGGTGTTGGGCGAGGCGATTCGTCGCTCTGACCGACGGGTGGTCATCCTGGCCAGCGGCGCACTGTCTCACAAGTTCTGGCCGCTGAGCCAACTGCGTCAGCACGAAGGTGCCGACCCGAACGATCTCTTCAGCCCTGCGCACCGTGCCGCCGACGAGCAGGTCATCGAGTGGCTGGAGGCCGGCGACCATGCAGCCGTGCTCGCGAACTACCCCGAATTCCGCAAGTTCACCCCCGAAGGCCGTTTCGCCCATTACGTCGTGATGGCCGCAGCTGCCGGCGGTGCAGCGTGGAAGTCGCCTGGCGTGGCCTACAGCGACTATGAAAACGCTGCAGGAACCGGGCAGATACACCTCTGGTTCCCAGCGAACTAAGCCATACACCCTCTACGTCATAGGAGCTTCCCAATGAGACTGGCAAACTATTCAGGCCGCGCGACCATCGTGATCGACGGTCACGCAATCGACGTCGAGCAGGCCAGCGGCGAACAACTTGGCAGCGACCCGATGCTGATGGCCGACCTGGCCAACCACGATGCGCTGCGAGCCATCGCCGCTGCTGTCACCGCCAGCGAGTGGCCCGTACTCGATGAAGCGTTGCTGGGGGCGCCGGTGCCGCGCCCGCCCAAGGGCTTCGGCGTCGGGCTCAACTACAAGCAGCACGCGATCGAAAGTGGCCGCGACCTGCCAACCGAGCCGCACCTTTTCGGTAAGTCCGAGAACTGCGTCGCCGGCCCGTTCGACGAGGTCGTGATTCCTGTCGGTCTCACCGAAATCGACTATGAGGCTGAGCTGGTCATCGTGTTCGGTCGCACATGCAAATCGGCGACCCGAGAGGACGCGTGGAGCTACATCTCCGGCGTGACCTGTGGGCAGGACATCAGCGACCGCGCCGAGCAGTTCCGTGCCCCGCTGAAGCAGTTCACCATCGCCAAGTCGTACGACACCTTCGGCCCGGTCGGCCCGTACATGGTCACCATGGATGAGTTGCCCAACCCCGATGCGCTTGCACTGACGGGTACGGTCAGCGGCGAGGTCATGCAGGAAGCCAACACCGACGACCTGATCTTCGACATTCCGGCGCTGGTCGTCTGGCTCAGCCGCTACATCACGTTCCTGCCGGGCGATCTCATATGGACCGGCACACCCGGTGGAGTCGGCGAGGCTCGCGGTCGTTTCCTGCGTGACGGTGATGTCATCGAAACCCACATCGAGGGCATCGGTACCATGCGCAACCCGGTCGTCGAGCGCTGATCCGATGAAGGTCATTCCCGAAGGTGACAAGAGCGTGAGCTACGGCGGCAAGTTCACGGGCACCGTCGAGCTGGAGATGTTGCACGCCACTCCGCGCGACGAGGAACCCGATACTGCATTGGTGCACTTCAAAGATGGAGCCGTCACGTTCTGGCACCTGCACCCCGGTGGCCAGCAGCTGTACGTGGTGACCGGCGAGGCGCGCGTCGGCACCGTGGCCGACAGTGAGGTCCGGCTCGCACCGGGCTCATTGGTCGTGTGCCCAGCCAACGAACGCCACTGGCACGGTGCCGCGCCAGGAAATGACTCGACCCTGCTCGCAGTCACGTGGGGCACGACACAGTGGGAGACCGAGGCGCCGCTTTGACGCCCAAAGGCGTGACGTTCGACGTCGCCATTGTCGGCATGGGCCCAACGGGTGCCACGCTGGCCAACCTGTGCGGACTGTACGGCCTGCGCACGATCGTCTATGAACGATCGACGACGCCGTACTCGCAGCCACGCGCCTGCCACCTGGACGCGGAGATTGCGCGCGTCTTCCAGCAAATCGGAATGGAAGCCGAGCTGCACGAGGTGCTCACGGTCTCGGCAGGCATGGAGTACGTCGATCACAGCGGCCAACGCCTGTTCACGTTCGAGGGTTTCGAGCGCGAGCCGCTGCTGGGCTGGGAGGAGGACTACGTCTTCCTGCAGCCCGAGTTGGAAGCCGCGTTGCGTCACCGCCTCGCCGCATTTCATCACGTGGAGATTCGCCAAGGGGCGCCAGCGCCCGACTTGGCGGACCTGCTGGAGCAGGCCACGTTCGTCGTCGCCTGCGACGGTGGCGGCAGCGGGCTGCGTGATCAACTGGCTATCGGCTTGACCGACCTCGGGTACGACGAGCCATGGTTGGTCGTCGATGTGATGCTGCACCACGAGCCCTCACCGGCGCTTCCAACGATCATCCAGCAGGTGTGCGACCCGGCCCGGTTGGCCACTTTCGTTCCCTCGCACGGCGCACATCGCCGCTGGGAATTTCAGCTGGCGCCCGGCGAGCAGCCGGATCCGTGGCAGCTTCTGGCCCCGTGGGGCATGACACCTGACCATGGTGATCTGATTCGCGCCGTGCCGTACCGGTTCCATGCGCTCGTTGCCGACCGCTGGCGAGGCGGCCCCGACGGCCGTGTGTTGTTGGCCGGCGACGCGGCGCACATGATGCCCCCTTTCATGGGGCAGGGAATGTGCAGTGGTGTGCGCGACGCCGCCAACCTTGCCTGGAAACTCGTCGAGGTCGTGCGGGGAGACTCGCCCGACGAGCTGCTCGATTCGTATGAGAGCGAACGATTGGCACACACCCGCACGGTGATCGAAATGTCGGTCGACGCCGGCCGCACGCTCGCCCGTCTTGCAGCAGACCCGCACGACGTGCCGCAGCCCTCGCAACCCGACCCGCACAGCTGGTCGCGTATCCCTGGCCTCGACCTCGACGGCGAGTTCCCGGCCGGCCATCTGCTCCCGCAGCCAGACCGACTGGACAACCGGCTTCCGCTCGGGTGGGTGTGGGTTGCCGCTGATGAGGGTTTCCAGTCGCCCGACGGCAATCCTGTCATCGTCGAACCCCGTGCCACCTACGGCCAACGAGCGGTGCTGGTGCGCCCCGACCGCTACATCGCCGCGGTCAGTGCGATGACATCGTCCAGCTGACGGCAACCGCCTGCAGAGTAGCCCGACGGCCGAACGTGGCTCAGCTACGTGAGCGGGACGAGCCGCACCGGAAGCGCCTTGAGTCCGTTGATGAAGTTGCTGCGCACCCGTTTGGGTTCGCCGACCAGTTCGACGTGATCGACCCGCTGTGCGAGTGCAGCCAGGAACGTGCGGACTTCCAGGCGAGCCATCCACTGACCGAGACACAGGTGTGGACCGCCACCGCCGAACGTGACGTGACGATTCGGCGTGCGCGCGATGTCGAAGCGATACGGCTGGTCGAACACCGCCGGGTCGAAGTTGGCTGCCGTGTACCAGGTGACCACCTTGTCGCCGGCTGCGATGGGCACGCCACCCAGCTCCGTATCGATGGTGGCGGTACGCCGAAAGTGCAGCTGCGGGCAGGTCCAGCGCAACACCTCCTCGGTCGCAGAGTCGAGCAGCGCTGGATCAGCGCGCAGTTGCGCCAGCGCATCGGGATTCTGCGCCAACACCAACAGGCCCTGTGCGAGCGCGTGGCGGGTGGTCTCGTTGCCGGCGATGAGGAGCAGCAGGAAGAAGGTGCCCTGTTCGCGTTCGCTCAGCGGCTCTCCGTCCACCAACGCGTTGGTCAGCACACTCAACACGTCGCCACTTTCGACTCCGCGTCGTGCCGCCGCCAACCGCTGCACGTACTCGAACACCTTCAGCGAGACCGGAGAACGGAACGGCAGCCGGCGGTACGGATCGGTGTTGGTGCGGTCGCTGACAGCGGGGGAGTAGTCGGGGTCGGCGTTGTAGACGATCTGATCGGCCCAGTGGAACAACTGCGGCGCGTCGTCGTCGGGCACGCCGAGCAGGCCGGTGATCATTCGGATCGGCAGTTCACGTGCAACGGCGTGGACCCCGTCGAGGTGACCGGTCGCACGGCTTGCTGCCAGCGCGTCGTCGAGCACCTCGTCCACCAACTCCGTCGCATGCGCGGCGTAGGTCTGCACCGCCAATTTGCTGAAGGTGGGGTTCACCATCTGACGCAGCTTCGTGTGACGCGGTGGGTCGGTCTCGAGCATCGTGCGACGTGCGGCCAGTGCTTCAGGGTCGAGCTGCAGATCTTCGATCTCGGTGCCGCCGACTTCGCTGGAGAAGGTCCGCCAGTCTTTGTGCACGGCCACGATGTGCTCGTGCGCGGTGAGCGACCAGAAGCCCGAACCCTCGTGTCCGTTGGCCTCGGTCTCGTTCACCCAGGCCACGGGGGCAGTGCTACGAAACTCGTCGTAGGCCGCATGGGGGATCTCACGCTCGTAGACGTCGTGACTCACGATGTCGAGATGTGGCAGCGAGTCCGGCCGTGGCATCAGGCAGACGACCCAAGGTATGCCGCCGCCACCAGCGGGTTGGCGCGGACATCTGCCGGCGTGCCCTCGGCGAGGATGCGCCCCTCGTTGAGCACCACGATGTGGTCGCTGATGCGGGTGATGAAGCCGAGATCGTGATCGATCACCAGCACGCCAGCACCAACACGAGCGGCGACCGACCGAACGGACTCGACCATGGCCAAGCTCTCCTGGTCGCTCATTCCCGACGTTGGCTCGTCGAGCAGTAGGAAGTCGGGGGCCAGCGCGGCTGCGCGTGCCAACTCCAGTCGGCGCTGGTTGCCATAGTCCAATGTTCCCGCCTGACGGCCCGCCCAGTCGGTGAGGCCGGCGTCGTCGAGCAGTGTGTCGACGTCCGGGCGAACTCGGTGCGACCGGTGACGTGCGGCGACGAGCGCCGTGATCGCCACGTTCTCGCGCACGCTGAGGTTGTTGAACAGTCGCAAGTTCTGGAACGTGCGGGCCAGTCCGGCACGCGCGATGTCCACCGGCTTCGAGTCGGAGAGGTCCTGGTCCCCCAGGGTCACTCGCCCGCCCTGCTCGTCCACGATGCCGGTGATCACGTTGAACAGCGTGGTCTTTCCGGCGCCGTTGGGGCCGATGAGGCCGACGACTTCGCCGGGGCGCACGGTGAGCCCAGCGCCATCGAGGGCAACGAAGCCACCGAAGCGGACCTCGATCTCGGTGGCAACCAGCGTGCTGACGCCCTGCTGCGGCGTCTCGCCTGACGGTGGCGGCCGACGGTACGTGCGACGGCGTAGCCAGCTGGCCAGGTCGCGATCACCCAGTAGGCCGCCGGGTCGGAGCACCATGACCAGCAGCATCGTGCCACCGAGGAAGAGGTCGGGGAACCGTTCGATACCCAACCGCTGCGGGTCGCCCAGCTGGCGGAAGAGCTCATTGCCGGCCGTGATCAGCACGGTGCCCACGACCGCGCCAGACACAGAGCGCATACCGCCCACGACGAGCATGACCAGGATCAAGATGCCCGAGTCGAGGGTGAACTGCTTGGGGTTGACGCTGCCCAGCGATTGCGCCCGGAGTGAACCACCAAGTGCGATCAGGCCCATGCTCACGGTCCATGCTGCCCAGCGCGAGCTGAACAGCCGGATGCCCAGTGCCGGCGCCGCCAGCTCATCCTCGCGGGTTGCGATTGAGAAGCGTCCGATGCGGGTCTCTTGGAAGAAGTGGGCGACGAAGAGCGCCAGCAGCGCGCCTGCCCACAGCCAACCATTGCCCTGCAGCCTCGGGATGCCGGAGAGGCCACCCGCACCGCGAGTCATCTCCTTCCAGTTCTTCACGACCTGCTCGACGACGAAGAGTGCCGCCAGCGTGATCATCGTTGGTGCCAGCCCGCTGGCACGGCTGACGGCGATGCCGAAGATGGCGCCGACAACCACCGTCACGACGACAGCGAAAAGAGTTGCGGCCATTGGGCCGTAGTGGACGCTCTCCAGCCCGAACGGAATCTTCGGCAGGGCCTTCGTCTTGGCGGCCAAGGGAATGGCCACCACAGCGGTGGCGTAGGCGGCAATCTGCGCAAAGGCCATGTGGCCGAAGCTGAGCACACCGGTGTTACCGATGAACACCTGCATGCCGAGCACGAGAATGAAGTTGCTGAGCATCTCGGCAATGAGCGACTCGCGGCTGGCGCCACCGCCGCTGGTGTAGGCCATTGCCATCGCAGCGACGATCGCCACCAGGGCGGCGCTTGCCAGTGTGCTGCGTGTGATGCGAACGAGTCCGATCTTGAAACCGTCCATCACACTCGCTCCGCGTGGGACACCTTGAAGACGCCATCGGGACGCACCACGAAGAATACGGCGATCAATATGTACACGATGGCGGTCGAGAACTTGTCCCAGCCAACCGCGACCTCTGGCAGGTAGGCGCGGGTCAGTGTTTCCAGCAGACCGAGCACCAGGCCGCCGACGACGGCCCCCGAGAAGCTTCCCAGACCGCCGATCACGGCAGCGATGACTGCCTTCAACAGCCAGTCGGCGCCCATGCTGGGCTCGGCTGCGGGCGAGCGCATCAGGATCAACGTGGCAGCGACGCCAGCGAGGAAACCGGCGAAGGCGAATGCCCCGGAGATCACACGGTTGGCTCGCACACCCATGAGGCGAGCGGCGTCGAAGTCTTCTGCGGCACCGCGCACGCTGATACCGAAGAGAGTGCGTTTGAAGATCACTGCGGTGAGTGCCAGCGTGAGGGCAGTGACGGCGATGGTCACGACGTCCATCACCTCGAAGCTGACGCTCGCGATCTTGAACTGATTGAAAACCCATGCGGGTTTCGGGAACGCACGTTGCTTGGGCGACACCGCGATCTGCCAGATCGCGTGCGACAGTCGCTCGATCGCGAACGAGGTCAGCAGCAGGGTGAAGGGGTTGGCGTTGCGGACCCAGCGAAACGCCACCAACTCGGTGGCCACTGATGCCAGCATGGCGCTGCCGATGATCACCACCGGCATCCACCACCAGCTACCGCCGTGGAGAAAAAAGAAATACGAGGTGTACGCGCCGACCGTGATCAGCTCGCCGTGGGCAAAGTTGACCAGGTGCATCACGCCGAAGATGAGCGAGATGCCCAGCGCGAGCAGGGCGTAGGTGCTGCCGACGCCGAGGCCGTCGACGATCGTCTGGATCAGCTTGGTCACGCTTCGCCCCCGATGAAAGAATCGAACAAGCTGGTGTCTGCTGCCAGCTCAGCGCCGGTGCCGGTGGCGATCATGCGGCCCGTACGCAGCAGGTACGCGCGATCGGCGAGCGCCAACGCCCGTGTGGCATTCTGCTCGACCACGAGCAGGGTTCGTCCCTGGCTGCGAAGTCGTTCCAGGAGATCAAAGACCACGTCCACCATCGTGGGTGCCAGGCCGAGAGTTGGTTCGTCCAGCAAAAGCAAGCGCGGGTTGCTCATCAATGCGCGTGCAACGGCCAGCTGCTGGGCCTCGCCACCCGAGAGGAACCCGGCCGAGGTGGTCCACTTCGACCGCAGCACGGGGAACAGCTCGGCAGCTTCGTCCAGCCGAACATGGCGGTCGGCCGCAGACGCAGTGCTGCCGCCCAACCGAAGGTTCTCCTCGACGGTCAGGTCCTTGAAAATGCGTCGGTGTTCGGGCACCAACGCAAGACCGGAGCGCACCAGGCTGGCAGGCTCGCTGCCGGTGATGTCGTTGCCTTCGAAGCGCACACTGCCCGTGGCCGGGCGAAGAAGCCCGGCCACGGTGTTGAGCAGTGTGGTCTTACCGGCACCATTGGGGCCGACGAGCGCGACTATCTCCCCGGCACGGACCTCCAGTGAGGCCTCGTGCAGGGCAGTGATGGCGCCGTAGCGCGTGGTGATCGCATCGACCTCGAGCATGGTGTCGGTAAGGCTGCCGGTCAGCTGGGGATGTTGGTGGGGCGGATGGCCTCGACGAAGGAGGGCTTGCCATCCTTGACTTCCAGGATGATCACGTCCTTCTCCGGCACGCCGTTGGTGCCCTTGTAGGTGACGGTGCCGGTGGTGACGGGCACGTTGACCAAGCCATTGATGGTGCTGATGAGCACTGCGGGATCGACCGAGCAGGCTTCCGTCGCAGCTGCGGCAAGAATCTGAACGGCGTCGGCTGCGAGTGCACCGAAGCTGATGGTCTCGATGTTGGCGCCAGCGGCCTTGGCATCATCGAGGAACTGCTGGACACCATTGGTCTCCAGCGGGAACGTGTGGGCCGCGAAGACGACGCCGTTCGCAACTGCGCCGGCGCTCCACACGACAGTGGCGTCGAAACCGTCGACACCGGTGACGATGATGTCCTTGAGACCCGCTGCTCGGAGCTGCTCGAGCAGCACCTGCGTCTGGGGCATCACCATTGCGGTGAACAGGATTGCCGGCGGCTCAGGAAGCGCTGCCATCTCGTTGACCTGGGTGGAGAAGTCGGCATCGGCGAGGCTGTAGGCGTAGTCGCCCAACACGGTGCCGCCGCCCTCTTCGTAGGCGGTCGTGAAGTATTCGGGGTTGCCCGAGAAGTACACGTCGTCGCTGCTGCTCATCGTCACCGCTGTGGTGTGGTCGTTCGACAGGGCCCACTCAGCGATTGCTGCGGCCTGTACCTGGTCGCTGAAGCTGGCAAGGAACGCACCCCGTGACGGGTCTGCCAGAGCAGGGTCGGTGGAGGCCATGTAGATGATCGGTGCCTTGCCATCGACGGCATCGAGCAGCGGTGCACCCGTGCTGGCGAACGGAGGCCCGATGATGGCGTTGACGCCGCTGGCGAGTAGTTCCTGGCCGGCGCGCTGAGTGGCCGCAGGGTCGCCCTGGATGTCCTTGACGCTGAAGCCGACGGGCAGGCCGCCGACGCCACCAGCCTCGTTGATCTTGTCGACCATGACTTTGGCGGCTTCCGAACCGGGCTGGTCGGAGAAGGCGCCGAGCTCGCCGAGGTCGGCGGCGAAGCCGATGTTCAGCGGCGTGTCGAGGACGCACTTGGTGCCGTCCGACGCAACGGTTGTGTCACCGCCTGACGCGGCAGTCTCGTCTGGAGCGGCGGGCACCGTTGTCTTGGCTGGTGCCGCGGTGCTGGCTGTCGTGCTGTCGTCGCTGCACGCTGCAGCCACGATGCTCAACGACATGAGCATTGCCGGAATGATTCGTTTCCTCATGGATTCCCCCTGGAATGGCCCGCGCGAAAGTGGCGGTGAGTGATCGGGCGAGATGGTAGTGCACGAAGTCCTTTGGAAACGAACGATCGTCGCGCGAGCGACGACCAATTGCTATCGTCGGCGCCATATGGGGAACCGACGAGTACGAGTCATGTGGAGCGATCTCAACGGGCTGTCGCACGGCCGCTATGTGCCCGAGCGGCGCCTGGGGGAGCACGGCCATCACGCTGTCACAACGCTGACGATGAACATCAAGGGCGACATCTTGCCCGTCGAGGGTTACGCAATGGACGTCGGCTTCCCCGACCTGTCCACCGTGCCGCTACGTGAGACCAGGCGCACCGGCTGGGAGATCGACACCGACGTCGCGATCGCAGATCTCGAGTTCAATGGTGGGCCGCTCGCAATCTCGCCACGCGCCGCCCTGCAGCGCGCGGTCGAGGCCTGGCACGCACTCGGGTATGAACCGATGTTGGGCTACGAGATGGAGTTCTACGTCATGCAGCCCGATGCCGATGCGCCCGGAGGTTTCTCGCCGCTACAGATCCCCGGCCACCGGGTGTACGGCGTGGGCATCGGCGGCGACGTGACCGGCCTCACCTTCGATTACTTCGATGCCGTGGAGGCGAGCGGGCTCGACCTCGAAGGGATCATGGCCGAGTTCAGTCCCGGCCAGTTCGAGATCAACATGAAGTACGGCCCCGCGCTCGACAGCGCCGATCGTGCATTCATCTGCAAGGAACTCACCCGTGAACTGGCGGCCGCCAGGGGCTATCGGGCCACGTACATGGGGCGCCCACACCCGCTGATGGTGGGCAGCGGCATGCACATCAACTTCTCGCTCGTACCCAAGGATGGCGGCAGCAACGCGTTCGACGACCAACACGCCGAGTACGGCATCTCGTCGCTGGCGCGCCAGTGCCTGGGCGGGCTCATTGCCCACCACGAGGCGCTGGGTGTCATGTCGGCGCCGACGGTCAACAGCTACAAGCGGCTGATACCTGGCATCATCGCCGGGTATTGGGCGAACTGGGGCCTCGACAACCGGATGAGCACCTTCCGTGTGCCGGGCGAGCGCGGCAACGCCACCCGCATCGAGAACCGTATGCCGTGCGGTACCGCCAACCCCTACCTCGCCGCCGCGGTGATGTTGAATGCGGCGCTGCTCGGTGTGGTCGACGGGCTCGATTGCGGCGCGCCGCAGGCGGGTGATGGCGACACCACGCCCAACACCGATCGGCATACGCCGCACACGCTGCAGGATGCTGTCGCCGCGTACGAGGCCGACTCCGTGCTGTGCGAGGCAATGGGCGCCGACCTGACGCGCGCGTACCTTGCGCTGCGGCGCGATGAGGTGGCCCGATGGGAGGCCACCGGCAACGAGTTCTCCACCGACGAGATCACCGACTGGGAGTTCACCGAGTACCTGCCGTTCTACTGAGCCCGTAGCACGGGCGGGTGCTCACAGGCCCAGCAGGGGCAGACAGGGCTGCACGCCGTGCAGTTCGATGTCGTTGCGGCGCAGGTGCGTCGCGAAGTCGTCGCAGGTCAAGCGGAAGTTCAGCGAGGTCGTCGGCTCGCCGCGGCGGACCTTCACCGACGTGCCGTTGGGCTGGTAACCCAGGCTGCGCGTGACGCCCAACGATGGGCCGTTGTCCTCGAACGCCGTGGTAGTCGCGGTGACGGCGCCGAAACCCTCGAACCCGAGCTGCAGCGTGGCGAGCCGCATCTCCTTGCCGATGCCGCGCCCTTGGAAGTCGCGCCCCAACCAAGAGCCGGTCTCGAAGGTGCGGGTGGTAGCGAACTGCGACGTGATGAGGCCAGTGGTGCCGACCACCTCACCGTCGGCGACCACCGCGAAGTTCAAGGTCCACGCCGCCGGGCTGAACTCGGCGCGGCAGCGCCAGTAGAACTGCATCGTGTTGCGCTCCCGCTGCGGCGATGCCACGTCGGTCCATTCGAACGCGAAGGGCATGAAGCCGGGGTCGTGCACGCCGTGTGCCGCAAGCAGCGCCAGGGCCGTTGCCATCTCGTCGTCGATGTAGCGCAGTTCCAGTCGCGGCGTGCGGATGACGAGGTCGTAGAACGGCCAGATCGGATGTGCCATACCGCGAGTGTTGCTGGTGGCCGCGCCCGGCTGCGACCGAATTTCAGTAGGCGCTGGTGTACAAGTCGCGCTGCTCTTGCGCCATGGCAGCGATGTCGTCGATCTCGTCCGTATCGAACCCGGCCATCTCGCGGAACTTGCGTGCCAACTGGATTGCGGCGTCGCGTCCCTCGCCACGCAGGCCACGGAAGTTGAACAGGCCGTCGACGGTGCGTTGGAACTCGAGCGCCCGCGTCTGGCGTTCCTTGTCGTCCTTGGTCAGCTCGCGCAACCAGGTGCTGCCCATCTTCACGTGGGTGACCTCATCGGCCAACATCCAGTCCTCGCAGAAGTGCAGCACCGGGTCGTTCATCTCGTCGGCGAAGTTGCGCATGGTCGTGAACACGTCGATGGCCAGACCCTCCAGCCCGCGGTTGACGCCGGCGAGGCGAAACACGGGGTCGGGGTGGCAGGCGGCTTCGAACAGGGTGACAGCCTCGCTGTACTCGCCGATGTCGGTGCCCATGTGATCGCCCAGCATCAGGCTGATCTCGACGTGACGGGCTTCGTCCCAACACTGGCGGGCCATGTCGAGCTTCAGGGCGAACGGTGTCTCGTCGGTGCCGTAGTCGAATGCGGTGCGCCCGGCGCCCTCCATTGCCTGAATCTCACCAACGAAGATGCCGTGCATTTGTCGGCGAGCCCGATCGGCAACGTCGTTGGACTCCGGGTTCATCCGGCGCTCCTCGCCAGCCCCGTTCATCCGCTCGTCGGCGAAGCGCTCCGCAGTCGTGATCCGGTGGAAGCGAGCATCACGAGCAAGTGAGGCAGGAGGCAACTGTGTGCGCATGTGAAAAAGCTAGTCGAATTTCAAGGTCTATGGCGCTGACCGGAAGCCAACAACAAGTGCTCGCCCCATTCGTTCCCGGTAGAACTCGCTCAGCGTCGGCAGCTGCAGGTTGCAGGCCTTCGCGGTAGCGTCGAGGCCGACTTCATAGGGGACGATGCACCAGACCTCTGAGCCGGGCTGTAAAACGTCGCCGACCAGACGATCGAGCTCGGTGTACAGCAGCCCATCGGGGCCGTCGCGTAGGAGAGTGACCTCCATCGGGTGCGGCGGATCGTGTCGAAAGACGTCGTCGACGTACCAGTGAGTCATCGGGTGGTAGCTCACCACGATGACCCGCGAGCCACTGAGGTTGGCCACAACCCGCAATTCATCCGTGAGGCCGCGGGCGAACGTCGTTGTCGCGGTGGCGTTCACGCTGACGCTGGTGGGCCACGTGAGGGGGAGTGCCAGCGCGGAGGCGGCGACCATCACGACGGGCGTGACGAAACGGGCAGCCGCACGAACACGCAACGCGCGCCACAGCAGCATCAGTGCCCCGAATGGAATCAGGGTGGCTGCCGGCGCGAGGAACGCGAGATTGACGCGCACCGGCGTCGACGGCCAGGCAACAACCATGCTCGCGACGATTGCCCCCAGCTGCCCGACGGCCACGAACGCGAGGAAGGACCAGCAGCCACGTGCCATGACGGCGACCCCAAGGAGCAGCGCCACAACGGTGGCGATGATGGCCAGCGCGCCGACCGACTGGTCACGGGAGGGCACGAATGCGCTGGTGAACTGGTGCCAGAAGTGAGCGATGAAGGAACCCGCGCCACCCTCACCGAACCGCTCATTGCTCCAGTAGTTGACGAGGTTGCCGGACTTCAGCGGTCGGTAGAAGAACGCCCATGCGGTGCCCGCCGTGGTGGTAGCGGCGGCGCACCAGAGGGCTACTGCGTGCAAACTGAGTGTGATGTGGCCTCGGCGCCACAGCACAACGATGGCTGGCACCATCAGCAGAGCGCCCTGGGTGAACAGTGGCAGCACCACGCCGAGGGTCAGGAGCAACGTCGGCGGTGATCCGCGCAGTTGCACGCGGGAGGCTGCCCAGATCAGAAGGCTGCCGCCCAGCAGTTCGACTCCGTAGTTGTTGAAGTACACGCTGACGGCGGCGAGGGCGGGAATGCAACACGCGGCCCACACACTCAACGCAGCGATCAATCGGGCGTCAGACCGCACGACGCCCACACGCTGTGCTGCCATGCGCAGGCAATCGCGAGCAACGCCAACCCAAGTGCGGACGGTACGAGGGCCGCGGCGCGGGCGAGCGAGCGACTTGCTGGAAAGGGGGCCAGCAGATAGTGCATGCCGTACAACCAGCCCGGCGGAATGGGCGTGTCGTGCAGCAGCGAGCGTGCCCTCGGGCTTGCGTCGCGAACCATGTCGTATCGCCACATCTCATCGAAGTAAAAGTCGACAGGAAGTGAACGCCGGGCGATCACGAGCAACACAACGAGGGCGACCAGCCCCGTGCCACCGACGTACGCAATCTGCGCTCGACGACTCCCATCGAAGTCGCCAACGGTGGTCACGGTTCGCGTTCGGCTTCCTCGCGGTTGGCGAGGTACCAGTCGATGGTGCGCTGCAGGCCTTCCTCGAACGGCATCTGGGCATGCCACCCGAGCAGGGCTTCGGCGCGGCCCGGGTCGACCCGGCGACGCGGTTGGCCGTCGGGCTTGGTCGGGTCCCACACCAGTTCTCCCTCGTAGCCGACCATCGCTGCGATCGTCTCCACCGTCTCGCGGATGGTGATCTCGCGGTTGGTGCCGAGGTTGATCGGCTCGGTCCCGTCGTAGCGCTCTGCCGCGATCACGATTGCTTCGGCAGCATCCTCCACGTAGAGGTACTCGCGGCTGGCCGTGCCGGTGCCCCAGACATCCAGCTTGTGCTCACCGTGCTCGACTGCCTCCACGCAGCGCTTGATACGTGCTGGAATGACGTGACTGACCGACGGGTGGAACTTGTCGCCGGGCCCGTACAGGTTGGTAGGGATGAGATAGGCGAACCGCTGCCCGTACTGCTGGTTGTTGACCTGCGCGTGAATGAGTTGCGCCTTCTTGGCAATGCCGTACGGAGCATTTGTCTCTTCCGGGTACCCGTCCCACAGGCTCTCCTCGCGGAATGGAACGGGGGTGAACTTCGGGTATGAGCAGACCGTGCCCAACAACACCGTCTTTTCCACGGACGGGGCGAGGCGAGCCGCCTCGATGACGTTGGTGCCCATCATCAAGTTGTCGAGATACAGCGGGGCAGGTGCCACCTGGTTGTACCCGATGCCGCCGACGCGGGCGGCCAGATGGACGATGTGCGACGGCGTCGTGTCGGCCAGTAGCCGCTCGGCGACACCAGGGCGCGTGAGGTCGTAGTCTGCGCTGCGCGGCACGGCGACCTCTGCGCCGAGAGCCCGTAGCTTGTCGACCACAACTCTGCCCAGGAATCCAGCGCCTCCAGTGACAACGACCCGACGCCCATTCCAAAAACCTGTCATGACCACGATGCTACGACGGGCCGGGGCATGATGGGGTGCGTGCGAGTCGCCTACACCCTCGAGCAATGTTGGCATCGCATCCCCGGTGGCACCGGTGTTGCAGCTCTGCGCATTGCGGAGGCGCTGGGGCCGCACAACGACGTACGACTTGTCGGTGTCGCCGGCCGTCACCGCCACCTGCCTCCCGATCCGTGGGCGCCCACCATTCCCGTTGCGCACCTTCCCATCGCTGCCCCGTTGCTGTACGAGTCGTGGCTGTACGGCGGTTGGCCGAATGTGGAGATGGCCACGGGCAGAGTTGACATTGCCCACGCGACCACGCTGATCCCTTGCCCTACCAAGGCCAAGCTGGTGGTCACCCTGCACGATCTCGCGTTCCTGTACGACCCCAGCCAGTTCACGCGCCATGGCGTGCGCGTGTTCAGGCGCAGCCTCGACATCATCAAGCGCCGGGCCGATCTCGTGTTGTGCTGTAGCCAGGCCACGATGGACGATTGCGTCGCCGCCGGGATCGATGGCGAGCGGTTGCGGTTGGTGCCGCTGGGGGTCGAGGCCGAGCGAGCCGATGATGCCGAAGTTGCTCGAGTCAGGCAGCGCTACGGCCTGCCTGACGACTACCTGCTGTTCGTCGGCACCGTCGAGCCGCGGAAGAACTTGAAGGGCCTTGTCGCCGCCCTGGCTCACCTTCCCGAGCCACCGCTGCTGGTCGTGGCCGGCGCCGACGGGTGGGGCGACATCGGTGTCAGCGAAAGCGATCGGGTGCGGTTCTTGGGGTTCGTTGCGAGCGACGACCTGTCGGGTCTGTACGGCGGTGCGTCCGTCTTCTGCTATCCCAGCGAGCGTGAGGGCTATGGACTGCCGGTGCTGGAGGCAATGGCGCAGGGCACGCCGGTGGTCACCAGTCGCGGCACGGCGACGGAGGAGACAGCCGGCGACGCGGCGGTGCTCGTCGACCCGCGGGACCCGCACGACATCGCCCGCGGAGTCGACGAAGCGCTGCGTCGCCACTCGGAACTCGCGGCGAAGGGCCTGGCTCGCGTCCAGCGGCGCAGCTGGGCAACATCGGCCAGCTTGACGGCGGCCGCCTACCGGGAGCTGGCCGGTTGAGCCTGCCCAGTGTGCTGGTCAACATGCTGTGGTGCGTGCCGGGCAAGGTTGGAGGCTCCGAGGAATACCTCGTACGCCAACTGCTGGGGCTCGCTGAGCTGCCCGAGCCCCGGTGGCGTCCGACAGTCGCAGCTGCACAGGGCCTGGGTGTCGCGCACCCAGAGCTGAGCGCGGTGGCAGATGTGATCGAGCCGGCATTCGAAAGCACCCGCCGCCTGCGCCGGATAGCTGGCGAGATCACCTGGTTGCGCGGCCACAGTGCCAACGTGTCGCTCGTGCACCATGGGGGTGGCACAGCGCCCATCGGTGCCCGTCGGCCATACGTGCTCAGCATCCATGACCTGCAGTTCCGCACGTATCCGCAGTACTTCTCGCCTGTCAAGCGCGCCTACCTGTCCGCCATCATCCCGCCCTCGGCGCGACGTGCGGCAATGGTGGCAGTGCCCAGCGAGTATGTGCGCGGTGCGGTGGTCCGCGCCTACGGCATTCCTGATGAACGCGTTGCAGTAGTGCCCCATGGCATCGAGCCGGGTCTCGTCGACGAGGTCACGTCGGCACGCGAACTGCGCGAAAAGTATCGGTTGGGTGACGGCCCTGTGATCGTGTACCCAGCAGTCACGCACCCGCACAAGAACCACCGCTTCCTGTTGGAAATGATGCGTGCCCATTGGACGGATCCCAATCTGCGGCTGGTACTCGCAGGTGGCGAAGGGTTGGCGGAAGCCGAGGTCGCGGCCGCTCTCGATCCGCGAGTTCGACGCGTCGGACGGGTGTCGGCGGCAGACCGCAACGGGTTGCTGGCCATGGCCGACGCAATGGTGTTTCCGAGCCAATACGAAGGTTTCGGTGCGCCGCTGATCGAGGCGATGGTGCTCGGTGCACCTGTGATCAGCAGCGATGCCACCTGCATGCCGCACATCGTCGGCAACGCCGGCCTGGTGCGTCCACTCACGACCGATGGATGGGCCGATGTGTTGGACGAGGCGCGCACCCGCCGCGACGAGTTGGTGGCGGCGGGCCACATCCGCGCCCAGGACTTCACCTCGGCGGCCAGCGGGGCAGCGCTCGCGGCCGTCTACGAGAAAGCGCTGTCCACATGAACGATCGCCCACTGCGAATCGCGGTGCTGTGCCCGCACTTTGCGCCTGACACAGCTCCAACAGGTGAGGTCATCACTCGTATTGTCACGGAACTGGCTGCGCTCGGTCATGAGCTGCATGTCGTGACTGCCCTGCCGTGGTACCGCGAGCATCGCATCGACGACGGCTGGGCCGTACGAACGTGGCGTCGCGAGACGACCGAGTGGGGTTCGATCACGCGCGTGAACCCCTTTCCGGGCGGCGACAAGCGCAATCTCTTGCGCCGCGCCATCGGCTTCGCTGGGTTCAGCACACTCGCCGGTTTGGCTTCGCTGCGCGGTGGTCGGGTCGACGCGGTCATCGCCATGTCGCCACCGCTCACCATGGGCCTCACCGGCTGGGTCACGCATCTGGTCCGGCGCGGCCCGCTCGTCTTCAACATCCAAGACGTCTTCCCTGACGCTGCCGTGGAGACGGGTGCCATCACCAACAGACGCATCATTGCGGTTGCGCGCTGGCTGGAGCGCGTCAGCTACAACCGCGCAGCAGCGGTGACCGTCCTCAGCGACGACCTACGCGACAACGTCGCGGCAAAGATGAAGCCCAAGAGTCGCGACCGGGTGCACGTGATTCCCAACTTCGTCGATACCGAGTTCATCCGGCCCGCCAGCCGCATGACGCGATTGCGCTCCGAGCTTGGCATCGGCGACGAGCAGGTCGTCCTGTATGCCGGCAACGTCGGTTTCTCGCAATCGCTGGAGATGGTCGTCGACGCGGCACGCGAGTTCCCACACGCCACGTTCGTCATCAATGGTGACGGCGCCGCGCGAACGACGCTGGGGGCCCGTGCTGCTGGATTGCCCAACATCCGGTTCAGCGGTTACCAGCCCAGAGAGCGCGTGCCAGAGGTGCTCGCGACCGGCGACATCCACCTCGTGCCGTTGAAGGCCGGCCTCGGTCGCGTCAGCGTGCCCAGCAAGACGTACTCGATCCTGGCGGCCGGCCGGCCGGTGTTGGCCGCAATCGATCCTGGCACGGAAGTGCCGCGCATGTTGGCGGCCAGCGGCGGGGGCGTAGCAATCGCACCCGATGAGCCACTGGCGTTCCGAGCCGCTCTGGGCGAACTGCTCGCCGATCCTGGGGCTGCGGCAGAGATGGGATCGGCCGGCCGTGCGTGGGTCACCGGTGCTGCCTCTCCCCGAGCGGTGGCGGTGGCGTACGAGCAGCTCATCAGATCGCTTGGTTCACGACGCCGCTGAGCAACTTTTGCTCCGCGCAGCAGATAACCTCGCACCCTCGTGGCTACGTCATCGTCCGCTCGCAAAGTCGCCAAACTCGCATCGCGAGGCAAAGGCAAGAGGGTCCGCTTCTCCGGCGGCACCACTTTCCCTGCCATCGTCGTTGCCACCGTGCTCGCGATGGTTGCCCTTGTCGCCTACGCCAAGATCTCTCAGCCCGGCTTCGAAACGGGTGCACCACAACCCGACAGCGCATGGTCCATCGCGTACGGCATCAAGGTGTGCGACGAATGGCTGCCCAACCTCACCGGCACTGCTGCTGAGCTGGAGAAGGACGCGTCGACCGGCGATCCGAGCAAGGTCGCCAACGGCACCGACCGTGACGGCATCATCCACTACCACCCGCAGATCGGCGGGGCGACCGGTAGTCGGGCTCGTTTGGGTGTCTTCCTCGATGTGTACGGCATCACGCTCACCGACACCAAACTGACGCTTCCCGCATCGCAGTTGCCCGAAGAACCTCGCTCGTGGGACACCAAGGACGGCGACGTCTTCAAGGGCACGTCGTGTGAAGGCAAAGAAGCCGTGCTCAAGGTTCGGGTGTGGAACGACTACACCAGTGGTCAGTTCTTCGACAACGTCACCGACTTCCGTAACCTGCGCTTCCGCAACAACGGCATGGTCTTCGCCATCGCAGTGGTGCCCCGCGATGCCGACATTGCCAAGCCCGACTCGGCCGCCAAACTCGCTGAGCTGGGCGTCATCGGCGTCGGCGATGACATTCCCTCCACCACCGTGGTCGGCGACACCGCCCCCTCCACCACCGTGGTCGCCGACACCGAGACCACTACGGCAGGGACCGACACCACGGCCGTTGCTCCCACCACCACCAGCGGCTGATGCGCGCGGTCGTGCTCGTGGGTGGGTTCGGTACCCGTCTGCGTCCGCTCACGTTGTCGATACCAAAGCCAATGCTGCCGGTCGGACATGTGCCCATCATCGAGCGGCTGATCACCAGTCTTGGCCGTAGCGGTATCACCGAGGTCACCTTGGCCCTGGGTTTCCAACCCGAGCCGTTCATGGCCGCCTTCCCTGACAACGAGTGTGCCGGTGTGGCGCTGCGGTACGCCGTGGAACCCGAGCCCCTCGACACGGCAGGGGCGATTCGATTCGCAGCCGACGCTGCTGGCATCGATGACACGTTCGTCGTGGTCAACGGCGACATCCTGACCGACCTCGACGTCTCGCAGTTGGTCGCGTTCCATCGTGAGCACGATGCCGAGGCGACGATTCATCTCATCGGGGTGCCCGATCCGTCTGCGTTCGGCGTCGTTGCAGTGGACGATGAGGGGCGCGTCGAACGATTCGTCGAGAAGCCCGCTCCCGGCACCGCTCCGAGCAACCTCATCAACGCGGGTACGTACGTGCTGGAACCGTCGGTGCTGCAGCGGATCCCGCTCGGCCGCAAAGTGTCGATCGAGCGAGCAACGTTCCCGGCGATTGCCCAGGACAATGGCTTGTTCGCCATGGCGACCGACGACTATTGGGTCGACACCGGTCACCCGGAGCTCTACCTGCGAGCCAACCTCGATGTTCTGGCGGGCGTTCGTCGACACGATCGCTGTCAGGGTGTGCATGACGATGCAACGGTGGATGCTGACGCAACCATTCAGCAGTCCGTCATTGCAGCCGACGCCGTCGTCGAGGCCGCCACCATCACCCGCTCAGTGGTGCTCCCCGGCGCCGTCATCGCGCGCGGGGCCGTCGTGACAGACTCCGTGGTCATGGGTCGCGTTGGTATGGGTGCAGTGGTGCACAACTGTGTGTTGGGGGCCGATGCCGTCGTTGCTGCTGGTGAGCAGGTGAGCGACGAACGTCGCCCAGACCCCAACGCGGGTCCATCCAGCGCGTGAACGTGCTCATCGTGGGTGGAGCCGGCTTCATCGGCTCGCACCTCGCGGAGCGCCTGCTGGCAGAGGGACACACCGTCGACATCGTTGACCTGCTGTCGACCGGCTCGCTCGCCAACCTTGCCAACGCCCGCTCGCTCGGCGGCGAGTTGAAGATTCATACGCTCGATGCAGGGGCCGAGGCGTTCCAGGCACTGGTTTCCATGCGCAACCCGGAGGTCGTCTACCACCTCGGCGTGCTGCCACCGGGCGTGCCCGCCGAGCAATGTGCCGGCGATGCGATGCGTACGACTCTTGCGGTGTTGGAGGCAGCCCGCGTTCGTGGCGACGTCAAGATCGTGATGGCCCTGTCGGCAGTCACGCTGTACGGCGACGTGCCCAGCAAGGATCAGCCGATCAAGGAGAGTCAGCCCTGGAGCCCTGTTGGCGTGCACGGTGTGGTCACTCGTACTCTTGCCGAGCTGCTGACGGTCTACCGCGAGGAGCACGCCGTCGAGTTCACTGCGCTGGCCTTGACCAACGTCTACGGCCCACGTCAGCGCCCCGACGCGGGGGTGGTGGCTGCCTTCGACCACGCGCTACGCGAGGGAAGCACGCCGCACCTGCACGGTGACGGCCGCCAGTCGCGGGATTTCGTGTACATCGATGATGCTGTCGACGCGCTGGTGCGGGCGGCGGTCAAGGGCAGCGGTCTCGTCATCAACGTCGGCACCGGTATTGCCACGTCTATTCGCGATCTGTGGACGTTGATGGCCGGCCCTGACGGTCGCCAACCAGCGCCTTCACCGCGCCGTCAACACGACATCTCCCGATTTGCAGTCGCCCCGACCCGAGCTCGCATTCACCTCGCGTGGGCCCCCTGGACCGAACTCGGCATCGGTCTGCGCGGCGTCGGCCGCTGAAGGGTGGAGGGCCCCGCGTCAGCGGGCAGCATCGAGGGTTTGACGGGCCAGCTCGTGGCCGATGTCGGCGGTGCTCATCACGCTGGGGGTGACCACGACCCGCATACCGGCGTGTTCGATCGCGGCGACCAGGTGGGCGTCGACCGGGTCGATGACCAGGGTTGCCGCGATGTCGGCGTACAACCGCGCAACGCCGACGACCGACGCCTCGTGCCCGAGCTCCTCCAGCATTCGGTCGGCCGGGCCCTTCAGCGCTGCCCCACCCACGATCGGGGAAATGGCAACCACGGAATCACGGCGAGCTGCCAGGACCGCATCCACACCGTGGAGTGCGCGGATCGGAGCGATGGACACCAACGGATTCGAGGGCGCGATCACCACGACTTCGCTGTCGCGGAACGCGGCCATCGCCGCCACCGTGAGCGATGCCTGGTTCGCTCCGTCGAAACGAACGGCCGTGACCGGGACTGAGTGCTGACGCTGGACGAAGTACTCCTGGAACGGCACCTCGATGTGTTCGTCGCGCAACGTCACCATCGTGGTGACGCGGTTGTCGCTCATCGGCACCAACTGCTGCGGCACACCCCAGGCGGTAGCGATCTCGGCGGTGACCTCGGTGAGCGTGGCACCTTCTCGCAATCGAGCAGTGCGATAGAAGTGAGTCGCCAGATCCTGATCGCCCAGGTTGAACCAGGTCGGAGCAGCACTCGAACCGCTGGGGCGGACAGCTACGAACCGTCCGAGGGCTTCCATCGCTCGCCAGGTCTCATCGCGCAATCCCCAACCTCGATCGGGGTCGATGGCGCCGGCCAACGTGTAGGTGATGGTGTCGATGTCGGGCGAGATGGACAGGCCGTGCATCACCGTGTCGTCGCCGGTGTTCACCACGCCGATGGTCGCCTCCGCAGGGTGGACGCCGGCGAGTGCCCGCAGAAACCGTGCGGCGCCAACGCCGCCACACACCACGCTGACCGTTGTCATACCTGCTCCTGATTGTTCGCGCTGTCGCCAGACGCCACGCGACGGTACAGCTGGGCCATTTCGGTCGCACAACGATCCCAGGAGAACTGGTTGCGCTGCTGGTGACCGGCGGCGACCAGGTGGGCGCGGACCGACGGAGAGGTGAGTGCCGTGTGCAGGTTCTCAGCCAGCGCCGTCATGTCGTTGGGCGGTGACAGCAATGCCGCGTGCCCGGCCACTTCAGGGATGGATCCGGCGTTGCTGGCCACGATCGGTGTGCCCGCTTGCATCGCATCCAGGAGAGGGAAGCCGAAACCCTCGTCGAGTGATGGGTAGGCCAGCACGCGTGCGTGATGCAGTAGCCACGACTTGGTGGCATCGTCGATGCGTCCGGTGAACAGCACCCGATCGACATTCGGGCCGAGCGCTTCGACCGCAGTCGTGATGGCGTCGCGGTCATCGCCGTCGCCGCCCGCAATGACCAGCCGCAGGTCTGGCTCGTCGACGGCCAGAACGCCGAAGGCGGCGATCAGACGGGGCAGGTTCTTGCGGCGCTCGAGCGTGCCGATGGCCACGATGAACGGTCGGTCGACGAGCTGAGGAATCGGGGAGACAGGCGGGGGAGCGGACAGTGGAAGTGCCGCCAGGTGCACTGTGTGAACGACCGCGTCGGGCATCAGTTCACGCACGGCGGCTTCGGTGGCGTGCGAGCTGGTGTGAACCACCGCGCCGCTGTCGACGGCGCGGCGCAGCACCCGGCCCGCGCGCCGGACTGCCGGCGCGGCGTGGTCAGGGTGGCGCAGGAACCAGCAGTCGTACACCGAGACCAGACGGGGGAGGCTGCTGGGAGGTACGACGTAGTTGGTGCCGTGCACCACATCCACATCGCGCAGCCAGCGATCCACTCGCGGATGGTCGGTGAGGGACCAACATTGGTGGGCGATCACGGCAGGAAGTGGAAGCCGCCGGACGGATGCGTCGGGCCGAGCCCGAGCCGACAGCAGGTAGTCGATGATCTCCACGTCGTCGCACTGCTGGAGCGCACCGCGCAGCGCTTCGACCGCGAAGCCGATGCCGGTCCTGGGCCCGTACAACGGGCTGGTATCGAACCCAATGCGTAGCGCTGCCATGTCGGTCGCAGGCTAATCCGAGTTGCTGCCCTAGACTTCAGCGACCATCAGCGGCCCGCCTCGACGAAAAGAATTGATCGACCATGCCTCGTGCATTCATCACCGGAATCACCGGCCAGGACGGCCAACACCTCGCAGAGTTCCTGCACGGCAAGGGCTATGAAGTGTTCGGTATGGTCAAGGGCCAGAACAACCCGCGCATGGTGCAGATGCGCGACGAGTTTCCGTACGTCGAGCCGGTTCCGGGCGACCTGGCTGACCTTCCGTCGCTGGTCAAGGCGCTGGAGTTCAGCCAGCCCGACGAGGTGTACAACCTCGGTGCCATCTCATTCGTCGCGCTCAGCTTCAACCAGGCCGAGCTCACCGCCAACATCACCGGCCTCGGTGTGCTGCGCATGCTGGAAGCCATCCGAATGGTCGGCGGCGCGCAGAACAATCCCATCCGCTTCTACCAGGCCAGTAGTAGCGAGATGTTCGGGAAGGTCCGCGAGACACCCCAGACCGAGAAGACGCCGTTCCACCCCCGCTCGCCCTACGGCTGCGCCAAGGTGTTCGGTCACGACATCGTGGTCAACTACCGCGAGAGCTACGACATGTTCGCGTGCAGCGGCATTCTGTTCAATCACGAAGGCCCCCGTCGTGGGCTGGAGTTCGTGACGCGCAAGGTCACCAACTCGGTCGCTCGCATTCACCTCGGCCTTCAGCAGGAGATCGTCCTGGGCAATCTGGACAGCAAGCGCGACTGGGGCTTCGCCGGCGACTACGTCAAGGCGATGTGGAAGATGTTGCAGCAGGACGCTCCCGACGATTACGTCGTTGCCACCGGCAAGGCGTACAGCATCGAGGATCTCGTTCGTCTCGCATTTGCGGAGGTCGGCATCGAGGACTGGCAGAACTACGTCCGTCAGGACCCGAAGTTCTTCCGCCCGGCAGAGGTCGACCTGCTGATCGGTGACCCCACCAAGGCGCGCGAGAAGCTTGGGTGGGAGCCCGAAGTGCAGTTCCCCGAGCTGATCAAGATGATGGTTGCCAACGATCTGGTCATCGAAGGCGCCAAGGTTCGCTGAATCTCAGCTCTCGAACGGCATGTCCATGATGGCTTCCATCACGGACTCGTTCGTCGGCACCGAGCCGACGCTCAGCTTGTGGCGCAGCGCAATTGCGAAGGCAATCAGCGCAGCCACCGATGATGCGACCAGCCCGTATTCGATGCGGCGGAACAGGTCGTTGCTGCTCAGCCAGGTGACGAGCACGAAGGCCACCATCCCCAGACCCCAGCCGACACCCACCAGCGCGTGGCCGTTGAGTGCGATGACTGCCTGTGCCAACGCCAACGCGAACATGTAGGCAGCGCTGCCCAGTGCCAGCATCGCCAGGGTCCGGCTGCTGATGTCGACCGCATACATCTTTTCGATGATGAACGGGCCGATGACGAAGCTGCCCGCGACTCCGGCGAGCCCGACCACCAGAACGATGATCATCAGCTTCTTGAACCCGCTGCGGAACTCGTCGAACTCGTGGCGGGCGGCGAGGCGGGCCAGTCGGGGTAGTAGCGCGGCCTGGACGGCCTGGAAGAGGAACAGCGGGATTCGAGATAACAGCACCGCATACCCGAACTGGGTGACGAGTTCCTTCTCGTTGCCGTCGGCCATCAGGTTCGCTGCGACAGGCCCGGCGTTGACCAGACCGGCAGCGAACACGGAGCCCAACAACAGCCAACCCAGGTTGGGGGTGACCTCGTGCCAGGTCGCCGGCGGGCCGTCCTCGGCGCGCAATTGTCCACGGGCGTACACGTAGAAGAAACCGGCCAGTGGGGCGACGGCAACGGCCATGCCGTACGGCCCCACCGTCTTGATGCCGATGACTGCCAGGAGGATGCACAGCAGCACGCGTATGGCCCCGTCGGCGCCCATCACGATGGCGTAGGCCCGGAATCGGCCGTGGCCGCTGGCGATGCCGCGAGCCAGTTGAACGGGTGCGTAGCTGGCAAAGGCGATGACCAGCGCAACCAGCATCACCCAATCGCCACCGAAGTACGAGTGTGTGACCCACGCACTGGTGGCGAGGATGATGGCGATGACGGAGACAGCCAGGGCGATGCCCAGTAGCACCACCTTGCGCACCACCGGCCGTGCCCCCTGGCCAAGCGCTCGCCGTGCCGAAATCGCACGGCCCAGCTCCTGCTCGAGGGGCAGGAAGAAGCCGGGAGCCAGCGCGAATGTGGCGAACCACAGGGAGAGCACGGGGCTGAACGCTTCGTCGCTGCCCAAGGCATTCTTGCCGACTCGCAGGAACGCAAAGCTCGCCAACCCGGCCACCAACAACCCGATACCAACGGGGATGGTGCCTTCGGGAAGGGGCACGCGAGAGGTTGAGGACTGTTCGTCTGAGGGTGCCACCAGGTCAACGAGACTACCCGGCAGACTGGGCAGATGGCGATGCACCTGGCCGCGTGGCCTCAAGACCTCGGCCGTCGTCGCCGATACCTCAGGGTGCGCCGCAGTCTCCTCGTCTTTCTCGCGCTCGTTGCGCAGGTCGCTGTTGTCGCCGTTGGTCGGCCTCCACAGGCACTTGCCGGCGTCGAGATCACGCTCGATGGGCACGGCAACGGTCACGGGTACGGCCTGAGCCAGTGGGGTGCCTACGGCTACGCCGTGGACCACGGCTGGAGCGCGACCCAGATCCTGGAGCACTACTACGGCAACACGGTTGCCGGCACGGTGCCGCCCGACACCACCATCGCCGTCAAGCTCTCGAAGCTGGACGACCTACAAACTGCGGTGGTCACCCAGAACGGCGGCTTGCTCGTCGACGGTGTGGACGGCGGGCCGTGGAAGTCGGTGCTGGCGCGGGAGGTGTCGCCGTCCGTCTATGCGGTGTGGGCCCGCAGCGACGCGCAGGTGTGCCCGTCGTTGGACGGTGACCCCGTCGACACGGGCTGGACGCTGGTCGCGCCAGCGGTTGCCACGCAGGTCAACATTCGTCCCGAGGCGGATCCCGCAACGACAGAGCTGTCCGAGTTGGCCGCGGTGTGCGAGCCGGGTGGCGTGGTGCGTTCCTACCGCGGACTGATTCGTGCCGTGAACGGCAGCATCGGCGAGAACCGAACCGTCAACGAGCTTCCGATCGAGCAGTACCTGCGCGCCGTCGTCGCGAAGGAGGTGTCACCGGGCTGGGCCATCGCCGGCGGCGGGCGTGGCGCACAGGCATTGCAGGCCCAGGCGGTCGCCGCCCGCAGTTACGGCCTGGCGGAGAATCGCTACACCTACGCCAGGACCTGTGACCTGACCTGTCAGTACTACCTCGGCGCTGCCTCGCGTCCGTCCACACAATCGACCACCTACACCGCGGTGGAGCACCCTGCAACCGACGCCGCGGTGTTGGCCACTGCCGGTGCCGTGCGCCGGCTGGCCGGCGGTCGTATGGCGCTCACCATGTTCGCTGCTTCCTCGGGCGGCTGGACGAAGCCCGGGCCGACCGACCCATCGTCGCTGCTGCCCTTCCCGGCCGTGATCGATGAGGGTGACTCGACCGCGCTGAACCCTGCCTACAACTGGACGGTGACCATCCAGGGCGCAACGTTCGCCGCCAAGTATCCCGCCATCGGCACATTTGTCGGCATGACCGTGCTGACCCGCAACGGCTTGGGCGATTGGGGTGGCCGCGTCGATACGGTCGAGCTCACTGGCTCGGCGGGCAAGGTCACGATCACGGGTGACAAATTCCGCAGCGCGTTCGGACTCAAGAGCGACTGGTTCAACGTCCGTGGCTCCATCCCGGTCGACCCCTGTTTCGGTCGCAACGCACCGCCGCTCGGGTCTGTGCAACCGCCTGCCGCCGCCGCTCGCTTCACGTCGTTCGCACCGGTCCGGCTCGTCGACACCCGCAATGGCATCGGAACCGCACTGCGCCCGATCGACGCAGGCTGCACCTTGGTGGTCGACCCTGGCCTCGATGCATCCGTGACCGCGGTGGCGGTCAACCTCACAGCGGTCGGGTCACCGGCCTCGGGTTTCCTCACTGCGTATCCGTGTGGCGTCGATCGCCCGGTTGCGTCGGTCGTCCAGGCCGTTGCCCAACGCACGATTGCTGGCTCGACGGTGGTGCCGCTCGGTGCGGACGGAACGTTCTGCGTCTACACCTCGACGGTGACGCACCTACTGGTCGATCTCTTCGGCGCCTACTCGCCGACAGCGGGCCAGAAGTTCGAGCCGATGGCACCCACTCGCGCCTTCGACTCCCGTACCGCGGGGCCCCGCCTGGCCGCAGGTGCCATTGTGACCATCCCCCTCGGACCGCTCGCGGGGGTGCCGGCCGGTGCCACGGGCGTGGCCCTCAGTGTGCAGGCCGTCGATCCCGGTGGTGCCGGTTTCGTGACCGTCTTCCCGTGCTCACCGTCGATGCCGGTGGTGAGCTCGCTCAACGTTGCCGCGTCCGCGAACATTGCCAACCACGTGGAGGTGGCGCTCAGCGCTGCCGGCACTGTGTGTGTCTATGTGAGTGCGTCGATGCACATCCTCGTCGATCTCAGTGGTTGGTACGGCACAGGGGCAACGACCGAGTTCCACGCGCTGACCCCCGTGAGGGCATTGGATACGCGCAACGGCATCGGGCTGTCCGGTGCCTTCTCGCCCATGATCGATCGCTCGTTCGCTCTCGCCGGCGCCAACGGCCTGCCCGCGGCTGCAGCGGTGCGCGCCATCGTTGCCGAGGTGACCGCCGTCGGGCCGACCGCTGCGGGGTATCTGACCGTGCACCCGTGCCAGAGCGTGGTGCCGCAGGTCTCGATGGTGCAGATATGGGGTTCGGTCAATGCGGCCTCGACAGTCATCGGCGCAGATGACGATCTCGGTCGATGGTGCATCCTGACGAGCGCACCGATGCACATCCTCGTCGACGTCAGCGGCTACTTCGCGTAACTCGTACCCCGATACATGCGACAGGGCGCCGACGTTGCCGTCGGCGCCCTGCGGGGGTCTCTTGGTGGTGTCGCCCGAGATCAGGCGGCGGTGCGGATGAGGCCACGCACTTGCTTGCGTGCGGCCTTGGCCAGATCGTGGGCCTGGCCGACGAAAGCGGCGGCCTGCTCGGGCAGACGCTCTTCGATCTTCACGACAGCGGTGTCGAGCTTGGCATCGAGCGCGTCGAAACGCGCATCGAATCGCGCGATCTGCGCCTCGACGGACTTGAGCATGTCGTCCATCTGACCCTTGCTGGTGCCGAAGCGGTCGGCCAAGTTCTGGACGACCTCGCGGCGGCGGACCTGGGCCTGCTGGAAGGCGAGCACACCGAAGCCGATGGTGACGTAGGCGGCGTCGCGGACTGCGCCGACGAGCTTCTCGTCGAGTCCTGCGAGCTTGTTGGCGTCGAGCCCGGAGAAGTCGAAGCTGGGGAACGTGACGGTGGGGAACTTCGCAAGCTGAGCCATGAGGAATCCTTCTGGTGGAGACGGGGAGTCGTTCGATCGGATGATCCGAACGTGTGATAGCACCATACCGCAGTCTGCTAACTTTTGCAAGCAGTTTCACGGGTTGAGGGTGACAGAGCGGAGGTGATGGTCGCCGCTAGCCTCGTGTGATCGTGGAACCCAACGCAACGCTCGCCCCGCCCGTTGTGGCTGTCATGGTTGTCCACCAACCCGGGCCATGGTTCGACGAGGCGCTCGCTGCCCTGGCGGCGCAAGATTACGGCAACCTCAAGAACCTCTTTCTGGTGGTGGGTGAGCCGGGCGATCTGCCGGCTCGCATCCGCGACCGGGTACCCAGCGCCTTCGTGCGGGCCGTGGAGAACAATCCTGGCTTCGGAGCTGCCGCCAACGAGGTGTTGCGGCTGGTCGAGGGTGACAACGGCTTCTTCTGCTTTCTGCACGATGATCTGGCACTCGAACAGGGTGCGATTCGGCTGCTGGTGGAGGAGTTGTACCGGTCGAACGCAGGCGTGGTCGGCCCGAAGCTGGTCAGCTGGGATGATCCGACCGTGTTGCAGCACGTCGGTCTTGGCGTTGATCGATTCGGTGAGGTCGACCCCATCGTCGAGCCCGGCGAAGTCGACCAGGAGCAGCACGATGCGGTGCGCGACACGTTCGCCGTTCCGTCCGCGTGTCTGCTCGTCCGCGCCGACCTGTTTCGGGCCATCGGCGGTTTCGACCCGACCATCGAGTATCACGGCGACGACATCGACCTGTGCTGGCGCGCTCACCTTGGCGGCGCCAGGGTCATCGTGGTGCCGGCCGCTCGTGCGCGCCACGTCGAGCAGCTTGCCGTACGTCGACCCGACCTTCGCCATGCGTCGCTGATCGCCCGCAACCGAATGCGAACGGTGGCCACGCTCACCGGCGCCAGTCGATTGCCGCTGGTGTCATTGCAGTTGGTGCTGGCCACGGTCGCGGAAGCGGTCGTCGGCATCCTCACCGGTCGCTTTCGTCAGGTGGGTGCGTTGCTGTCATCCCTTGTGGGAATGGTGCCGCGTACACCCAGCTACTTCGCCCGTCGCCGGTCGCTGGTCAAGCTGAGGGAAGTTCCGGACTCGGAAGTAGCCGGACTACAAGTCCGCGGCAGTGCTCGCCTGACCAGCTACATGCGGTCACGTGACAGCCGCCAGGTCGACCCCGACTCCACGACCGAGCGCCGCTGGCGACAGACCGCCGGCTCGGCACCCGCAATGGCGTGGATTGCAATCAGCCTGCTGGCGTTGTTCGGCAGCCGTCAGTTGATCACCGACGGCGTACCCCGTTTCGGGGAGTTTCTCGCGTTCCCTTCCAGCCCGCGGGCCATGTTCTCCGAGTATCTGTCGGGTTGGTCCGGTCACGGGTTGGGCAGCACGACGGCCAGCCCCACGGGTGTTGGTCTGCTGGTCATCGGCAGCGTCGGCACGCTGTTCCACATGGCGTTGCTGCACACGCTGCTGGTCGTCGGCTTGCTGTTCGCGGGCTACATGGGCATGTGGCGGCTGGCATCGCTGTTCCCCACGGCCCGCGCTCGCATTGCTGCCCTCGTCGTCTACGCCGCCGTGCCACTGCCGTCGCAGTTGTTGGCCAATGGTCGCTGGGCGGCGTTGGCCTGTTTCGCAGCCGCTCCGTGGGCGCTGCACCATCTTCGCCGGATCGCCGGCATGGATACGGCGGGAAGCCGCCACGACGAAGCTGTCGAGCGTTCCGTGGTGGTGCCGGGTCGTAAGCAACTGCGGTGGGCTGCTCAACTGACATTGCTGACCGCAGTGGTGGTTGCGTTTGCTCCCTCGTTCGCGCTCCTGTTGGTGCTGGTCGGTGTGTTCGTCGGTGCCGCAACCGTCCTGTGCGGCGGTTCGCCGTTGGCGGCGGCGAAGCTGGCGGGTGTGGCGCTGGGCGCAGCGGTGGTGGCGCTGATCGCCAATCTTCCGTGGGCGATGTCGCTCACCGGCAGCGACGGGTGGACGTCGATAGTGGGCGTCCCCCTCTCGTCGGCGCGGTCGTTGGGAATTGCTGAACTGGCGCGGTTCCTGGCGGACAGCGGCGGCTTGGGTGTGGTCGCGACGTTGCTCTTCCTTCCGGTTGTGATTGCACCGCTGGTGGCCCGTGCGTGGCGGTTCACCTGGGCGATTCGTGCTGCTGCGCTGGTGTTCGGTTTCGGCGGCCTGGCCCTTCTCGATGATCGAGCGGCGCTGCCCGTACGGATGCCGGAGCCCGGTGTGCTCCTGGTGCCCGTGGCCATCGGGGTCGCCCTGGCTGCAGCATGCCTTGCGGCAGCCTTTCAGGACGACGTGCTGGGCGGGTCGTTCGGCTGGCGTCAGCCCCTTGGTCTCCTGGCAGCGGCGGGTGTGGTGGTCGGTGTCATTCCTGGCGCGTTTGCAGTGACCGACGGAGGGTGGGGCACACCCGATCGCACGCTGGTGTCGGTGCTGAACCAATTACCGGTCAATCCGCCCGAGGGTGATTACCGCGTGCTGTGGATCGGCGACCCAGCGGTGATTCCCGTGGCCTCGTACACCTACCAGCCGGGTGTCGGCTACGCGCTCACCGACGATGGGGCGCCGACGATCAACGGCTTCTGGTCGGGTCGACCGACCGCAGTGGAAGCAGAGGTCGCCACTGCTCTGCGGCAGATGGCTGCCGGGGTCACGCTGCGCGGCGGCAGGTTGCTGGCGCAATACGGCATCCGTTACGTGATCGTGCCGTTGGCGGATGGCGCTCATGGGACTGTCGGCCATCCGTTGCCCACGCCTCTGGGCTTGGTGGATGTGCTCGAGGATCAACTCGATCTCGCCGCCCCGCTGACCCGGCCGCCGAACTATTTGATCTATGAGAACACGGCGTACACGCCCACGCGATCGATGCTCTCGGCCGAGGGTGCCGCCGACAGTCAGGAGGCAGGTGGCGAGGCGATGGCCAGTGCCGACCTGCGCGGGTCGGTTCCCTTCGGCATCGGTGGTCCTGACATCGGCAACTTCACCGGCGCTGTCACCGCCGGCACCTTGCACGTGGCCGTTCCGTTCGACAGCAATTGGTCGCTGAGCGTCGATGGCACGACGGTTCGCGCCCGCCGAGCGTTCGGTTCCACCCTTGCCTTCGATGTACCAACTGCAGGCAACGCGACGCTGTCGTACGAAACTCCATTTTCGCATTCAGCGTGGCTCGGCCTGCAGGTCCTGATCTGGATCGCACTCGGGCTGGCAGCCAGTCATGTCAGCCTGGCTCGGCTGCGTCAGCGCCGTCGCCAGACGGCCCGTGTCGCCGACACGACACCCGTTGCCGATCTCACGGCACCGCTCGTCGATGTCGATGTCGACGACCTGCCGTGGAGCGCAGGCGACGGAGACGTGTCATGAACCGGCGACTCATGGCCATCCTGACAGTGATCGTGCTGCCGATTCTGCTGCTGATCGACGTGACCCGCAGCGATCCGCCGGCGCCGACACTGCCGACGTTCGCCGCCCTGGGTGCGCCCTCGATGCCGTTCGTGCCGCATCAGGGCTTCATCAACTCCACGTGGTTCTGCCCTGGAGTTCCCACCGGCGGCACCGGGCGGGGGGGTTCGGTCACCGTTGCCAATTCATCGGATGCGCCGTTGTCGGGGCAGCTCACCGTGTTCAACGACGTCGCCGGCACCGAGCCGGTCGAGCAACGTTTCGAAGTGCCTGCCCGCGACACGTTCGTGGTCGATCTCACCACGGTGCAGTCTGCGGGCACCTACCTGTCGGCGATGGTGGAGATCACCGGCGGGGGAGGCTTCGTCGAGCAGCAGGCCGACCATCCCGATGGCAGCGCGGTCAGCCCATGCTCCAACAGCACCTCGGCCAACTGGTACTTCGCCGACAACTACACGCTGGGCAACAGCAAGGAAGACATCGTCATCACCAATCCCTTCCCGGACCAGGCCATCGTCGACTTCGCGTTCGGCAATCAAGGCGGCACCACAACCTCGCAGCGCCTCCTGGGCGTTCCGGTGTCGGGCCACTCCGTGTTGGTCGTCAACCAGGACTTCTTCCTCAAGGATGAAACCGTGTTGGGCATGTCGATCGTCGCATCTCGTGGGCGAGTCGTGGTCGGACGGGCGCAGCAGTACCTCGGTGAACGCCAGGGTTACTCGATGAGCCTGGGTTCGCCGGCGGGCTCGACCGACTGGTGGTTTGCCGATGGCGAGAACAGCGGCAACTTCGAGCGGTACAGCATCTACAACCCGGGAACGCAAGCGGCGACCGTGCAGCCCATCTTCCTCGGTGTCAACAGCGACACGTTCGGCAACGACGTGGACGCCATCACGGTTCCCCCCGGCCAGGTCGCATCGCTGAACATCAAGGATGTAGCTGGGCTGCCCGAGGGGCGTCACGGCGCCCAGTTCTCGTCACTCACGGGTACCCCGGTCGTCATCGAGCGGGCCATCACCCGCCAGGCCGGCGAGGGCTTCGTCACGACCGTGGTGCGCGGTGTCGAGCAGTACTTTGCCGAGCCCGGCTACTTCCGCTGGAGCATGGCCATCGGCACCGATCTGGCCGTCGACAACGTGCTGGTGATCCTCAACGTCTCGTTCACTGATGCCACGGTTGCCGTCAAAGCACTCGGGCCCGGTGGAGAGGTCGACCTGCCAGGCCTGGAAGCGGTGCCGGTGCCGGCCAATGGGGTCATCACCATTGCGATCCCCGACCAGGCTGCCGCGCTGGGTCATCCGCTGATCGTGGTCGGCACACAGCCGATCGTCGTCGAGCGCCTACTGCCTCGCGGTGGCGACCTGCGTGGTCGCTCCGGGTCACTGGCACTGCCGGGCTGACGAGGGCCTGTGATGCAACAGTTCCTGATTGCGGTCGCTGTGGTCGCGGCGGCTGTTGTCGTGGGGTTGGTGTTGCGACGACGCCAGGTGGTGCAAGCGCCGACGCAGCCCAATGTGGTGGTCCCACCGCAACTGGATCGTGCCGACTTCGACGCGCCGACGCCGTGGCTGGTGGTGGTGTTCTCCTCGGCCACGTGCACGACATGTGCCGATGTGGTCCGCAAGGCCAAGGTGCTGTCGTCGCCGGAGGTGACGGTCCTCGACATCGAGTTCGGGGGGTCGAAGGCGCTGCACAAGAAGTACGACATTCAGGCGGTGCCGATGGTGGCAATCGTGGACAGCGACGGCGTGGTGCGCGCCGGTTTCGCCGGCCCGGTCACCGCCACCGATCTGTGGGCAGCAGTCGCTGAGGCGCGTCAACCAGGCTCGAGCCCGGAACCTGACCTCGGTCGCTGACGTTCAGCGGCCCTCGGTGCGGCAGCTGTCAGTGGTTGTTCGAGGTGGGCGATGCGTCTTCGTCGACACCCTCGTCGTGGGGGTGCTCGCCATCGGTGACCGGTGCGTCGTCGAGGCTTGCTTGCACGAGTGCAGCAACCTCGGCGCCGTCGATGGTCTCCTTGTCCAGCAGCGCCTCGGCCACCAACTCGAGCGCCGGGCGGTACTTTGTCAGCAGCGTTGTGGCCCGCGCCTCTTGCTCGTGCAGGATGCGGGAGATTTCGCCGTCGACCAGACGGGCAGTGTCGTCGCTGTACTCGCGACCCTGCGTCATCAGGTCCTCGCCGAGGAACACCTGCTGTGAACCGCTCCAGGCCATGGGGCCCACGGCCTCGCTCATACCCCACTCGCGAACCATGCGACGGGCGATACCGGTGGCCTGCTCGAGGTCGTTGGCAGCGCCGGAGTTGAGATGCCCGAAGACGATCTTCTCGGCGACACGGCCACCCATGGCCTTGCAGATGAGATCGTCGAAGAAGTCCTTCGAGTAGGTGTGCCGCTCTTCGGGCAGGCTCCAGGTGACACCGAGGGCCATTCCACGCGGGAGGATGGTGACCTTGTGCAGCGGGTCGGTGTTGGGCAGCACAACGGTGAGGATGGCGTGGCCGCCTTCGTGGATGGCGGTTGCCCGCTTCTCCTCGGCGCTGAGCACGAGGCTCTCGCGTCGGGCGCCCATCACGACGCGGTCGCGGGCGTTCTCGAAGTCGATGCGCTCGATCTCCTTGCTGCCACGGCGGACTGCGAAGAGTGCTGCCTCGTTGACCAGGTTGGCCAGATCGGCGCCGGACATCCCGGGCGTGGCCTTCGACATGACCTCGAGGTCGACGTCGGGGCCCATCCGCTTGTCACGGCTGTGTACCTTCAAGATGGCGAGACGCTCGTCGTTCTCCGGCAGCGGCACGACGATCTGACGATCGAAGCGGCCGGGCCGCAGCAGCGCTGGGTCGAGAATGTCGGGACGGTTGGTGGCAGCAAGAATCACGATGCCTTCGCTGGTCTCGAAGCCGTCCATCTCGGCGAGCAATTGGTTCAACGTCTGCTCGCGCTCGTCGTGCCCGCCGCCGAGGCCGGCGCCACGCTTGCGGCCGATCGAATCGATCTCGTCGATGAAGATGATCGCTTTGCCCAGCTTGCGGGCCTGTGTGAACAGGTCGCGAACGCGGCTGGCGCCGACGCCCACGAACATCTCCATGAAGTCCGAGCCCGTCACCGAGAGGAACCCGACGCCGGCCTCACCGGCAACGGCGCGGGCGAACAGTGTCTTGCCGGTGCCGGGAGGGCCGACCAGCAGCATGCCCTTGGGTACGCGTGCGCCGATCTCGCGGAACCGGTCAGGCATGCGCAGGAAGTCGACGACTTCGGTGATCTCCTGCTTGACGCCTTCGTACCCGGCGATGTCGGCGAACGTGGTCGATGGCTTGTCGGCCTGGTAGGCCTTGGCTCGACTGCGCCCGATGGACATGACGCTGCCCATCTGACCCTGTGCACGCTTGTTCATCCAGACGAGGAAACCGATGATGAGAGCGAACGGCAGCAGCAGGCCGATCCAGCTGAGCAGCCAGTTGCTATCGGGCTCCTTGGTCGTCCAGTCGACCTTGTGCGTGTCGAGCAGTTTCAGTTCGCTCTCGCTCGGAAAGCCGTCACGGACGGTGGTCGTGAACTTCGACCCGTCCTTGAGTTCGCCCGAGATGCTGTTCGAACCGTTGGTGAGGGTGAACTTGGCGACTTCGTCCTTCCCGATGGAGGCGACGAACTCGGTGTAGCTCAGCTTCTTACCGCCGTCGGACGGCCAGACCTGGTTGAGCACCAATGTGCCGACCAAGACTGCCAAGAGCACCGGGACGGTCCAGCGCGGCCAACCTGCGCCAGCTTGGCGGCCTTTGCCACCGGCGGGCGGCGGCGGGCCCGACTGCTGACCGCGACCTGGTGGCGGCGGCGGAGGCGGCGGGGGGAGATTGCTCATGACCTAATGCTAAGGGGGTTTTTCGGCGTCGGGTCGTCGGGTGGGCAGCCGCCGACGTCGTTTGCCTCGTCGCGCGCACGTTCTGGAGGGTCCACCACTTCGTCAGCGTCGCGACTTATGGTGGAATCATGAGCAGGCAGTGTTCACGCAGCGGCTGTGCCGAGTCGGCAATGGTGACTCTTTCGTATCAGTACGCCCGTTCCATCGTGTGGCTCGATGAACTCAGCACCGAGCGCGACCCCCACAGTTACGACCTGTGCCAGCGTCACGCTGCCCGCCTCTCGGTGCCGAATGGTTGGCGGCTGGAAGATCGTCGTTCGCGTCGGGAACTGGTCTACGCGGCGGCACCTCGCCTCGCTGGCTGACGTCCTTCTCGGCAGCGCCTCCCCAAGCAGAACGGGCACCGGTAAGCTCGGCCGTCGTGTCGCCGCCCAGTCTTGCTCCTTTTCGCTCGGCGGGTGATCGGCCTGACATCTCCATTCGTGACGCAGTCGTCACGTGGGTTGCTGCGTATGTCGTGGGTGCAGTGCTCTCCAGTGCGGTGTTCGCCCTCAGCGGCGCGGACCACTCCGCCGATCTGACCCCGGGGTGGCTGGCGGCGGCGTCGTTGGCGCAATGGATTCCGATGGTCGGGGCCATCTGGTACGTGGGCAGTCGGTTCGGTGCCGGCAGTCTGTCAGCCGACTTCGGCCTTTCATTCCAGCCCATCGACCTCATCGGCGTGCCGCTGGGTGTGATCACCCAGCTGGTGTTGGTCAGATTGGTGTACGTGCCGTTGGAGGCGCTGTGGCCCGACACGTTTGCCCTCGACAAGATCGAGGAGCGTGCTCGCACCACGTACGAGAGCGCACACGGCGGCGGCCTGCTGCTGCTCGTGCTCGTCGTCGTCGTCGGGGCACCGCTGGTCGAGGAGTTGACATACCGCGGTCTGCTCCAGGGCGCGTTCACCCGTCGGCTCAGTGATTGGCTCGGTGTGCTGATCGTTGCGGCATGGTTCGCGATCGTCCACTTCCAACCCATCGAGATTCCCGGTCTCTTCGTCGTCGGGCTGGTCTTGGGGGTGTGCGCGATGCGTACCGGTCGCTTGGGACTCGGAGTGATCACACACCTCGCGTTCAATGCCACCGGGCTGATTCTCGTGGCCTCGACATGAGTCGGCGGCCGCACCCGAGCGTCATGACGCCGCAATCCGCGGACTGTCTGAAAGAATGCCCGCCGTCATGATCGATGAGACCCGTACGGACGATGGCGCCGCAGACGACCACACCAGCGACACGCTGACCACCGACGCACAGGTGGTCGCAGAGGACGGCAGCGTCGGCCAACCGGTGGCGGTGGCGCCGGTGGAGCTAGGGCAACCCACCCTTGGCGAACGTATGTGGCGCAGAGCGATCCGTCGGCCCTCGAACTGGATCAACTCGCCGTGGCCGATGGAGCGCGTCGTCCAGTACCTCACTGCACTGGCGGTCGTGGGCGGTTGCACCGTGGCGATGCTGCAGGTGATCCACCTCGAGTTGGTCTTCCGGAACAACACGCCGACCGGCGGCGACATGGGTGCCCACGTGATGGCCCCTGCCTACCTGCGCGACCACCTGTTGCCCAACGGTCAGATCACCGGCTGGAGCAACTACTGGTACAACGGGTTCCCGCTGTACCGCTTCTACATGGTCGTGCCGGCGTTGATGATCGTTGCTCTCAACGTCATCTTCGCCTACGGGGTGGCGTTCAAGATCGTGGTGTGCCTCGGCATCGTCACACTGCCGTTCTGCTGCTGGGCCTTTGGTCGCCTCGCCCGTTTCCGGTATCCCATTCCGGAACTGATGGCGATGGCCGGTCTGATCTTCCTCTTCGACGAGAGCTTCACCATTTACGGTGGCAACGTCACCAGCACGATGGCGGGCGAGTTCTCGTTCTCCATCGCGCTGTCGTTCGGCATTCTGGGTCTGGGCCTCTTCGCTCGGGGCCTGGAGACCGGCAAGTACCGCAACTGGACCGCGGTGCTGTTGGCGCTGGCCATGCTGTCCCACGGCATCGTGCTCATCTTCGTGGCGCTGGGGGCGTTGCTGATGTGGCTCATCTGGATGGACAAGACGCGGTTCATCTACGGGCTGACGATGGGCATCACGGCCCTGGCGCTCACTGCATTCTGGGTGCTCCCGTTCCTGCAGAACCACGCGTACATGACGGACATGAAGTACGGCTTTCGCCCCAACGGCGGTGGCGACAGCTTCTGGGACATGTTCTTCGATCTCAGTACGTTCTGGAACATCGTCGTCAGCGGCTTCGCACTGATCGGCTTCGTCAGCAGCGTCGTCAAACGGAACCTGACGGGCGCGTGGTTGGGCATCATGTGCTTCGCTCTGATGGCGGCCGTCTACCTCACCCGCGACAGCCTGCCGGTCATTGGGTTGCTCTGGAACCCGCGGCTGCTGCCGTTCTTCTACCTGTTGCGTTTCATGTTGATGATGGTGGGCATCGTCGACATCGCGCACTTCGTGTTGAAGGGCGTGCGCATGCGGATGCCCACCACCCGCGAATGGACCGTCGTCGGTGCCGCCACCGCCGTGGTCGTCGTACTGGTCGCGGGCGTTGTCGAACTGTTCTTCTTCCATCAGATGCCCGGCGCCCGCTACACCACCAAGGACGGCAAGAGCACCTACTCGTGGGGCGTCGGCGGCTGGGACCCGATCAACGTCGCGGTGGCCGGCAAGACCGACGCGTACAGCGACGGCTGGACCAACTACAACTTCAGTGGCTACGAGGGCCGGCCTGCGTACGGCGAATACAGGGGCCTCGTCGACACAATGGCGGGCCTGGGCACGAACAGTGATCCGAACCTGGGCTGCGGTCGCGCGCTGTGGGAGAACAACGCGGCGAACGGCGCCTACGGCACGACGATGGCGTTGATGCTGTTGCCGCACTGGACCGACGGCTGCATCGCCAGCCAGGAGGGCCTGTTCTTCGAAGCGTCGGGTACGACGCCCTACCATTTCCTCACCGCGGCAGCGATGAGCGCAAGCAGCTCGAACCCTGTTCGCGAGCTCCGCTACACGGACCACAACGCGTCAGTCGGCGTGCCGATGATGCAGAAGATGGGTGTGAAGTACCTGATGGTCTTCACCGAGGTCGCCAAGGCGCAGGCAGATGTCCGTACCGATCTCGAGCTGGTTGCGCAGAGCGGTCCGTGGAACATCTATCGAGTGGCCGACACCGACATCGTCGTACCGCTCACCGTGCAGCCGGTCGTGGTCAACGGTCGCGGTGGCGATCAGCGCGAACGCAACCTGGAGCTCGGCACCAGTTGGTTCCAGAATTCCGACGAGTGGGCAGCGATGCCGGCCGACGATGGTCCCGCCGACTGGCAGCGCATCGACGTGGAGGTCGACATGGATCGCCGTATCGGCACCGCCCCGATGGCGCCCGGTCGTCGTGTCGACATCGTCGTGCCGGCCGAGGCGATCACGCCGGTGGCACTCGACCCCATCACCATCTCGAACTACGAAATGGGCGACCAGGACCTCAGTTTTGATGTGTCGAAGATCGGTGTGCCGGTAGTGGTGAAGGTGAGCTACTTCCCGAACTGGAAGGTGGACGGCGCGAAGGGCCCGTACCGCATTGCTCCCAACTTCATGGTGGTCGTACCGACGTCGACGCATGTCAGTTTCCACTACGAGGCGTCTGGTCAGGACCGGATCGCGTACCTGCTCACGTTCGTTGGTTTCGGACTGCTGATCTTCTGGCGCTTCCGAGGGGATGTGAAGCACCGCAGCCCGCATCCGTTCATGACGGTGCCTGCCGGCGATGACTGGACTCCGGTCGATCCGTGGGACTCGCAGGGCTACGGCTGGTCACTCGCCGACGACCCAGCTGACGACACGTTGCTGGCCGACGACACGTTGCTCGACGCCGTGGTGCCCGACGAATCGACGGAGGCTGAACTGCCTCCCGATAGCGTCTAGCCCCGCATGTCTTCCATCGACCCCCGGGTACTCGACGAGATCGTCAAGGCGTACGACGTACGAGGTACCGTTCCCGACCAGATCAACACCGAGGTGTCCTATGCGCTCGGCGTTGGGTTCGCTCGCTTCTGTTCGACCTCTCGAATCCTTGTCGCTCGCGACATGCGACCGTCGGGGTCCGAACTGGTCGAGGCGTTCTCTCGCGGCGTGATGGAACAAGGCATCGACGTTGTCGACCTCGGCCTGGCCAGCACCGATCTGATGTATTACGCCGCCGGCACGCTCGACGCCCCCGGCGCGATGTTCACCGCGTCGCACAATCCCGCCGGCTACAACGGCGTCAAGTTCTGCCTCAGCGGCGCTCGGCCCGTGGGGGTCGATACCGGCCTCGACGTCGTCAAGCAGGTCGCAGTCGATGTGCTCAGCGGCCGAGCCCCGGTGCACGCAGCAACCAGCGGATCCTTGACGCATCGCAATCTACTGGAGGCGTTCGCCGACCACGTCGTGTCGTTCATCGATGTGGCCGCACTGCGCCCATTGCGCGTGGTGGCCGACACGGCCAACGGCATGGGCGGCCTTGTCGTACCGGCAGTCTTCGAGCGGTTGCCGCAGATCACCCTCGAAGTGATGTACGGCGAACTCGACGGCACCTTCCCCAACCACCCGGCCGACCCGCTGCAGCCGGCGAACCAGCGCGACCTGCAGGCTCGCGTCGTTGCCGGTGGCTTCGACATCGGGCTCGCCTTCGATGGCGACGCCGACCGGGTGTTCGTCGTCGACGAGGCTGGCCGTGGTCTCAGCGGCAGCACGACGACGGGTCTGCTGGCGGCGGCGGTGCTGCGCACCAACCCCGGCGCAACGATCTTGCACAACCTGATCTGCTCGCGGGCGGTTCCGGAAGTGATTCGTGAGCATGGGGGCGTCGCTGTTCGCACGAAGGTGGGTCACAGTTTCATCAAGCAACGGATGGCCGAGACCGGCGCGGTGTTCGGCGGCGAACACTCGGCGCACTACTACTTCCTGAAGAACTTCCGAGCTGACAGCGGGCTGATCGCCAGCATGTTGGTGCTCAACGAAGTCAGCCGGGCGCAGACCGATCTGTCGGTCATTCGCAAGCCCTTCGAGCGCTACTCGTCCAGCGGCGAGATCAATACGCAGGTCGACGACACCACAGCGGTCATCGAGATGGTCTCGGCCCAGTTTGCGGGCTTCGAGCAGGACCGTCTCGATGGGCTGACGGTCGATTGTGGTCCGTGGTGGTTCAACCTGCGCCCGTCCAACACCGAACCGCTGTTGCGATTGAATTTGGAAGCACCCGATCGCGATTCGTGCGATCAGCACGTCGCCGAGCTCCTAGCGCTCATCACCAGTCTGTAGAAAGGTTGCTTCATGGCACTCGATCCTCGCCTCGTAGCCGTCCTGGCCTGTCCTGTCGACAAGGGACCGCTGTACTACCTCGGCGACGAGGACGGCCTGTACAACCCGCGTCTGCGCCGCCGCTACGTCGTGCGTGAGGGCATTCCGGTGATGCTGCCCGACGAGGCCGAGGCCGTCGCGGACACGGATGCGGCTGCCCTCGATGCGCGCATCGCCAGCGGCGAGCTCGCCCCCACCTTCGTTGCGTGACAACGACGCTTGGTGCCTCACTGGTAGCGTGTGCGCGGGCGTGAAAGTCAGTCGGTCGTCGAGGCGTAGTGTCGGTGGCTGTTGAGAAGATTGGTGTGGGGATGCAGCGTTCTAACGCATTTCGTCGAGTAGTCGCATTGGCGTCTTCATCGG
>Ga0073904_10000088_pt1 | contig 54773 bp, 46 predicted proteins | sample KloWWTrecipitate_FD_66668 | JGI IMG/M metagenome (GOLD analysis project Ga0073904, IMG submission 66668) | Active sludge microbial communities from Klosterneuburg, Austria, studying microevolution and ecology of nitrifiers - Klosterneuburg... | ecosystem: Engineered > WWTP > Aerobic digester >... | reverse complement strand
CGCAGCGTCATCGGTAATGGATGTAAATCGCCAGACGTGGTCGAGTTCGACCTCAATGCTCGTGCATCCCGCATCGCTCTATGTGGGCATCAAGACGCCGCGAACGTTCGTCCAACGTGGTGAAAAGATCGAGATCGAATCGATCGTAAGCGACATCGATGGAAAATTGGCGACCGGACGTGAGGCCGAGATCAAGGCCGTGCTGAAAGACTGGTCGTATGACAAAGGGTCCTGGAAGGAAATAACCGTCGACGAACAGACGTGTACGGTCAAATCGGCCGAAGCCGCACAGAAATGCAGCTTTGTCGCCAAACAAGGTGGACGTTACACGATCACCGCGACCGTGATGGATGATCGCGAGCGTTTTAACGAAAGCGAGATGACGGTTTGGGTCCCGGGCGGCAAGACACCGCCGAAACGCAATGTCGAGCAGGAAGAAGTGCAGATCATACCGAGCAAGAAGGATTTTGCACCGGGCGATGTTGCCGAACTGCTTGTGATCGCTCCGTTCACTCCTGCCGAGGGCGTTCTGACGCTTCGCCGTGACGGCCTCGTCAAGACCGAACGCTTTACGATGAAGGACTCGTCAACGACATTAAAGATACCGCTTGACGAGAAATACTTGCCGAATATCACTGCTCAGGTCGACCTGGTCGGAGCCGCCGTCAGGACAAATGATAAGGGCGAAGTGGAAACAAAACTTGCCAAGCGTCCGGCATTTGCTAGTGGAACTATGAACCTCGCGATATCGACCGCCTCCCGGCAATTGACGGTTTCGGCCGAACCGGTCGACAAGACACTTGCACCGGGCGGCGAGACAAAGGTCAATGTTGCGGTAAAAGACTATCGCGGTGAACCGGTCGCAAATAGCGAGGTCGCCATTATCGTTGTCGATGAGAGCGTGCTAGCTCTGACTCGGTACACGATCGCGGACCCGATGAGTATCTTCTATACGACTCGCGGCGACGGAGTCAATGATTATCACCTCAGAAAAGACGTATTGCTGGGCAATCCGGCGGACGTAAAGGCCGATATGCCCCCGCCGCCGCCCGTGCCGATAAGTTCAGGCGTGATGTCGGCGGACGGAGCATCCGCCAGGCCGTCGTCAGCGCAAAAAATGAAAGGCGGAAGCAGAGAAGAGAAAAAGCCGGACCTCAACTTTGCCGCCGCTGAGATTGATGATGACGCCGCCGACTCGGAAACACCTATAAATCTGAGACAGAATTTCAACGCCCTCGCATTGTTCTCGCCGACTGTAAAAACCGATGCGAGCGGGCGTGCAGTCGTCGATATCAAACTGCCGGATAATCTAACGCGATATCGGATAACCGCAGTGTCCGTCGATAACGGTAAACGGTTCGGTAAAACTGAGTCGACCATAACGGCTAAACAACCGCTGATGGTGCGACCGAGTGCTCCGAGATTTATGAATTTCGGCGATAAGATCGAAATGCCGGTGGTAGTCCAAAATCAGACCGATAAGGACATGGCGGTCGACGTTGCTGTACGAGCGACAAATGCCGAACTGACCGGCGGAAATGGAAAGCGAGTGGTCGTAAAGGCCAACGATCGCGTCGAAGTCCGCTTTCCTGTCTCAGCGATGAAGGCGGGAACGGCGAGATTCCAGATCGTCGCGACATCGGGCAAATTCAACGATGCAGCCGAAATATCGCTGCCGGTGTGGACGCCCGCGACAACCGAGGCATTCGCGACATACGGCACGACTGACCAGAATGGTGCGGTCATTCAACCGGTCCAGACGCCGGGCGACGTGTATCCGCAATTTGGCGGACTCGAGGTCACGACCTCTTCGACTCAGTTGCAGGAATTGACCGATGCGTTTCTCTTCCTGACAAATTATCCGTATGCCTGCTCAGAGCAGATATCATCTCGAATGATCTCGATCGCGGCGATGCGCGATGTACTGAGTGCATTTAAGGCAAAGGATATGCCCACCGCAAAAGAGCTTGAGGGCTATTACGCCCGCGACATCGAGATACTGCAGTCGCGGCAGCGTAGTGACGGCAGTTTCGGACTATGGAAACGCGATAAGGAGCGTTATGAGTATCCTTTCCTGACGGTCCACGTTGCCCACGCCCTGGCGTTGTCTAAGGCTAAGGGCTATAAGGTGCCCGACGAGATGATCACCAAGGTGAAACCGTACCTGAAGGACGTCGAAAAGCACTATGACCAATGGTACAAGAACTCGCCCGAGGTTCGCTGGACGATCTCTGCCTACGCACTTTATATCCGCGATATGATGGGCGACAAGGACATCGCAAAGACCAAAAAGCTTCTGGCCGAAGCGACGATCGAGAAAATGCCATTCGAAGCTCTCGGATGGGTGCTTTCGGTGCTGGCGAACGACCCTGACTCGACCGTCGAGGTGCAGGCCATCATCCGTCACTTGATGAACCGCACGACCGAGACGGCAGCGACCGCAAACTTCGTCACCAACTACGGCGACGGAGCGTGGCTGATTATGTACTCAAATCGGCGTGCCGACGGCGTGCTGCTTGAGGCAATGATCAAGTCCGATCCAAAGAATGACCTTGTACCTAAGCTGGTCCGAGGACTGCTCGATCATCGAACGAAGGGAGCGTGGTCAAATACACAGGAGAATGTATTTATCCTTTTGGCACTCGACAAGTATTTCAACACCTTCGAAAAAGTCACTCCTGATTTCGTGACACGGATCTGGCTCGGCAACACGTACGCCGGGGAAGATGCGTTCAAGGGACGTTCGATCGATTCAAACCAGTTGAATATCCCAATGTCATACCTGACCGATCAGGGAGGAATGTCGAACTTGATACTTGATAAACAGGGTGCGGGCCGACTTTTCTACCGCATCGGTATGAAATACGCACCGAAAAACCTAAAACTGGAGCCTGCGGATTACGGCTTCACGGTTCTTAGAAAGTATGAAGCGGTCGATGACAAAGATGATGTTAAGCAAAATGCTGACGGTACCTGGACGATCAAGGCAGGTGCCCGCGTCCGCATCCGTCTGACGATGGTCGCACAGGCTCGTCGTTATCACGTCGCTCTGGTCGACAATCTGCCGGCGGGGCTTGAGATCCTAAATCCGGGGCTTGCGGTCACGGAATCGATCCCGGGCGATCCCGGCAGCGATACTCCCGTCGTGGAATTCGGCAGTCGTTCGTTTGGATACGGTTCCTGGTGGTACCGCCAGTATTGGTTTGAACACCAGAATTTCCGCGACGAACGTGCCGAGGCGTTCACGTCGTTGTTGTGGGAGGGCGTTTACAACTACAGCTACGTTGCCAGAGCGACGACGCCGGGGCAATTCGTAGTTCCGCCCGCTAAGGCCGAGGAGATGTATCATCCTGAGACCTTTGGCAGAACCGGAACTGACTTTGTCCACGTTGAATAGGCTTTGAGCAACTGACGATCGGGCTGTCCGGAGATCCAGGTTTCCGGACGGCCCATTTTCAATTTTGACGGACAGTGTTGTGGTACTATTTTGACGTGTCGAAAAGCAGTCGAACTGAAATGGAACAGGTGAACGCAAACCACAAAAGAGTTTCGGAGATCTTAAAGATCGAAGCAGACGCGATATTACATTCGGCGATAAATCTCGATTCGGCGAGTGTCGATCTTGCGATCTCTCTATTATCCGATTGCAGCGGCAAAGTCATTGTCACCGGAGTCGGCAAATCGGGTGTGATCGCCGAAAAGATAGCCCAAACGATGACCAGCACCGGAACGATCGCTGTATTCGTGCATCCGACAGACGCATTGCACGGCGGACTTGGTGTGGTGGCTTGCGGAGATGTGGTTATCGCTCTGAGCAACTCGGGCGAGACCGAAGAGATCCTGGCCATAGTCCCGACTCTCAAACAACGCGGCATTGCGATGATCGCAATAGTCGGAAATATTAATTCCACACTTGCACGCCAATCAGATGTCTTTCTTGACGGATCAGTGGACAAAGAGGCGTGTCCGCTTAATCTTGCTCCGACCGCATCGACGACCGTCGCCCTCGCTATCGGTGACGCTCTATCGATGACGGTAATGGAATTGAAAGGGCTTACGGCGGAGGATTTTGCCGCTAATCACCCCGCGGGCCGACTTGGCAAACGCCTTACGCTGACAGTTGCGAGTCTGATGCGTACCAGTCCGAGCGTTACTCCGGACTCGAATTGGCTCGAGGTCGTCAGATCGATCTCCGATCATGCACTAGGTGCTGTAAACGTCATCGACGGCGACGGCCGGCTTTTGGGGATCGTGACAGATGGTGACCTCCGGCGAACCATCGAGCGAACTGATCCCGCGGACTTCAATGATCTTACCGCCGCGTCGATGATGACGTCCGGGCCGATACGCGCCGAACCGACGATGCTGGCCTTTGACGCATTGCGGCTTATGCAAGATCGTCCGTCACAGATCTCAGTGCTTCCGGTCGTCGATCCCGCCGGAATTTGCGTTGGCCTCCTGAGATTGCACGATGTCGTCGGCAGCGGTCTATAACCGTTCCATTTAAGAACAACGATTGGCGGTCGAAAGGCATCAATGCCACTACAAGGTTTCTGCCACAAAGTTGGACATCATATCAACGATCGATAAATGAGCGAGGTTTTACATATGTACCGCAATATCGTTACCGTCATTTTGGCGGTAATTTTGTTTTCATCTGTTGCAGTCGCCCAAAAGGCGGAGGTAACGGTCAGCCTAAACGAAGCATTTTTCGACGCGTTGCTCGACTCGATCTATCAGAACTACGATCCGCCCGAGTTTTCGGTAGCGACGACGGGCAGGACGAATATTAACGTTAGGACGAGATGGCGTGCGTTCGGAGCCCAAGGTTTAGCGTTTGCAGGCGACGATCGTAGCAGTTACATTGTTGGATCAGGTTACTGCTCCGAGACCGTAAAGATATTGCGAGAAATGGACGGAGTTCGAACTGCCGTCAGGTTTCGCGAAGGTAAGATATATGTTCCACTCGCATTTTCCGGCAATTACGCCCCGCCCTTCGTCGGGTGTGTGGAGTTTGCAGGCTGGGCCGAGACCAATATCGACCTTGAGTTCGATCAGCAGGGACAGAGGTTGATCGGCAAAGCCCGTGTGCTGAATGTAAATCTAAACGGAACGGGCGGCATTGGCGGCACATTGATCGCGAAACTCATACAGAGTTCGATCGATAAAAAGCTTAATCCCATTGAGATTCTGAGGCTCGATAAAGTCTCGTTCGGCGTTCCTATCCAAAACACCGGAAACATTCGGATGAAAGCAGTGAGCGTAGTTCCGGAAGTTGGAAATGGAGTGCTAAATATCCGCATAGGCTACGATTTCACGAAATAGCCGGAAGTTCTTCTATTCGAAATCGTGCTATGGAGCGACGATATCGTATCTATCTTATCTCCACACGTCTTAAAAGCCGCGTACTTTGCGGCTTTTTTAGTGTGGTACGGCATTTGCCATAGTCAATTGCAGGACGATGCGTAGATCGACCGAACATTTTCGAATAAGGGGTAATAAAATGAGAAAACACTTGGGAAAGACCGTAGCAGTGTCTATGCTAGCCATCTTCACGATGTGCGCGGCAGACGCTAGCGCGCAGCGTGATCGGGGACGCAGTCAGCCTTCCGATCAGGGATCACGGCAGGAAGTTAAAGATCGGCAGGACCGAGGCGAACGGAACGTGCAAAAGAGTCAACCGGCCGAGCAAAACCGTGACCGGGCCCAACGACCCGTACGAAATGAACAGCCCCAACAACAGGACCGTGGTCGTCGACCGGTATCGCAACCGCAATCGACTCCAGCACAACAAAACTTCCCGCAGCAAGATCGCGGACGCCGGCCTGTGGCGCAACCGCAGCAGGTTCAGACCCAGCAAACCTTTCCGCAACAGAATCGCCGTCCGATCGTCGATCAACCGGCACAGGTCAATCAATCGCCGCGGCAACAGGGAAATGGACGGATCAATAATGGCGAAACCCAACGCATCAATGATCGCCGTCAACAGCAGGGCACCTGGGGCACGAGCCAGAACACAAACGACCGAAGCGTCGGCGATCAACGAAATAATAACGGACGTTATCAGCAAATTGACCGCCGCCAGCAAGAGCAACTACAACAGCAGCGTGTGAACCAGTACAACCAACAATGGAAGAATTCGCAGACGATCGAGAAGCAGCGCTATCGCCAATTGCAGGAGCAGCGACGCAATGCTTATCTTCGATATCAGCAGCGATATTGGGAACGACTCCGTCGCGACCAGATCAGGCTCCAACAAGCAAGGTATTACGACAACTATTACAATAATTACCGTTACAATCGCGGCGGTAATTCCTACTACACCAGTCAATATGGGGCACAGATGCTCCGTGATGCGGTGAATAATGGTTACGAAGAGGGCTTTTACGCCGGCCAGGCAGATCGCCAGGACGGTTGGAGGTCCGACTACAATAATTCGTACGGTTATCAGGATGCCGCCTATGGCTATGACAGCTATTATGTGTCAATGGAAGAGTATAATTACTATTTCCGCGAAGGATTTCGACGGGGATACGAGGACGGCTACTACAGTCGAAATCGCTATGGTAACTACTCGAACGGCAAATACACCATACTCGGTGCGGTGATCGGTGCGATCATCGACATCATTGCCGACTAAGACGACACTCGTTCGTTTTAACGCCCCGCCGACGCATTGTTGGCGGGGCGTTTTATGCGCAAGATGCACGAAACTCAATAATCGACTATTCTTGTCTTAATGAAAGCTCCGCTAGTTGCCATCATCGGCCGGCCGAATGTCGGAAAATCAACCCTTTTCAATCGCCTCACCGGTAGCCGAAAGGCTATCGTCGGCGATGAACCCGGGATCACGCGCGACCGTATGTTCGGTGAGGTCGAATGGAAAGCCCAAATGTTTCGCCTCGTCGACACCGGCGGTATCGTGCCTGATGACGACGCGATCATCCCTGCGAATATATTCAAGCAAGCATCGCACGCGATCGAAGAGTCAGTTGCCATTATATGGGTTCTTGACACGCGTGCCGGCATCACTCCACTTGATGAAGAGCTCGGAGTTTTGCTCAGAAATACCGGAAAGCCGATAATCATTGCTGCCAACAAGGTCGAGTCACGTACCGTTGAGAATGAGGCCGGCGAATTCTACCAATTTGGTTTTGAAATGTCGCCGATCTCTGCCGAACACGGGACCGGCGTCGGCGATCTGCTTGACCTGGTTTTTGATCACCTTGTTTTTGAAGATGAGAATGACGAAGCCGAAAAGCCTAGAGAGATCAGACTCGCTATCATCGGGCGGCCTAATGTCGGTAAGTCGTCGTTGCTGAATAAACTGCTTGGCGAAGAGCGCGTTATCGTATCGCCGATCGCCGGTACGACGCGTGATGCGATCGATACGTATCTGACCGCCGATGGTAAGGACTATATGATCATCGATACCGCGGGAATAAGACGTAAAGGCAAAACCACCGAGATGGCAGAAAAGCTGTCTGTCATAATGGCCCGAAAAGCTCTGGAACGGGCCGACGTTGCGATCATTGTCATCGATGCTGTCGAGGGTGTTACAAACCTTGATGCTAATATTGCGGGTTATGCTGTCGACTCCGGATGCTCGGTGATCATTGTTGTCAATAAATGGGACGCGCTCGAAGAAAAAGAGACCAATACGATCTACGAATTTGAACGAACGCTCCGAATGGCGATGAAATTCCTCGATTGGGCACCGATCGTTACCATATCTGCATTGACCGGACAGCGAGTGACCAAGATCTTGCCGCTTGTGGCACAGGCCCACGCCGCACGAAATTTGCGTATCCAGACCTCAAGGCTAAATAGATTTTTCGAAGATTCCATCTCTCAGCCAAAAGGCGGAACAGCCCCGGCACCCGTAAAGGGAGGATTTTCGCGTCTCAAGGTTCAGTTTTTGACGCAGGCCGGTATCCGACCGCCGCTATTCATTCTCTTCACGTCCGGCGGTAACAAGGCCGGGCTTCATTTCTCATATTTGAGATATATTGAAAACCAGTTGCGGAGTGAATTTGACTTCTTTGGAACGCCGGTCCGTCTTGTGGAGCGACATAAGATGCGAGAGAAAAAGTAAATAGTCGGCGTTCTGAAACTTGCATTCGCAGGACTTAATTGCTATCCAATACGAACCACTTTTGAATGGAAATTATACTTCTTACCGTCAGATTAGTGCTCTCAGCGGTCTTTGGTATCGCCGGTGTCGCAAAACTGGTCGACCCCGAAGGCTCGCGTAAAGCGATGCTAGGTTTTGGCCTGCCGACATTCGCCGCCGGGCCTGCCGCAATTTTCCTGCCGATATTGGAGATCGCTATCGCCTTTTCATTGATGTTCGTGGATACGTCGTGGCCGGGTGCGATAGCCGGCAGTATTTTGCTGGCAATGTTTTTGGCTGGGATGATCTACCAATTGATAAAGGGAAACGCTCCGGACTGTCATTGTTTCGGCCAACTGCATAGCGAACCCGTCGGCATTAGCTCGCTGGTCCGTAATGTCGTGCTTTTCGCTCTCGCGTTATGGCTTGTGATCGGCGGGGCAAAGGCCCAGGGAATGGATCTGGCGAATGTTGGGACATCGACGCTCGTGGTCTTTTTCGGCACGGCAATTTTGGCAATGATGGTTGCGATCATCGGTCGACAGAGCCAACATTCGGCGGCCCAGACAGCGTTGATGCGACGGATCGAAATGGTTGAATTGATGGCCGGCGAAGGCGGCACGGTCGATCGAAAGCACGCGGGAAGCCCGAGCGACGGCCTGCCGATGGGCGCATTTGTGCCGGATATGCCGCTGGAAGATAGTCGCGGCCAAATTATTTCGACAAGGTCGGTCGTATCGGAAGGCTTGCCGACGATCCTGTTTTTCATAAGTCCGGCGTGCTCGCCGTGTAAGGCACTTTTGCCGCGGATGAACGAGTGGGCTACGGACTTGTCAGATAAGATAAAGATCGCGTTCGTCAGTTCCGGTGCGATCGCCGTGAATTCCGAGATCTTCGGTGAACTTAACGGGCGGACGATGCTCCGGCAAAAGGATCGTGAGTTTGCCGATTCAATGAACGCCAGATGGACGCCTTCGGCAATTTTTATCGATAGACACGGTAAGGTTGCAAGCCACGTCGCAGCGGGCGACACTGCCATTGCGGAACTTGTCGAACGAGCACGAAGTAGCGACCTCGATGCCGAGCGACTCCATATCAAAGACGGCGATAGCGATAGTTCGGCTAAACCGAACGAGATCGGGACGAAACTGCCGGAGTTCGCTCTCACGGCGATAGATGGGCGTGAAGTCAGTTCATCAGGTATAGACCGTCAGACGCTGATCGCCTTTTGGAGTCCCTCGTGTCCTCATTGCAGTAAGATGGCCGAGGATCTTCGCAAATGGGATTCGCAGAAAGGACCGCAGGATCCGGATCTTCTGTTATTTTCAGATGGCGATTTAGAACTGCATTCAGGCCTAGGGCTAACATCGCCCGTAGTTTTAGATAAGGGATACGTTGTCGCAGCGACACTCGGAATGCACGGTACACCGTCGGCTATAATGATCGACGAAAGTGGTCGGTATGCGTCTGAGATCGCTATCGGAGCACCAAATATCTGGGCCCTGATCGATAAGAAAGTATAGAAACAATGGTAAGTCCGATCGATTGGCAAGTGACAGCCCAAGATGGTGAGGCTCGAACCGGTATTTTGCGAACGCGGCGTTCTGAAATTGAAACGCCGGTCTTTATGCCGGTCGGCACACAAGGTGCCTTAAAAGGGGTTCGTTTTGAATGGCTTGAGGACGAAATGGACGCCCGCGTCATCCTTGCCAACACATACCATCTTTTTCTGCGGCCCGGTGTCGATATTATTCGCGAATTGGGCGGATTGCACCGCTTTTCGTCTTGGAACCGATCGCTATTGACGGATTCCGGCGGATTTCAAGTCTTCTCGCTTACCGATCTGAGAAAGCTTTCCGAGGACGGTGTCGAATTTTGCTCGCATATCGACGGTACGAAGTATTTTTTGTCGCCGGAAGTTTCGATGGAAATACAGGCTGCACTGGGATCGGACATAGTGATGGTATTCGATGAATGTCCGCCCGGTGACGCCGGAGTCGACGCGACCCGTAAAAGCCTAGAGTTGACCGCAAGATGGGCGAGGCGTTCCAAAGATCGCTTTGACGAGCTTCAGGCCACCGGAATGGATAGCGGCTATCTTGAGGTGAACGGGTCGGGTATAACGCAGGCACTATTTGGAATTGTCCAGGGAGCGGGCCATTTAGAGCTCAGGACCGAGAGCCTCGAACGAACCGTCGAGATCGGATTCGACGGATACGCGATCGGCGGATTGAGTGTCGGTGAAGAAAAGTCTGTTATGTACGAGGTGCTCGACCACCTTGCCCCCAAGATGCCGGCCGATGCACCACGATATTTAATGGGAGTCGGCACGCCCGAGGATCTCATCGAAGGGGTGAATTGCGGTGTCGATATGTTCGATTGCGTTATTCCGACGCGCAACGGACGGACGGGAAGTGCCTTTACCTCGAGGGGAAAGCTCAATATCCGCAATGCAAAATTCGCGAGAAATGATGGCCCGCTCGACCCGGAATGCACCTGCTCGGTGTGCAAGCGATATTCGCTGGGCTATCTACGTCATTTGTATCAAGTGGGCGAGATGAACGCCGCGATCCTTATCTCGCATCACAACGTCGCATTCTTTCTAAATACGATGCGAAGTGTGCGAGCGGCCATCAAGGATGGCGAATTTCAAGATTTTCGCCGCAAATTTTTAGAAGGACTTAAAGCAAACGGGGCCGAGAGCGTTTGATAATACTCTATCAAATGTATATCATTACGTTTTTGTCTTTAGGCAGTATAAACAATGAACAATTTAGTGCTCTTTTTTCAAGATGCCGGCGGCGGTGGCAGTATCCTCTGGACACTACTTCCTTTCGTCTTTATCTTCGGTATTTTCTACTTTTTGGTCATCCTTCCGCAGAAGAAGCAGAAACAGAAGCTTCAGGAAATGATCGCTGAACTCAAGATCAACGATGAGGTCGTCACCAATGGCGGACTTATCGGTAAGATCAAAGAGGTCAAAGAAACCAGCTTTATTATTCAAAGCGCTGAAAAGTCGTTTTTGGAAGTTGGTAAGAGTGCGGTTGTTGGCCGTAAGGCGGAATAAGGATTAGCTCTACGCGTATTTAGTAATGAAGAACAAAGGTTTGTGGATCAGAACTTTCGTTATCCTGGCGATCACGCTCTCCGGGGTATATCTCGTTTTTGGCCCTCGCAGAGTGCCTGTTGCCAGCGATTTTAGCTGGACCGGCATTAAGGCGAATTTGGCTGAGAACATAAATCTGGGGCTCGATCTGAAAGGCGGCTCGCATCTCGTGATGCGTGTCAAAACTGACGATTACCTCAAAACGCTGACGGAAAATAACGGCCAGGCCGCACTCACGACGGCTCAGGATGCCCAATTGCCCGCAACTGCTTACACCGTAAAGACCGATAACGGCAGCTACTCTGTTAATCTGACACTTTCTGATCCGTCGCAGCAGCAAGCAGTGATCGACGAAATTAAGAAAAAGGTCGATTTTTCGGCCTGGACCCAGAGCAGCAGCGGTAACGACATCGTTTGGTCATTGCCCAATCAGGCTCAGGATCAAATGAAGCGCCAAGCCGTCGATCAGGCGTTAAAGATCATCGAGAGTCGGATAAATGCGTTCGGCGTTAAGGAGCCGACACTCCAGAAGCACGGTTCTGATACTTCGGGTCAGATATTGCTGCAGATGCCGGGTGTCGATGACCCCGAACGCGTCAAGAAGTTGATTGGTGCTGAATCTAATCTTTCACTCGCAAAGATCGTCAGCCCGCCAAATCCCTCGCCGGTGCAGACATACCCGACGAAAGAGGCGGCACTGCAGTCGATCGGCGGTGCGGAGACACAAACTCGGAAAGTCTATCCTTACGCGGATCGCGACGAACCGTCTGCTGCCGGAACGGCTAAGACCGACCCGGCCGCAAAGGTTAGCAGGTTTGTAGTTGTTGAGTATCCGTCGGTTGTGGACGGTAGCGAACTTCGTGAAGCTAACGCGGTTTCACGTACGGGCAGCGAAGGCGATTATCAGATATCGTTCTCGTTCAAACCCGGCGGTGCTCAGAAATTTGGCGATTGGACCGGAAAGAACATCAATAATTATATGGCCGTACTCCTGAACGGAGAGGTCAAATCAGCGGCGTTCATCAAATCGCAGATCTTTGATTCAGGCGAGATCTCTGGGAAGTTTACCAAGACCTCGGCGGAGGATCTGGCGTTGACGCTGAAGTCAGGTGCACTGCCGGCAAAGATCGAGTATCAGGAAGAACGTACGGTCGGGCCAAGCTTGGGTGCTGATTCGATCAAGGCGGGTGTCGAGGCATCGATCGGCGGAATGGCGTTCGTAATTGTCTTTATGCTCATCTACTATCGCGGATCAGGTGTCAATGCGGTCATCGCTTTGATTATGAATATGCTCCTGACGATGGCGGCACTGATCGTGATCAAATCGACGCTGACTCTGCCAGGTATCGCCGGACTTATTTTGGGCGTCGGTATGGCCGTTGACTCGAACGTACTTATTTTCGAGCGAATTCGTGAAGAATTAAAGGCCGGTAAATCGATCGCCGACTCTATCGGATTGGGCTTTGACAAAGCGTTTATTACCATCATCGACACCCACATCACGACGATCATCTCATCGGCGATCTTGTACCTATACGGTTCGGGACCGATCCGCGGATTTGCCGTAACACTCGTTTTGGGGCTTTTGATCAATCTGTTCTCGGCTGTATTTGTCTCGAGGACCATCTTCATGTGGCTACTTCATCGTAACCCCAAAATGGAGAAACTTAGTATTTAATCGACTGCCGGCATTTGTTGCCGGGCAAACTAAAGATGTTAGAAATTTTCAAGAATATCAATGTTGATTGGATGGGCTTGCGAAAGCCACTGATCTTTTTGTCGATCGCGATCCTGTTTGCAGGTTTGTTTTCGGCTGTTGGGCGGCAAGTGTCGCCGGGCGGGACTGAAGCGTTCAATCTGGGCGTCGACTTTCAGGGTGGAACCGTTATTACGGCAAAATTCCGCAACAAACCCGCCGAGGACGATATCCGCAACGCCCTCCAGGGCCAGAATATCGCAGACGCTGTGATCCAGTCGTCGTTGGATAAGCAAGACGAGGTCTTGATCAAGGTGCCGCTTTTCGAGGGATTATCCACGGAAGTTCCGGCGGATGGCACGAATACAACTGGTGCAAACGCAACACAGGTCAATGCTGGTCGGGAAATGGTAAAGAAGGCGTTAGACACCTTCGGTAAGGAAGCTGAAGCCGGCAAAAGGCTGGCGGACGATGAAGCCGCGGCGTACCAGATCGTTGGAACCGACTCGGTCGGGCCTGTCGCGGGTGCTCAGTTGCGAAATCAGGCCGTCATCGCGACGTTGCTCGGTCTCGTGGGCATCCTGCTGTACATCGCTTTCCGATACGATTGGACATATGCCGCCGGTGCGGTCATCGCTGTGTTCCACGATGTTCTGATCACACTTGCTTTCTTCTCGGTATTCCAATGGGAAATCAGCCTGACCGTTTTGGCAGCATTGCTAACGCTTGTCGGATTTTCGGTTAACGACTCGATCGTGATCTTCGACCGAATCCGCGAAAATCTTACGCTCGACCGCAACAAGCCGATATACCAGCTTACCAACGATTCGATCAATCAGACGATGTCGCGAACGATCGTAACTAATGGACTTGTGTTTTTGGCTGTTTTGGCACTTGTGCTGTTCGGCGGCGAGGTGCTCCGAGGGTTTTCGCTGGCACTATTTGTCGGTTCGATCACCGGAACGTATTCTACTATCGCAATCGCAAGTCCGATCGCGATCTGGTGGCAGGGAAAGATCGGAAATTCAAGAGTCAAGGATGTTTCGATTCCCCAATCGGGTACGGAAAAGATGGCTTCGGCCTCCCGCCGCTCGGTCACGCGTCGACCTGTAACTAGGTAGAATGGCGACAATTGCGGCCGCGATTTGAGACTAACGGACCAAGGTTCGTTTTAAGACTTGGATCGCGGCTGATTTATTTGAAAAAAGTTGGCATTTTGTCCATAAACGCCTTTGTTATTCTTGACTTTCCAATTCTAAACTTTTAGACTTCATTTCGTTGCTGGTCAATTTAATGTTCGTGTCTGCGTTTTTCCGTATTCGTTTTGCGAATCAGTTAGGGAATTAGTAGTACTTTTGTATGTTTGACCCGCAAGAGTCTCGATTGTCCGCACTTGATGTCAAAAAAACAGTATTCGGAAATTCAGCAGCACGCGATTTGAGATCGATACGTTAAGTGTCTCTTACAACGCGTGTCTCAGTTTGTTTCATCGAAGTAATTGTAAGGTTTCGTAACCCTTGACCTAACATTTGGCACCGGAAAAAAAGGGAGGAAGTAAAATGCTTGATCAATTAGTTGAATCAAAAAATAATTCTCAGGAAAATAAGCGCCGTGGCGAGTTCCTGTTAGCGACTTTCGTAATCGCCGTGACGGCTCTCTTGGGTGCCTGGACCTATAGCCTTTTCGCAAAGGATTACGGAATGGGGTCCGGCGACCTTGAGTTGTCGACGCTTGTCGCTCCGCCGCCACCGGCGGAAGAGCCGGAGCCGGAGCCCGAAAAGCAGCCGGAGAAGAAGCAGGCCGAACCGGACGTCGACGTTCGTAAGGAGCTGATTCAGAATATGAATGCGTCGCCCAAGGTGCCGGATCAGATAAGCACGGTCAAGAGCAATATTCCGCAGATGCGCGAAGACCGCTTGACCAAGATCGGAACCACGAACTCTGATACCGGAGCCAAGGTTGATCCAGGTGCAGCACGCGTGGTCAATAGCGGTGGAACTCAGGGGATCTCTACCGGAACCGGCAACAATGCCGCCGGAGATGACGGTGACGACGCTCCGCCGCCGCCACCCAAGGCAACGCCTAAGCCTGCACCTAAAACTGTGTCAGGCGGTGTTCTGAACGGTAAGGCCACGAGCCTGCCTAAGCCTGGCTATCCGCCGGCAGCCAAAGCCGTCCGGGCATCGGGTGCAGTTAGTGTACAGGTTTTGATCGACGAGTCGGGCCGCGTGGTCTCGGCAAGCGCAGTTAGCGGGCATCCATTGCTCCGGGCCGCTGCCGAAGGTGCCGCACGAGGTGCTCGTTTCAGTCCGACGCTGCTTTCCGGCCAGGCCGTAAAAGTTTCGGGCGTGATCACATATAACTTTGTCCCGTAGGGGAACGTAATAGATCGAAGGTGCGGTATCGCAAGGTGCCGCACCGCAAATGACAGTTTAATTTGCAATCAATTAAATTCTTTTTGATTTCTTTGGAGGAAAAATCATGACATTTCTTGGCAGCCTGGTCGCATCGGACATTTCGGGCTTTTACTTACTCTTTACCGGCGAGGGTGTCTCGTTTGGTATCTACGATATCGCAAAGAGCCTGACGGTTCCGGGTTGGGGCGTTATCATCACGCTTCTGATCCAGTCGGTCTATATGATCGCGGTCGGCATCGAACGCTGGTTGACCTATAACAAGGCTAAACAGCAGTCTCGCCAGTATGCTCCTAAAGTTGCTCAGGCACTTAAGAACAGCAACATCGACGAAGCGATCAACATCAGCGACAAGCACAAAGATTCGCACCTTGCAATGGTGGTTTCGTCGGGCTTGAAGGAATTTGCCGCACACCAGGGCAATACCGACATCTCGGCTGATGAAATGGAAGCATCGAAGCGTGCTCTTGAGCGTGCGATCGCCGTGAAGACCGCCGAACTCAAACGCGGCCTTTCGGGTCTCGCAACCGTCGGTTCAACCGCACCGTTTGTCGGACTGTTTGGAACGGTGGTCGGTATCATCGGAGCTTTCCAGGCCCTCAAGACCAACGAATCAGCCGGTATCGGCGCCGTCGGTGGTGCTATCGCAGAAGCCCTGGTTGCTACGGCATTCGGTATTCTCGTAGCTATCCCGGCCGTTTGGTTGTTTAACTACTTCACGAACAAGGTCACTGGCTTTAGCGTTGAAATGGAAAACTCGGCCTCAGAATTGGTCGATTATTTCATCAAGCAGCGTGCTAAAAGCCTCCGCGGCTAAATTCGGGAACTTGGCGAGAGCCAACTAGGAGATTTACTGCTATGGGTGCACAAGTGGGCGGAGCCCAGGAATATAACTCAGATATCAACGTCACTCCGATGGTTGATGTTATGTTGGTGCTCTTGATCATTTTTATGATCGTCACACCGCTGCTACAGCAGGGTGTATCGGTCAACTTGCCCCGCGATATGATCAGTCCGGATGAGGATGGTGATATCGCAAAGGATTCGTCGGTCATTATTGCTATACCCGATAATAATAATTTTTATATCGGTAAGGAACAGTACCCGATCGACGCTCTGGGGGATGTGATCAAAAAGCGTATGGAAGGCAAGACGCCTGAAAAGCGCATTGTTTACATTAAGAGTGGGGTAGATGTCGAGTACGGCCGGGTCGTACAGGCGATCGATACCATTCGTAAACAGGACATCGACAAGATCGGATTGGTCGCTGATAAGAAAAAGGGCGAACCAAAGAAATAGAGAAGTTTCGCGGGCCCGGCCTACCGGGCCCGGCGAATCAATTACAAAGTTATGGGAATGTCTAGCGGCGGAGGCTCAGGTGAGGCCAAGCCAACAATTAACGTTACACCTTTGATCGACGTTCTTCTCGTGCTTCTGATCATTTTTATGGTCATCACGCCGTTAAAACCGAGCCGTTTTGAGGCAAAGGTTCCGGCGGAACCGAAAGACCAGCCACAGGCCAACGTCAAGCCAAATCCGCTGACGCTGGTGGTTGCGATCAACAAGGACACCAAGGCCGTAACGCTGAACAATGAACCGTTCGGCAATGTTACGGATACCGAAAAGCTGACAGATAAACTTAAGGAGATCTTTAAGCAACGCGAAGATAACGGCGTGTTGCGTGAGGGTTCTAACGAAGTTGAGAAAACGCTTTTCATTAAGAGTCCCAAAAGCGTCCGATATGGTGACGTGGTAAGGGTTATCGACGCAGCTAAATGGGCCGGCGCAACGCCGATCGGCCTACAGGTCGACGATTTAACAGATTAATATTCTTGGCACTGTTTTTCTGCGAGCTTAACGCTGCAAAGAAATGCCGTGCTGAATGGTGGATGGAGTCAAATGATGAGATTCTCTCGTTTCGGGTTGTTACTAATAATAACAGTTTCCGTATTCATTGGAGCGAATTGCTCTTATTACAACCGGGTTATTGCCCGAAAGAATTTGGTCGACGGTGCCAAGGCCTATAAGGACCGTAAATTTGGCGAAGCTGAAAAGCTTTTCAGATACGCGGCGTCGAAAGATCCTAATGGCGAGACGGTCGAGGGCAGGACTGCACAGCTTTCACTCGCTCGGACCTTGCACTCGATCTACATCGGTAACCGTAGTGACAAGAGTAAGGCCGAAGAGGCCTTAGCTGAGTACAAAAAGAGCCTTCCGCTCTCGCTGAAGGACCTCAAAGATACTTCTGCGGCTTACAATGCGAATAAAACTGCCGAGGATGTCCTGCGAAAGTACCTTGCATCGCTTTCGAACGTGAATAGTACGACTAGTGCCATTGCGAGTTTGTATGACAATCTCGCTCAGCCTGATAAGGCTAAAGAATGGCAGACGGAGGTGTCCAATAGTGCAGATTACCCGGTCACCGCACGAGCTCGGGCTCTGAGTTCGTTGACGGCCAAGATGAATACGTGTGCTAATGACATTACGGACACGGAAGCGACCAAAAAGACCATTAAGAAGGATGGCAAGGACGCTTACCAATTCGTAAAGCCAGCGAACGCCGAGGACTTTTCGAAACTGAAGGAGTGTGTCGCCGAGGGTAACCGATTGATCGACCAAGCGGTCGCGATCGAGCCCGACGATGTTAAGAATTCGGCAACCTTGAACGTGGCAACACTTTCGGATGCACAACTCGCACTTAACGTTGAGGTCTTCAAGGTTTTCGAATCGACACGTTCTTACAAAGCCAGTTTGCTGGTCCAGGCTATGCGTTTAGCTGAAATGGAAGGCAACGCGACGCTTCACGACTCATTGAAGACAGAAGCGGACGCCGCTAAGACTAAATTCCAGGAACTTAGCGACATCGGCAAGAAAATGCAGGCCGAGTCTGAGGCACGTGCCGCAGCAAAGGAAGCAGCCGAGAAGAAGAACGCGAACAGCAACGCTAATAAGAAGTAGATCGATATTTCTTTCCAACCTTGGTGATGCTCATTTATAATTAAGTGGGCATCACCATTTTTCTTTTTGTGGGTAAGGTTTTCTAAATTTGGGTTGTTCGGTTGGATTTGGCGAACTGACGAAAGTCGATAATTATGATCAGGATCGAAGACGTCATAAAAAAGGTGACAGACAATCGGCCGCTTGCCGATGTCGATCTTATCCGCCGCGCCTATCTTTTTTCGGCTCTCCATCATCGTGGACAAACCCGTGCCTCAGGCGAACCGTACTTGGTGCATCCGCTTGAGGTAGCCGAGATCCTTGCTGATATGCGTCTTGATGAGGTCAGCGTCTCGACCGGATTGCTACACGATGTCGTCGAAGACACGCTTGTCGATCTCGATACCATCCGCTCCTATTTTGGGGATGAGATAACGCTTTTGGTCGACGGTCTGACCAAGATCGCCCAGATCAGTAGCCTTTCCAAAGAAAAGCAGCAGGCGGAGAACGTCCGAAAGATGGTCTTAGCTATGATCACCGACGTTCGGGTCGTTTTGATCAAGCTTGCCGATCGGCTGCATAATATGCGGACAATGCAGTTTCTGAAGCCGGAGAAGCGAGCTCGAATATCCCAGGAGACTTTGGATATATATGCTCCGATCGCTCATCGGCTCGGTATGGGTAAGATGCGGAGCGAGCTCGAGGACCTGTCGTTTCAAAACTTATACCCCGACGAGTATAAAAAGCTCGCCAAAGAAGTTGATGCAAGACGGCCGGAATTAGAGTCCGCACTGCATCATATCCGCGAAACTATTGCTCAAAAACTCACAGAGTATGACGTCCCATTCGTCGCTGTCGAGGGACGCGTAAAGCGTCTCTATTCGCTCTGGAAGAAATTAAAGAAGCAAAAGATACGCATCGAGCAGGTTTACGATCTCATCGCCGCTCGTATCATCACGCCGAATGACCGCAAATACTGTTATTTGGCACTTAGCGTAATTCATGACGGTTGGACGCCCGTCCCTGAGCGTTTCAAGGACTGGATCGGTGTGCCGCGCGACAATCTGTACCAGTCGCTCCACACATCGGTCATCGGCGACGGCGGCGTACCCTTCGAAGTGCAGATACGTACGCAGGAAATGCACTTGGTGGCGGAAGAGGGCGTCGCTGCGCACTGGAAGTATAAAGAGAGTAGCCTAGGTACCCATAAGGACGACGACACCCTTGACGAGCTCCGGAGGACGGTAGAAAAGCTCCTTCTGCCACTGGTTGAGACCAATGAGGAAAACGAAGACTCCGAAGACTTTATCGAATCATTAAAACTCGACCTATTTCCCAAGGATGTCTATGCCTTTACGCCGATGGGCAAGGTCATTCAACTGCCTCGGGGAGCGACGCCTCTGGACTTCGCGTATGCCATTCACTCGGGCGTGGGAGACAAATGCACCGGCGCGAAGATCAATGGGCGTATCGTTCCGCTGCGGACCGAACTCCAAAACGGCGACATGGTTGAGATCCTCACGACGCAGAACGCAAAGCCGACGCGGGATTGGCTTAATCACGTTGTCACGTCCAAGGCTCGCAGTCGTATTCGACATTGGATCACGCAACAGCAACGTGAGGAGTCCGTCGAGATCGGCCGAAAGCTACTGGAAAAAGAAGCAGATCGTTTTCGCCTGGCGCCAAAGAAGTTTCTAACCAACGATTCTGAGATGACCCGGATCGCGAACGAATACGGACTAAGTCGTCCGGAGGACCTTCTGGCCTCGGTGGGGTACGGCAAAGTGCTGCCGCGCAACATCATTGCAAAATTCCTTGGCGCCGAGAAATTTGATGAGCTCGACCCGGAAAAGAAAAAAGACACACGCATCTCAAACGGCGTAAAAGCGGTAAAGAAATTTATCGGACTCGGCGAAGACGCGATCGTCGTAAAGGGTGTCGATAATCTACTTACATCTCGTGCCAAATGCTGTAATCCGCTCCGCGGCGAAGACATCGTGGGCTACATATCGCTCGGAAAGGGCATCGTGGTCCATAACAAACGCTGTAAGAATATGGGTCACCTGATGGTCAATAAAGAGCGAATTGTCGAGGTCGAATGGGCACGCAGCGAGCAGAGCGAAAAACAGTCCGTGCAATTGCTGGTAACGACCGAAAACCGCACCGGAATGCTGGCCGGCATTACCAACGCGATCGCGGATATTAAGACGGGAATTCGCGATGCCCGGGCTAATGTTTCAAAGGACGACATTGGATTGGTCGAAGTGACGGTCGAGGTATTTGACAAAAAGCACCTCGACAAGGTCATTGGTGCGATCGGACACGTTCCGGGTGTGATCGCCGTCGAGCGGATAAACTCCTAAACCCATACCTTTTCACGCCATTCTACTTTCCTTTTTCTACATAATTTGCTAGAATTCGCCTTTTGCTTAAGGAAGATTTTTGCAGGGAATTGTGAACAAATGAAAGAAATTATCTCGACCGAAAATGCTCCGGGAGCCATCGGGCCTTATTCGCAGGCGATAAAGACGGGCAATATGGTATTTTGTTCGGGCCAGATACCGATCGACCCGGCAACGGGGAACTTCGTTTCCGAAAATATCATTGAGCAGACGGAACAGGTCTTGAAAAATCTTTCGGCAGTCCTCGAGGCAGCCGGATCGAGCCTCGACGGCGTTGTTAAAACTACGGTGTTTTTAGCGGATATGAATGATTTCGCCGCGATGAACGAAGTTTACGGCAAATATTTTGACGCGAACAAACCGGCCCGAGCCACAGTTCAAGCGGCACGTTTGCCGAGGGATGCCCGGGTCGAGATCGACTGTATAGCGTTAGTTGGGTAATAGAAAAGCCAGACGCCGATTTTACATCGCCGTCTGGCAACCCAAAGAGTTAACACAAACTCAAATACTTACGCAGCCTTGATGATCTTTCCCGATTTAATGCATCGGGTACAAACCTTAGCCCGACCGTTGCCGCCAGCAGGGAGCTGGACACGGACAGATTGAAGATTCGGGTTAAATCGTCGTCGCGTCTTGTTATTAGCGTGTGATACGTTGTTTCCAAATTGCGGACCTTTTCCGCATACGTCGCAGCGTTTAGCCATAATATTATTGCCTCCGATAAATAGTACGAGGTACTAAGAAGAGTTTTTGTTAAAACTCAAAAATAGATTTTATATCAAATTGGACCAGGTATAGTCAAGTTATGCAACAGATCGATAAGTTGAAAGGAGTAAGAGCCACAGTGCAAAACAAATTTGTTAAGTATTCGACCGCAGCCGCAATCGGCGTTTTTGCTGCGTTTTTTGCCGCATGCGGCGGCCCGGCCGCCAATGTAGCGACCGGTGGGGTTGACCCAAATGAGACAGCCGCAACCGTAAATGGCAAGGTCATAAAAATGGAAGAGGTCGACCGTGCGGTGAAACAGCAGGCTCAGGGACAGGAAAGCAAATTGTCACCGCTTGAGCTCGCCGGTGCACGCCTTCAGGTTCTTCAGAACTTGGTGGAGCAGGAAGTAATGTTCCAAAAGGCCGAAAAAGAAGCCACCGTCCCAACGGACGAAGAAGTTTCGGCTGAGGTCAACAAACAAAAAGTCGAAAGCCGTCTCTCGGCCGAAGAGTTTGATAAACAGATGACCGCCGCGGGGCTCAACGAAGTAGCATTTCGCGAGTCGATCAAGAAAGGCCTCGCGATCAAGAAGCTCGTTGATAAGGTCACCGGCCGGATCGAAGTTCCGAAAGACAAGGAGATCACCGATTTCTTTGCCGGCAACTCCGATCTTTTTGTTAAAAAGCGAGGTGTAAGGCTTGCCGCTATCATTATCGATCCTTCAAACAGCGGGCAGGGCGACACGACGACAAACGACGCCGAAGCCAACGTCAAGATCAAAGAGATCCTGACCAAGCTTTCACAACCCGGCAGCGATTTTGCCTCACTCGCTCGCGAATACAGCGAGGATCCGAGCAAATTGCAGGGCGGAGACCTTGGGTATATCAGCGAAGAGGACCTCAAGACCAACTTCGGTGCTCAGAATGCGGCAGGATTTATGAGCCCGCAGTTCAACGTCGGCGGCGTTACGAATGTTATTCCGCTCAACGGTAAAGGGTATATCTTCAAGCTCCAGGAGCGCATTGAGAAGGAAGAGACCCAGACGATCGAAAGTCCGGGTGTTCGTCAACAGATCAATGACCTTCTGGTAAACAACCGCAAGCAGTTGCTTGCAGCCTCGTATCAGGCAATTGCGATGAACGAAGCGAAGATCGACAACCTGCTGGCTAAGAAAGTGGTGAACAATCCGAACGAGCTCAGCGGAGCACGTCCGGCAGGTTCGTCCACACCGGCGGCAAATGCCAACACCGCGGCAGCGAACGCTAACACGCCGCCAGCCGCAAATATGAATACTGCGGCAAACACGAATGCGAATGCCAAACCTGCGGCCAACGCTCCGGCAAAACCCGAAGCAAAGCCCTCGGCAAACGCCCCGGCGAACAAGTAGTTCTACGTGTGTTCGATCGATCAAGGTAAAAGGCAAAGTACTTTTTTGCCTTTTGCCTTTTTCAATTTGAAACGGATCACTGACAGATGTTATTTAGAATCAACAACGCGTGGAAATCGTACGGCGGAAACGAGATACTCAAGGGTGTCTCGTTTCAGGTGAATCCGTCTGAAAAGGTCGGGTTGGTCGGTCGTAACGGAGCCGGTAAGACCACCGTGTTTCGGCTCATCACCGGTCAGGAAGCACCCGACGAGGGCGAAGTCATAAAGATGAACGGCCTGACCCTCGGACTCCTCGATCAGCACGTCGATTTTGGAAACGCCGAGACCGTGCATACGGCTGCCCTATCGGCATTTAAGGAAATTCACGACATCGAGGCCGAAATGCGGCAACTCGAGAAGCAGATGGAAACGGACCATTCCGACGCGGTTCTCGAACGGTACGCCGACCTTCAGACGGCATTCGAGCACGCGGATGGATTTTCATACGCTGCCAGGGCTGAGGCCGTTCTGCTTGGGATGGGCTTTCCGTCCGAAAAGTGGGCTGATGATGTACGCACATTGTCCGGCGGCCAAAAGAACCGTCTGGGGATGGTTCGGCTTCTGCTATCGAATTCGGATGTGTTGCTGTTGGACGAACCGACCAATCATCTCGACACGGACGCAGTCGAATGGCTCGAGGAGTTTCTGAAGTCATACGACAAAACCTATGTGGTCGTAAGCCACGATCGCTACTTTCTCGACCGAACCACCAATCGAGTGATCGAGATCGATCGGGGCGTCGCTGTCACTTATAAGGGCAATTACTCGAAGTATCTCGAAGAACGTGAGCTTAGACGTGAACAGCAACTGCGCGAATACGAGAATCAACAAGCGCTTATCAACAAAACTCAGGAATTTATTCGCCGCAATCTTGAGGGGCAAAAGACCAAGCAGGCCAAATCCCGCCGTACGCTGCTCGCAAGGATGGATCGTATCGAGGCCGTCACGAGTGAGAAATCCGGCGGCAATTTCGGTCTAAGACAGGTCGAGCGAACCGGCAACAATGTGCTGACGGCCGAGGACCTGACCATTGGTTACGAAAATAAAGTTTTGGCGACAAAGCTAAATTTCTCGTTACATCGCGGAGACGCTCTCGGCATTATCGGCGGCAACGGGACGGGAAAGACTACTCTGATCAAGACGATCCTGGGAAATATTCGCGAATTGGACGGAAAGATCCATTGGGGCACCAAGACCAACATTGGTTATTACTCGCAAAATCTCGAGGGCCTCGAACCGCGAAATGAAGTCGTACAGGAACTAAGACGGGTCGCCCCGATGGCTGATAACAACACACTTCGTGGTTTTCTGGCTAAGTTTTTGTTTTTGGGCGAAGACGTCTTCAAGCCTGTTTCGGCCTTGTCGGGCGGTGAGAAGGGAAGGCTCGCTCTCGCAAAACTCATATACTCTCAAAAAAATGTCTTGATACTCGATGAGCCGACTAACCACCTCGATATCCCGTCTCGCGAATCGCTCGAAAACGCACTTGAGGAGTACGACGGTACGATCATCGTCGTGAGCCACGACCGCTTCTTTTTAGATAAGATCGCCAGTCAAATGTTGAGTTTTGAGCCGGACGGCCGCGTGCTCGATTTTGCCGGAAACTATACTGAGTTTCACGATTGGAAACTAAATAGTACACCGGCCATATCTGCCGCGGTTTCCAAGAACGGCAATGCGGGACGCTCGCAATCATCTGAATCCTCGACGACATCGACCCTCTCAAAGAATCAGCGTAACGAACTCGAAAAGCGGATTCGGGTGATCGAAACTGAGATCCCGGCACTTGAACTCGAGGCATCCAAGCTTACTTCGACGATCGCCTTGCCAAAGGTTGCCGCGGATTACGGCAAATTGGCCGAGGCCACAGAAAAACTGACCACTATCGAAGCCCGTATTCAGGCTCTATATGATGAATGGTCAGTGGCGGCCGATCAATTAAGGTGATCACGATTCGACGCGATAATTTGGGGCTTCCTTGGTAATAATAACGTCGTGAACGTGTGATTCGCGTAATCCGGCGGAAGTGATGCGGACAAATTTCGCATCGTTTTGAAGTTCTGCGATAGATCGGCACCCGGTATATCCCATACCTGACCTGAGCCCGCCGACGAGTTGGGTCACCATATCGGCAACCGACCCCTTATAAGCCACGCGGCCCTCAATACCCTCAGGCACATATTTGGCGTCCGAGACGGTACCCTCTTGGGAATATCGATCACTCGAACCTTTTTTCATCGCTCCGATCGAGCCCATTCCACGATATGACTTAAAGTTGCGCCCCTGGAAGAGGATGACCTCACCCGGAGACTCTTCCGTGCCGGCAAATAGTGAACCGATCATCACACAGTCTGCTCCCGCAGCAATCGCTTTTGCGACGTCGCCGGAGAATTTAACGCCACCGTCCGCAATGATCGGTGCTCCGGTGCCCTTGGCTGCGGCGACACATTCGGTGATCGCCGAGATCTGCGGCACACCGGCACCTGTGACCACACGGGTCGTACAGATCGAACCCGGGCCAATACCGACCTTAACTGCATCTACACCCGCTGCGATCAGCATTTTTGTCGCTTCCGCAGTTGCGACATTACCCGCAATTATTTCGATCTCGGGGAACTTTGCACGAACGCTCTTGACCGCTTCCATTACCCTCGAACTATGACCGTGCGCGGTGTCAATGACGATCGCATCGACCCTCGAATTTACAAGCTCGGTCGCTCGTTCCAAAAAATCTCCGGTTGCACCGATCGCACCGGCACACATTAGCCGGCCAAACCCATCCTTGGCGGCAAGCGGGAAGTTGATTGCCTTCTGAATATCTTTGACCGTAATAAGACCTTTTAAGTGACCATTTTCGTCAACGACAAGCAGTTTTTCGATGCGGTGCTTTTGGAGCTTAACCTTTGCCTCGTCAAGCGTGGTGCCGACGGGCACAGTGACCAAGGGTTGCGGCGTCATTATCTCTGAAACGGGAATGTCAAAGCGAGTCTCGAAACGCAGATCACGATTGGTTATGATCCCGACCAGTCGTCCGGCTTCGTCCGTTACGGGTACACCGCTGATCTTGTAGCGTTCCATTATCGCGAGGGCGTCAGAAACGAGTTGGTTGTGTCCGATAGTCACAGGGTCCACGATCATACCGGATTCGCTTCGTTTTACCTTATCCACTTCTTCGGCCTGCTGTCCGATCGAAAAGTTCTTGTGGATCACGCCGATACCGCCCTGTTGAGCAAGGGCGATCGCAAGGCTGGCCTCAGTAACGGTATCCATCGCGGATGAGCAGAGCGGGATATTCAATTCGATGTTTCGAGAAAATCGTGTCCGTGTATCGACCTCATTCGGCAGGATCTCAGAGTATGCCGGGACGAGCAATACGTCGTCAAAAGTTAGGCCTTCGTTAATTTCTTTGATATTCATTTTAATAGCAGTTAAACAAAAATGTCCGCAATTACCTTGCGGACACCGTATGATCAATTTTCAATAACCGTGCACACTTCATCTACTGGGGCCGATTAGCCGGAGCCGTTGTGACCGGTTTGGCCGTTGCCGCCGGTTTGGCCGTCGGGGCCGGTTTAGGTGTTGCCGCCGGTTTGTTCGCCGGTGTCGCGGTGGTGTCGACGTTAGCCGTCGGCTTAACCACTGGCGTTGGCCGTGAAACCTGTGCCGGAGTTGATACCGCATTCGCTAACGCAGTGTTCGTGTTGCCGTTTGCTGCAGGTTCGGGAATTTCGCCATTGATCGAACCAGCTTCCCAAATTTTCGCAAAATTATCTTTCGAGATCGTAAATTGGATACGTCCACCATCCGCGGGTGATAACGGCGTAGCGGGCAAGGCGATCGCTTTACCGTTGATGGTCAATTTTACCGACTGGGCATTCCATCGGTTGTAGTTGAAATTAATGCTCTCCTTCGGTTCAAAGGTCAATGGTGCGTCCGAGGCGACTGATTTGTCAGTTTTAACGTCGTCACTCGTTACCAGAACACGAACGGGTTGGTTTACAGCGGCAAATTCAAATTTCGACGCCGAGAACTCAGGAGACTTAGGCTTTTCGGGTACCGTTCCGTCCGCAGTGTTTGCCGGCGCATTTGAATTTGTATTGACAGCAACTGACGGCGGGCGATCGGGCTGATTCCGTAAATAGTCTACGAGATAAAGTACGCCCACAGTCATCAGACCCAAGATCACTACCGCAACTATTATAGTTGGGATCATCGAACCGTTGCGGTCGTCGGTCAGAACCTCAGGTCTATAGTGTTTGATTTCGTCCGTTGCTTCATTGTCATTTGCCGCGATCAGGCGAGCGTAGTCCTGAAGGACTTCCTGTTCGTCGATATCAATAAATTTCGCATAGGATTTAACAAAACCCTTATTGAAAATACCGCCCGGTAGAGGGCGATAGTCATCATTCTCGATCGACTCCAGGTAATGGGCGGAGATGCGGGTCTGCTCCGCGACTTCGCTTATAGATATACCTCTTTCCTCGCGAGCCTGTCGCAATTTTTCACCGAGAGTTAATGACATTTCTTTTATGAATGGACGGTCGAGCTTAATCGAGCCAAATCGTGAACTTACACTGAAATATATCGCTCTTGGGCTTATGATGTCAATCGTTTCGGTCAGGTTTGTCTCGTAAATACTAGTTATAGAAAGAGTTTCAGACGGTTAGCTTTTGGCAATCGTTAGGTGGTATATTAGAATCCAAATTGCAGTCAGAATAGCGAGGAATAATCAATGAGTTTAGAAGCTCTCGGAATGGTCGAAACCAAAGGTTTTATCGGTGCCGTTGAAGCGGCAGATGCGATGGTCAAGGCCGCAAATGTGCAACTGGTCGGAAAGGAATACATCGGTGCCGGTTTTGTGACGATATTCGTCAGAGGCGATGTCGGAGCTGTTAAGGCGGCAACGGATGCCGGTGCAGCAGCGGCACGTCGGGTCGGCGAATTGATCAGCGTGCACGTGATCCCACGTCCGCATCAGGAAGTCGAACGCGTTCTGCCTAAGGGCGGCCAGGTCGGCGTCAGCCCTGACGAGAAAGCCCTTCAAGGTGGCGGACGTCAACTCGGTTCAGGCGGGGCCGGAACGGGTTCAGCAGCCGAAGGCACTAAAACTAAGACAAAATAGTATTGCCAAGATCGCGCCGGTGAAACCGTCCTATATAAGAACGGTGAGCCGGAGCGTTCGTTTTGGCCGGACGCTCAATGGGTGACAAGGACCTAATTGCACAACAAGAGGCCCGCGACGCGGTGGACGCCGCTCGTATGGCTTTTGAGATCGTGTCAGAGTTTGACCAGCATAAGATAGATTCTATCTGTGATGCGATGTCACGCGTGGCTCTGATAAATGCCGCACGCCTCGGGCAAATGGCTCACGAAGAGACAGGTTTTGGAAACGCCGAGGATAAACGGGAAAAGAACCGATTTGCGGCCGAAGATGTTTGGAATCACTTCCGTAACCTAAAGACGGTCGGCGTTGTATCGGATACAAAGAATATCGTCGAGATCGTTAGTCCTCGCGGAGTCGTAGCCGCCATCATTCCGTCGACGAACCCAACCTCGACCGCAATATTTAAGATCATCATCGCGATCAAATCCAGAAATACCGTAGTGCTTTCCCCACATCCGTCGGCCGCGAAGTGTATTGCTGAAACGGCCAGATTGATGCGTGACGAAGGGATCAGACTCGGTCTTCCGGCGGATGCGATCAAGTGTCTGACCGTCTCCTCGCTTGAGGGGACTGAGGCTTTGATGAGGCATAAGAATACCGCGGTCATACTTGCTACGGGCGGCACGGGCCTCGTCCGTGCCGCGTATTCCTCCGGTAAACCGGCTTTTGGTGTCGGGCCGGGAAACGTCCCTTCATTTATTGAACGCTCTGCGAATATTGAAAAGGCGGTAGCAGATATTCTGACCGGCACTTGCTTCGATAATGGGACGATCTGTGCTTCTGAGCAGTCGGTCGTGGTCGATGCCCCGGTTGAGGCGGCGGTTCGAGAGCAGTTTAAGGCTCAAGGCGGTCACTTCCTGAATCCGGGCGATGCCGATGCTGTCGCAAAAGTACTCTTAACACCCCAGAGAACGCTCAATCCATTAATCGTTGGTCGATCTGCCGTTCATATTGCAGAACTTGCAGGGATCAATGTGCCGGACGGAACTCGCTGCTTGATCGCTGATTGCGCAGGTGTCGGACGAGAGTTTCCTTGGTCGGTCGAAAAGCTTTCGCCAATGCTCGCGTTCTTTGTGGTTGACGGTATAGAGCAAGGGGCAAATCGCTGTCGTGAAATTCTACAATTCGGCGGAATGGGCCATACAGCGGGAATGCATACCCAGGATCGGTCGGCGGCCGTACGGTATGGCGATCAGATGCCTGCGTCACGAATCATTATTAATTCGCCGACGACGCACGGAGCGATAGGATTTTCGACCGATCTATCGCCATCGATGACACTTGGTTGCGGGTCTTGGGGCGGAAACGTGACATCTGACAATGTGTCGCCGATCCATTTAATGGATATAAAACGCGTGGCATTTGAATCTAAGCCAATAAATATGCCGCGGCCCAAGTCAGTGCAGACCGCATCACCGGTCGCATCAACGTCGAAACGATCGGTTAGCCGCCAAGATATAGCGGCTCTGGTTGATGGCTTTCTAAAAGGCCGTCCGACGGCATTGGTGAACAAGCCGGAAATCGACTCCAAACCGCAAAGTGAGTCGCCGGTCAAAACGATTCTGCATCACCTTATACCTGAACCGCCGCCTGTCGCAGAGCGGCCGCCGGTGGCCGTAGATTTTGTTTGTGAGGACGATGTACGACGTGCGGATTCAAACAACGCCAAGATATTTATTAGCAAAAAGACGATCCTGACGCCATCGGCACGCGATCTGGGTAATGAAAGAGAGATATTTGTCTTAATGTAGTCTCCGGCATATTAGAATAGCGATGGCGAATTCTTCGAACAAGGGGCCCGTTTGTCACAAATGTGGTGCGGGAATAAGACCCGAAACACAGTTTTGTTACGGGTGTGGATCGTCACTGGTGAGTGACTTGAACGACGTCGATGCGACGTCTGCTACAACCTCGGTCGAGGCCGAATCGGAAAAGCAGCCGTCCGCGTCTGACAATAGTCTCGCCGAACTTGAGGCCAAGCTTTCGTCAGACTTTCCGCCGGCGGATCAGGCAAAGGCCAAATTAGAAACGGCTGCACGAGACAGAAAGCGGGCGAGGCGGACGACGAAAAAGCAGTTTGAGGTGGTATGGGAACCGGCGGACGCGGCATCATATCGGCACTATGGTCTAGTGGTCTTGCTGATATTCGTTGTCGCGGTCGCGATCGTGATCTTTACGGTTTTTTTGAAGTAGGCGGTGATGTGATGCTTACATCGGGAGCGTTATTCTTTATTGTTATATTCGGCGGAATGACTATGCTTTCGGCGGTGATATTGGTGTTTCGATATTTCATCAAACGTAGCCGTCAATAGTATCATCAGGGTGGATAGGAATTATTATGCAAGCACTAGGTATGGTGGAATGCTTTGGCTTGGTGGCGATGATCGAGGCGGCGGACGCTATGGTCAAATCTGCCAATGTGAAGCTGGTTGGGTATGAAAAGATCGATGCAGGCCTTGTAACGGCGATCGTTCGCGGCGAGGTCGGTGCCGTCAAAGCGGCGGTCGACGCAGGTGCGGCGGCGGCGCGTCGGATAGGAACGGTGACGGCGGTTCACGTCATTCCGCGTCCCCACGACGAAGTCGATGACGGTATCCCGGTACTATATACCGGTGAGACAAACCGTAAGAAAATATCTGGTTCGGTACCCGAAGCCTAATAGTCAGCACTTTATACAAAAAGGGCGAGTTGCCGATGAGCAACTCGCCCTTTTAATGTTTGGCGACGTCTTATCGTGGTTTTGGTGCCTGAACCGGTTTTTGCAGAGTGGGCGTCGAGCCCTCGGCAACTCGCCCGGTACGCGACACTGCAATGCGTTTTTGTTTGTTCGGGCCATCCTCGACAACGACCTTGATATTTCTAAAAGTTCCGTCGCGTGTGTCATTTGACGGGATATAGCCGATCGAATACTGCGTCCGTAATTCGTTTGAGATCTCTTTTGCAAGTGTCGGCAATTCGCCGACCGTACCCGGAAAGTACGCCTTTCCACCGGTCTCAGCAGCCATTCTTTCCAAAAAGGCTTTCGCCTTGCCTTGCGGGCTCTTGCCTATAAAACCACCCTCAGAACTCAGATCACCGACGAACCCTATCACGTAGATCTGTACCTCTGATTCACGCAGGAGCTCGAACAACTGCTTTTCGTTATAATAACTGTCGCGGTCTTCGCCATCGGAAACCAAAATGAGAGCACGGCGTTTACGGTCATTTTGCGCTTTTGATTTCTCATAATCGTCAACGTTTTCGACGGCGAGATAAACGGCGTCGATAATGGCAGTCTGTCCGCCCTCGATGTAAAGATTGTCGAGAGCATCGACCAGATCCGCCTTATTTGATGTGAAAGGTTGTTCGATACTTATCTTGTCGCGGCCGACAAATCGGACGATCGTAGTTTCATCTTCAGGCTTGTTTGTATCGATGAGGATCTTTCCGGCCTCTATCACCTTTTCAAGTTGCGGCCGTAAGCTGCCGGAATTATCGATCACAAGAGCGTAGTTGGTCGGTACATCTGCACGCGAAAAGAAATCGACTTCCTGAAGCTTATTATCTTCGAAGATCTTGAAATCCTTTTGTTGGAGATCATTGATGGGACGATTGTTGCGATCAACCACGCGAACGTTTAAGTTTACGAGTTCGGTGTCGACCTTGATGATCTCGTTCGGATCGTCGAATGGTGTCGGGGTCGGGGTCGGTTTTACGGCAACGGGGGACGGCGTCGGCGTGGCGGTCGACATCTTTTGGGCGGACGCCGTTTCGGTTAAGGCGTTTGCGCAAAAGACGCCGGCGGCGGCAAAGATAAGGCCAATCAGGGCAAGTTTATTTTTCATCGTGACAAATAGCGTACCGGATTCTCTAATTTGTGTTCGGCGTCGCGAAATAGCCTTCGCGTGCCCGGACGGTTAGACGCGGCAATCCTCTTGGGGGTTTGACCTTAACTTTCACTTTACGCCATTTTCCATTTGGTTCGAAATCCTTAGGAGTGTAACCGATCGAATATTGATGGCGCAGCTCCAGGGCGATCCTTTCAAATATCTCGTCCATTTCCACATCCGACTGCGGGTAGAAGGATTTTCCGCCCGTAACGGAACTAAGCTCATCCAGGAAGGACTGCCCCTGCATCCCGATCATACTCGTAGAGTCGCGCCCATCCATAATTCCGACCGAATACGTAACAACGTCGGACTCCTTCATCAGCCGTCGGACTTCGCCAAAATTATATCGTGAAGCATTGTCCTGGCCGTCACTGATTATGAGCATCGCTCTTTTTTGATGGGTGCCGCGTGTTACTCGTTCTGTGCCGAGATAGACCGCATCGTAGAGTGCCGTGTTCTGACGCGGTTCGACGAGTGTGAGCTTTTTTAAGACCGCATCACCGTCACGCGAACGATCAAGCAACAACTGAGCACGATTGTTAAAAGCGATCAGAAAATACTCGTCGTTCGGATGGCTGGTGCTGATAAAGCGGGATAGTGCATTTCGGGCTTTGGCGATCTTTTGCCCGCTCATCGAACCGGAAACGTCAAAAAGGATTCCGATCGAGACCGGAGCGTCACTGTCGCTAAAAAACGTGATCTCCTGATCCTGATTATTGTCGTTGATAGTAAACGCTTTCTTATTGAGCCCGGAAACATAACGCCCGTAAAGATCAGTGACTGTTAAAGTGAGCGTAACGAGATCGGTCTTGACGCGGACTGGTGCGTCATTGCGGTCGTCGACAAATTGCGGAGTCGGCGTTGGAGATGGCTGGACTTGGGCGTGTGTAACCGATGCCAACGATATTAAGGCAAACAGTAGGAATAATACATATAACTGCCGCGGGAATAACCTTGGCCGTGAGAACAGATTTGGGAACATATTTGACTCCGTTCGACTCTTATATCGTAAAAGAACGACGCACCTATCGCAAGATAGACTTATGATGATGGGGAAATTGGTTTGGTTGTTCCCGACAGTCCAAAAAAGCGATAAAAGCTGTTTCGACGCAACATTTGGCAAATTCCGGCGTGCTATAATTCTGAGACGTTGTAGCATCAGATATTTGGACTGGTTTGAACTGGGTGCTGCCCGCCGGGAGTTTGGAACTTGATAGGATTTTGTCACACGACCTATGGCTGAATTTGTTTGCAGACTGGGAACGCCATCCGGCGAGATCGTGACCCGCATCGTCGAGGCGAGTGCGGTCGATGAGGCACGCCGTCGACTCGAAGAAGAAGGCTTTAGAGTATTCAATATTGCGAGTTCCGAAAGCGGACTTTCGGCAATGCTATCGCTTGGCCGCGGGTCAAAAGGCAAAGTCAAACAGGCTGATTTCCTGCTTTTTAATCAACAGTTTTCGGCATTGTTGCGCGCGGGTATTCCGGTGCTGCAGTCGATCGGCCTACTCAAAACAAGAACGGCGTCTGAAAATCTCCGAATTGTGCTTGTCGACGTCGAGGAAAAGATCAAAAGTGGCGTTCCGCTCTCTGAGGCCTTCGAAGCACAGGGCCTTTTCCCGAAGATCTATACTGCATCTATTCTCGCAGGCGAAAAGAGCGGTGCTTTGGACGACGTTCTATCGCGTTTTGTCACCTACTTGAAGCGTAGCGTCGGGATCTCGCGCAAGCTCCGGGGAGCATTGGCATACCCCGCGTTTTTGCTCGTCGCTGCGACGATGATGGTGGCATTCTTGACGCTTTACATCGTTCCGCGAATGTCGGATCTGTTCAAAGGACTGAGTGCAAATCGCGGACTGCCGACGGTCACGGTGGTCGTGCTCGCGATCTCGACCGGCGTCGCAAATAATATTTGGTGGCTTGCACCACTTCTGCTTGTTGTCGGCCTCGGAATGTACATTTGGCTCCGGACCGCTAACGGCAGACTGATGCTGCACCGCTTTTTACTTAAATTGCCAGTCGCGGGCCAGTTGATCAGGAATATGGCGACGGCCCAACTCTCCCGCTCGCTGTCTACGCTACTCTCGGGCGGCATTACTGTGCCTGATTCGTGGGATATCGCATCTCAGGCCTTGAACAACCTCGAGCTTCGCCGCCGGAGTCAAGCTGTCTCGTCGATGATCCGTGAGGGCCGGGGGTTTACGGAGGCGCTGGAACAAGCGAACTGGATACCGGAACTTGGCCTGGATATGATCGGAATCGGAGAGAAATCCGGCAGCTTGAGAGAAATGCTTGACGAGGTCGCATTATTTTATGATGCAGAGGCCGAGGTCCGGCTCGAACAACTTACAACCTTGCTTGAGCCTGCGATACTTTTATTTATGGCGGGTATCGTTGTAGTCATACTGTTGGCGATCTATTTGCCGATCATACAGACGATCTCGTCGGGGCCGTTCGGCGGCAAGAAATAGAGGCAGGCCGCATTTACATATAAAGAAAATGAGCTCAGAAGTTTCAACCACAACATCATTACCTAAGATCGAGCTGACGGATTTTCTCGAAAACGAACCGCCTGAGGTGCTCGAGGCAAAGGAACTTGCCCGGCGTTACCGTATGCCGTATGTCGATCTGCTGCCGCCGGACAAATCGTCGCCGGTCGATCAGGTTGAGCTAAGCAAGATCCCGGTAGATCTGATGCTTAGAAATCAGATCGTCCCATTAAAGCGCGATGGCAATAATCTCTATGTCGCAATGGCCGACCCCACGAATCTGGAACGTCTCGACGAGCTTGAAAACGTCCTTAACGTCAGGATCGTCCCGCACGTTTCCACCGCCGGTGCGATAGATGTCGTGTTAAAGAAGGGTGACGCTACCCAGAGAGTGATGGCCGAGGCAGCCTCGTCCTTCAAGATATCTTTGGTCAAAGAGACCGATCAGGGCGACGAAGTACTTGATCTTGACCGTCTGGCAAATGACTCCGAGATGTCGCCGATCATCAAACTTGTGGACACGGTGCTCTACAACGCGATGGAATCGCGGGCATCGGACATCCATATCGAGACGCGCGAACGCGATGTGCAAGTCAAATTTCGCATCGACGGAGCTCTTTATGCCAAGGTCGATCCGATAGACATCGCCTACCACCAAACGCTAATTTCACGTATCAAGGTTATGTCAGAACTCGACATTGCCGAACGCCGGATCCCGCAGGACGGCCGATTCCGAGTAAGGTATAAAGGCCGCACGGTCGATTTTCGTGTCTCGATCATGCCGACTGTTTTTGGTGAAGATGCGGTGATCCGTATCCTCGATAAGGAGCAGATCAACGAGAGTTTCAAGAATCTGGATCTGGATGTGGTCGGATTTGACGACGAGGACGTTCGTCGATTTCGCCTATACATAAAAGAACCGTACGGAATGGTACTCGTTACAGGCCCGACCGGTTCGGGTAAGACCACCACGCTCTACGCTGCCCTTAACGAGATCCGTAACGATGAGGACAAGATCATCACGATCGAGGATCCGGTCGAGTATCAACTTCACGGTATCGTCCAGATCCCCGTAAACGAAAAGAAGGGTCTGACATTTGCTCGCGGGCTGAGGTCTATACTGCGTCACGATCCTGACAAGATAATGGTCGGTGAGATCCGCGACGAAGAGACGGCTCAGATCGCGATCCAATCGGCTTTAACCGGCCACCTCGTGTTTACGACCGTTCACGCCAACAATGTTATCGACGTGATCGGCCGATTTCTGAATATGGGTGTCGAGCCTTACAACTTTGTTTCATCGCTCAACTGTGTGCTTGCCCAACGGCTTGTCAGATTGCTTTGCCCGATCTGCAAAAGGCCGTATCAGCCGACCGAAGATGAGTTGATCGAATCCGGTATGCGGCCCGAGGACGTTGGCGATCGGTCATTTTATCGAAATGTCGGTTGTGATGCGTGTAATCATACGGGGTATCGAGGTCGTTCGGCCATACACGAATTGCTTGATATGTCAGATAATATTCGCGAGATGATCATTGAGCGGCGTCCGGGCTCCGAGATTCGTCGGCAGGCTGAGAAAGAGGGGCTCTCCAGTCTCAGAGAATCAGCCGTCAAAAAGGTTTTTGCCGGGCAAACGACGCTCTACGAGATCAATCGGGTCACATTTGTCGAGGAAATAAAGGGATGATCAAACGATCTATCGCACTTATTGCTGTAATCATAGGCTCGCTTTATGCCGTCCACGCGCAAACGCCCGGTAACCCGGAAAACTGGTGTCGAAACGGCCTTTTTCCTGAAGATTCAAAAGAGTTTAAGATCGGGACCGTAAAAGCGATCGCTTCGAAGTCAAAGCGGACATACTTTTTCAATGACTATGAAACTGCGTGTCCAACGAGTGAGGCGTGCCGTACAAAGTCATATATCATACCCGGCGATCGGGTCATAGTTTCGAGAGTTTATAAGGGGTTCGCGTGCTCTTGGTATTTCGGCAAAACGGGGAGCGAAACCACTGGATGGATCAAGGCCTCTGACCTCGATATCGCGACGCCCATTGCGAAAACGCCGATCCGAGCGTGGCTCGGAAACTGGGGATACGGCGAGAACAGCATCACTCTTACTGAGAATAAATTACCACAAACACTAAATGTTTCCGGCGAGGCATTCTGGAAAGGCTTAGGTGACAATATTCACTTTGGCGAACTGGACGGTCTGGCCGCCCCGAAAGGGAACGTCCTCAAGTTTGGCGAGGCCGACACGGATGAGTATGCGTGCAAAGCAACTATGCATCTCGTCGGCGGGTACTTGATCGTCGCCGACAATCGTTATTGCGGCGGAGCGAACGTCACGTTTACAGGTGTGTACCGCAAGACGATAAAGTAGGTTGTGGAATGCTCTATCTGATCAGGTCACTGTAGACGGCGGGATCGACGTTGCCGCCGCTCACGATCAGACATATCTTTTGCCCACGAAATCTTTCGGCGTCCGCGAGGACCGCACCAAGTGATAGGGCGCCTGTTGGCTCCGATTTAAGATTGGCGAGATCGAAATACATTTTCACGGCCTCCGATAGTTTTTCGTCAGAAACCTCCATAATATCGACCACGCCATCCTTAATGATCTCCCAATTCAGTTTGCCTAGCGAGATGGTCCGAGCACCGTCGGCAATGGTCGATGGTTCAGTTTCATTTGCGATCAATGTTACGGCTTTCAGTGATCGTGAGGCATCGTTTCCGAGTAGTGGCTCAGCCCCATATACTTTTGTATTTTTTCCACTGCGGCATAATCCCGTGACAATGCCTGAGATGAGTCCACCGCCGCCGACAGGCGTAATGACGGCATCAAAATCACGTCCGGCAATTTCGTCCCCGATCGATGCGTTGCCCTCGATCACGTATTTGTCATCGTAGGCGCTGGCAAAATACGCATCAGGCATTAAAGCGGCTAATTGGGCGACGCGCTCATTGCGGCCGATTTTGGTCGTGTCGACCAGATCGACCGTTGCACCAAAACTGCGAACGGCGTCGATCTTTACCGTTGCCGAAGTGGACGGCATTACCACGGTGCATTTTTTTCCGACGAGTTTGCAGGCATATGCGAGTGCTTGACCGAAATTGCCTGATGACGCCGTCAAAATCTCATTTTGTTCGACATTCGACGCCAAATTATACGCCGCCCGAAACTTAAAGCTGCCGGTATGCTGAAAGGTCTCGCTCGCGAGTGTGACGTCGAGCCCCAGGTGATCTCGTAATTTTGACGATTCGATGAAAGTCGTCGGCCGGATCGCTTCGATCAATGATCTCATTTGTTTAGAATCTACCAGACAGGCTAAAATCGTCAAGAACAATGAATAAAGAATTTGTCGCCGCCCTGCCAAATAAATTTGTCGAAAATACCCGTACACTTTGTGGAGAAAGGGGCGAAAAGTGGCTTAATGACCTGCCGGATACCATCGCGGCACTTGAAAAAGAGTGGAACATCACCGCTGCCGGTCATTTCCGTAACCTTTCGTACAACTATGTTGCGAATGCATCATTGTCGGACGGTACGCCTGCCGTAATAAAAGTCGCCCTACCGCTCAACGACGTTGAGATCTATGGCGAGGCGGCGTATTTGCAGGCGATCGACGGACATGGAGCAGTTGAGTGCCTCAGATTCGACCGTGAACGTCAAGCCGTTTTGCTCGAGCGGATAACTCCCGGAGTCAATCTCAGATCGGAGTGCAGGAAAGATCGTGAGCGGGCAGTCGGTGTCGGCATTGACCTGTTAAAGCGTCTTTTGCGTCCTGTGCCAACTGAGGTCGATGACTATATAAATTTGGACGATTGGTTTGACGGGCTGCGAAACTCCGAGGGTACGGCCTTTCCGCAGGACCTCGCTGAAAGGGCTCTTGCCTTTTACGCTGAACTCTCGACTGACACTGGTAATACGTTCTTGATCCACGGTGATCTGCATCACGATAATATTCTGACGGCGAAACGTGAGAAGTTTCTTGCCATTGACCCGAAAGGGATGGTCGGCCACGTTGGTTACGATATTGGCGTATTTCTGAATCACCATCGTGATTGGCTTGACTGGGATACGAGGCTTGACGGCAAGATGGACCGGGCTGTCACTCATTTTGCTACTGCATTCGACCTCGAAGAGGTCGTCGTTCGAAAATGGGCGTTCTGCAAGATGGTTTTGACCTGGTGGTGGTTATTCGACGAGATGCCCGAGATGTTCTCCGACGAACTCGGCTTCTCGGACGTCTGGAAAGTTTGAATTAGCGACTGAAAATTCTAGAATACTAAAGGCGTACTTACCACAGAGGGCACACAGGACTCAGAGATTGTGTGAGCGTGTTTTTCGATATCAAGTCTTCTTTCTAAGTGATCTCTGTGGTGGGACCAACATTATGACCAAAGCACATTTCGGAATGATCGGGCTCGGGACAATGGGCCGCAATTTTCTACTAAATATCGCCGAACACGGCATTAGCGGTGTCGGATATGACCTCGACGCTGACAAACGAGCTCTGTTGCTGCAAGAGGGAGCCGGAATGCCGGTAGCTGTCGGTGTCGACCTGCCTGATTTTCTAGCGAAACTCGAATCTCCCAGGAATATTATGCTACTTGTGCCGGCCGGGCCGATAGTAGATAAAGTGATCGCCGACCTCGTCCCGCACCTTGATCCGGACGATCTGATCATTGACGGTGGCAACTCACATTTTACCGACACCGATTGTCGAATCGCCGAACTTGACGCGAAAAATATTGGCTTTATGGGTATCGGTGTCAGCGGCGGCGAGGAAGGTGCGCGTCACGGTGCGAGTATTATGCCGGGCGGCAAGATCGAATATTACAAACGCATCGAAACAACGCTGCAAGCCGTGTCAGCAAAAGTCGGCAGCGAACCGTGCGTTGCGTATATGGGCAGCGGATCGGCGGGCCATTTTGTCAAAATGGTCCATAACGGTATCGAATACGGCCTGATGCAGCTTATCGCTGAGACTTACGACCATCTAAAGACCGTCGCAGGGATGCAGTCGGACGAGATCGCACGCGTTTTTTCTAAGTGGAACGCGGGCCATTTGAATTCATTTCTAATAGAGATCACCTCTACCGTGCTTCAAAAACGGGATCCTGAAAGCGGCCAGTTTCTGGTGGATGAGATACTCGATACTGCGGGACAAAAGGGCACCGGCAAATGGACGTCCCAGGCGGCGATGGACCTCGGCGTACCGGTTCCGACAATAGACAGTGCGGTTACGATGCGGCAGATCTCTTCGCAAAAGAAGTTGCGCGGAGAACTCTCGAAATGTTACGACTTCGCAATTCCACAGGGTCATTCGCCGCTTTCCGTCGAAGAACTTGAACGTGCGCTGAAGGCCGCGTTTGTCGTCACTTATGCCCAAGGGCTCTCGATGCTCGCTGCCGCATCCAAGGAACACGGCTATGGCCTCGACATTGCTGAGATCGCCCGCATCTGGCGTGGTGGGTGCATTATCCGCTCGGCATTACTCGAGGATATAATGCGCGTGTATTCGGCAACTCCGGAGCTTGAAACAATTTTGATGGACAGCGATATTGCTAAAACTGTGGGAAGCAACGCTTTGGCAATACGCAAAATGGTGTCGTCCGCGGTCGGTCAGGGAATTCCGGCGATGTGCTTTGCGGCAACACTCGCTTATTTCGACGCCTTCCGAAGCGAGCGGCTTCCGGCGAACCTGATCCAGGCTCAGCGGGATTATTTCGGAGCTCACACTTACCAGCGAACCGATAAAGAAGGAACGTTTCACACCCCTGATTGGGATCAATAGCAAGCTTCTGCGAAATCCAATATGGCCGAGACGTCTGCCGAAGGGCACCTGTCTGATTGCTTCCCCGCGCCCACAGATCGAACGGATCACGGCAACTAACCGGACTCAATGCATAATCGTTTTGCTCTATCCGCTTGCAGCAATCGCAAAAGACCCAAGAAAAAGGCGGTCACACTGTGCTCAATTCGTCTTTTTTGCATCGGTTGCTATGTTACAAAAATCATAATTAGTGTAGTATCGTCCTAAATTTCCAACATTCCGGGAGCACAAAATATGCTGATGCGTTTGCTGAGTCTTTTCGCGATTTGCTTGTTTTCGGGTCATTTGTTCGCTCAAATGCCCGTCTCGTCTAATACTGACGATCTAAATAAGCAGTTAAAGCCGGTAAAGTGGCGTTCGATCGGACCGTTTCGCGGCGGGCGTTCAAATGCCGGAACCGGTGTGGTCGGAGACCCCAAAACCTATTATATGGGTACGACCGGCGGTGGTCTGTGGAAGACCGACGATATGGGCATTACGTGGCGAAACATATCTGACGGGTACTTTAAGACCGGCTCCATCGGCGCTATCGCCGTTGCCGAAAGCGACCCGAACGTTGTCTATGTCGGGATGGGCGAACACGCCGTTCGCGGAGTGATGACCCATCACGGCGACGGTGTATATCGTTCGACTGACGCCGGCAAGACTTGGAAAAAGATGGGGCTCGACGAAACTCAGCACATTTCGCGGATAATCGTTGACCCAAAGGATCCGAACGTACTTTTCGTAGCTGCCCAGGGAGCTCTGTATAGCCGTTCGTCGCAACGCGGTGTATATCGATCGTCCGATGGCGGTTCGACGTGGAAAAATATTCTTTTCGTCGATGACAAGACTGGCGCGTCTGAGTTGTCGATGGATATGACCAACACCCGCGTCCTATACGCCGCAATGTGGGAACACGGCAGATTGCCTTGGAAAGTGATAAGTGGCGGACCGGGAAGCGGACTTTATAAATCCGTTGATCGCGGCGAAACCTGGGAAAAGCTTAAGGACGGGCTACCGAACGAGATGGGAAAAATGTCCATCGCAGTCAGCCGTTCGAACCCTGAAAAAGTTTGGGCGTTGATCGAAAGCGATACGGAAAAGGATCAAGGTGGACTCTTTGTATCCAATAATGGCGGTAAAAATTGGAAACAGGTTTCCGACGACAATCGCTTGACGCAGAGGGCTTGGTATTACATCGAACTGTTCGTCGATCCAAAGAGTGAAAATACGCTCTACGTACTGAGTGCACCGGCTTTACGTTCAAACGATGGTGGACGGACCTGGGAGACGCTGTCGGGAACACACGGTGACTTTCACGATCTGTGGATCAATCCCGACAACCCGAATAATTTCATAATTTCCAATGACGGTGGTTCCGCCGTCACCTTTAATAAGGGGAAGAGCTGGAGTACGCAGAGCAATATGCCGACGGCACAGTTCTACCGTATAAACGTCGATAATCAGTTTCCGTATCGTATTTACGGCGGACAGCAGGATAGTACGTCGGTGTCGATCGCCAGCCGCGAATTTGGCGGCGGAGGCATTACGGCTTCAAGTTGGACGTCGTCGGCCGGAGGTGAAAGTGCATTTCTGGCATTCGATCCGAATGATCCCAAATTCGTGCTTGGCGGCAGCTATCAGGGAACGATCGGAGTGCTAGACGTAAGGGCAAAGGCCGACACAAATATAATGGCCGCACCGAACCAATATCTGGGGATGGATGCCAAGGACATTAAGTATCGTTATAACTGGAATGCTCCCATTATCTGGAGCAAACACGAACCGAACACCTACTATCACGGCTCGCAGTATTTGCTCAAGACCGGCGATATGGGCAAGACGTGGAAAGAGGTCTCGCCGGATCTAACGCGAAATGAGAAGGACAAACAGGGGAAAGGCGGCGGACCGTTTACAAACGAAGCAGTCGGAGCGGAAAATTACGGCACTCTCTCATATATAGCCGAGTCGCCTCACGAAAAGGGCGTGATCTGGACCGGAAGTGACGACGGACTTGTTCAACTTACACGCGATGGCGGAGCTACCTGGAAAAATGTCACACCGCCGGGGCTTGCCGAATGTCTGATAAATGCGATCGAGATATCGCCCTTCGATAAGGCGACGGCGTACATCGCAACCACCCGTTACAAATTCAACGACCATTCGCCCGGCCTTTATAAGACCTCAGATTACGGGGCGACTTGGACGAAGATCAACAACGGGATACCGGCAGATGCTTTCACGCGCGTTGTCCGTGAGGATGAAGTTCGAAAGGGATTGCTTTTTGCCGGAACCGAGCTTGGCGTTTTTATCTCTTGGAACGGCGGATCAGATTGGACGCCGTTTCAGCTAAATTTGCCGGTAACGCCGATCACCGATCTGCGTGTACACCAAGGCAATCTGATCGCCTCCACATCCGGGCGATCGTTCTGGATACTAGACGATCTAAATGTGATTCGGCAGTACGCTAAGAATATGCCGGCGTTTTCGGTTTATCAAGCATCTCCGGCATACATAGCAAATGGTTCAAGCGAACTTGACGATTCGGATAGTGAATTTACCGGTGCAAACCGATTTCGAGGAGTCAATCCCGCAAACGGCGTTGTTTTTTATTACAATCTCCCCGAAATTAAAAAGACCGATGAAGTGACGCTTGAGATACGTGACGCCGCCGGCGTTATTGTGAACACATTTTCATCGACGCCCGACGCCGCATATCGAAAATGGGATGGTGGCCCGGACGAAGACCCGTCGCTCGCCAAGTCCACGGGCCTCAATCGATTCGTGTGGAATATGCGTCACCGGACTATCCCGGGCGTTCCGGGTGTATATATCGAGAGCAGTTACGCCGGGCATAAAGCATCGCCGGGCAAGTTTACCGCTATCTTTAAGGTCGCAGGACAAACAGTTACTTCCGGATTTGAGATATTGCCCAACCCGCTTTATCCGACCACACCGGCAGAATATCTTGAATATCATAAGTTGATGCTACGTATGGAGGGCGAGGCGGCCACGATGCACCGTCTGGTCAACAGCCTGTATGCTAAACAACTACAATTATCAGGCATTCTTAAGGGCTTACCGACGGTCGATAAATTTGCCGCGATTCGGAAAAGTGGCGAAGAACTGGTAAAACGACTCAAGGCCTGGGACGAGGAAATGATTCAACGAAAGGCAAAAGCGTATGATGACGTAGATAATTTCCCCAACAAATTCACAGCCAATTATTTGTTCCTGATGAACCAGACGGAAAGTGATATTCCGCGCATCAATCAACCATCGATCGACCGGCTTGCGGAACTCACCACACAATGGGCCGGACTTCGTTCTCGAGCGGCCGAACTGAACGAGAAGGATATTCCGGCATTGAACAAATTACTTTGGGAGGCAGGAGTCGGTGCCGTTTGGGAAAAGTAACGCGTGGGTCAAACAATCTCTGGTTTCACCGTACTTTCGACGATCTCCCACGCGTGTTCAGCTTTTAGCAGTTTGGACATCAGTGATGCGTGTACCGCGTGGCCGGACTTTTCAGCGGTGACTTTGCCCTTGATCGGCATACCCAGAAGTGCAAGGTCGCCGATAATGTCGAGTATCTTGTGTCTGACGAATTCATCGTCAAAACGCAGTGGCGTCTCATTGAGCATACCGTTCTCGGTCAACACTATGGCGTTGTCAAGGCTACCGCCAAGGGCTAGATTCGCTTTTCGAAGCATATCGATCTCGTGGGTAAATCCAAAAGTACGGGCCGACGCGATCTCCTTACCGAAAGATCCTTTCTTGAAGACGAAATTTAGCTGCTGCCGCTCGATAAACGGGTGCGGAAAATCAATGAGACAGTCGATCTCAAATTCTTCCGATGGTTCGATCGCCATCTTGCGATCGCCTTGAACGTATTCGACGCGCTCGAGGATCCGCAAAATATGTCTTGGGGAGTCCTGTTCGACTAAACCCGCATTTTCGATCAACGCGATAAAATCCTCGCTTGAACCATCCAAAATTGGTATCTCGATATTGTCGAGATCGATGAAGCAGTTGTCGACGCTCATTCCTCGAAGTGCGGAAAGTAGATGTTCGCACGTCGATAGCACAACGCCTCGGCGCACGAGTGTGGTGGCGTACGAGCAATGCGAAATATATTCGACCGATGCCGGGATCTCGAAATTATCCAGATCTGTGCGCACAAATATATATCCCGTGTTTGCAGGTGCCGGACGGAGCGTCATATTTACGTCAGCTCCGGTATGGAGTCCGACGCCGTTTACTTTGATCGGTTTTGCAAGTGTTGTTTGTTTCATTAACTAAGTCTGCACGCTCAATTGCAATGCCCGTGCCATCGACCCGGATTACTGAGAATCATATATTTGCCTCGAAATAAGCGAGTTTTAGGTACGGATCGCGACAAATCTGTTGGTCTTGCGCCACATCGCTGTGGCTGAATTTACTATTCGGCATTCACGATTTACAATTTACTAAAGTATGGCAATTGAAACCGCCGGCCAGAAAGCCGTTAAGATCACAAAGATACGCATTGAAAACGCGTCAACAATAACGTTACCGAAAGACACTCAGGGAACCGTCAATAAAGTTCTTGATTTCCTACCCGTCGAGCAGTATCGGGGTGTGGAGCGCATAAAGCTCGTCGATTTTATCAACGACCCGCGTTTGAAGAATATGGATATTCCCGTCCCTGGCGACCTGCCGGGCCTATATCATCCGCGTGCGGGCAATCAAGCACCGTGGTTCGAACTGTCAATGGGCGCTCTGCTACAGCCGACTGAGGGATTTGTTAAGAAATTTATGGCGAAGAGTGGATTTAAGGGCAACATAGCTGGTCTTCTATTCTCGCTTGTAGGTCAACACTACTTCCTTACCCAGAAACATTCGGTCAAACGAACCGCCCTTGAACCGCAGATTCGTCAGTACGCTGAGAAAAATCTGAAGCGTTGGAGTGAAAAGCAGTCGGAGGGCAGTATTCGGGCAAAGCTATTCAAACCGTTCCGTCCGTATCTCGAACGCTGGGCAAAATGGCTGAACAAAAAGGCTGCGGCCGCACAAAAGTAACACAATGAACTATTTCTTAGTAAAGCAAGAGCCGGATGCGTACTCGTGGGATGATTTTGTCGCCGAGGGCAAGACCGATTGGACCGGTGTCCGCAATTACCAAGCTCGCAATAATTTAAGGGCGATGAAGAAGGGTGATAAAGTTCTGTTTTATCATTCAAACATTGGAAAAGAAGTCGTTGGCATCGCCGTGGTTTCGAAAGCTGAGTTTCCTGACCCAACTGACGAAAAGTGGGTAGCGGTCGAATTAACGCCGACCAAGCCATTCAAGAAAGCAGTTACTCTGGCGGCGATGAAGGCTAACCTTGCTCTCGTAAATCTCGGTCTCATACGCCAATCACAACTGTCTGTTATCGCGATCACCAAAGATGAGTTCGAAGAGATCGTGAGTATGTCGAAATAGGTAAGTTATGCTGAAAGAAGCCGTTGCTCACTATCACACATTGCTCGAAGACCCAGAGATCGCCGGTGCATCACAACGGATGCTCGACGAGCAACTCGAGAGTTCCAAGCTGATCTTTGGCGGACGCAGGCTCGCACCGTATCTCCGGCCACATTTTGTGACAGAAGACGATTGGGCGATGGTCACTAAGACCTGCCGCACGATCTTCGATTCGCTCCAAAAGGTCAAGGATGCGGCGATCTCCGATGACAATGTACTCAACGAACTCGGCGTTACGCCCGTAGAACGCGAACTTATCAAGATCGACCCGGGCTATGCACACGTTTCGCCGACATCACGTTTGGACTCGTTTCTGATCGATGACAGTTACAGCTATGTCGAGTTGAACGGCGAGAGTCCTGCCGGTATTGCATTTTCTGATTCGGCGTCCGAGATCTTCTCGAAATTGCCCGTAATGGCAAAGTTCGCGGAAACCTATAATTTCCGAACGCTCGAGGGCTCGTCTAAACTACTGGAAGTCCTTATTTCTTGCTACACAGAGTATTGCGGCGGGACAATGAAGCGGAATCCGGTGATCGCCATCGTGGATCTGAAGGGCCTGCCGACTATCAAAGAGTTCGAGCTATTCCACGACTATTTCGAGTCAAACGGCTACGAGTCGATCATTTGCTCACCGGACGAACTTAAGTTCGACGGCGACCGCCTTTCTTGTAATGGCGTAGAGATCGATATTGTCTATAAACGACTGCTCGTTAATGAATATCTGCCGATAATGGAGCAGCAACCCGACCTGCTTGATGCATATCGTGCGGGAGCAATATGTATGGTCAATAGTTTTCGCGGAAAACTGGTACACAAAAAAGCAGTTTTTGCGGTGCTGACCAATGAACGATACAGGTATCTGTTCAACGACGCCGAGCTTGAGGCGATTGCTAAGCATATCCCCTGGACGAGAGTCTTTCGCGACGAACCGACTGAAAATAAGGGCGAGACGATCGATCTCGTTGACTGGACGCGGTCAAATTCGCATAAACTGGTGCTAAAGCCCAACGATGATTATGGCGGTAACGGTATTTTTATCGGATGGAACTCTTCGCCCGTTGAGTGGGACGAGGCTATAAAGGCGGCGCTCGCCGATGGCGATTATCTTGTGCAGGAACGTGTGAGAACGGCAAAAGAGCTTTTCCCGATGTTTACTGATGAAGAAGGGAACTGGGAATTGGTCGAGCAACTTGTCGATCTGGACCCACTGCTGTTTCTCGGTGAGGTCGGGTCGGCGTTTACCAGACTTTCGTCAACCGAACTCGCAAATGTATCATCAGGCGGCGGGATGGTGCCGACGTTTATCATTAGTAAAAAATAGGACAATTGCCCGCAGACTTTTGGGGCGCACAATCGAACGAATGACAAGCGTATCTGAATCAAGACTCCGCACCCTTACTGACGAATATCAAGTGCTCGAGGAAAGGCTCCGTCTGGGCGGCGGCCCGGACAAGATCGAAAAGATCCACAAACAAGGAAAGCTGACGGCTCGTGAACGCGTCGCATTGCTGCTCGACGAGAATACCTTTTCCCAAGAGATCGGATTGATGGTCGCTTACGATCAGTACGATGGAACGGCACCTGCCGCGGCGGTTATCACCGTCGTTGGCAAAATTGAAGGCCGCGAATGCGTGATCGTTGCTAACGACGCAACCATCAAGGCGGGTGCGTGGTATCCGGAAACGATCAAGAAGATCCTGCGTGCCCAAGAGATCGCAATGCGTAATCGCGTGCCGATCATCTATCTGGTCGATTCGGCAGGCGTCAATTTGCCTTACCAGGGCGGCGTTTTTCCGGGACAGTACGGTGCTGCACGGATCTTTTACTACAACTCGATCATGCGTCGATACCTCAAGGTGCCGCAGATCTCGGCCGTAATGGGAATGTGCGTCGCGGGCGGAGCTTATCTTCCGGCGTTGTCTGATGTGATATTGATGGTCGAAGGCACGTCATTTATGGGCCTCGGCGGAGCAAACCTTGTTAAGGGGGCAACGGGGCAGACGATCGATAACGAGAGTCTGGGCGGAGCGATGACGCATAATGCAATTTCGGGCGTGGCTCATTTTCGAACGCCCGACGACAAGTCGTGTCTTGAGAAGATCCGTGCATTAGTTGCGGACCTTCCGGCGAAGGAAATAAGCCGAGTATCGGTGTCAGAATCGAGACCAACAGCCGCTGAGCCAACTTCGCTCTATGATATTCTGCCCGGCGATCACCGAGCCCCATACGATATGCGGGCCGTGCTCGACACATTTCTTGATGAGGGCGGTATCGACGAGTTTCAGGCCGATTATGCCAAAGAGATGATCTGCGGGACTGCGCGGATCGGCGGTATTCTGGTCGGCGTGATCGCTAATTCCCGCGGTATGTCCAAGGGTAAACCGGGAGCACCGCCGCGTTTCGGCGGCATTGTGTATACCGAGTCCGCCGAGAAAACTGCGTACTTTATTGAGAATTGCAACCGCCATTCGACGCCCTTGCTCTTTGTCCAGGACGTTTCAGGATTTATGGTCGGTGCCGAGGCTGAGCATAGCGGCATCATACGTGCCGGAGCGCAGTTTGTGGAGGCGATGGCGACCGCCGCTGTGCCCAAGTTAGTTTTAACTATCAATCACGCGTCCGGCGCCGGATACTATGCGATGGCGGGACAAGGCTTTGATCCTGATTTTATCTTCTCGCTCCCAACGGGACGAATGGGCGTGATGGAAGGAGACTCTGCGGCCGTCGCTATCTATGGCACGCAGATCGAAAGGCTCAAAAAGGATGGAAAAGAGCCGCCCCCTGAAATGTTGGCCGAAATGAATAAGGTGCGCGAGACGTACGATCGTGAACTAGACGCTAAACATGCGGCGGCCCGCGGCCTTGTCGATGCCATTGTTACGCCGGAGAATCTTCGCCAGTCGCTCTTGCTTACGTTGCAAACTTGTCTTAACACCAACACGCCGCACATCGGCGCATTTGTGCTACCGTCAACGATGAACTGATACGCGCGGGTTTAGATCGGCTCAAATTGTTCCTTACTTTCCGACTTTTGCGGAGTTTGTAACCGATTAGCACTTTTCTCAACGCAAGCAGGGTCGTAACTACGCGTAAGTAGCACAAAGCTGGAGTTATTCATGTTTCCTCGGCTTTGTCTGCGGCCCTGCTCTCCGCCACTTTTCTGACGCAAACATTTCATCTATAATTTTGTCGTTATGATCATAACACGCTACCGAGTGAGTTTTGGGACCTAATGTATATGAAATATCTTTCATTTTCGCTTCTGTTTCTCGTAACTATTTGTATCGTAACAGGGTCTGCTCAGACCACACCGCCGGATTCCGACCCGGTCATAATTTCGGCTCCGGCGTTTGCGATCTCTGCTGATGACGAAGCCGCAGGTATAGACGGCACGGTAAAATTAGCTGTCGAAATAAGCAAAAGTGGCACAGTCGGACAGGCTTCAGTCTATATCGGTCCGTCCTGGCCCTGTTCTGTAAATTTAGATAAGCGCGTCACTGCCGTGATGCGAGATCTTGAAAAGTCTGTTCGCCAGTATAAATTCTCGCCTGCCTTAAGCAATGGCAAACCGGTTGACTCTCGGATCGGGCTATCGATCAAGATCGGACGATCGGCGAAGGCCGAGGTCGGGGCGAAGGGTGATCCGGGCGTTCCGGCTAAACCAAAACTTATTAGTGGCGGAATCGTAAATGGAAAAGCCAAATTTCTGCCAAAGCCGGAATATCCGAATGCAGCGAAGTCGTCACGAGCAAGCGGTGCCGTGAGTGTCCAGATATTGATCGGCGAAGATGGAAACATCATTAATGCACAAGCGATAAGCGGTATGCCGGAACTTCAGTTTGCTGCCCGTGCTGCCGCCTGCGGAGCCAAGTTTAGCCCGACAACGCTGGCTGGCGAACCTGTCAAAGTGTCGGGAGTATTGATTTATAATTTCGTTCTCTAAGTGAGATCGTTCCGTATCTGTATTGACTCGTGCAAAGGCGTGATCGCAGAAAATATATCTTCCATTTTTGGAATTAAAGGATTATTATAGCTATGTCGCGTCCCGTGGCATCGATTCACCTTCCTGCTCGCCCGCCTGCCAAATGATAAAGATATTTCTTAAAACCGCACTTATACTTTTGTGCTTTTTGTCATTGACCGCTGCCGTCAACGGTCAGAAAGCAACGTCAAAGAAAAGTGATTCTGTTATCTCATCTATCGCGAACGGTGCCGGAAAGGTGACGGTAGTCGTCGTCGGTTCAGCAGCCAAGGCCGCTTGGGCCACAACCAAGTTCGCTGCTAAGGATATCGCAAAACCTCTAGTGGTCAGTGTAGGAAAGCCCCTGCTTCTGAAGGCCGCGCCCAACGTAACGATGTTTGCCCTAAAGCTAACCGGTAAAAGCGTCAAAAAGGCCGTGCCTTTGGCCGCAAAATTAGGGATGGCATATCTCAAAGCGAAACTGCCGATCTAGTTTTCTGAAAGTGTTGAGAAGGTTTGTTTGGAAAGCGGTGGTCAATTATTTGGTGACCTTACTTTTCATCATCCTTTAGTAATTCCGCGTAATCCGCTATTGCCATTTCGATCACCCTGCGAGCATCTTCCTTTCCATATGAATAGGCGATCTCGCAGATATTAGGCGCGTCAGGAAGCGATTTGTACGTAAGGAAATAGTGTTCAAATCGTTCGAGGATGCCTTTGGGCAATTCGTGGATCTCAGTATATTGCTCAAATACCTTATCGCCCTTTAGAACCGCAATTATCTTATCGTCGGCCTCGCCACCATCGATCAAACAGAATCCGCCGATGGGTATGGCCTTGAGGATTATGTCGCCACGAGGGATGTGATGTTCGGATAGAACGAGAATGTCGAGCGGGTCGTGATCGCCGCCGGTGATGCTGATCGACGTTCCGCTTCGTGCAAGGTTCGCGATGCCCTCGCCGCAATAGGTTCGCGGGATAAATCCATAGTTTGCGGGTACGACGTTCGAATATTGCTGCGGACGATCGATCTTAAGATAACCGGTCTCTTTGTCGACCTCGTATTTGACCGTGTCACGCGGAACTATTTCAATAAAAACCGATACTTCCTGTGGAGCATTGTCGCCGATCGGGATGCCGTGCCACGGGTGGGCTTTGTTTGTACGAAACATACAGCTATTATTTGTCCATTGCAGAAAAATGTCTAACGGCTTTATCATCGAAAATTCAGGGTCAGTAAGGATCATAAGATTTTCCCGGCCCGAGACCCGGAGTCCGCTATCTATCACAGTACTCGAGGGCCTGCACGCAGAAGTCGATTCGGTGGGGAATAATGCGGCAGTCTCGGGACTGATATTCACGGGTGTTGATGATGTGTTCGCCTCAGGGGCGGACCTGCGTGAGGTCGCCGCCGTAACTGCCGGAACGGCACGAGAATTTGCTCTGCGTGGCCAATCGCTGACAACCAAGATCTCTCTGCTTCGATGTGAAACTATCGCTGCAGTCAACGGTTACTGTTTTGGAGGAGCTCTCGATCTTGCACTTGCCTGCAAACTCAGGATCGCCGAGCCGACCGGACTGTTTTCGCATCCGGGAACCGGACTCGGCATTATCACCGGATGGGGCGGCACACAGCGTCTGCCGAGGCTTATTGGTGAGGCGGCGGCAGTCGAGATGTTTTTTACCGGCCGCCGTGTGACTGCCCAAGAGGCTCTTGAATTGGGCCTGATCGATCGCATTGCGGACAATGCACTTGCGACTGCCACTCAAACGATCTTGAATGGATAAATTTAGTCTCAAAGCAGAATACAAGTACTTGATCATCATCGCTGTCGCAACCGCAGCGGTCTTTGCGAGTTCGCTATGGGGCAATTTTGTTTACGACGACACCCGACAGATACTCGAAAATCCTCTTATCCAAGATTCCCAACTTTACGGCAGGGCTTTGGTGTCAGATGTTTGGGCTTTTAAGGGAGACGGTTCGATCGCCGCAAGCAACTATTGGCGGCCGACCTTTACCGCATTGAACATCGTTTGTTTCAAGCTATTTGGAGCGGAACCTTTCGGATGGCATTTGGTCAACGTGGCTCTGCATTTGTGCGCCTGTCTCCTGGCATTTGGTTTTTTTCGGCGATTGGGCATTGCACCGCTCACCGCGTGCCTGGCTTCGGTGATCTTTGCTGTTCATCCCGTGCACACCGAGTCGGTGGCCTGGATCGCCGGTTCGCCCGACTTGTTGTTCGGGATTGGCCTGCTTGGCTCGTTGATACTTGCCGATTGGGAGTTTTCCCGAAAAAGCGGGAAGCCAAGCTGGCCGAACATCGCGGCGTCGCTATTACTTTTCGCGTTCGCTCTGGGATCAAAAGAGGTAGCGTTGTTATGTCTGCCATTATTTTATCTGCTTTGGCGATTTCGCCGAGACGGCGGTAGCGATAATACAACGGCCTTTCGCCTTGTCTTCGGCATTGGGGCGATAACTGGTGCTTTCTATTTCGCCGCCCGATGGATGATATTGGGTGAGATCTCGCGGCCGGCGGAGAATGGTGCGGGAATCTTACAGACGGCTCTTTCGGCTCCATCGGTTTTTGCGTTTTACCTTGGGCAGGCCTTCTTGCCATTCAGGCTTGCGACCAACTATCCATTGCGGGCCGTGCAGGAGATCGGTTTTACAAATTTCGTTTTACCTCTTACCGTGGTTGGTCCAGCTATTGTTCTAGCCGTATGGTTGTGGCGAAAGGGTTCGCATTGGCCCATTTTGATCGGAATATTTGCGTTACCACTGGTCCCGGCGTTTAATTTGGGAGCGTTTATCCCTGAACAGATCGTTCACGATCGCTATCTCTACTTGCCGCTGCTGGGTGCCGCAACCGGGTTCGTGATTTTAATCGAAAACCTCGCTGCCAAATTTGCGGGCGAGAGAGCGAGGTTGGTACTGTTCGCGTCGATCACAATTATTGCCGTTTCGCTCGGATTGAAGACAATTAGCTATAGCCAGGTCTGGAACAAGGACCTTAGCCTTTGGAAGCACGCGGTTACGGTTGACGATCAGTCTGCATTTAACTGGAGTCAGCTTGGATCGGTACTTTCGTCATCTGGTGCGACGGCGGAATCGTTCCAGGCTTACGATCGTTCGATCAGCATTGCTCCGACGCCGATCGCACTAATGGGGCGTGCCCGTGGTTACATAGCTGCCGGAAGGCTCGATGAGGCAATTCGAGACGCCAAGATCGTCACAACGACTCCGCTGGATCAAATAAATGCGTTTACGCTATTACAGGGGTACGAGACGCTCGGTATGGCGTACGACAAAGCCGGTGACGCGACAGCGGCCGAGGCCACGTTTCGCGAAGGACGCCGTGTCCTGCCGATATATGCCGCATCGTTAACAGAAAAGTTGGCAGTCGTGCTTTACGTTCAAGGAAAAAAGCAAGAAGCGTTGAATGAACTGATAGGCGTTCGCGATCAGGCCGGGCGCGAGATGCTTGCTGATTCGAAGGTGGTATACTTCCGGCTTGGCCTGCTCTATTCCGAGCTCGCCAATTCGTCAGAAGCCAGACGCAACTTTCAGGAATTTCTCGCGGCGACCGAAAATAACCGTTCACCGGCGATCATCGGCGATCGAAAGCAGGCAACCGCGGCTCTGGCTCGGCTCAAATAGCATCACGACTTTGGCTTGACCTCGTCGGCCTTAACTTCTACGTCCGGTTTTGAGAATTGTGAGTATTCAAACCTTACGAGCACATCCTTTAGTAGCTTTCTGTCTTTTAGCTTCACGCGGTACTGGGTATGGATAATGGAACGTGGTGTAAGAATTCCGAAACTGCTGTCCTGATACGAGAAGATCTCCTCGAGAGCAAGTCCCCGCTCGGAGAACCCTTCGGGTTGGATGGTCAAACGCCTTATTTCCTTTCGTAGCCTGAAAGTACCTTCGTCAAGGTATAAACGACCACTAAGCCGGCCGTTGAGCGTCACGTTCTTGTCAGCAGCTATCTCAAATTCAGCTTCCGTACCACTTGGTGCCTCGGAACCCGATACAACCGTCGTTAGCATCGGCGTTTCAACCAGTTGGAGATAATCGACAACGATGACCGGCTGACCGTTTATCAACTCGCTTCCGCTGATCGTAAATGAAAAGGCGGACCGTAAGGACGGCCTCAGCACGATCGATTGAAAGAGCGTAAGTCCCGAGATCTGGATGTCACCGTCGTAGCGAAGCGCTTCGTTGTCAAGACGCTTTATCTCGTTCTGTGCCGTGTCGGCGTTTGATAGCTTTGCGAAGAGTTCACCGGCACGCTTATCGCCATCGCTGACGGTTTTTCCATCGACTGCGGTCACGTTGCGAAATTCGATTACGCGATCCGGTTCCTTGGTCAGCGGCATTACTACAAAAAGTGAATTTACAGAACGGGTATTCTTTTCTTCACCGTTCTTTTTGTAAGTCGTGAATGTTTTGGTCTCGGTCGCCAATAGGTCTCGAAAAGTCTCAACATACTCCCGTGAGCGCGTCTCTGCCGTTGCAAGTATTTCATCGAGTTTCGAGGGCGACGATGTCTGGGCGGTATTAGCGATCACCGCCGTTAAAATGATCGCGAAAAATAAAAGTGAACTGCTTTTCATATTTCCTGTCATTTGACTTGATTTAGCTATCAAACATACTTCTAATATACGAGTAACAATCAACGCGTAACAAAATACTATGAAAGTATCACTTCTAAAGCTAGCACATGCCCGTTCGGGAGATAAGGGCGACACCGCGAATGTAGGCGTTATAGCCTTGCGAGATGAGCTATATCCGATCCTCGTCCGCGAAGTAACTGCGGAACGCGTCAAAGAGCACTTTGGGCCGATGGTCAAGGGCTCGGTCGAGCGATTTGAACTGCCGAACCTCTCGGCACTCAACTTTCTGCTCCACGAGAGTCTTGGCGGCGGCGGCACCCGTAGCCTGATGACCGACGCCCAAGGCAAGACGTTCTCTACGGCATTGCTGCGGATGACGATCGATATCGCAGAGGACGAAGCCACAGCCATCGAGATCTGATGGAGATAGATCCGCGAATATCATTTGATCACGCCGACGTTGGCGGACTCAATTTGCATTACGCAATAGCGGGCAGTGGGGAGAAACTCGTGATATTACTTCACGGGTTTCCCGAGTTTTGGTA
>Ga0073904_10000076_pt1 | contig 56638 bp, 46 predicted proteins | sample KloWWTrecipitate_FD_66668 | JGI IMG/M metagenome (GOLD analysis project Ga0073904, IMG submission 66668) | Active sludge microbial communities from Klosterneuburg, Austria, studying microevolution and ecology of nitrifiers - Klosterneuburg... | ecosystem: Engineered > WWTP > Aerobic digester >... | reverse complement strand
CCAGACACCCAAAGATCAGAATCGCAATTAGGTTCTCCAACAACGGTTGATAACTCGCCATTCGTTTTGTCCATTAGAGACAAACGTCTCCCAAAAGCCATTCGTTTTGTCTATTACACCATGATCTGAAAATTGTCTGAGATCTTGTAACGCAGAACCATTTTTGCCGCAGCAGGATATTACACACTGATCCGTGCTACCCAACCCGATAACACCAATGTTATGCAGATAAGCGGATCAGCTAACTTTTTGGATAGCGATCGAGCTCAACTACTTCATGAACCAACACGACACTTTTAACATCAAGAAAAAGGCTTCATTCCACTTTCTTTTGTACTTGAGCCTTACCTTTGCTGCAAGTCTTGTTTAGACCGATTCTAAATAAGACGCATCGTAATGATAAAAGTCAGTGAGAATGCGAAGGCGGAAGTTACCAAACTGCTTGGTACGCAAGGCCGTGGTAAAGATCATTTCGTGCGGGTCGGCGTGAAAGGCGGCGGTTGTAGCGGCCTTATGTACGACCTGGATTTCGATGACCAGATGAAAGATGGCGATAAAGTGTTCGAGGATAATGGCGTGAAGGTGGTCATTGACAAGAAAAGCATGCTCTATCTATTAGGCACAACACTGGACTTTAGCGGCGGATTGAACGGTAAGGGTTTCCAATTCGTGAACCCTAATGCGAGTCGGACGTGTGGGTGTGGGGAGAGTTTTTCGATCTGAATCAAATGAACCGCAACGACGCAACGTAATTGCATCTCCTATTATGGGCACACGTGGCCTGTTCCAGGGTGCATCTTCGGAAGCTTTTCGCTGTCGCATGATCGCGTTTAAAACCAACTGATCGCATTTGCGGTTAATTAGTACATGGCACAAGAGACAGACGATATCCTGAAGGAAGTTACCGAGAAGGAGTACGCCTACGGGTTTATCACCGACATTGAAAGCGAGAAGGCTGAGAAGGGGTTGAGCGAGGAGATCGTGCGTTTTATCAGCGCGAAGAAGAATGAACCGGAGTGGATGTTGGATTGGCGACTTGAAGCCTATCACGCATGGCTGAAGATGGAGGAGCCGCACTGGGCCCATGTGAATTACCCGAAGATCGATTACCAGAATGCATATTACTACAGCGCGCCGAAAAAGAAACCGCAGCTGAACAGTTTGGATGAGGCGGATCCGGAGTTGGTAAAGACCTTCGAAAAGTTGGGTATTTCGTTGGAGGAACAGAAGCGCTTGGTCGGTGTTGCTGTGGATGTAGTATTCGATAGCGTAAGCGTGAAGACCACGTTCCAAGCGGCGTTGAAGGAGAAGGGGATCATCTTTTCCAGTTTCAGTGATGCCGTGCAGAATCACCCTGATCTGGTCAAGAAATACTTAGGAAGTGTAGTGCCGCGCACCGATAATTATTTCGCGGCATTGAATAGCGCGGTATTCAGCGATGGTAGCTTTTGCTACATACCTCCTGGAGTGCGGTGCCCTATGGAGTTGAGCACGTATTTCAGGATCAACGAGGCAATGACCGGCCAATTCGAACGCACGTTGTTAATAGCAGATGAAGGCGCTTACGTAAGCTATTTGGAAGGATGCACTGCGCCCGTACGCGATGAACACCAGTTGCATGCAGCGGTCGTTGAATTGGTCGCGCTGAAAGATGCTGAGATCAAATACAGCACAGTTCAGAACTGGTACCCTGGTGATAAGAACGGAAAGGGCGGGATCTATAATTTCGTTACGAAACGTGCCCTGTGTGCTGGCGATAACAGCAAGATCAGCTGGACCCAAGTAGAGACCGGAAGTGCGATCACATGGAAGTACCCGAGCTGTGTTCTGAAAGGCGATAACAGCATAGGGGAATTCTACAGCGTAGCCGTTACGAACAACAAACAACAAGCCGATACCGGAACGAAAATGATCCACATCGGTAAAGGCACGAAAAGCACCATCATCAGCAAAGGGATCAGTGCTGGCCTTAGCAATAACAGCTATCGTGGTTTGGTCAAGATCGGTCGCGGTGCGAAGGGTGCTCGGAATTTCAGCCAGTGCGATTCGTTGTTATTGGGTGATCGTTGCGGTGCACACACGTTTCCTTATATTGAGAGCGAGAACCCTAGTGCAATAGTGGAACACGAAGCCACCACGAGCAAGATCGGTGAGGACCAGATCTTCTATCTGAATCAACGCGGGATCGCAACGGAAAAGGCTGTTTCGCTGATCGTGAACGGATACTGCAAGGAAGTACTTAACCAATTGCCCATGGAGTTTGCCGTGGAGGCGCAAAAGTTGTTGGCTGTTTCGCTTGAAGGTAGTGTTGGCTGATCCGAATTCTGATACGGCCGATCATACTATGAACTGGAACGATGTATTAGGTTACGCCAACCACGGTAATCCGGAACCTCCGAGCCGTGTTGAGAAAACAGAAGTTGAGTGGAAAGCTGTGCTGACCGCCGAGCAATTCCGCGTAACACGCTTGAAGGGAACCGAGCGTGCATTCAGCTCAGAAGCGTGTTCACTTTTTGAACCTGGCATCTACAAATGTGTTTGTTGTAAAACTGAATTATTCGACGCCAGCTCCAAGTTCGAGAGTGGGACTGGTTGGCCTTCGTTCACCCAACCGATCGCAGAGAATGTGATAGCGCACCACATGGATAAGACCTATGGCATGGTACGTATAGAGACCATATGCAATGTGTGCGATGCACACCTTGGACACGCATTTCCCGATGGACCAGCGCCCAACGGGCTGCGTTTTTGCATGAATGCAGTGAGCTTGGAGAAAGTGGTCTGAGCGTGATCTTTCAATAGATCCTGCCCCTGACTATCGGCACGAAATATGTATGTTCATTCTTAAAAAACAAACAATAACACACATGGCGACTTTTGAACTTTACACTGACAAAGCTGGCGAATTTCGTTTCCGGCTCAAAGCGGGTAACGGCGAGATAATCCTTGCCAGCGAAGGCTACACCGCCAAAGCATCTGCAATGAACGGTATCGAAAGCGTGAAGACCAACGCTGTCCATGACGCTAATTACGAACGCAAGAAGTCCGACGCTGGACACTCTTTCAACCTACTAGCTGCCAATGATCAAGTGGTTGGCACAAGTCAGGTCTACACAAGCACAACTGCACGTGATAAGGGGATCGAGAGTGTAAGAACGAACGCTCCTACAGCCGGGTTAATGGAAGTTTGAATCTTGTGCAACTAAATTAGGAGAAGAGTCCATTGAGGCTTTTTCTCATGCTTAGTATTATGCGGATCAAGGTCAAAATTTCACGAACCGTCCCTTGAACACTTTACTATCACCACTTGCTTGGTAGGTGTAGACACCTGCTAGCAATCCAGGCAGGACCAGATCGACCTTTCCACCGTTAGTGGTTTGTTGATGGACCAACTGACCACTACTATTCCAGATCGTCAGATCCACTACGGTCCCGAATGGCACCTTCAACAACAGTGTGGCCACATCGTTCATCGGCGACGGATAGAAGCGCTGATCGCTGGATTCGATCTGTTCGTACTCCACTGACCTTACTGAACTATAGCCTTCAAAGCCCAATTGTATCCGGTAAAAAACAGTGCTAAGCTCAGGTGGTGATTCATCAAACCACTGATACGCGACGGCGTTCGTTGGATCTCCGCATATGCCTTCAATGTGGTGTACTTCGGTGAAATTGATGCCATCGGCCGAGCGTTCAACAGCCTGACCATTACATGTGCTGCCACCCTGAATGGTCCAATCGACCCGGATCCCACCAGTTAGTTCAGTGAGCTCATTATGCGCAATAAATGGATGTTCCTGAGCGCGTATGGTTGCATTGCCACACAAAACCAAGACCATGCTGCACACTATTGAATTGATCTGTTGCACGGACATCACTGGTCGGTCGATTAGTGAACGAAATCCTTTTGAACATCGTAATTTATTCTTGACCAAGAGGCCAATAAAAATACGGAACGATCCACCGTATACCTATTGGAAGTGTTCTTTAAGCACCCTGATCGCCACCTTTCCTTGGAGAGAGAACCCGACCCCATTCCGACTCTCACGGACGCCACCTTCGGCAAACCACTTCCATATGAAACAGCCGGAGTACCATGTCTCTTTGCTGAACACATGAAAGAACGCTTCGAATGCCAAAGCTTGTGCTGCTTCATTGCGCACCGCATCCTGATCTTCGGCCCACGGTTCCTTCGCACACGTCGATGTGTTCGTGTATCCCAATTCAGTGAAGAGTACGGGACGATCCAATCGAAGACTCAGCTCCTTTAACATTGCCAGATGCGGCTCCCACCCTGTTCGCAATTCTGCCATTGTCGGATCGCCTTTCTGGCAAAGTGGGAAATAGCCATCAACACCAATATATGCCATCCGCTTCCACAGCGGGAACCGCACTACTTCATCCCAATTCGCCGCATAGGTCAATGGCCCATTGTATTCTTCTGAAATCCGATCGATCAACACCTGCCAATAGTTCGTGCGTTGGGTCACGAACCGTTCCATTTCCGTACCAATGCAGAACAGGTCAACATCCAGTTCCGTTGCCAACTTCGCGAAATAAAGTACGTACTCCGCGTAGCTCTGTTCGAATGGCCCCCATCCGACAGCTGGGTCCGGCTCGTAGGCACCAGTGAATTCACCGTGGCCCAACCAGAGGTGTGGTTTCAGCATCACTTTCAACCCTCGTGCTTTGGCCATGGCTACCATTGCACGTATTCCAACTGGACGCTCACCCCACCATTGGTGGCCATTTGGATCAAAGATGATGCGCCCATTGTTGTCCGGGCCATATGCATACGGAATGAAACAGACCCACTCGGCCCCAATAGCTTGTACCTGTGCTATGCATGTATCACCCACTTCGCGCGGCGGGGCGCTGAAACACACGCCTTGGATCTTTTGCGCATGCGTACTTTGGCTCACCGCTGCAAAGCCGATCACAAAAATTAAGACCCGTACATGATCTGTCAGCATCATACTATGACACGACAACTATATCAACAAAATTGCACATCAGAATTGAATGGACCATATCGTGATCATTGGTAACGGCATTTCGGGGATCACGGCTGCACGCCATATCCGCAAGCGGAGCGACGCAAAGATCACTGTGATCAGCGAGGAAAGCGAACATTTTTTTAGTCGCACAGCACTTATGTACGTCTACATGGGGCATATGCGGTACAAGGATGTGAAACCCTATGAGGATGAGTTCTGGGAGAAGAACCGCATCGACCTTAAACTTGACCGGGTCAATAGAATTGATACGAACCAGAAGCTCTTGGAGTTGAAAAGTAGTGGCAATATCAAGTACGATAAAGTGATCATCGCAACAGGTAGCGTTAGCAATAAATTCGGTTGGCCGGGACAGGACCTTCCTGGTGTGCAGGGGCTATACAGTTTACAGGACCTTGAATTGATGGAGGTGAACACGAAGGGCATTTCTCATGCGGTGATCGTGGGTGGTGGATTGATCGGTGTTGAAATGGCCGAGATGTTATTGTCTCGCAAGATCGCTGTTACATTTCTTGTTCGTGAAGATACATTCTGGGGAGGCGTGATGCCAGAACAAGAAGCTGACCTGATCTCCAGGCATATGCGCGAACACCACGTAGATCTGCAATTCTCTTCTGAGTTACAAGAGGTGATCGCTGGGCCCGACGGTCGCGTTCGCGGTATTCTTACCAAGGCGGGGGAAACGATCGATTGCCAGTTCGTTGGACTTACCGTTGGCGTAAAACCCAATATAGCGTGGCTGAAGGAAAGCCCTGCAATTGCTACGGACAAAGGTGTACTCGTGAATGAATTTCTCGAAACCAATGTGCCGAACATTTATGCCACTGGAGATTGTGCGCAGTTCCATGAACACCCGGATAAGCAGCGAAAGTCGATCGAGCAAGTTTGGTATACCGGACGTATGATGGGAGAGAAAGTGGCTAGAACGATCACTGGAGAACGGACACCCTATGCCCCTGGTCAATGGTTCAACAGTGCAAAATTCTTCGACATTGAATACCAGACATACGGCTGGGTACGCAATAAACTTGGAATTGGTGAAGCCGAATATTACTGGGAACACCCCAATGGAAAGATCGCGATCCATCTTGTTTGGGATGCTGGAACGCGGATCTTCCACGGCATGAGTAGTTTCGGGTTCCGGTTACGGCACGAAGTTTTTGATCGCTGGCTGAATGATCAAATAACAGTGGACCATGTGGTGGATCACTTGGATGAAGCGGCCTTTGATCCAGAATTCTACGAACGCTTTGCATCCACGATCAAGAGGTCATTCAATCAAACCTCTACAGTTCCTGCATGAAGCAGACCGACCATAGCCTTTCGATCACGGATGCGCATAGCAGCATCCTTGATGGTATTCAAAAAAGTGCACTGAGCCTTGCTGCGATCGGCGTTCTTGGGCTGATCGTTAGCATCCCGATGAACACTATTCCCAACCCTGGAATATGGTTGACCGTGGCTTTAGCGGCCATTATCTCGGGAACCATCATTTATGCACGCAGATCCTATCTCACACGACCCGAAGGGATCCAGAACAATGGTGTTTGGCATCGTGGGATTTCAACGCGTGGTATTGCGGGATGGATCATTGGGATCATCCTCACGGGGTTCTACATTCTGTTATACTTCTATCCGGAATATCTCGGCCTTGGAGCCGAAGGAAACGTGAACCATGGGATCGTAGCACTGTTCGATCCGTTGAGCCGTTTTCTTAGTGGAAATGCGGCTTCCCAATGGTTCGTTTATGGCACGATCTATACCGTTGCGATCCTTTCGATGGGTTACAAGTTCATATTGAAATACAGGCACAACAAGTATCAGGTCGTACGTACCATTTCGGTGATGTTCTTTCAATTGGGTTTCGCCTATCTGATCCCGGAACTACTTGCACGACTTAGCCTGCCGTACAACGATTTCAAGAACATGTGGCCGTTGAACTATTCGTTCTTCGATGAATGGAACTTAAAAGGCTTGATCGATGCAGGAGGTTTTGGTTTGTTCATGCTGCTGTTCGGTGTTGCCATGATCTTCGTGATCTCCCCTATCCTCACCTACTTCTACGGGAAACGTTGGTATTGCTCATGGGTCTGTGGTTGCGGTGGTCTTGCTGAAACCGCCGGTGATCCCTTTCGCCACCTCAGTGATAAAAGCACTACCGCATGGAAGATCGAACGGTGGGTCATTCACACCGTTCTTGTTTTCTCCGTGGTTATGACCGTTGCATTGGTATACAGTTACCTCGGTGATGACGCATCCCGCAATACTGCGGGAGGTTTCTGGGTAACGCGTGGTATGTTGCTCGGAATTATTGGTCTCGTTCTGGGTTGCGTGGCCATCGTTCTCATTGTTCGTCCGGGTATGATCAAGGAGGTGAACAACACCGTTCGAATCCTTGTGCTTGCTATTCTGCTATTGATCATCGGTTTTACGGCACACGCGTACTTGACCGGTCGTGGTGATGTCTTTTTTGTAGAGAGCTATCCACTGCGCAAGTGGTACGGATTTGCGATCGGCGCCATATTCAGTGGTGTGATCGGTGTAGGATTCTATCCGTTGATGGGGAGCCGTGTGTGGTGCCGTTTCGGCTGCCCCATGGCCGCGATACTCGGAATGCAACAACGGTTCTTCTCACGTTTCCGGATCACCACAAATGGCGGCCAGTGTATCAGTTGCGGAAACTGCAGCACGCATTGCGAAATGGGCATCGATGTGCGCAGCTACGCACAACGCGGCGAGAATATCGTTCGTTCCAGTTGCGTGGGCTGTGGTGTATGCGCAGCAGTTTGTCCACGCGGCGTGTTGAAACTTGAGTCCCGCAAGCTTGCAGGAGGCAAAGTTCAAGGAAGAGTGAGTAGTGATCCAATAGCGATAGGTAGGACTGGTGCTACGTTGAGGTAGGACAGTATGCTTGAGCCAACATTAGCATTTGATCGTCAATAACAACAACACGCTACAACTCGTCCTATTCGGCATCAACTTTTTACTTGTCCTTTTCTAAATGACCGCCAGCTCCATCATCGACGTGATCATTCCGGCCTTTAATGAGGAGGAAGCCGTAGCACTTGTGGTCGGCGATATTCCAAAGGATCTCGTACGGCATATCGTGGTAGTGAACAACGCAAGCAGTGATCGTACGAGTGAAGAAGCGCGCAAAGCCGGTGCTATCGTTATGGACCAACCGCTGCGCGGCTATGGCAATGCGTGTTTGAAAGGAATAGAGAAAGTAGCTACACACCAACCACCTCCGGACATCGTGGTCTTCATTGATGCGGATCACAGTGATCGCCCACAACAGATGACGGAAGTTGTCGCACCGATCGTAATGAACGATGCCGACTTCGTGATCGGATCGCGTGCCCTAGGACATCGCGAAGACGGAAGTATGATGCCCCAACAGGTCTTCGGGAACTGGCTCGCAACGCGCTTGTTGAAATTATTCTACGGCGTGCGTTACACAGACCTAGGCCCCTTCCGGGCCATACGCTGGCAGGCACTCCAGAACATGCATATGCAGGATCGTACATTTGGCTGGACCGTGGAAATGCAATTAAAAGCCGCCAAACAGAACCTCCGCATCATCGAAGTGCCGGTGGATTACCGCAAGCGTATCGGCTTCTCCAAGATCAGTGGTACGGTGAAAGGCTCCATTCTTGCTGGTTACAAGATCATCGTAACCATTTTCAAATATCGCTGATGGCTATTGCGATCCTCGTGATATACGCGGTGCTACTGAGCTTCATCCTCCTGTTCAGTTTCATGCAGCTCAGACTCGCATTGGCCTATCTCAACAAGCATAAATACACGCGGATGATACCACCGCCCAACTTCGGTGAGCTACCCATCGTTACTATCCAATTGCCGCTTTACAACGAACGTCACGTGGCGGAACGACTGATCGATCAAGTCGCTAAAATGGATTGGCCTCATGACCGTCTAGAGGTACAGGTCATAGACGACAGTACCGATGAAACCGTTGATCTCGCTGCGGCCAGAATTGCCCATTGGCAAGCTGAAGGCATTGACATGATCCACATCCGCCGAGCCGATCGCGAAGGGTTCAAAGCAGGTGCACTAGCATACGGTCTAAAGATCGCAAAGGGTGAATTCATCGCCGTATTCGATGCTGATTTCATGCCGCCGACCGACATGTTGCAAGTGATCTCCCCTTGGTTCAATGACCCTAAGATCGGTATGGTACAAACGCGTTGGGACCATCTGAATCGCAACAGCAATTTGCTCACAGAGCTGCAGGCATTCGGTCTTGATGCGCATTTTTCCGTTGAACAAGTTGGTCGTAATGGCCTACGTCATTTCATAAATTTCAACGGCACGGCCGGTGTGTGGAGAAAGGCTTGTATTGTTGATGCTGGCGGGTGGCAAGCCGATACATTGACCGAAGATCTTGACCTCAGCTACCGAGCGCAACTCAAAGGCTGGCAATTCCACTACTTGGAAGATGTTGCATCACCCGCCGAACTTCCCGCTGCCATGAATGCGTTGAAGACCCAGCAATACCGTTGGAACAAAGGAGCTGCGGAATGTGCGGTGAAGAACCTACCTCGTGTGCTCCGCAGCAGTTCGGTGACCTTCGGTACAAAGATGCATGCGATCTTTCACTTGATGAATAGCACCGTTTTCGTAAGTATACTTGGGACAGCGTTGCTAAGTGTTCCGCTCTTGTTGCTCAAACAAACACATCCCGAATTCCGAACCCTGTTCGACATTGCCATTGTCTTCACCTTCGCGCTGCTCGTCCTTATCTTCTTCTATTGGGTAGCCCACCGCCAGCGACTGAGGGGATGGCGCGGAGCATTCCGTTTCATTTGGATATTTCCTGTCTTTCTCTCCGTGAGCATGGGGCTTTCATTGCATAATGCGGTTGCTGTTCTTGAAGGTTATCTCGGTAGAAGAACGCCTTTCCTACGCACCCCGAAACTGGGCTCATCCGACGGCGACAAAGCGATCAAGCACGACGCCTACTGGAAAAGTGCAATATCGCCCATGACCTTGTTGGAAGCAGCTATTGCAGGGTATGCAGTATGGGGCATCGTTATCGGTTTCCGTGTTGGTGACCTCGGCCTCCTCCCCTACCATTTCATGCTTGCAGTAGGCTTCGGTCTGGTCAGTTACTACAGCTTCGTCCATTCGTTACGTACCGCTTAATGTTCAACGGCAAACGCTTCTTTGTTGCAGCGCTTGTTACGTTGATAGCAGCAATTGTCATTTTGGCTTACGGTCCGTCGCGTTCTGATCCCAGTGCTCTACTGATCGGCTTCTCCGTTGCGTTCGTTGCATACGTACTCGTCACGCGCAAGCAGTTCATTTCTTGGCATCAATTGCTGATCATTTCCATCGGACTCCGCATCCTACTGCTCCTTGCACCGGTCAACTGGACCGATGATCATTACCGCTACCTCTGGGATGGTCTCTGTTCCACGAACGGCATATCGCCATTCGCATTTACGCCTGAAGAATTAGTCAGAACAAAACCTGAAGTCTTCACTCCACAACATTTCGCAGAGCTCAATTCTCCTCGATTCCATTCAGTTTACCCACCCGCTGCACAACTCATTTTCGCCACTGCGACATCGATCGGCGGTGTGGATATATGGCGATCGACATTGGCGCTTCGGGTGATCATCATCCTATTCGACCTACTTATCATAGTTTCATTAGGAGCGTTACTGAAAGCCCACGTGAGCCGCGTACAACTAGTTGCGATCTATGCACTGAATCCATTAGCTCTATTGGAATTCTCCGTGAATCTGCATACGGAAGCTCTGATGATCGCGCCATGTCTTGGTGCTATCTATTTCTTCAAGCAACAACGGTATCACCTCTCCGCATTCCTGCTCGCGCTAGCGATCTCAGCAAAACTTTGGCCGATCCTCTTCCTCGCTTGGATCCCTTCAGCTCTTGGTGTTGGAAAAAGTATTCGCTACATCGCGATCACGCTTCTTTTTTTCACTCTATCATGGATCCCGCTTTACACCACGGATATCCTTCAACATTTCGCAAGCAGCCTGAAACTCTATGTCAGCTACCTCGAATTCAATGGACCTATTTTCGAATTGCTTCGCCACACTCTTGGTGATCACTTGGTAAAAGGAACAGGCCTTCTTTCCATCCTCACACTGATCGCTTTGGTAATCTACACGCTATCTATCTGGAAAACCAAACATGCCGATTGGCCCAGCGCAATGCTTTGGCTCCACGCCATTTACCTCTTCGGCGCGCAAGCCGTACACCCATGGTACATACTACCGCTTGTCGCTTTATCCGTGCTCACGCAATGGCGATGGCCGATCCTGTGGTCCTTGCTGATCATACCGACATACCTGACCTATGCGCAGGACCCATTCACACAACCTTATTGGTGGATCGCCGTGGAATACATTCTGCTCGGAACTTTCATTCTTTGGGAGATCCGGAAGAGATCGACAGAATTTAAGTTGGTCGTTTAGTTTTTGGGCGTTCCCTTTTCCAACGCTCAAATGCAGCCCACGCACGGTCGGGCTTAACTCTCCAAGTCCGCAGGCCCTTAAAACCAGGGCCTTTACGGGCTTTCCGTTGCAATCCCTAACGCACTGGCATCTGTGGCATACCCAACGATGAACGCAAACTGTCATCCGCATTACTGTTCAATCCCCAATAAGGCTCCATGACCTGATGGGTAAGTATAGCGATCGATGTAAGCTTCTGAGCATTCGTCCCATGCCCGTCCATGCGCGTTTCACTCCATCCGAAAATGGTATGTGGTTCCTTGGTCGCGTACTTTATGGTCATGTCGCGTTCAAGCATGGGAAATGTGATCGCATAGATCGTTGTGTCCCCTTGAGCTTCCCTCTTTGCGAGAGCATCAACAGCTTCATGCGGTTTGTGCATTAGTTGCAGATAGCGCACACTTGGCAACAGCTTCACGTTGCCGATGGGCAATAATACCGGGTCGATCCTGATCTGATTCCAAAGTGCATCCTCCAACCAGACTTCACCGACCCTTTTATCCTCGTCTCCCTCCTGTTCGAAATAACTCCTGCTCTCCATTCGGTAACCATCCTTGCGCTGGTTCAATTGTACGAATGCCTGTCCACACCAATCCTGAACGCTACACGTGACTTTCAATACAGGCGATTGATCCACGGGCGAGAATACACTTGTCATCAATGAATAATCGTAGATCCCCGTATTGAAACGTTCTATCCAATTCAATTTCAGGACACCTGTCTTCGGGCTTTTCGACCCGCCCTCGAACTTGACCTGTTCATTCACCAAAAAATCCTCCGTAACGAACACCATGAGCGCATCCCCATTCCGCATCTCACCGTAACGCGCTTGTGTCAAAGCATATCGGTTCACCTCAGCTTTGCCTTGGTACCAATACGTACTAAACCCTTCGGAAGGAGCAATGAACGCCGGGCCATTCTCTGGTACATCCATTTTGCTGGTGCCCGTTCCACATGTGGTCAGTTGTGCAATGAGCGTGGCTATGATCGTTAGTAATGGGAAACTGTTCATCTTGGTCAACTGGTTGGATATAGTACACAAAGTTCCGACATGTGAACTCAAGAACCAGTTCCGCTCAGTGACCTAGCGCACAAACCACGGCTCCATTCACTCTTAGCTTCGCGGTCCAAAGAAGGCCGATCATGATGTACTACATCGATCTTATCATCAATTCATACAAGGACTACTGGAACTACTTGACCAGTGAGGTCCTGAACCCATCGTGGCACAATTACTTCTACTGGTTGATCGGCCTATCCATATTCGCATGGGTCGCAGAGATCATCTTTCCTTGGCGCAAGGACCAAGCCCGCATTCGCCAGGATTTTTGGCTTGATGGGTTCTACATGTTCTTCAACTATTTCCTGTTCTCGTTGATCGCATACAATGCCATCAGCAATGTCTTCGTTGATCTGTTCAACAACACTCTTGGTGCTGTCGGCATCAACAACCTGGTCGCGATAGAGATCGCTTCATGGCCAGCCTGGTTGCAATTATTCACATTGTTCATCGTGGCGGACTTCATTCATTGGAACGTTCACCGCACGTTGCATCGCGTACCGTGGATGTGGGAGTTCCACAAGGTGCATCACAGTGTAAAAGAGATGGGATTCGCTGCGCATCTTCGATTTCATTGGATGGAGAACATCTTCTATAAATCCGCTCAATACATTCCACTCGCCATGATCGGTTTTGGCCTTACCGATTTCTTTATCGTACACATTATTGCGACCGCGATCGGGCACCTCAACCATAGCAATATCAACCTGACCTACGGGCCATTGAAGTATGTGCTGAATAACCCGGCCATGCACATTTGGCACCATGTGAAAGAATTACCGGAAGGGCACCCAAACGGTATCAACTACGGCATTAGCCTGAGCCTCTGGGATTACATTTTCGGCACTGCCGTGATCCCTTCCAGTGGACGTGATATTGAACTTGGGTTTCCTGGTGATGACGGCTTTCCTAAAACCCTTGGCAAACAACTCGCCTACCCTCTTACGAAATGAAAAACCCGCTGAACGACTGGAAATTTCTTTTGGCCGCCTGTGCTTTCCTTGGGCTGGCGCCGTTCTTTCCGGAGCCACATCTTTGGGGTAAACTGAAATGGATCGCTGGTGGTGCAGTTGGAATGCAACCGCTGGACTGGCTGGATCTGCTGTGGCACGGTGCTCCATTCATTCTACTTGCCCGTGTGGGCATATTACACTTGCGTGATAAAGGTGTAAGGAATTGATGCCATCTTGCGACGTTCAACCTGAACGTTCTGGATGAAAGCAATTTTCTTTTCCGCACTTATTCTATTGGGCACATGCAACAGCATGCCGGCGCAGAACGTTGGCAATGCCGCATTTGCGAATAAACTGAACCGCTTACTCGATCACGCTATACCGGCTGTGGATGTAGCCCATGTTGATACAGCTGCGGTTTTCCTGGATGCACGTGAACCTCAAGAGTTCCGCGTAAGTCATATCAAGAATGCCCGGTCCGTGGGCTATGATGATTTTGATATTGCTTCAGTGAAGGACTTATCGAAAGATACGGCGATCATTGTGTATTGCTCCGTTGGATACCGAAGCGAAAAGATCACCGAAAAACTTATTGATGCGGGTTTTACAAATGTCCAAAATTTGTATGGAGGCATCTTTGAGTGGGTGAATAGTGGCCGGTCAGTAGTCAGTGATTCAGGCACAAGCCAGCGCGTTCATACCTACAACAAGGATTGGTCCCAGTGGCTATTGAGGGGGGAGAAAGTCTTTTAGTACATTCGGAATGTGGCTCAAATGGTGCTTGTCTCCCGATCGTAGATCCTTAAGTTCTACCGCAGCGCTCTCTACCGATGATCGGGCCATGGCACCGCACGTGGGGGTGTTCACATAGGTGCATGTTCGCAATGCGGGATATTCATTCCGCAGTTGCTCCCATTTTGTTTCATTTGCAGAGATCGGAATGTTCGACATACAGCGAAGATCGGTAGAAGTAAGCGATCTCCAGAAATGATAAGCGCTTCATTCATCTGCGAGAAGCACCTTTGCAGACCCAAGAGCAGAATGCTTTGAACAAAACCTACCTTCTCGTCCACCTCAGCTCGTTGCTCGACGAAAAGATCGAAGTAATGAAGCGAGACATTGCCTCGACCAATGTTTCGCGTAACAGCGACTCCAAAAGCAGCGCGGGTGATAAACATGAAGTAGGACGTGCGATGATCCAGCAGGAACTTGATCAGCAAGAAGCGCTTCTTGCAAAAACAGTGTTGCTCCGGAATGAACTGGACCGTGTTCCGCTGACCGGAAATTTTGTTCATGCTTCATTCGGGTCCCTCGTGGAAACCACCAATGCTACCTACTTCATCTGCATCGGACTTGGTAAGGTGATGTTCGAGCAACAGTCCGTATTCGTGATCTCAAAGGCTTCACCAATTGGCAAACTATTGGAGCATAAAGCGGCGGGTGCAACGATCACATTCAATGGACAGGAAGTGAATATCCTTTCGATCCACTAAGGTTCGATAGATCTTCATTATCCCCTAGCGCTCGGACCTTGCGAGCAACGGGTACGCTACCATGTGGAAGAAGATCGTGAAGCGTATCACCGTTAACCGCTTTCAATTATTTTTCATCAACCAAGTATCCACTTGCACGGGTTCATGCAATGTTCGGTGTACAGGGCATTTGTTCGCGATCTCCACGAGACGCTTTCGTTGATCCTCATCCAGATTACCTTGTAGCTCGATCATCCGTTCAAATCGATCGATCTTTCGTGAAGTCTTTTCGTCGGCAGCTCCAGTGGCCTGTGCGTGTTCCTTTCCATGACGAAGATGTACGTATGCTTCTTGGAGATCCCAATGTTTACGCTCGGCATACATTTTCATGGTCATCGCCGTACACGCGCCCAATGCTGCGGTAAGAAGGTCATAAGGTGATGGGCCGTAATTATTGCCTCCTGCTGACTCAGGTTCGTCCGCAACGATGTGATGACCGTTGGCCAGGATCTGCGTCGTGTATCCTTCGTTGGCAATATGCGCAACAACGTCGAGCTCAGTTTTCAATTCCTCAGTGCGCCCGATAGCAGGCAGATAACGCATTACCCAATTCGCGATCATACTTCCCGCATAGTTCGAATCTCTTGGATCACTTAGTAGATGATCCGCGCCATCGAGTGACAGAAAGCTTTTCGGGTGCATGGCGGCAGTGTATAGTTGTGCTGCATTATCTATTGCTACGATGCGGTCCTGTGGGCTATGGATGATCAATATCGGTTTACCAAGTGAACCTACAATGCTTGCCAGGTCCCGCTTTTCAATATCCTCTAGGAATGAATTGGAAATGGTGAATGGCCTACCGCCGATGTTCACCTGCGCACTACCCGTTTCCTTGATCTTCTCAATATCACCGGAGAACAACTTCCGGATGTGTCCAATGTGTCCCGGAGCACCAATGGTCGTCACTGCTTTGACCTGTGCTAACGATGCACTAGCAACTATGGCCGCTGCACCACCTAACGAGTGCCCTATCATCAATACCGGAGCCGAATATTCCTTCTCCATGAACGAGACAGCAGCATAGAGGTCACTCACATTGCTACTGAAATCAGTTTCACTGAACTCGCCTTCGCTCTCCCCGAGGCCGGTAAAATCGAAACGCAACACGCCGAAACCATTGCTCGTTAGTGCCCTACTGATATTGCGCACAGAACCTAGGTCCTTGCTGCACGTAAAACAATGGGCGAATAGTACGAATTGGGTAGCCCTGCGATCGGCAGGCAGATCCAATCGGGCGCTCAACTCACTACCTGTACCATTCGGGAACGTTACTCTGGTGCTTTTCATGCAGTTCAATATAAAACCTTTTCAAAGTTCGACTTTTCAATCCGGTTGCCGAGGTGGCTTAGCGTAAGCCGTCCTGACCACAGCGACTTCCTCTATTTCGGACAATTGTATCCAAAATCAAGTACATCCCTTTGCCACCCCGACGTTCCGTTGTACCTTTGCTTCCCATTCTATTTAGAACCATTCTAAATAAGAATCGTGAATTATGCTGAACATAGAAAATCTACACGCCAGTATTGATGGCAAAGAGATCCTGAAAGGCTTGAACCTTCGAATTAACGCAGGCGAAGTCCACGCGATAATGGGGCCTAACGGTTCCGGAAAAAGCACCTTGGCCAATGTGTTGGCCGGTCGTTCGGAATATGAGGTAACAGGAGGAACCGTGACCTACTTCGGATCGGATCTACTTGAATTATCTCCTGAAGAACGCGCTTGGAAAGGAGTGTTCCTCGCATTCCAATACCCTGTGGAAATTCCAGGGGTTAGCAACATGAACTTCCTGCGAACAGCGCTGAACGAATCAAAAAAAGCACGCAATGAAGCCGAATTGAGCGGCAAGGATTTTCTAACGCTTGTACGCGAACGTGCCAAGTTGGTGGAAATGGACCCTGCTCTAATGAACCGCAACCTGAACGTTGGTTTCAGTGGTGGCGAAAAGAAACGGAATGAGATCTTCCAAATGGCAATGCTGGAACCTAAACTCGGCATATTGGATGAAACCGATAGCGGTCTGGATATCGATGCATTGCGCATCGTTGCTGGCGGTGTGAACAAATTGCGCAGTAAGGAGAATGCGTTCATCGTGGTGACACACTACCAGCGTTTGTTGGATCATATCATCCCGGATGTAGTGCACGTGATGGCCGACGGCAAGATCATCAAAAGCGGGCCAAAAGAATTGGCGCTGGAGCTGGAGGAGAGAGGATACGATTGGGTGAAGGGATAGAAAGAGGGAACGCAGATAACGCGGAAAGAAATGATCTTTATGATCGGACAACTTGTTGACCAGCTAAGGGTATACGCTGAGCGTACCATGCGCACCTGTAACGTCGACCCAATGGGTCGACCCATATTGATATGAGCACAACTACACTGATCGACCCCAAGGCAACGGTGTTGCCATTGCTGAAAGGAAGCACTTGGCCCAACGCCTCTGAAGCCTTGGCACAAGTCAATGCATTGCCGATCCCGACCAGTAAGATCGAAGCTTGGAAATACACACGCGTGGCTAAGCTGTTCAACACGGGTTACGTAGCACCCATTGGTGATGTGGCCGTTGAGCTACCTGCACGATTGGAATTTGCCACGATACGTGTTGTATTCGTGAACGGACATTACCGTGCTGACCTGAGTGATGATACGAAAGTGCAAAAAGGGATGGTGATCGATAGTTTGCACACCCATCTTTCGCACGGACCAGTGAAAGTGAATTATAGCAACATCGCTCCGATCAACGATCGATTCTTTACCGCAATGAATGGTGCAGCCCCGACCGATGGACTGATCCTGTTAGTTACTAAAGGCGTGAAAGTTGAGAGTCCGATCCATGTTCTGCATATCGTAACAGATGTGCAAGCGTTGATCCAGCCACGTGATCTAATCATTTTACAGGAAGGGGCCGAGGCGGAGGTGATCGTTGAGGTCGTCTCGGCTTCTCGGCTCCGCTCGATGACCTACGACGACTCAAACGAAGATCTAACCGGGCTCCGCTCGAAGACCTACGACGTTTCGAATACTTTGGTGAACAGTGTGCGCGAATCACATGTTGGAAAGAATGCACGTTTGACGATCCACGTGTTGCAGAATGCTGTACATAGCCCTTCTATGATCGGACTGGACGGTGTGAAGATCGATGCGAACGGACACTTCAGCATTGATACGACAACGCTTGAAGGTTCTTTGGTACGCAATGAAGTGCATGTCGCCTTAGCGGGCCCCAACGCACATGTCGAATTGAACGGTGTTTACATTTTGAACGGCACCACGCATTGCGATAATCATACGTACATCGGGCATGATGTTCCGGATTGCACGAGCGATGAATTGTATAAAGGCCTTATAGCTGAGAAAGGCACCGGTGTATTCAATGGAAAGGTTTACGTGAAGCAAGATGCCCAGCGCACACGAGCGTACCAGAGCAACGCGAATATTCTACAAGGTGATGATGCTAAGGTGTATACCAAACCAGAACTCGAGATCTACGCGGACGATGTGAAGTGCAGCCATGGTTGTACGATCGGCCGTTTCGATGAGCAAGGGCTTTTCTATTTACGCTCACGCGGTGTGAGTGAACCCGAAGCAAAAAAGATGATGGCGCATGCGTTCATTTTCGATGTGTTGGAGCGGATCAGCAATAAAGATTGGAGAGAGCATTTGGCGGGGGTGATCGATGCTAAGCTGGCAACGTTGTGATGGATAACCGCCACGACGCTACGACGCAAAAGGTTCGCAAAGAAGCGGAAAACGTTGCGCGTATTTTCGTGGCGTCGTCGCGCGGTTGCGGTTCAAGTCATTCACATTCATGAACACGAAGACCGATACAACCATCAAAAAGGCATTCGATGTCGAAGCCATCCGTTCGCAATTTCCGATCTTGAAAGAGACCGTGCACGGCAAGCCATTGGTGTATTTCGACAATGCCGCAACTAGCCAGAAACCACGACGTGTGATCAAAGCTGAAAGCATGTATTACGCCACGATCAATGCCAATGTACACCGTGGTGTGCACACGCTTAGCAACCTAGCGACCGAAGCACAAGAATCTGCACGTGAGACGATCCGTAAGCACATCAACGCGAAGCATGCCCACGAAGTGATCTTTACCAGTGGCACCACAGCGAGCATCAATTTAGTGGCGAACAGTCTTGGTAGTTTGCTGTTGAAGAAAGGCGATGAAGTATTGATCACCGGAATGGAGCACCACGCGAACATTGTGCCGTGGCAAATGGCTTGTGAGCGAGTTGGTGCGGTGTTGAGAGTTATTCCAGTTACGGATAATGGTCAATTAGCTGATTCGATGATCAGCCAATTAGCTAATTGCCGGATCCTTGCATTCACGCATGTCAGCAACACCTTAGGGACGATCAACCCGATAAAGGAACTCATTGCTGAAGCGAAGAAACGCGGTATTGTTACGGTGATCGATGGTGCGCAAGCCATGCCACACATGCGTGTTGATGTGCAAGATCTTGGTTGCGACTTCTATGCATTCAGTGGGCATAAGTGTTACGGTCCAACTGGTATTGGCGTGTTGTATGGGCGTGAAGAACTACTCGAAAAAATGCCGCCGTGGCAAGGTGGTGGTGAGATGATCGATCAGGTCACTTTCGAGAAAACCACGTATGCCAAATTGCCTTTCAAGTTCGAGGCCGGCACCCCGCACATTGCGGGTATCATCGGTTTAGGTGATGCCATTCGTTGGATGCAGGACTACGATCTCGAAGCTATGGCCGCGCATGAACACGTGCTTCTGAAACATGCGACGAAAGAGCTATTCAGTGTCGATGGCCTTCGGATCATTGGCACCGCGCAAGAGAAAGTGGGCGTGATCAGTTTCGTTATTGATGGTGTGCATCATTACGATCTTGGAACGTTGCTTGACCAACAAGGAATTGCTGTGCGAACGGGACACCACTGCACGCAGCCTTTGATGGAACGCTTTGCGATTTCAGGAACTACTCGGGCGAGTTTTGCTTGTTTCAATACTGTTGGTGAGGTGGATGCGTTGGTGGATGGGGTTAAGAAGGCTTTGAAAATGTTGCGAAAATGACCTTGGTTGAAGCCCAACAAGAAGTCGTTGATGAGTTCGCCATGTTCAGCGATTGGCAAGACCGGTATGAGCATTTGATCGAACTAGCGAAAGATCTTCCTCTGATCGCTCCTGAACACAAAACAGAAGCGAATCTTGTGCGCGGTTGTCAGTCACGTGTATGGTTGAGCGCTGAACTAGTAGCCTTCTCGACTCCGCTCGAAGAGCTACAAGTTGTCCACTTCACCGCTGATAGCGATGCGTTGATCACCAAGGGAATTGTTGCATTGCTCGTGCGTGTATTGAACGACCGCACACCGGAAGAGATCCTGAACACACCACTCACCTTCATCGGATCAATTGGCCTTCGCGAACATCTTTCACCGAACCGCAGCAATGGATTGGCAGCAATGCTCGATCAAATGAAGCGATACGCCCTAGCCTACTCCGGGAAAAGCGCAAAACCATGAAAGCCAATTTTACCGCAACCCCGCATCAAGTGCAGGGCAAGCTGCAACGACGCAACGCTGAACTTCAGGTCCGGAACTTGTGGTTCAATAGCAGTTCAATGCATACATCAATGCCATGACCACAGAAGAAAAGCAGCAACTCGAAGACCGCGTTATCCTTACGTTGAAGTCGGTGTATGATCCTGAGATCCCTGTGGATATCTACGAGCTAGGATTGATCTACGATGTAGTGATCCACGATGATGCTAGCGTCTACATCAAAATGACCTTGACCAGTCCGGCATGTCCTGTTGCGGGAACACTCCCCGGCGAGGTGGAGGATAAAGTGGCGACTGCCGCAGGTGTAAAAAGTGCAAAGGTGGAGATCACCTTCGATCCCGCGTGGGAGAAAAGCATGATGAGCGAGGCGGCTCAATTGGAGCTTGGATTTATGTGAACCATCCCCCTTTTGTGGGATTAACCAGTGCGGTTGGATCCAATAATTTTACGTGATCAAATCATCAACCTATGAAGCCACGCAATTACTCTTTCTTGATTGCCGTTTTTTTGCTCAATGCTTTTCCCATCCAGGCTCAACTCACTATCCTTACTCAGTTCAACCCATCGAACACCGGTGGTTTGTGCGGGATCGCCTATAACTCCCCCGTTGGTGAGGTATTGGTTATTGGCTGCAGCGCCAACACCATTGATCGATATACGGAGGACGGCACCTTTCTTACCTCAGCAGCGATGGTCGGTGGAACCGCGAATGATGTTGACATCGATATGTCGCCGACCGACCTGATGCTCAATGGCACTTTCGTGGACCAAGGGCAGTTGCTATTGGTCAACGGCGAAAGCGGCGTAGCAGAGATCTTCGCCATTGACGAAGTAACGAATGAGGTCATCGACACGCTGATCACCGACTACGGAGTAAGTCATGTTGTAGGTGGATCCTATCATCCGCTTCGTGGCACTTTCTACTTGGTGCAGGATAACGTTCCCAGCGGTTTCAATGGAAATCGGGTTGCTGAGATCGATGCTGCTACTGGCGACACCTTACAAACGTTTCCACTCGATCCGAATTTCGATGTGAACTTCGGTGATATGGACATCTCTCCGATCTCCGGCAATTTGTTCATCGTAAGCAGTAGTGATGCTGGTATTGCTGAGTTCACCCCGGATGGTGTATTCGTACAGAACCATGCGCTTCCCGTTGGCATATCTGGTCTAAGCGGGATCGCGCTGGATAACGATCTGGAAGGCGCATGGGTCTGCAACACGAGTGGCGTGGTTTGGAAGCTGGGAAACTTCCCGTTAGGCATTAATGAGGAAGGTTTAAGTAACGACATATCGGCCATCTATCCCAACCCGGCAACGGATCAAGTCACCGTCACTTTTAGTTCCGCAACAAGTGAAAAAGATAGAATTCAGCTGAGGGATGTTCTGGGCCGATCGGTTAAAATGCTAGGAACGGGCAACCGGAGCGTTGGGTCCACGAATATCACTTATGATATCAGTAGTGTACCCAGTGGATCTTACTTCATCAGTGTTGATGGGGCCTCTGGAACAGTCGCGCGCCATTTGGTGGTAGTACGACCATAGACCCTCTTTTCAAGGTAACTTTGTCGCGTGTCAGAGATCATCAACAAAGTAGCCAGCAGTGGCATCATCACCTTAGACCTTGAAGAGCTCTACCCCCAAGGAAAGCGTGTGGTATTCGATCTGAAGCCATTGCTCTGGGAAGAGGTAGCGTTGAAAGAAGCTGACCTTCGCGCATTCGTAAAGGAGCATGACTGGGCGCAATACAACGACCAATTCGTGAGCGTGCATTGCTCGGCTGATGCGATCATACCTACGTGGGCGTATATGTTGGTAGCTACACAATTGCAACCACACGCAGCATTCGTTTCGCAAGGCGATCTTGAACAATTGGAGCGTGCGATCTTTACACGGTTCGTTGCGCAATTGGATGGTGCTCCTTACCAAGATTCTCGTGTGGTGGTAAAGGGTTGCAGCAAAGTACACGTGCCACTTAATGCGTACGTGGAACTCAGTGCCAAACTGTTACCCGTTGTGAAGAGCTTGATGTTCGGCGAGCCATGTAGCACAGTGCCATTATACAAAGCACCGAAACCGTCGACGTCATAGTCTTTTCAACTTCCAACTGCCCAACGTATCTTCACGGCATGCGTTCCTTGGTTGTTCTTATCGCGCTCTTGGCGCATGCATTTCTCTTTGCTCAAGTAGATACCGCCACTGTTCCATTTAGTGAGAACGGTTGGTCGCTTTCGCCACATGGCACCATTCGTGTACTGTTGATCTTCGCCGAGATCGAGTACGATAAAACTCCTAGTGATGACCCGAATCCCGGCGGTTCGGATCATTGGCCCAAAGGCAAACTTCCCGTTTGGAAAGATGACGTTTTCGACCCGCAGCTTTCACGCGCACCTATAGCAATGGTAAGCCGGTATTACCACGATATCTCGTTGGGCCAATTCGAAGTGCTGGGTGACTACATCGATGAGATCGTAACGATCAAAGAAGGTGAGAACCCTTCGATCAAGAACGTCTTCGGCTTGGGAACTTTGGCCGTGAAAGAACTCGGCTCACGCAACGGACTTAAAACCCATCACAACCTCAGTATTTCGGACTTCGACCTATGGAAAAGAGGCGGTAAACCAGGGCTTCCGAAAGAGGCCGGACCCGACGACCCGCACAGCTACGACCATGTGATGGTGATCGTTCGGAACAGCAGACTCACCCATGGACAAGGCAGCGTGGATAGCGGCAGCCCCGGAAAATTAGTCGGCTACGAAAGCGATTCTCAAAGCCGCTTCGGAGGCATGAATGCCCTACCCTTCGAGATCCTGAAACATGAGTTCAATCACCTGTTGCTCGGCGGTAATAATTTTCACAGTGGTGGTGGAAACGCACCTATGTTCCAAAGCTATTTCATGTCGCTGCAAGGTGGTTGGAGCATGATGGGCGCAGCGAACAGCTCATTGCTTACCGCCTGCGCATGGGACCGGGATCGACTGGGATGGCGAGCGAAAGATGGTTGTAGCAGGATCAATGCACGAGACGCAAATTCCAATTGCGTTAACGGTGATCTGGATCCTTTGAATGGCGATACAGGAGTGTACGTGATCCGTGATTTCGTTACGACCGGCGATGCATTACGGATAAAAATGCCATACCTCAACACAAATGAATATCCGCAGTTCCTTTGGCTGGAGAATCACCAAGGTTGGAAAAACAATGGCTCACCTACGGATCGGTTCCACTTCGAAAAAGACATGCCATGCGTACAAGGTGTCGTGCCAGGGATCTTTGCCGTAATGCAAGTGGATCGTGAAGAAAAATCGGGCAAGGAGATCTATCGTGGAGAAGCCGACTACTTGCGTGCATTGCCAGCTTCCGGGTTCTATGATATGTATCTCCGAGGCGACACGGTACGTTTCGAATGCCTGTGGCCCGCAAATACAACACCGTTGATAGTAAAGGATGGTCTCGCTAATCCACTGTCAGGCGCAAGTGAATTGGAAGCCCCATTGTTCGATACGCGTGGTGCCGATGTGCTCATGCGTTCGAAAGATGGCATCGTTCCGAAGGTTGAGGTGCGCAACGGTAACTACATCGACGAGGCCATGTTCTATGGACATGCCCGACAGATCTTCACAGTGAACGGCAATCGCGAACTAGGTCTTGGAACGAACCCGCCTTTGGCGAATATGCTCACGCTTACCAGCTCTTCCGGCAAGACGAAATACAATGGATCACCACCGGACAACAGGGTCGTTCACTTAACCGGGATCAACGTGGAACTGACCGAACAGCGAACGGATGGTTCCATCGTGTTGCAGGTTCGGAATGATATGACATTAGTGGATCAGGATGTACGGTGGTGTGGTGATAGCATTGTGTTGCACACACCTGTTGACACGAACAACTATGCACTTCACATTGCGGAAGGTCGTTCTGTTACGATCGATCGTTCAAGAACACCTACGCGTATTGCTGACCCTGATACCGTTCGGAACGAACGCTTTTTCAGTAAACGAACAACATTCGTGATCGAGTCCGGTGCACATGTTCTCATTGACGATAACGCTGAACTCAACGTGACCGGTGGCTCGGTGCTTCATGTGATGCCGGGTTGCGTCATCGACCTTTCAGCAAGTGCCAAGTTCTCCTCTGATAAGGACTCGCGCATTGTGTTGCACGGCGATGCCATAGTGAACGGCACGGCCAAACAATTGAAGGACCTCTGCAAGGAAGGGCGATCGGAACGCGTGCCATGAAGTTCACTATAGGGAAGTGGTCCTTTGTTGTGATCTTACTGGCTGGACTTTTATACATCGGCAGTTCGTATACCTATCGCTATGCCGGCGACAATGGCAACGCGTGGCGCACAGCGATCAACAGCGATGGCGTGGGCTATTACGCGTACCTGACAGGACTCTTCATTGAGGGCGACCTAGCGAAAGCCGACGCAGCAGAACAGCATTTTACACCAGCGGGTAACAACCGGGTGATCCAATATTATTGCGGCACTCCCCTACTCATCGCGCCGTTCTTTCTCGCTGCAAAAGCATGGACCGCCATCACCGGTTACACCGACCCGACCGCAATGAGCATGCCCTATCAGATCGCTGTTGGTGTTGCGGCATTCTTCTATTTGGTGTTCGGTCTATTTCAACTTCGGAAGGTGTTGCTGAGGTTGGGCATGAGCGATGTGATCACCGCAATGACGCTAAGTGTCATCACTTTCGGAAGCGGCCTTTTATATCACGCGGTGATCACGCCTTCCATGTCACATGTTTATGGCTTTGCGCTAATTGCACTTGCTTTGGCCGAGGCGCAACGAGCATGGCACGGCGGCAATTACGGACTGCTTCGGACAAGTATCGTTCTCGGTCTAGCGTTATTGGTACGTCCGACCCACGCACTGATCATTCTTGCACTTCCGCTGGTGGCCATCACTGAACCAAGACCGTTGTTGGTATGGATCCGTGAACACGAACTCAAGCACTGGATCATCGCTGGATCCGTTGGACTTGCCATCCTGTTCATTCAACCGCTTGCATGGTATCTGCAATGTGGTCTTTGGTGGGTGGATCCTTATGCGGGTGAAGGATTCAACTGGAGCGATCCACATATCTGGTCGGTGCTATTTGGTGCACGGAAGGGATTCTTTTTCTACTGGCCTTTGCTGCTGTTGGCGATACTGGGTCTGATGTTGATCACCGTGCGATGGCGCGGGATCGGTGTACTTGCTTGGATCGGGTCCGCGTTGATCATCTACGTTACCAGTGCCTGGTGGAGTTGGTACTACGGTTACGGTTACGGCATGCGACCATTGATCGACATTCTTCCTTTGCTTGCCGTTCCTATTGCAGTTCTGTTCAAGTCATTGCGCACTCCGATCCGGAATGGCTTATTCGGACTTGCCATCCCACTGATGGTTCTTCAACTATTCCAAACGTGGCAATACCAGAACGGGATCATTCATCCATTCAATATGGACAAAGAGAAGTATGCCATGATATTTTTACGATCCGACGATCAGTGGCGTGATCGGTTCGGATGGTCGAACATGGCTCCTCCGTTCGCCCCCAACGGCTTAAATCAACTAGCAGACACAACGTTCTACACGGGTAATACGAGTGGCGTGATCAACGAGAAGGAGCGCCTCTCGCTGGCCTTGGTTGTCACTCCGGAAATCCTTCCTGATCACAGGACAATACGTGTGGAACTTTCGTGCGGCCGCAGTGCCGTGGAACACAATGCATCCAATTCGGCCCAGTTGGTCTATTCGCTGCGTAAGAATGGAACTGATCGCGTTTACCAGACCTTCCCGCTCAATGATATTCGCCTAGCCGATGACAGACCATGGAGAACATGGAACCACTCCTTCAATGTACCTCCAGCAGATCCCGATGAAGACCTGGCGATCTATGTTCTTCAGTCCGGGAATGGATCCGTGCAGTTGCATGATCTGCGGATCGCTGTGAGCGCCATGAAATAAGTTCAATAAGCCCGCACGTTCTTCCCCTCCATGTAATTGATGAACGCTCTGTTCACTACGCGATTTCCACCCGGTGTGGGATAGTTGCCCGTGAAGTACCAATCACCCAAGTGGTCCGGGCAAGCGGCATGTAGACCCTCGATGCTCTGGTAGATCACTTTTACCTCGGCCTTAATATCCGGTGGCGTTAGCATCTCGGCGATCTTATCGCTGATCTGTTCCGCAGTAAATGGTGCGTAGATCGCTTTTACCACATTCTCCTGCTCAGTGAACGGTCGACTTACCATCTCAAGGGCGCGATCGTAAACATCGTCGATGATATTCTCTTGCGTGGTCTCTTGCAGCAACTCAATGGCCGCACGGAACGCCGCAAGATCACCCATCTTCGCCATGTCGATCCCATAACAATCGGGATACCGGATCTGGGGCGCACTGCTTACAACGATGATCCGTTTCGGCCCTAGCCTATCGAGCATTTTAAGGATGCTCTGCTTCAACGTGGTACCGCGCACAATGCTATCGTCGATGACCACAAGATCATCCACATCACGGCGCACACTGCCGTAGGTAATGTCGTATACGTGCGCAACAAGGTCATCGCGTGCGTCATCTGCTGTAATGAATGTGCGCAGTTTCGCATCCTTGATCGCCACCTTTTCCAACCGCGGTCGCAAAGCCAGAATGGATCGGATCTTTTCTGCGGATGGGTTCGCTCCCAGTGCAAGGATCCTTCGTTCCTTCACCTTGTCCAACTGATCATCCAATTCCTTCAGCATTCCGTAGAACGCCACCTCGGCGGTATTGGGAATAAAGCTGAATACCGTGTTCTCCAGATCATGGTCCACAGCTTCTAGAATGGCCGGACAGACCGATCGACCCAACGCCATACGCTCTTGGTACACATCGCGATCACTGCCGCGACTGAAATAGATCCGTTCGAAACTGCACGAACGTTTTTCCAACGGTTCCAGGATCTTTTCTTCACTGAACGTTCCGGCCTTGCGAATGATCAACGCGCAACCCGGAGTCAATTCGTTCACGTTTTCCGTGCGCAACGCGAATGCTGTTTGAATGGCCGGCCGTTCACTCGCTACCACCACAACTTCATCATCGGCATACCAATACGCAGGACGAATTCCCGCTGGATCCCGAAGTACGAACGCATCACCGTGACCGATCATTCCCGCCAACGCATAGCCGCCATCAAAATCGATCGCACTTTGCTTGAGTATGCTTTGCACGTCCAATTTCTCAGCCATGATCTTGGTCACTTGCCGATCATTATATCCCAACTGTTGGTGAAGTTGCACCAAGCGATCGTTCTCCTTATCCAGGAAATGTCCGATCTTTTCCAGAACGGTCATGGTATCGCTGCGCTCCTTGGGATGCTGACCAATGCTCACCAACAGGTCGAATAGTTCATCGACATTGGTCATATTGAAATTCCCTGCAACGACCAGATTGCGCGTGATCCAGTTGTTCAACCGGCGTCTCGGATGGCAATTTTCCTCTCCATCTTTCCCGAATGTAGCATAGCGCAAATGGCCCATTAGCAACTCACCCATGAATGGCATCCGCTCTTTCAATGCGGCAACATCATTCAAGCAATTCGTATCGGATGAAATAGCCTCGTTATATCCACCGTGGATCTTGGCGAAGATCTTTTGGATCGCTTGTTTATCCGTACTGCGGGAGCGGTCGATGAAATTGAGGCCTGGTGTTGGATCCAACTTGATCGTTGCAACCCCAGCGCCGTCCTGTCCTCGGTTATGTTGTTTCTCCATCAAGAGATACAACTTATTGAGGCCATAAAGCGGCGTACCGTACTTCTCTTGGTAATACTCCAAGGGTTTCCGCAAGCGGATCAGGGCAATGCCACATTCATGCTTGATCGCGTCGCTCATGGAAGAAGGCTCATCGGTTAAGAATGCAAAGATAGTTCGTTGAAAATGCGTGTTGCCTTAACCGGAACCACTCTAGGCGGATCACCCTTATTCGCTAATGCTTAAGGGGAACTCACACAAAAAACACCGTTCATGTTGGTTTCCAGAAGGTTTCGAGGCAACTGGAATACCCTCTTTCATGTCTATCTGGTGTAATTTAGCTGATCCGCCAGAGCGGTTCCATGCGAGCTATCCTTTCCATATTCTTCCTATGCCTTGTCGGCGTAGGGTTTGCAGCTACTCCTGTTGCTTCGTTCACGGAGAACAAGGGGCAATGGCCCGACCAAGTGCTTTACCGCGTGGAATTCCCCGGGGGAGCCTTGTTCGTGGAGCGCGAGGCGCTTATCTACGTGCTGCGTTCCGGCGGACATCAGCATGGTCATGCAGGTGAATCGCTGGATGAACCTGCTCATGCCCATGCCTATCGGGTCCAATTCGTGGGTGGTCATGCGCAGGGCAGCGAAGGCCGGATGAAGCAGCCTCATTACGAGAATTTCTTCCTCGGTGACGACCCCACCAAATGGGGAACCGGTTGTGCGCTGTTCGGAGAAGTGCTCCTAAAGGATATTTGGCCCGGGATCGACCTTCGCTTCGATGGACGAAGCGGACTGAAATACGAGTTCATCGTTGCTCCCGGAGCAGATCCTGATCAGATCAAGTTGCGCTTCGAAGGTCATGACGACATCGTGCTCAAGGATGATCGGTTGATGGTACGCACAACTGCCGGTGAGATAGTCGAGGAGGCACCCGTGAGCTTTTATGCTGATGGCTCCGTTGATGATGAGATCCTGTCGGCATTCAGCTTGAAGGATAATTTATTGTCGTTTGCATTAGAGGAAGCGATCGACGCATCACGCACGTTGATCATCGACCCGATCCTCACCTTCGGTTCCTTTTCCGGAAGTACCGGAGATAACTTCGGTTTCACTGCAACATACGATGCCACCGGGCACCTTTACGGGGGCGGAAATGTGTTCGACATCGGGTACCCAACGACCGTTGGCGTGCTCGATCCGATCTTCAATGGAGGTACGTGCGACGTTGGAATTTCCAAATGGTCGCCTGATGGAACAACACTTGTATGGAGCACCTATCTCGGTGGCACTGGCGATGATCTGCCACACAGTTTGGTGGTGAACACGAACAACGAACTCTTCGTAATGGGTTCAACTGGTTCCAGCGATATGCCTGTTACCGCAGGATGTTTCGACCCTTCTTTCAATAGTGGGTCCGTGGCATTCGTTAGTAGTTACAATTACCCGAACGGATCTGATATCTACGTTGCACATTTCAATGCAACTGCGACATCATTGATCGGTTGCACGTACGTTGGCGGCTTGGGTAACGATGGCCTCAATACCGGTCCGCTGAATTTCAACTACGGTGATCAATTCAGAGGAGAGATCGCATTGGATGCCAATGAAAAACCGGTGATCTCTACTATTACTGCCAGTATCGATATGCCGACATCACCCGGCGCGCCACAGGCAACCAATGCCGGAGGAGCACACGACGCTTATTTCTTCCGATTGAATGCAGCGCTTACTGCGATGGAATGGGGCACGTACCATGGCGGAACGGAAGACGACACGGGTTTCGGTGTTCAATTCGACAGTGCTGGGAACATCTTCACGACCGGTGGCACGCAAAGTTCCAACCTACCAACGGCCGGGTCGCCAGCAGCAGGGTCCTTTTTCGGTTCGAGCGATGGATACATAGCGCGTTATTCACCGGACGGTAGCTCCTTGTTATCCACAACATTCGTGGGCACGGACAATTACGATCAAAGTTTTCTCGTGCAATTGGACCTTCTGGATAATGTCTACATCGTTGGCCAAACGCATGGTGCGTATCCCGTTACTCCGGGTAAATACGCAGTACCGAACAGCTCGCAGTTCATCCATAAGTTCAGTAATGACCTCAGCACATCGATTTGGAGCACGCGGATCGGCAACGGGAATGGCAACGAGGATATTTCGCCTTCTGCTTTTCTGGTAAGCGATTGCGGACAGATCTATTTCAGTGGTTGGGGTGGTGGCACCAATAATGTAGGTGTACCCATCAACAGCACTACCATTGGCCTGCCTACAACTCCCGGTGCATTCCAATCCACGACCGATGGAAGTGACTTCTATTTGATGGTGTTGGAACCCGATGCCGATGCACTCAATTACGCAACATTCTTCGGCGGTGCGGTGAGCAGTGAACATGTGGATGGTGGCACTTCCCGCTTCGACAAGAACGGAACGGTTTACCAAGCCGTTTGTGCGGGGTGTGGCGCAAATAGCGATTTCCCGACCACGCCGGGTGCATGGAGCAATACGAACAACAGTTTTAATTGCAATCTCGGTGTATTCAAATTCGATCTCGCAGCACCCAATGTGCAGATCGGCATCGCCGGACCCAACACGATCTGTTTCCCGAGCGATGTACAGTTCACGAACACCAGTACCGGAGGAAACACCTTCCTGTGGAACTTCGGCGATGGCGGTACCAGTACGGATTACTTGCCAACCCATACGTATACGGAGGAAGGTACGTTCACGGTCACCTTGGTCATGTCCGATAGCTACGGTTGCTCGCCTTCGGATAGCGCATCGATCACCGTAATAAGTAACAGCGGACCTGTTGCGAGCGTGGATCCCGCACCCATCATCTGCCCTGGTAGTTCCATCCAATTGAATGCTTCGGGTGGAGACACATACAGTTGGTCACCAACAACAGGATTGAGCGACCCGACCATTGCGGACCCGATCGCAGCACCTGCAGCCACAACGAACTACACCGTAGTTGCCAGTGGCATCTGTGGAACGGATACCGCATCCGTGAATGTGATCGTGGATATTCCAGCAGGAACGGCCATGCCCGATGCGAGTGTTTGCATAGGCGACGACATTGAACTGAGCTTGCTTTCCGGCACCGTGCAGAGTTGGGATCCCGACCCTACTCTTTCCAGCACAACCAGCCAAACGCCGACAGCAACGCCATTGGATACGACTACGTATTACGTCACGATCGTATCCGACCAAGGATGTATTGTTACGGATTCGATCACCATCTATGTCATTGATGGAGTTCCAGACCCGGTACTCGTGGATACCGCGATCTGTACAGGTTATTCCGTACTCCTCACTGGCCCGGTTGCGGATAGTTGGAATTGGCAGGCATCAGCGGATCTTACTGCTTTGAATACGCAGAGCACCACCGCAACGCCGATCATTGGAACAACGTATTACGTGGTTGCCACGAATGTTTGCGGTTCCATTACCGACAGTGTTCGTGTGAGTTTGATCACCGTGCAACCAGCGGCATGGCCGGATACCATCGTGTGTCCCGGTGCGGAAGTGCAACTCTTTGCGAACGGTGGTGTGGAGTACAGTTGGTCGCCACCGGAAGCGTTGAACTATCCGGATACCGCATCACCGATCGCTGTGGTCTGGGGACCGATCACCTACAGCATTGAAGTAACCGACGAGCACGGATGCATTGGCAACACAACACTCTCACTTACCACCTGGCCTTTACCGAACGTGTTGGCCGATCCGGATCAGATCATAGAGTGGGGACATACCGCACAACTCGGTGCCGTTGGCGACGGACTTCTTGTTTGGGAGACCGTTGAGACCTTGAGCTGCGATACCTGTGATTCGCCGATCGCGAAGCCGGATTCCAGCACCACCTATACCGTTACCGTTACCGATGTGAACGGATGCAAGAACACCGATGTGGTTACGATCCTGTTGGATGGATCACTCTACGTGCCCAACACCTTTACACCGAACGGCGATGGCGTGAACGATGTGTTCCGAGCGTGGGGCAAAGAGATAAAAACCTATAAACTGTACGTCTTCAACCGCTGGGGCGAGCAGATCTTCTCCACGGAACAACTTACCGGCTTTTGGGATGGCACATACAAAGGCGTGGACTCACCGATCGACACCTACGTGTGGAAGATCCACGTGAGCGAGATCACCGGGAACAGGCGCATACTGTATGGGCATGTGAATTTGGTTCGGTGACGTCGATCAGAAGATCAGATAATTAGACGATCAGATAATTTCGTGACTGCTTGGTCTAAGAAAGAGGAACGCTGATTTTTATGATGGTTATGATGAGCGCTGATGCTAATTGCTGATCCTTATTAACTGTAGTGCTCAGCTTTCCGAATTTGTATTTTTAAGAATGTAGGAGGTAGTTCTGCTCCCGAACGGAACAAATCGAAGATCGAAACCAGCCAAAGGAAGATCGATCCAACAATATGACCTCAGAGTATTAGGAATCAGAATTATCCTTTCGGGCTATATCCCGGGAAGGAATTTCCCCTTCTCCAACCCCAACCATTGCAATGCAGCACCGCTGAGCAATTGTTCTTTGGTGGTAGTGTCCCACGGCATGCTTTTGATCAAGGTGCCGGGTTCCAATTCGCCGAGGGGGAATGGGTAGTCCGTGCCCAAGGCAACGCGGGCCGGGCCGAAGAGTTCCATGACGTATTGCAACACTTTAGGATCGTGGACCAATGAGTCTATCCAGAACTTACCGAGGTAATCGCGTGGGTTCACGTTGTTGTCCACTGCGCAGAGATCAGGGCGTACATCGAAGCCATGTTCTATTCTACCTATTGTTGCAGGGAATGACCCACCGCCGTGCGCAAAGGCTACGCGCAACTTGGGTAAGCGTTGCAACACACCACCGAAGATCATGGAGCTGATCGCAACCGTTGTTTCCGCAGGCATTGCAACCAGCCATGGCAACCAATACTTGTCCAACCGATCGGCACCCATCATATCCCACGGGTGTACGAACAATGCCATGTCCAATTCCTCGCATGCTTGAAAGATCGGGAATAAGCGCGGCTCGTTAAGGTTAACACCGTGAATGTGTGTTCCGATCTGCACACCCACAAGACCGATTTTCTTGCACCGCTCCAACTCTTGGATCGCAAGCTCCGTGTCCTGCATGGGCAACGTACCGAGTCCGATGAACCGCGTAGGATGCTTTTCTACAATGCCTGCAATATGATCGTTGAGGAACATGGAAAGGTCCAACGTGTCCTTCGCCTTGGCCCAATAGCTGAACATTACCGGCACGGTGCTGAGTACTTGCACATGCACATGCTGCTGATCGCATTCGTCCATGCGCGTGCGCGGGTCCCAACAGTTGGCTTGCACTTCGCGGAAGAACTTATCGTCCATCATCATGCGCGCACAACCGGGCTTGTGGTGGTCCAAATGAATGAAGCCACGGTAGCCGTACTTCGAACCAAAATCCGGGATGTTCTCCGGGAGGATGTGCGTGTGGATGTCTATGGAGAAGATCTCGGCCATTTATGATCAGAAGATCAGACGATCAGATAATTAGACAATTGAGAGAGTGGTTGGTCGAAGAATTGGAACGCTGATGACGCTGAAAAAAGATGATAAACGCAGATCAAAGGCAAGTTTGTGGATCTGCAAGATCGTTCAACCGATCACGTGAATCGGGGATCGGTCTCCATTTCGTGACCGCATTCGTTACACGTTCGCAGTTCCTTGCTGCCATAGAATTCCTTGAAGCGCGGTATGAAATCGGTTTCGATGTTGTGTAGGACGAAGTAAGTCTCGTGCAGTTTGTTGTTGCATTTGTCGCAGAACCAGAGCAGGCCGTCCTTCATCTCGCGGTCCTCGCGTTTGCACTCGATCACCAAGCCCACACTACCTGCTGGCCTACGCGGTTGATGTGGTGTTTTGCCGGGCAACAGGAACATCTCGCCTTGTTTGATCGGGATGGTAACGGCCTTGCCATCTTCCTGTATCCCTACTTCAATGTCGCCTTCGAGTTGGTAGAAGAGCTCTTCGGTTTCGTTCCAATGATAGTCCTTGCGCGCATTGGGGCCGCCAACGGCCATTACGATGTAGTCGCCTGCTTCGCTGTATAGGTTCTTGTTGCCAACAGGCGGTTTGAGCAGATCGCGGTTGTCTTCGATCCACTTGTGTACGTTGAAGGGCTTGCGGATTGGCATGGCAGCTTGTTTTGATCGGCCTCTAAGGTAAGCCTTCAGCCTGATGCCAACAGATCTTCAGTCCGCAGTGAATTCCATATTGTAATGGTATTGATGGGCGTTGCCACTCACGATCAATGCTCACACGGCTCTGCAACCGGGAACGAACTGAAAAATGCGCCCCTATTTCCCGGATCGACCTGCGGCCAAGAGCAACGCTCCATTGGTGCGCATAACACCTGCCGTATATGCAGGGTCCTCACCAAAGCCATTCAATTTCGGATCGTATTTCATTATGGCGAATGGGAAGTCCAACGCGTCGGTATTGGCACCATCGAATTTCTCGGCCTTCATCAGGTTAATGACCATTGCCAAGCTCAGGCTTGCAAAATTCTCCGGAGTGATCTTGGCATGCGTATCGATCATGATCCTCTTGGGAACGAACCCTTCCCGTTGGAATATAATACCATACTCTTGATCCTGCTTTAGTAGGAGTTCATACTTGCCCGAGCGGCCTGTGACCTGTGAATGAACGCTGTCGTTGTTCTGATAAACGATGACCGTGCAGCTATCCAATTTCGTGCCTTCCGACTTTACCAAACCATTGGTGAACATTAGTGGGATACGTTCATCACTCGCCTCCTGAGCCGCACAATAATTGGATACCAATAAGAGCGTTGCTGCTCCAACAATTCGAAGTGTGGCAATGAATTCCATGTGCGTTATTACGACAACTCAGGAGCAAAGGTTCGTTCATTCCCGATCAGGCCTTGGCAAAGCTTGCTGAAATAAGTACGGGCGAACATTTCTGCTCGCCCGTTTCCTATTCGATCTTCAACTGATCAACGCACAACAAAGCGCTGTTCCGCAACTCCCTGTGCCCCGCTCAAGCGAAGTACATAAGAGCCCGTTGCCAGTACACCGGCCAAGTTCAAATGTACTTGCTGACCGGAGGAAAGAGCGCGTACATCAGAATGGATCATACGACCTGTAAGATCCAATACGTCGATGATGACCTTGTCGCTTTCGCCACCATAGGTAATGGTAATGTCACCATTGCTCGGATTTGGGAATACGCTCCAAGCAATGTCCTGGATCACACTCAAGCCAGTACTAAGATCCACGTTGACCGTGTAATCCTCAACCTCTCCATATGCAGCGTTGCCACAAGGTGATGGGTTGCCTGTATAGAGCATACGGATCCGCATACGGGTACTACCTAATGTTGCATTCAACGGGGCCATGATGTCGCCTGTGAACGATACAGCGCCATCAGCAGATGCCAACGCATACGCTTCACCCACATCGGTGAAATCCTCGTCCTGGTTCCAATCCACCCAAACAGCAACTTGGTCCTCTGGATAAAAAGCAGGTCCATTCAACACCGTCATGGACACGGTTGAACCTTGTGTGATCGTGGTGCTTTGTGCTGTATAATCCACTACCGGTCCATCCGAACAGCCACTTGTGTTGTTGATCATTCCGAAGGTCACTTGTGCGATGTACTCATCACATGTTGTAGCACCTGCTACGCAATAACCTGGAGCACAAGCAACGGCAGAAACGTTGATGCTGTATGGACCATTTGCAGCTACGGCATCATATTGCACGGGTAGGTAATAGGTTCCAGCCTCCAACGCGATGTACTCCATGGTCGCATTGCCCGAAACGCATGTGGTAAAATCGGTAGTTGATGCAAGTAAGTAATCATTTCCTGCAGGACAGCCTGGGCTTAAGAAGATCCAGACACCTTCGAATGCAGGGTCCGTATCGCAATAGGAGATGGTCACATTCGTGCATTCCGTCGTAGTGAACGCGTGCCAAACGGTAGGGTTAAGCCCCTCCAGGTCTGAACCTGCTTCGAAGTCGTTGGTATTCGTAGCTCCGGCTGTTGTTCCGGTGAATGTCAACGACCCACCTGCATTGAGCGCCTGTGCCGTAACACTGGAACATAGATCGTTCACAGGTGCAGCAATAGGCCCTACCACATTGACCGAGTAATCCTCAACTTCGCCATACCCCGATGTTCCGCACGGAGAGGGAGTTCCTTGCCACATCATTCTGATTCGCATGCGCGTTGACCCCAACACCGCGTCAACAGGTGCATCGATCGTACCCGTGAATGTCACGCTAGCATCCGCAGAAACGAGTATGAACGCTTCTCCAGCATCGGCGAAATTCTCGTTCTGGTTCCAATCCACCCAGACCGCTACCTGATCATCCGCATAGACATTAGGTCCATTCAATACGGTGATCGCCAATGACGAGCCTTGAGGAACATCGGTACTCTGTGCCGTATAGTCAACCGCAGGGCCGTCCGTGCACAATGTTGTATTATCAATGGTACCGCAGATCACTTGAGCGATATACTCATCGCATGAATCAGCACTTGCATCGCAAAAACCAGCAGGACATGCCACGGCGGAAACGTTAATGGTATAAGGACCAGTTGCGGTGGCGTCCATCAGCACAGGGTAGTAGTACGTTCCAGCTGGTACATACTGGTACTGTACCGTGTAATTACCATCCACGCACGAGGTATTCTCGTAACCCGTATTGATGATCGCATCGATTCCAGGGCAGCCAACGGACAGGTTGATGAACAAGTTCTCGAATGCTGGCGTTGTTCCGCAGTAATCCAAGGTCAAAAATGCACAATCGGTGATCGTGAACGCCTCCCATACTTGTGGTATGCCAAAGCCCTCAGTATCCAATGCACCGGTATTGTCACCATTAAAGGTCACCGAACCACCGATGGACAAATTCTGGACAACTGCCCCAGTACACTGATCATTGGCCGGCACTCCAGTAGGAGTATAAACACAGGTAGTGAAGTCCAAAATGGTCTGCGCCGCACCATAATCCCAGTTATAGACCCGGTAATAATAGGTGGTTCCGATCACCGTATTGAGCGTAAGCATTTCCTCTTCTCCACGCAGCGTCGCATCGATGCAGTTGATCGACACCAATGACGCGCAAGCGCCAGAATACCCTTCAATAATGGGATCGTATCCGCCCACATCATCGCCTCCGCCCGTTACGGAGATGACCGATACCGTACCGGTCGCAACAAATGAGAACCATACATCATTCGCACTTGGCGAAGTGTATGTACTGCATGTATTCGGAGCTAGTGACTCCCCTGCTCCTGTAGCGGTTCCTGCAACGGGCACACAACTCGGGCCCACGGTGATAACGATCGCATCCGCACATTCATCGTTCGCGCTGCCTCCACGCGAAAGATCGACCGGCGCGGCAATACCATTGGAGTGTTTTTTCAATGCGTAACCTGCTTTTTGCGCAACACTCGTTAGCGTTGCGTTCGTCTGCGCAACGGAATTTGCGGACATGAGTGCCGCAAGCGCCATTGCAGCAATGGTCTGGTAGAAGTTCTTCATATGTTCAATTCTGGTTTGAGGATCATCCTGATCAGGGTCAAACATAATCATACGTTCGATAGAGCAACGGGTACTTTGCGGATCGCTTATCAACATGCATTGAAGCGTTTCTACCTTTACCGCCAATGGATACGAACTTGACCGGTAAGCATGCCTTGGTATGTGGGAGCACACAAGGCATTGGAAATGCGGTTGCAATGGAATTCGCAAGACTTGGTGCGCGTGTTACGTTGCTCGCCCGTAATGCTGACAAGCTAAAGGCGGCGGTTGCGTTGTTGGATACGCGGCAAGGACAAGAACATGGCATCCTGGCCGTGGACATGGCTAATACCGATGCATTGCAGAAAGCCCTTGCCCAATTGATGAAGAATGGGCCCGTGGATATTCTGGTGAACAATACCGGAGGTCCACCACCCGGTCTGGCCCATGAAGCGGACACTGCAACATTCGCAGATGCATTCCGCCTGCATTTATTGAGCTACCAAACGTTGGTGCGTGCGGTTGTGCCCCACATGAAGGAACAGAAGTCCGGCAGGATCATCAACGTGATCAGCACCAGCGTGAAACAACCATTACCGAACCTTGGGGTGAGCAATACGATCCGTGGCGCTGTTGCCAATTGGGCGAAAACACTTGCAACGGAATTAGGTCCTTATGGTATTACGGTGAACAACGTGCTTCCGGGTGCAACAGGTACCGAACGCCTAGCCGCTATCGTGAAGAACAAAGCCACAAAAAGTGGAACCAGCGAAGATGCTGCCTCCACAGCCATGAAGAACGAGATCCCATTGCGACGCTTTGCCGAACCGGAAGAGATCGCATACGCCGTAGCATTTCTTGCCGGGCCTTCCGGTGCGTATGTGAATGGCATCAACCTGCCTGTGGATGGTGGGCGTACCGCGTGTCTGTGAGCACACGTTGCTACCGACCAGTTGTTAGTGACGGATGCCAAAGACTCTGCGGTCGGGATCTACTTGGTTATCAATCGGAATCCCTTTCCGTGTACGTTGATGATCTCCAAAGCCTCATCATCTCGCAGGTACTTGCGGAGTTTTGCGATGTAGACATCCATACTTCGGCCATTGAAATAACTATCGTTGCCCCACACTTTGGTCAATGCTTCACCGCGCTCCAAGAGCTCGTTCGCATTGGCACACAACAACCCTAACAGATCGCTCTCCTTGGTGGTGAGCTTGCGTTCGCCGGCTGGAGTCCGTAGGAGTTGAAGCCGTGGTTCGAAGGAACTGTTCCCCACTTCATAGAGGTTCGTTTCCTCCGGCTTAGGGGTAACTCCTTTCGTTCGTCGCAACACTGCATCCACGCGTAATATCAGTTCCTCCATGCTGAAGGGTTTGCTGATATAATCATCCGCACCAAGCTGAAACCCTTGAATGGTATCCTGCTTCATGCTCTTGGCAGTGAGGAACACGATCGGCGTTGTCTGGTCCTTCGCACGGATCTCTCGCGCTAGGGTGAAGCCGTCCTTTACAGGCATCATCACATCAAGGATCAACAGGTCGTAAGCGCCTTTCGCATAGGCATCCCACCCTTGTTGACCGTCGGTGCGCAAGGTTACGTCATGGTCTTTCGCACGTAAGTATTCGGCCAAGAGGTTACCGAGATTGGGGTCATCTTCGACCAACAGAAGCTTGATCTTTTCGGACATGTTCAAAGGGTAGAAAGATGCGGAAGGTACTACCCGTTCCGGGAGTGCTTTCCACGTTGATGGTTCCGTTGTGGCGCAAGACCACGGTACGGACGTAGCTCAGGCCAAGCCCGAAGCCTTTCGCATTGTGGAGATTTCCGGTAGGTACACGGTACAACCGATCGAATATTTTCTTCTGTTCGCCGGACGCAATGCCGATCCCATTATCGGAAACACTTAGTGTTATGCCCACATCGTTGCTGCGAGAGGAGATCCGCAATCGCGGTTCCTTTTCAGTGTATTTCACGGCATTGTCGATCAAGTTGTAGAACAGGTTGGTAAGGTGGATGCGGTCTCCTTGTACATGATGGATCTCCGCTTGCAGGTCGAGCTCCATATGATCATTCCTACGTGATACTTGGATGTTACTGCTGTGGATCACATCCTTCAACAGTTCATGGATGTCCAGATCCACCAACTTCAGCACCATTAGGCCGCCATCCATCACAGCGCTCTGTAGGACATTCTCGACCAAGGATCCCAACCGCTTGTTCTCATCCCTGATCATGGTCACGAACGTGCGTACTTGTTGATCCGTTTTTGGCATACTGGGGTCCGTTAGCGCTTCGCACGCAAGACCGATCGTACTGATCGGTGTCTTCAATTCATGGGTCAGGTTGTTCACCAGATCGTTGCGAATATCGTTGAGGCGCTTCTGGCGCAGGATCGTTCGGATGCTATAAAAAAAAGACATCATCAATACACCAATGAACAACGCCGAACTAATGATCAAGGGTAGAATACTCTTATAGATCGTACGCCCCTGATCGGGAATGGCGACGTGCAAGTAGAATGCAGGGCCGCTTATATCATGTCTGAATAATCGTTCCTTGTACGGTGTGTTCAGCAGTGTATTCGAGGAAACCTCAGGGTTCTCTGGGAGCAGTACGAGTTCATTCTCCACCGAATAAACTGCCCGAGCCCATTCAACATCGATATCATTCGCATGTAATTCCTGACCTAAGAGCGAGTCCAGAATGATGGGCGACAAACGTTCATGGATATTGCGCCGTTGCTCCTTGGCCATAATGGTGCGCACAAGATCGGCAACCAGTTCTTCCTCTCCCGAGCGGTACGATCCATTCGCGATCGTTTCCGTCCCGAACTGCTCATTCTCCAACGCGTATTCCAGTCCCGACCCTCGTTCAGCCTGTTCGTGTAAGAACGGCTCCTTGTTCGCTGCGGAAAGGTCCACCTTCACTTCATCATCATCCAGTTCCCGCAGTGTATCCAATCGCAATATCAACCTTCTGCCAGCTTCATGTTGACCCAGTTCGTGCATGCGGTCCAAGCGTTCCAAACGATCGCTTACTGAACGCAGCGCGTTGTTCACTCCCATGGCGAATTGGGTCTCTCGCAATACCAAGGTGTCGTGCATCCACTTCACTTGGATCGCCATTAACCCTGCCAGTGCAACGCTGATCACAACCAACAACCCTATGACCCACCGTTTATTCACGGAACGAAACTACCGGGTTCCAACCGGGTTCTCACATGGCGATCTACCGTTTAACCCATTTTAACGTCCGTTCGCACATCCTTAACATCCAATGCGGAAAGCGAGCATTACGTTTGTTTCGTCGAACAACATAGAAAGTGGAATACGCACTATCGAAAGTTCGGAGACGGGTGAAAAGTTAATTAGGACGCTGGTCAAGCTTGGGAGGTTTTGGTCCATTGACTGCGCAAAGAGGGGTCGGAAGGTTCTTGTGGAAACAAGGGCCTTTCGATTTTATATGGAGTTGCTTCTTGGCAACGTGAATAGCCCACTGTCATTCGGCCGATCACCGTTGTTCATTCTACCTTCGTCACCCTAAGACAATGGAACAACTCTTGAATTTGATCAATGGCGAATTGCGCCCAGCACTGGGTGGTACGACCATAGATGTTTACGCACCCGCGACCGGTAGAGTGATCGCGCAAGCTCCAGATAGTGACGAGCGCGATGTGCAAGCGGCCGTTGATGCTGCTACGAAAGCTTTTCCGGTTTGGAACGGAATGGGGGTCGAAGGTCGATCGAATGCATTGTTGCGTCTTGCGGATGCGATCGAGCAGGATATGGATGGGTTCGTTGCGGATGAATCGCGTGACAATGGTAAACCCCTATCATTGGCACGTCGTGTTGATATACCAAGAGCCGTGGCCAACTTACGATTCTTTGCAACGGCCGTGCTGCACTTCAACAGTGAAGCACACATGATGGATGCTATCGCTGTGAACTATACCGATCGCCAACCGATCGGCGTGGTGGGCTGTATAAGTCCATGGAACTTGCCGCTATACTTGTTCACATGGAAGATCGCACCGGCGTTGGCAGCTGGCAATTGTGTGGTAGCGAAACCTTCTGAAATTACACCCATCACCGCGTACCGCATGAGCAAGTTGTGCAAAGCGGCCGGTATTCCTGATGGCGTGCTGAACATCGTTCATGGTATTGGACCAAAGGTTGGCGCCGCTATTACTGCGCACCCAGCCATTACGGCCATCTCCTTTACAGGTGGAACAAGAACGGGTGCTGAGATCGCACGTGTAGCTGCTCCGATGTTCAAGAAGCTAAGCTTGGAGCTTGGTGGGAAGAACGCTGTATTGATCTTCAATGATTGCGACTTCGAGGAGATGATGAAGACCACTGTGCGCAGTAGTTTCACCAATCAAGGACAGATCTGCTTATGCGGCTCGCGGATCCTGGTGCAACGGGGGATCTATGACCGCTTCCGTGACGAATTCGTGAAGCGTGTAACCGCATTGAAGGTCGGTGATCCTGCCGATGCGAAAAGCGACCTCGGCGCTGTGGTATCGCAACCGCACATGGAGAAGGTGCTGGAACATATCCGCATTGCGAAAGAAGAAGGAGGCACGATCCTGTGTGGCGGTGAACGCATTGTACTGGAAGGCGAACTGAAGAATGGTTGGTACATCGCACCTACTGTCATTGAAGGGCTTGGGCCTCAATGCCGAACCAATCAAGAAGAGATCTTTGGTCCGGTAGTGACCATTCAACCGTTCGATTCTGATGCGGACGCAGTTGCCATGGCGAACAGCACGCCATACGGTCTTGCCAGTGTTGTGTGGACCCAGGATGTGAAACGAAGTCACCGCGTTGCGCGGAACATCAACGCCGGGATCGTGTGGGTGAATTGTTGGATGATCCGTGATCTGCGCACCCCGTTCGGCGGTACCAAGCAAAGTGGCGTGGGGCGCGAGGGCGGTGTGGATGCGCTGCGCTTCTTTACCGAAGCGAAGAACGTCTGCATCCGACTATGAGATCAGGCGTGTTCTACTCGTGTTGGTCGCTGACGATGTGCTTTCATGCCATTGGTAAAGAACCATCCGAAACGCGCGGAGAACCAGCGATCGAATCGGCCGAAGACACTGGTCACTATATGAAGAAGGGTGAACATGGTTTAGCAGGTTTGTATACCTTATAACCCCGTCTTCCTACCGATCAGTATGTGGAACCCGGATCACTGGGTAACTTATCTTGAATTGCTATCCGGCCATTAAACAATGACCTCCACTACAACGAACTCCGAATCGCCATTCGGTATCCGGCGTAATTGCATGGGTGCCACCTTACGGCGAGCCAGATCCAATAGAACCACGGATCGGGTCTCCCCATCCTGTTGTTGACCCGGAACAGCTGTATCATAACGTTCTTGGAGCTGAGCCTCGTTCAATCCGTTCAACATATCTATGGTGCTCTCCAATTCAATTGCGTCCGCGGGATCCATATCGATACCGAACACAACGGAGTGTCCCCGGTCAGAGCGACCGATCAAGAACAGAGACCCCGCATCCTTCTTCCCTACTGCGCTCATTAGCTCAGTCGCACTCAAATAGCATTTCGTCCACGTAATGGGCCGCTGAGCGCCCTCATCCAGATCCTTTGAGATCATCTCAACGACCGTGCGACGCAGTTCTTCGGTACAGCGCCCTTTACAAAGCAATAGGATATCCTCTGCCACAACAAATTCATGGAGTTCATCGATATCGCCATCCGAAAATCGCGGAAGATCATCGTTACCGATGAACACACGCATTGCAAAGCGCTGATGATCCGCTCCCACGTTCACCATTTGGTGCACGAGATCATGGCCAGATCTCCTTGCCATTTCGATCAGCCCAAGTCCTGCACCACCTCTCTTGGAACTGCTATCATTCTGCAAGCCATTGAGGAACATCCGTTTCAGTTGCTCAGGGTCCAGTTGATTCACATTCTCCAGTAACTTGCTCAACGGGCCAGCCTCGTGATCGGGAACCGCATTCACTGCCACCACTTCGAACGACAGGTCCTGCTGGCGTATCAGGAACATGCTTCGACCAGCATTCCTATCCAGTTCCTCTGAAAGCCGTGTGCGATGCCGAATGATGTTCTGATAGGACTCCACCATCAGGAATCCCACTTTATTCCGTAACGCACGGTCGCCTTTCGCTTGGTTCACGAACTGCTCACCCATGGAGATCAGCTGGGCAGTGTGCTCATCATGAAAACTTCCGCTATACAAGAACACGGATGTTCCGCTAAAAAGAGCTTTATGCACACTATGCAGCGAGGAGAGCTCCATTGAACTTATGGCATCAAATATAGATGGCTGGGAGCACCTTTCGAAAGGTGATCATTGATCTTGGACAACCCTATCTTCGCGCAATTACATGATCAACGAGGCAACTCTCCGATCCGTGCATGCCTATGTGAGGCGTTGGTTCACACGGAACATGCCGGAACATATGGTCTTTCACGATCTTGAGCATACGCTATCGGTGGCGCGTGCTGCAATTGGGATCGGCGTTGGGATGCGCTTGACCACGGAGGAACTGGCGGAATTGGAATGTGCCGCACTGTTCCATGATACGGGCTATGCTTGGGCCTATGAAGGGCACGAAGAGCACAGCGCCGATCTGGCCGAACTGTTCCTCACTAAGAAAGCGGTAGACAAACGGACCATAGCGAAGATCCGTTCGTTGATCATGGCCACGAAGTACACCGCCACACCCCGCACCGTTCCGCAAAAAGTGATGCGCGATGCCGATTCAGCCAAAGCAGGCCAGATCGATTTCGCTGAAAAGAGCGAACAACTGCGCATGGAACTGGAGGTGATCCGAAAGAATAAGCTAACACCGGCGGCCTGGATCAAAGAGAACCTGAACTACTTGGAAGCCCATCGCTTCCTTACCCCATTCGCGAAGGAGCGTTACGGTGAACAAAAGCGGCTCAATCTCGAAGTGCTGCGTGCCGAAAGCCGAAAACCTGCCAAGAGCAGGAAACCAACGGAGGTGGTGAACGAAAAATACTTCGATCGCGACCTGAGCTGGCTCTCATTCAACGACCGTGTACTGCAAGAAGCGAAGGACCCGAACACACCGCTTTTGGAACGGATCAATTTCCTGGCCATCTACTCCAATAACCTGGACGAATTCTATAGCGTGCGCGTTGCTGGGCTTAGAAGCCTGCTCAAATTAAAGAAGACGGATCGGAAAGTATGGGAAGTGCCGCCGGATGATCTGGTGGAGCGGTTGAACCAAAAAGCGATACTGCAACAACGTGAGTTCGGTGCGTTGTACAGGGAAACCCTCTTACCCGCGTTGGCCAAGAACGGCATACGCATTCTGAACGAGAAGGAGATCTCAACCAAGCAACGGAAAAAAGTGCTTGCGGTATTCAACAAGGACATCGCCCCATTGCTCCAGACCGCAGCGGTACGGGAAGGGAATGAACCCTTCATCGAGGACCGCAAGCTTTATTTCGCATGCCGTTTGCTCAAAAAAGGGAAACAGAATGAACGGCTCGTGCTGCTTAACATTCCAAGCGACCGTATGGACCGGTTCGTTCGGTTACCATCAAACGGAAAACGGACGGACCTTTTGTTCTTGGATGATGCCGTGCGGATCGGTATGTCTTCATTGTTCAAGGAACATAAAGTTCTTGGAGCATATGCCATTAAACTCTCACGTGATGCTGAACTCTATCTGGACGAGGAGTTCGATGGCAATGTGAAGGACAAGGTGCGCAAAAGCCTACGTAAACGAACCACGGGGGTGCCTGCGCGTTTCCTTTATGACAGCTCCATACCAGCTACTACGCTGAGCATGCTGCGCTCATTACTTGGACTTGGCAAACAGGACCTTGTGCCTGGTGGGCGTTATCACAACTTCAGCGACCTGATGAACTTGCCCGTTAAAGGGCATGGTAAACTTCGCAATGTGCCTTGGCCGCCTATGATGCACCCGGCCATATTGTCCTCACGCAGCACATTCCTTGCCATAGCAAAGCAGGATCTACTGTGGCATTACCCGTATCACGATCTCGGTATGCTGGTTCACTGGATCCAAAAGGCCGCCGCTGATCCAGCAGTTAAACACATCGCGATAACACTGTACCGCGTGGCAAAGGAATCGGTGATCTGCGCAGCTTTGATCGATGCGTTGCACAACGGAAAGAAGGTGACCGCATTCGTTGAGGTACAAGCGCGGTTCGATGAAAAGGCCAACCTCTACTGGGGTGAAGCGTTGGAAAATGCCGGGGCGTGTGTGATGTACAGTTACGAGAATGTTAAGGTGCATTGCAAGCTCTTGCTGATCGAACGGACAGAGAACAAGCATCGCAGGCGCTATGCATACTTGAGCACGGGTAATTTCAATGAACGCACATCCAAGATCTATGCGGATAGTGCCCTGCTTACAGCCAAACCGGCCTTGACCGAGGAAGTAGCGCAGGTGTTCCGCCACTTGGAAGATCGCAGCTATAGCCCACAATTGAAACATTTATTGCTTGCCCCGTATGCTCTCCGCAGTAAAATGGAAGCGTTGATCGACAAAGAGATCGAGCTTGCACAACATGGCAAATACGCAGAGATCATGCTCAAGCTCAATAGCTTGGAAGACCATGCACTGATCCGCAAACTATACGATGCAAGCAATGCGGGCGTAAAGATCCGTCTGATCATACGCGGTATCTGCTGTCTGGTACCGGGTATCAAAGGGCTTAGCACGAACATTAAGGTCATCAGTATTGTGGACCGTTACCTGGAACATACACGGGTGTATGTATTCAACAACGATGGCAAGAAGTTGATCTACATGAGCAGCGCCGATTGGATGGGCCGTAATCTGGATCGCCGGATCGAAGTGGCCTTCCCCATTCTTGACCCGGACCTGAAGAGGGAGATACTCGATCTCCTGAAGTTGCAATGGAATGACCGGACCAAAGCGCGCCTGATCAATGCCAAACAGACCAACCCGTATGTTGGTTCAAGGTCCAAGAAGCATACGCAATGGGCCCAACTGGATACGTGGAAGTATTTGATGGCTGAACGGGAGCGTCAATAGCAAGACGCCTCGTTGTGCGTAACCCTTAAGACATGCAAAGCTGGATTTTACGGCAGAAGAATACTGCCATTGAAACAGCCCTGAAGGGGCGGAGTAATACGTGCCTATAAAGTTTGGTCAGGGGATATTATTCAGATTGCTATCTCGCCCATTCAGGGCTTAAAAACAAGGCCAATGCAAAGTCGATGGGCCAAGGCCCATCGCTATACTATTGCGCCCTGCCATACGGCAGGCTATGACGCACCAAAAACAGAACGTTAAATAAATAACGTTGCGGAACGTGCCAAAAATGGGGGTACAAAAAAGACGGCCGCACGGACCGTCTTTTAGTGGAGAATACCGGAGTCGAACCGGTGACCTCTTGCATGCCATGCAAGCGCTCTAGCCAGCTGAGCTAATCCCCCAATATTTCAACCCATTTTGCTAATGGGATGGCAAATGTAGACAAAACCCGATTTCATTCCACCTTTGCACGATGTCCTTGTCCGAAGATCTTAAGCAAGACCTCATTCAGAATCTACGCGAACATATAAATGGTTCCGTGGTAATAACGGACTTCGCACCCTTGTCCGGCGGCAGCATCAATGACGCCTATGAAGTAAAGACCAGCGCTGGCAGCTTCTTCTTGAAGACCAATGCCGCGGATCGGCACCCCAGCATGTTTGCCGCAGAAGCGGATGGCCTGGAGCGGTTGAACGCTACAAAGTCTGTGCGCACTCCGATGGTTTTCGGTCATGGCGAAACGGATGATACCACATGGCTCTTGTTGGAATTTATTGGGGATGGTGAACGGACCCCTTCTTTCTGGCATCACTTCGGCAAAGGCCTTGCGCAATTGCACAGTAACTCGCATGCTCAGTTCGGACTGGAGCGCAACAACTACATCGGGTCGTTGGAGCAGATCAACACACAGGAAAAGGAATGGAGCACCTTCTTCATTCAACAGCGCTTGGAGCCGTTGGTGAAACTGGCACGCGACAAGAAACGCGTGGAAGCCGGAATGGCCTTCCGGTTCGAACGGCTCTATGGCAAACTGAATGATCTCTTTCCGAAAGAAGCCCCTGCGTTATTGCATGGCGATCTCTGGCACGGAAACTTCATGTGTGATCCAGAAAGTAAACCCGTGCTCATAGATCCGGCGGTGTACTACGGGCATCGCGAAATGGACATTGCGATGTTGCACTTGTTCGGCAGTGTGGATCCCGATCTTATTGAAGGCTACACTGCGGAAAAGCCCTTGGAGAAAGAGTGGGAAAAGCGCACGGAACTGTGCAACCTCTATCCCTTACTGGTCCACGTGAACCTGTTCGGTGGGCATTATGTACAGGAGGTGGAAAAGGCGCTAGGGCGTTGGGTTTGAACGTGGTCTGCAGCCCTTGGCCGTCGCTCGCTTGACCATTGCTAACGTACTCACTTGCACCCTTTCTTGAAGGTCTCCCAATCCAACTCCACACCGTTCGGATACTTCTTTTCCAGCTTGCTCTTGATGGTGGACTCGACCTCTGAAAATGGAACACCGTAGACCCGTTCAAGGCTTGTAAAGCCTTCTCGCCACAGCGTTGCCATTTTCTCAACGCCACCTAGTTCCAACAAATGCTCAACGATATGCGCCGCTTGATGGTACGCGACCATTTCATCGTTCTTGTAGAATTGGCTCACCAAGGAGTCCATAGGTACAAGCATGTCGGCCCCCATTAAATACCGGTAGACCTTATCCACCGATTCGCCATTGCAGTTGTTTGCGGCATACGTTGCCAATCCTTCGTTCAACCAAAGGTTATTCTCCGGTGGGAAACCCCACTCCTCCATGGCGATCATGTGCATGGTCTCATGCACGATGGGAGCCGGAATTATATTCTCCTTTTCAATTGTTTCTGGATCATTGGTTGCGACAAAGGCTACTTCCTTGTTCCAATGATCCGCATGACCGGAGACACCGATGTTGATGTCTTCCTTCATCGCCGCTTTCGATGGATAGAACTTGATCTTGTACGGCGCTTTGAATTCATCCAACCCGAGCAGTTGCTTGTTGCGCTCGATCGCGTTCATGCATGCATCCACAAGCGAGTCGCGATGATCATAAGCATAGCCCGGCATGGGAAACACGAACTCAATACTGTCCATGCGCTTGGTCGCGAACCGTTGGAGCTCCCAACCTCCATCAACTTCTTGATCGTTGACTGTTTCGCGGACATCAGCAGTGCAGCTGATCAACACTAGAACAGATGCAAAATACATGGCTATTCGTGGGAGTAGCATCATACAGGTTTCAGCAATGGAAGACATGCTTCATCAGCATATCATCCAAGATCGCACTCACAATATATGGAGGATGAACGCTGCCCTTCAGAACCCTACGCCTTATCACTCTTGCGCTGCACGCCGATCACATCTTCGATCTTGCACAACGCGCCAGCCATTGCGGCATAACCCGTGATCGCAGCGGCCTTGAACTTATTGCCTCCTTTTCTGAAGTTCCATACCTCACTTAGGAACGGCATGAAGTTCTCCGCGTTCATCAGATCATAGGCCACCGACATGGTGGTAGTGAGCGAGCGCGCTGTGTGCCACAATCCGAACGGAACGTATAACGACTCTCCGGCCTTGATGGTGAACTTGTAAGGCGTTACACCCTTGAACAACGGGAACCGATCGTAGTCCGGGTTCTCTGGATCGTTGATCAGTGACTTCCACGGATCGTTCGGATCCGGGTACATCATGTGTGCCTGCTCGCGTGGGTAAACGGTGAATTCCTTTTCGCCATACAACTGATTGATCCATGCACTGAGCCAGTAATAGTCGATGTGGATGTACGGGAACTGACCGCCGGGACCACCGATGAACAGCTCGGTAGCATTGCCCCAGTTGCCGCGCTGGAACCAACGGCTCTCCAACCAGTTCGGGCGTGCATAACCCAGATCCAACGGATCCATGTGACCAGCCAGTTCAGGCAAAGAACCGCGAATGTGATACTTGCACGGATAAGGCACCTTACGGGATGTATCCTTACCCTCTACCAGGTCCATGATCTCTGCCATGGTGTAATCCGTACCATCCACGTTGGTGGGACGGTCGGCAAAATTCTCGCGGAAGAAATCAGGAGTGAATGTTCCGGTTGCTTTCCATACTCGGCTGGCCTCTGTAAAGACCAACGGGATGCCCTTTTTCCAGTATTCGTTGTAGAATTCCTTTTGGGTGATCTCGCCTTCGGCGACACGTCTGATCTCCATTTGTTCGTTTTGAAGTGATAAAAGTAGTGGCTTGGTACGCAAAATGCGTGCAAAAGGATACCACCACAGACTTGTTAGTCCGGGGCATCGGGCTGCAATACGCGCCTTTGCCCGTGCTACCCCTGCCATCAAACCATAAACACCAGCGATAAGTCAATAAGATGTGGTTAGGATCCCTAGATATTTCCGTGACATAACTTGTTGTATTGCTCTTGCTGCTTACTTTGGATCTCATGAAACGATCCATACCCACACTTGCACTCTCCATTTTATTTGGGGCAGCGTGTTCCTCCACCGTGTATTCCCAATGTGCCATTGGCGAGGTGGAAGTGACCATTGATGTAATGACCGATGCGTTCGGTTATGAAACCTACTGGGAATTATTGCCTAGTGGAAATGCCTGTGGCACGGGGACCATCTTCGCTGGGGGAAATACCGCCGTTGGGTGCAATGGTGCTGGTGCACAGACGCAAACACCGGGCGGGTACGGCGATAACCTTACCATCTCAGAAGGGCCTTGGTGTTTTGTGGATGGTTCACAATACGACATCTTTTGGGCGGACGACTATGGCGATGATGGGTTGGATTTCGAAGTGTTCGTGAACGGCATCAGCGCCGGACAATTCGATGGAACCGGCGAGGGACAGACCTTTACGTTCACCGCATCAATACCTCCCGCTCGTGACATGGCCATAACCACCATCACTGCTGCCAAATACGTATTCGAGAATGCGAATGTGATGGTAAGCGGACATATCCAGTCGTTAGGGGCGGATGTGGTGACTTCATTCGATCTGAACTACCGCATCAACAGTGGTGCGGTGGTCACGGAAAATGTAAGTCCAGTATTCATGAACGCTGGTGATATCATCCTGTTCGAACACGGTACACCACTCACACCTTCCGGCGTTGGGGCGAATACACTTACGGTCTGGGCATCCAACATTAATGGCGATACGGACCTTGTGCCTGCAAATGATGAACTATCCAGCGAGCTGATCGTTAATGCAGCTATTCCCAACATCATCGACCAGTACCTTATTGGAGTTCCTACCATACAAGTTGTTGCTGGTGCCGGTGATGGGTTGAACATACCGCGCGACCTGGATTTCCACAAGGACCTTGCGCGCAACGAACTCTGGGTGGTGAATAAGGATACCGAAGAAAGCGGAAGTAGCACCGTGACCTTCATGGATGTGAATGCACCTGTGATCCAATCGCAAATGCTCGAGGATCAGAACAATTGGCATTTCATGTCGTTGACCACCGGACTTGCGATGTCCGACAACGGCAATTTTGCGACCAGCCCTGGTGTGTATGACGCGAACCACAATGGCGGCGATGCTTTTACCGGACCATCACTATGGAGCAGCGACCTTGCTGTGTATGCGCAACCTTCCGGCGGCAACGGTAGCCACTTGGACATGCTGCATCAGAATCCCGAGAGCCAAGGCATTGCACACGAAAGCCTGAACCGCTTCTGGGTAACTGACGGTTACAATGGCGACGTGACAATGAACGATTTCCGCAACGATCATGGTCCGGGAGCGGATGATCATGTGGATGGCATCATTAAGCGCTACCAGGAATTCTCCATCACCAAAGATCCGAACGATCATATCGTGAGCCACTTGGTGCTGGACAAACCAACAGGCTTGCTCTATGTGGTGGACCACGGCGCGCAACGCGTTATGCGCATCGACATCAACACGGGCACTACCGGACCTGCACCCACGTGGCCACCGGCCGGTGCGTATGAGAACTATGCCGAATACCGCACCGTGGTGAATTATGATTGGGATGAGGTGATCAGCACCGGTCTTGTGGAACCCGCAGGGATCGACGTTATCGGGGATCGGTTGCTCGTCTCTGACCACAGCAACGGCGCCATCATCATCTATGACATCAGTGCCATGCCGATCGTTGAACTCGGCCGCATCCAGACGAACATGCCCGGCATCATGGGCATTGTTGTTGGCCCCAACGGTAAGATCTGGGCAGTGAATGCCACCACGAGCCAACTGCTCATGATCGAACCGGATGCTTTTGCTGGCATACCGGAACGCACCACCACGCAGCAGCTCAACGCCTACCCGAATCCCGCGACGGACCGTGTGCAGGTTTCACTGGAGAACTACACTGGTGGCACCGTGCGCTTTGACTTGCTGGATGCCGCTGGCCGCTTGGTGCAGACCGTTACCACAACGAACAGCAGCCATACGTTATCGGTGGCCGGCCTGCCCGCAGGACCGTACCAATTGCGCGCAACATTGGCCGATGGCCAACTCATGCACCACCGCTTGATGGTAACACGCTAAGCACATAATCCGGAACACAACCTACAGCAACCCAAGTACGACCGCTACTTTGTAATGGGCGTCCTTGGGTTTTGTGGTTCCTTACACCCCAACTTCATTCCTATTTCCCATGAGAACAACACTTACACTACTTGCTGCATTTCCTTTCGCCTTACTCGCACAGACCAACTGGGACGTTGAAGTGGGTGGATCGTTACTACAACCGAACAACTTGCCCTTTTATGACCCTATGGAACTGGTGATCAACGTCGGTGATATGGTAACGTGGAACAACAATGAAGGATCGCACAATGTTTACGCCATGCCGGACATGTTCCCTGACAATCCCGAAGCATTCAGTAGCGGTTCTCCTGCACAGGCGCCATGGACATTCCAGCATACGTTCAACATACCTGGGGTCTACATGTACCATTGTACCGTAACATTCCAAGGTCAATCCCATAGCACCACACAACACGGCATGATCACTGTTCTTGATGCCAATGGTATCGATGAACAGACACCATGGGGTGAATTGTCGATCTATCCAGTGCCTGCTCAGGACCAATTGAACCTTAGAGTTCCCACTTCGACACGATTGACCATGGAAGTATTGAAGAGCAACGGTAGTTTGCAGCAAGCACGTTCGGTGTTCCTGAATGGGATCGTACAAGTGGATGTTTCAGATTGGAATGCGGGCTTGTATCTAGTGCGCTTGATGGATGACAACGGCGCACAGGTCGTTCGCTCATTCGTAGTCGACTAACCGCACACTGCATGTACTGAAGAACGGCGAGCTTGGCTCGCCGTTCTTGTTGTTAGGGCTTCACTATTTTCGCATTGCGAACACTTCCGCTCTCGTGCATTGCGCGGAATAGGTATAGACCGGTTGCTTGTTCGTTGAGGTCCACTATCACTTGTTCATTACGGGTCTGCATGGATCGCATGTGCCTGCCCGATGCATCCAGTATACTGAGCGTCCACATTCCGGTCTCTGGAAAGCGGACCTCCCATTGGTATCCATTGCCAAGTGGGTGCACTACAAGATCAGGTTGTTCAAGAGCATTTGTATTTTCCTCTACCCCCACCGGATCACTGCAATTCGCTACGGCATCTCCACCGATCCATTGGGCTACGCTTTTGTAAAAGGGCTGACCATCCACATACCAAATACCGCCAACAACATACAGGCTGTCTTGCCAAATGGTCATGTCCAGCAAGGTGGTAATGTCAGAGAACTGGCCCGAAAACTGGCCGGGTAATGCACACCATTGCGAACCGGTCCACTTGGCGATTCCATCGCATATCACCCCACCGCAATTGTTAAAAAGCCCGCAGACGTAAAGTTCATCGTGCCACCACTCCAGATCCAATGCTGCTGCGCTGTTGGGTAACGTATACTCCAATCCACCACCCATGTTGTTCCACGTAGTACCATCGAACGAAGCTACCAAATTGCCCGGAGCACCATCACTTATATGAAATGCTCCGGCAACGTATAATATGCCGTTGCGGATCAAGATCTCTTTGATCGGATTCTGAGTTCCCCATTCAGGTATATACTCCCAATTCGTTCCATTGTGCCGAATGAAACTGACATAGCCGCTACCAATTGGGTCATAAAAACTACCCGTTACATACGTATACCCTTGGTAGTCGAAAACGGTACCCACATAATTGAGCGGATCTGGAGGCACCTCGTTGAACGGTTCCCAAATATGGAACGAACCACCATCATACCGGAATATGCAACTTTGGGGATACCCACAAATGGTACTCGTATACCCTGTTGCATACAACGTATTTTGCGGTTCTTTTGGGACCAGCGTTGCTAACCCGCTTGAATTAGCATTAAGGCATTCAAGTGCTTCCCAGCGCTGTGTTGGTTCATTCAATCGAGCAAAGGAACGATTGACTTCGTTCTGGTCGGTAAAAAAACCAAAGCCACCACAAGCGTACAATTTATCCTGAAAACGAAGGAACCAATAGGTTTGTTGTTGACCGCTGGTTGGCAAAGAGCCGCCATCCTGTATACGATGTGCAAGACTATCCCACCGCGTTCCATTCCACGCAGCTTGGCCCATTACGATAACGGTATCTTCCACATTCTTCATAAAGGTGAATGTGCCCCCAGCCAAAAGGCGCTGGGAAACACTATCACCATATATGGTTTGGATCTGAGTAGCAGCAATAGGTCCTCTTCCTAAAGGCTTCCAGTATTGTGCAGCGCATGCGGTTGAGAACGTTATCAATGCAATGGCCGTGATCAACTTCATTTTGCTATGCACTAAACCGCGGCATCGTCTTCCACCGTACGGTGCAGACCATGCGCTACCAACGCACAAGATACCGGTATTCCTGGTTCGGTGTGAAACTTGCTGAACAACGATGCACCCCCCACAACGCAAAAAACCCCGGCACACTGGCCGGGGTTCTTTATACTGTACGTAGAAGGTATTCCTGCTCCCCGCTCGTGGGAGGGCGCGGGTGGCTTATGCAGCGCGGCCCAGAACGATATCGCTCGGCAAACCCTCGCTTGTCTTACCAACACCGATCACGCGGAACCAACATGCCTCGTAAGGCTGTAGGCCGGTGATCTCCAAGCGCAACCGAGAGGTCAAGCCCACTGGTACCCACGTGGTCTCACCTGCGGTAGGGTCGCTCATGGCCCGCTCCGTGCGGTACATGCGGGCCCCTTCCGCTTTGTTATGGCGGATCTTCACCACACCCGTAACATCGGTGGCGGTCGCCTCTACATTGCGGGGCACTGCTACCATGTTAATAGGCTCCGGCTGTTTGGCCAGCGGGAAACCGCTCGCGGCCAGATCCGCAGCGTTACCACGGCAGACCAACCGTACGTAATCCGCTGTAAGGCGCAGCACGTCCTGCGCTTCCAGCACTTTAGCATCCCGCACCTTGCGGGTTACAATGCTACCACCGGTAGCAGCTTCGATAGCAGCCCTGAGCTCGTCGCTCAAGTTTTGCATATCCACCACCGTTACCGGAGGTGCAGAGAACAGGGTACTTCCCGTGAATTTTGCGATAACGTTGTCCAAAAATGCGAGCAATGCTACCGGTATTAACCTCGAAAGGCCCATTTTGATATTGTTTCTCATCTTACATCGACCGTGTGTCTCCGTGGTCGCCCGGGGGTTGTTAGTGACACATGGCCTTTAACCTCAGCGGCCTGTTTTAAGTTCCGGAATATGGAGGATGTCCATACGTTATGGGATCCTTCCATTATTTATGGATAATATCCATAAATACATTCCCTAATGACCGTGATAGTAGTATGTGCTGTGCTGAATTACCACATCTTACACGTATACCATACTATGAGGTCAGTCGTTCGAGCCTGCGCTGCGCATCCTATATTCACGGTAGTACGGCCGTTATGTATCACCATGATGGCCGTTGTGTACCATCAGGACGGCCGTTGTGTAGCACCATGATGGCCATTGTGTACCACCATGACGGCCGTTGTGTACCACCAGGACGGCCGTTGTGCACCACCAGGACGGCCGTTGTGCACCACCAGGACGGCCGTTGTGTACCATCAGGACGGTCGTTGTGTACCACCATAACGGCCGTTGTGTACCATCAAGACGGTCGTTGTGTACCACCATAACGGCCGTTGTGTACCACCAGGACGGCCGTTGTGTAGCACCATGATGGCCGTTGTGTACCACCAGGACGGCCGTTGTGTAGCACCATGATGGCCGTTGTGCACCACCATGACGGCCGTTGTGTACCATCAAGACGGTCGTTGTATCGCGCCAGGTCGATCGTTGTATCCCACCAGGACGACCGTTGTATCACAACAAGTCGATCGTTGTATGGCACCAGATCGATCGTTGTGTTCCATGTGCATGGCTGACCGGTAGCACCATATCATGCGCTTTACCATAGACCCCGTGGTTGCACACGCACCACGCACGGGGGGTGCCATTGGTCCGTTAAGGCCACTACCTACACGAAGTACGGTTCAACACCACGGCATTCCAAAACAAACTATACTCCGTGAATATGATCCATAGTACCGACTATGTGCCTTTTTAACAATGTATTGATCATATCCTTTTATTACATGCAGGGTCCGTGTTATTAACCGTTCGCCATATTTGTACTACACCATTTTATTCAGTCAACTCTCCCAAGAATGACAGATGTAGAAATAGGCA